>ODAI014063032.1_pt1 | contig 31730 bp, 26 predicted proteins | sample 1539321 | NCBI WGS metagenome assembly ODAI01 (sample SAMN02144231, study PRJEB22623) | gut metagenome | biome: sheep rumen | host: Ovis aries | place: New Zealand
GTCATCCCCACAAATCGTTAAGGAAAGAATCGAAATTGATGCAAACGAAAGAGCGGTTATCGAATAACTCAAGACTGCTTTTTCGTTTGCACCACCTTCGATTCTTTCCTTAACGATTTGTATGGCAATCATTATTTACACGGAAGCGGATCATCATGTACAAAATTATTTATCGCGGCGAATATGACGGCCTGGCCGTCGGAAGGGTCGAGCGGAATCAGGATTTCACGGCAAAGCTCGGCTTTTATCACAATGAGTACCAGATCCAGTACATCTTTCAGGGAGAGAGGTATTTCTTTTCGGACGGGACCTGCTACCGGATGTCTCCCGGAACCATCACCTTTATCGACAAGGCGAGGATCGCCAAGACCAACATCATCGGCGGCAAATATCATGACCGGCTCCTGATCGAGGTGAAGGAATCGGCCATGGCGCCTTTGTGCGCAATGCTGGGCCTTGACCTGAAAGAATTTTTCGAGACCCACCACGGCGTATACCAGGTCGGGGAGAATCCCATCCTGCAGGAAACCATCGCCCAGATCGGGCGCTTTGCCCTGCAGGAGGACGAAGAGGCGATCTGCGCAAAGATGAAGATGCAGGTGCTGAGGATCATGGCATGGCACCGCGAGTGGGAGCATACAAGGATCGGGAAATTCAACGAATCAGGCGTGCAGCCGCACATCAACAAGCAAAAGCGGGTGCATCAGGTTGCGGACTACATCGCTGCCAATTACGACAGCATCGCTTCCGTCAGCGATCTCGCCGCGCACTTCTACATGAGCAAGGCATATCTTTGCCGGATCTTTAAGGAAGTCACCAACTTCACTATCTCCGAATACATCAATCTCTACCGGATCTCGGCGAGCAGGGAATACCTCGAGGACGAGAAATACAGCATGACAGAGATTGCAAACCGCCTGGGATACGACAGCCTGACCTATTTTGAGAGGGTCTTCAAGCGGCAGATGACCGTAACGCCGCTGCAGTACCGGAAAACCCTCCTGAAAAGCCGGTAAATATAGTTCGAAAACTAAATACGTTTTCACTCCGTTGTCAAGATTGCCCGAAAACGTTGAAAGCGGCACCTGCCGGTTGTAAGATTTTCACAACAAAAGACGTCTTTACCACATGTGAAAAAGCAATGCAGCCGGGGATTCCGGCGTTACAGCGTAACAGGAGTTCGAAAAAACAGGAGGAGAAAATGAAAAAACAGGTAATCGGTTTAATGTTGTCATCCGCACTGCTCGCAAGCTCCATCATCGGGTGTGCCGCTGCAGCTCCCGCCGCACAGGGAGCGCCTGAGGCGCAGCCCGCGGCAGAGGAGAAGGCAGAGGAAGCAGCGGAGGAAGCTGCGGAGCCTGCGGCAGAGGAACCTGCAGCAGAGGAAACAGCTGAACCCGCGGCAGAGGCTGCGGAGGAGATCACCCTCAGGATGGCCTGGTGGGGCTCCCAGAACCGCCACGACAGGACGATCGCCGCGATCGAGCTTTATGAGAGCCTGAATCCGGGCGTGAAGATCGAGTACGAGTACTATTCCTTTGATGATTATTTCACCAAGTTAAAGACGCTGGTCGCCTCCGATGAGGTTTGGGACATCTTCCAGCTGGGCGGCAACTTCCCGATGTATCTGGACAAGATTTACCCGCTCGATGAGTTCATTGAATCCGGCGTTGTCGACGTCGCCGACATTTCGGAAGCAAACCTCAAGACAACCCGCGAGACGGACGGCACGCAGCTCGGCCTGACAAACGGCATCAACACCTACGGAATCGCTTACGATCCCGCGATGTTTGAGGAAGCCGGGGCAGAACTTCCCAGTGACGACTGGACATGGGAGGACTATCAGACGGCAGCGGACCTGATCACCGAAAAGCTCGGAATCTTCGGCTCCTCCACCTTCCTTTCCTCCGATTTCATCGCCGGATGCTCCACCTATATCGGCCAGCAGGGCTCCCTTGGCGAGTACAGCTTCTTCAACATCGACCTCACCGGAATGGGATTCGATGATCCCCAGATGCTCGCTCCGTTCATCCAGATGAGAGCCGACATGATCAAGAACGGTTCCTATCCGGATGCCGGCGCCTCCGCCGAGGTCACCAACATCGAAAACGACTTCCTGGTCACCGGCGAAGCGGCAATGACATGGGTCGCCGTCAACCAGTTCCCGACCATCTATGATGTCTGCGCCGAGCAGGGAAGAGAGCTCGCTCTTGCGCCGCTCCCGAAGGTTGAAAAGGGCGGCAACTCCGGCACCGTGATCCAGTCCTCACAGATGCTCTGCGTCTCGCAGGATTCGGAGCACAAGGAAGCCGCAGCTGCTTTCATCAGCTGGTTTGAGAACGACATCGACTGCAACAACATCCTTCAGGCGGAGAGAGGAATCCCTGCCAATGAGAAGGTAAGAGCGGAGCTCTCCGGAGCAGCCACTCCCGGCCAGCAGATCATGTACGACTACGTGGACAAGGTCAGCCAGATGCCCACACCCGCAGAGTACAACGTTCTGTCTCCGGACGGACAGGACCAGGTGCAGGACAATTACCTGAACTATATCCAGCAGGTTGTCAGCGGCGAGATCACCGCAGAAGAGGCGGCAGAAAAGACCTATGCCGACGCACAGGCGATTTTCGAGTAACTTACTGCCGGGCAAGCGGATCCCACCCGTCATCTGTACGGGTGGGATCCTTTTTTAACCGGTTTCGAGAGGTATAAACATGGAAAAGACCAAACGGGCGGGTTCCTTCAGCAGCTTCATGAACAGGGACGTTGTCGTGGGACACATCTTCGCGGCGCCGTTCATCTTCGGATTTATCTGCTTTTCGCTGATACCGATCTGCCTGTCTTTATATTATTCCTTCACGGACTATTCTCTGGGCAGCAAGATCGCGACGTTCGTGGGGGCAAAAAATTTCCTGGCGCTGGCAAGGGACGAGGTCTTCCTTAAATCGATCCGCAAGACCCTTCAGTATGTCGCCATATCCGTGCCGCTTAAGCTCTCCTTTGCGCTTCTGGTCGCCTTTGTGCTGACCAGGAGGAGCAGGATGGTGACGCTCTACCGGTCACTGTACTATGTCCCTTCGCTGGTCGGCGGTTCGGTTGCCGTCGCCCTTGTCTGGAAACAGCTCTTTGCGAGAAAGGGCCTCTTCAATACCATCCTGACCGACATGGGGTTTGACCGGATCAACTGGTTCGGGAGCGAGGCGCTGGCAATCTATCCGCTGATCCTGATGGCGGTCTGGCAGTTCGGTTCATCGATGATCATTTTTGCCGCGGGATTAAAGGAAATTCCGCAGACGTACTACGAGGCGGCGCAGATCGACGGGGCGAGCGGCGCGCAGCGCTTTTTCAGGATTACGCTCCCATGCCTCTCGCCGATCATCCTCTACAACCTGGTCATGCAGACAATCTCAGCGTTCATGACATTTACCCAGGCCTTCGTCATCACGGGAGGCGGGCCGAACAACGCGACCATGCTCTATGCCCTGAACGTGTACAACCAGGCGTTCAAGTACAACAACATGGGCTACGCCTGCGCAATGAGCTGGGTGATGCTGATTGTCATGAGCCTGATTACCCTCGTGATTTTCCGTACCTCCAGGTTCTGGGTATTCAGTGAAGCGGACGGCTGAGGAGGCGTGCCATGAAGGAAAAAAGACTGATTCGGAAGATTCTTTATCATACGCTGGTGCTGGCGCTCGGCTTTCTTATGATTTATCCCGTCCTGTGGATGATCAGCGGATCGTTCAAGGACAATGCGGAGATCCTGCGCGGGACGCTCAGCCTGATCCCGGCAAAGGCAAAGCTCTCCAACTACGCCACGGGCTGGAAGGGATTCGGCGGCACAACGTTTGCGACCTTCTTTAAGAACTCGTTCTTTGTTACGAGCGTAGCGACCTTCGGCACCGTCCTGTCCTCGTCGCTCGTCGCGTATTCGCTCTCGCGCTTCCGGTTCAGGGGGCGGAACTTCTGGTTCATGTGCATGCTGGCGACCATGATGCTGCCGGGGCAGGTCATCATGATCCCGCAGTACCTGATCTACTACCGGCTGGGGCTCGTTCCCGGCTATACGCCGCTGATCCTTCCGAACTTCTGCGGACAGGCCTTCTTTATCTACCAGATGATGCAGTTCATGCAGGGAATACCGAAGGAGCTCGATGAGGCGGCCAAGATCGACGGCTGCAGCAAGTACGCCATCTACTGGAGGATCATCCTGCCGCTGTTAAAGCCGGCGATTGTCACGACGGTGATCATCCAGTTTTACTGGAAATGGGACGACTACATGGGACCGCTCCTGTATCTTTCGAGGCCGAAGTCATATACGGCGTCGATTGCCATCAAGCTGTTCGCCGACTCCGCATCGGTGACGGATTTCGGCGCCATGTTCGCCATGTCGACGTTCTCACTGATACCGGTCTTTCTGATCTTCCTGTTCTTCAATAAGTACCTTGTGGAGGGCATCGGAACCAGCGGACTGAAGGGGTAAGGCTTATGGGGGAAACAAGGGTTATCTTTGAAATATCCGATCCTCTCGTTCAGAAGCTCTTTGATGCTGCGCAGGAAAAGTGCCGGCTCAATGAAAGGGTGTTTTCCGGCAGACGGGTCCTGATCGAGGGCGGAGGATACAACAAGGTCTGGATAGAGACGCAGCCGATGGGCGGCGCCATGTATGCGAAGCGGGATCTGGAGATCGCCTGGAATAACCAGAAGATCTTCATGGACCACCAGCGGGAGGACGGGCGCCTTCCCGGCAGCATTGAGCTGCAGGTCGGCAGGGTAATTCCGCAGTACGACAAGTTCCAGGGGTTCTATTTTGCAGAGCCCGCGCTCGATGTCTGGTACCTGACGGGAAAGAGCAGGGACTACCTGGTCCAGCTCTACGAGGTGTTGGGAAAATACGACGAATACCTGTGGAAGGTCAGGGATTCGGACAACGACGGATGTCTTGAGAGCTGGTGCCGGTATGACACCGGCGAGGACAACGCGGTGCGCTACGGCGATGCCCCGAACTACTGGGAATCGGACGAGGCGCCGAAAGGCTGCAGCGTCGTTCCGATGGCCTCCATGGATTTCATGGGATACTCCTATTCGGCAAAGAGCGTGATGGCTCAGATCGCAGGGCTTCTCGGCAGAAAAGAAGCCGCGGCGGGGCATCTGGAGGATGCAGCAAAGCTGAAGGCACAGACGAAGGCGTATCTGTGGGATGAGAAAAGGGGCGCCTTTTTTGACCGGGACAGGTACGGGAAAAGGATGCCGGTCCTGATCCACAACAACCTGCGCATGATGTACTGGGGAAATATGGAAAAAGCCTGCGCGGAGAGGTTTGTCCGGGAACATCTTCTGAATGAGCGGGAATTCTGGACGCCGATGCCGCTCCCCTCGGTCGCGGCAGACGATCCGATGTTCCGGAACGACGCCGTCAACAGCTGGAGCGGGCAGCCGCAGGCGCTCACCTACCAGCGGGCAATCCGCGCGCTGGAAAACTACGGGTATACAAAACTCCTGCCGGTTCTCGGCAGGAAGCTCTTTGAGGCGATCGGTGAGGACTGCATTTTCGTGCAGCAGTACGATCCCGTGACGATGAAGCCATCGCCCTACGGCGTCACCGGGCAGCAGGACGCCTACGGACCCGCCATGCTCGCGGTCCTGGAGTACATCAGCAGGATGTACGGCGTGGACCGGGTAAGGGACCGGCTGGTCTGGAGCGGCGCCGTGAAGGAGGACGGCCTCTACGAACAGCGGATCTGCGGAGAGACCTACCGCATAGAGCACAGCGGGGGAAAGACCGCCGGCTTTGTCGGCGGCAGGGAGGTATTCTGCACTAAGCAGGAAGGCCGGATCGTTACGGACCTTAACGGAAAGGAGATTTGCTGATGCGCCGCAGCATAACGGAATACGGAGCAGTCCCGGGAACCGGGGCGAAGTGTACAGAGCAGATTCAGCGTGCGATCGATGAATGTGCAAAAGAAGGCGGGGGGACGGTTGTCATCCCCGCCGGAGTTTTTCTTTCGGGTTCTGTCCGGCTCCGCTCCGGGGTGGAGCTCCACCTGGAGCACGGCGCCGTGCTGAGAGCCAGCCACGACGAGAACGACATGATTGATTTCTCGCGGGATATCGAAGACGACAACGAGGATACCGGATGGGAGGGCGGCTGTTTTCTCTACGCCTGCCACGAGAAGGACATCGCGATTACCGGGACCGGCGTGATCGACGGCGGGGGCCGCGAGAGCTTCTATGACGACGACCCGCCGGAAGGACCTCATGAGGGGCCTTTAAACGTGCGGGGCTTCCGGCCGAGGATGAGCTTTCTCGAGGACGTGGAGAACCTGACCGTCACGGAAGTCACTTTCTTCGACTCCGCCTTCTGGACACTTCACATGGCCGGGTGCACGAATGTCCGCATCGAGAATGTCTCCATCAACAACGACCGGCGGGCGCCTAATACCGACGGCATTGATCCGGACTGCTGCAAAAACGTCATCATCCGGGGCTGCCGCATAAAGTCCGGGGACGACTGCATCGTCATCAAGACGACGGGCCCGATGTACCGGAAATACGGGGAGAGCAGGGACATCCTGGTGAGCGGCTGCATCCTTACGACCAGCTGCACGGCGGTCAAGATCGGGACGGAAACCTGCGGGGACATCCACGACGTGCTGGTCTCTGACTGCATCGTCCGGGACTGCATAAGGGGGATCGGCATCTGGTCGAGGGACGGCGGGGACATCTATGCCGTCAGAGTCCACCATGTGCAGGGAAATACGAGAAACTTCGCCGACTGCGCGGTGCGAAAGGACGGGATTTTTTCCTGGTGGGGAGAAGGGGAGCCGGTTTTTCTGTCTACAGCGCGGCGCGCGGATTCCCCGCGGATCCCCGGGCGGATCTTTGACATCACCATGGATCATCTTGACTTTATATCCGAGAGCCCCATCGTGATCGCCGGGGAGGAATACTCGGTGATCCGAAAGGTCCGGATCACCGATTCCCGGTTTGTTTTCCGCAGGCAGAGCGGCAAGCGGGAGCTCGTGATGGATGAGCGGCCCTCTGTGCGGGGAAGGTACCTGATGGCATCCGGCCCGGTTTACCTTCGGTGCGCGGAGGATGTCATCGTCGATGCGGAAACGGTGATCTGCGGGAGCATGGCGGAGCTTATGACGGACACGGCACCCGATACTTGCTTTCAGCAGACGGAAAGCAGATAATCAGACTGTAGACGTCATACCGCAGAGGATAATGGACAATGGCATCCGAAAACCAGATATTTGAAGCAGCGGAGATGGTATTTTCATTTGATATCCATCTCTATATATGCGGCCGGCTCTGGCATGAAAAGGACTTCCATGACCTTACAGAGTATGAAGTTCTCTTAGTGGCTTCGCTCCTCTATATTCTCTCGGATGAGGAGAAGAGGACGCGGATTACGGATGCCCTCAGGGAAAATCTGGGGATTAAGGATCCGGAAAATGCAGTCAGGTACGTAATCCTGCATGACCTGAGCAGTGTATCCTCTGCGAAAATGCTCTTTCACCGCATCTCCTACACGTCGGAACTCATACTGAAAAACACTTCATCTGAGGATCTGGCAAAAAAGCTGCCTGCGCTGTATTTGACAGCTGCAGAAATCTTTCTTATTTCAACGATTTCCGATTCGTTTTCCGAAATGAGCGTGAATCTGGCTTCTTTGACGCTCCGCCTGTGGCTGGACTGCCAGGTGAACAATCTCTGGAATGCGGGCAGGGGGTGCGATCCGTTCCATGATTACATGACATGGCCCTCCCTGGAGGAGTTCTTTCATATTATTCAGGAAAATGAACTGGAATTCGGGCCATATGAGCCGATGGGAGATCCTAAGCTGGATCAGGCAGCGGAGCCGATATTCGAATATTTCCGGGATATGGTCACGGACGGCTTCGCCCGGGTCGCAAAAGAAAGTAAGAATCCCGGCTTCTATGTGCCGTTTAAGGAGCCGGATTATGCAGCAGCCCTGGAGCGGTATCGTTATATTATGAAATATATGGAAAGATACGGAACCTATACCGACGAATACAGGCAGGACGAGGAGTCTCTCAGCGGGGTCATAAACAGGATGTTCGCGATGGCAGATGAACTGGAGCCGCTGATGAAGGATGTTGCACCGAAATCTTCGGTTACGATCCGGGACGGAGTACGGATGTCCATGCTGAATGTTTTTCTGTATCTCACCGCATCGGACGAATATGTATCCGGAAAGGAAGTCCGGTTGATCAACGACTGCCTGGGATATGAGTTCACGAAGGATGAGATCAAAAGACTCATCAGGGATCAGAATATCTATACCGTAACATTTGAAGATCAAACCCCGCCGGCTATGAAGCTTCTGATGAAGTTCGACCGCGCCCTTGCAAAAAGGGGATATGCCGTAAGCGTATCTTATACCAGGCGGTTTGTTACTCTTTGCGAAAAAGCCGGGCTCTTCTTTCTCGGGTGCGACGGCAGCGCCAACGACGACGAAAAAAGGGATCTTCAGACACTTATTTCGAAATACAGCACTCTGGCCGAAAAGCTTGAGCGGAACATGAAAAAAATATGCAGGAAGGGCTGATAAAGGGAAAATCGGAATACGAAGCTTTGCAGGAGCGCATTGCCTTACTCCGGGAGGAGATCGCGGACCTCACTGCGGAGCGGGATGAGCTGAAACTGCGCGAATGTCCCCGGATTCAGGCCGAGTATGACGCGAAGATCGGGTGCCGCGTTCTGGAACTGTACCGGGCGAAGGCCCGGCTTCTGCAGCTGAAACGGGCGGTGGAAATCCTGCAGGCGGCAAGAAACCGGCAGGAAAAAAAGGACGCGCAGGAAGCGAGGCAGCAGGCCCGGGAAGAATACCGCGAGTACGAGCAGAAGCTGGAAGAAGAAGCGCAGAAGATCCACGAGGAGAATGAATACCGCAGCCGTGAAGAAAGAAGAGATGCCGAGTGGAAGGAACGGAGCGGTGCCGGTGCGGACTCAGACGCAGGCGAGGAGGAAACCCGTTCCGGTCAGGATAAAGAATCTTACGATAAAGGACCTTACGATAAAGGACCTCAGGATACGGGAACTTCAGAAGACACAGCCGAAGGGCAAACATCTGATTCTGTAGGGCAGGAGCCGCCAAAATTCAGGAGCCGTGGGGAAGAGCTGAAATACTATCACCGCAAGCTCGTCAAGATGCTTCATCCGGACGCCAATCCGAACCGGACAAAAGAGGAGGCAGAGCTCTTTCTGGAGGTGGAAAAGGCCTTTGAGGAAGGCGACCTCGATAAGCTGATCGAGATCTACAACATGATGATCGCGAAAGATGCTGAGATTCATCTTTCAGACACTCCCGAAGATATCGAACGGCTCCGCGAGATCGTGAAGACACTGGAAAAGAAGAAAAAGGATCTGCTGGATGAAATTATGGCAATCAAATCCAGCTTCCCGTATACCGCAAAAGCGCTTCTTGAAAATGAGGAAGAGGTGGCGAAGATCCTTCGCCGCATCGAAGAAGAAATGGAAGAAATAAACCGGCAGTATCAGGATCTCCTGGCCCGGTTTAACCGGCTGAAGGAGGGAAAGGATCCGGATGGAACAGAGTGATACAAAGGAAATCAGCACGATAAGCTCACAGGCATTGTCGGCTCTGCAGTTCAATATGCCGCAGCTCTTCGACAAGCCGTTTGCGAAGGATATTTTCCTCCTCAAAACCAATGTCGCCGGCTGCAACCATGTTCCGGACATAATTGACCGTCTTCAGGAGCTTACGCCCGGCCAGAAGCTGACACTTCTCAGGGAACCTGAGAATCCCTACGATAAGAGGGCGATACTGGTCATGAACGGGGACAGGAAACTCGGATATCTGCCCCGACGGCTGAACGGCATCTTCTGCAGGCTCATGGACGCAGGAAAGTATCTTTACGCTACGGCGGATGAGTTCGTTACGGAAAAAGAAGACCCGGATTATTACTGGGACGCCCTGATTGTGAGTATCTATCTTCAGGATTGACAGGAAGTGTGAAGAAAAACCATGAAACCCGAACTGACACAAAAAAGCTTTGCCGGAATAACTATAGTTGCCATGATTTTCAAAGATTGTGGTAACATATAGCATTATGAAAACAAATAAAGTTAACGAAAAGCACCTTTACTGGAAACTGTTTTCTTCCTGCTTTATGATCAGTCTCTGCACCTTTGGGGGCGGACTGGTCATTATTTCTATGCTGCAGAAGAAATTCGTGGAAGAGTTCAAATGGATCAGCCGCGAGGAGATGATGGACCTGGTCGCGATCGCCCAGTCCTGCCCGGGCGTCATGGCGGTCAACTCCGCCACGATTATCGGATATCACCTTGCGGGAGTTCCCGGCGCTTTCCTTACGGCGCTCGGCAGTATTCTGCCGCCGATGATCATCTTGTCGGTCATTTCCGTGTTCTATAAACAATTCCGGGACAACCGGATCGTCGCGCTCATTCTCAAGGGCATGCAGGCCGGTGTGGCAGCAGTGCTGATCAATCTCAGCCTTTCCATGAGCAGGACGGCTCTGGAGGATAAAAAGGTCCTGTCCTTCCTTTTGTTTGCGATCTGTGTGATCGCAGTCGTGTTCCTTGGCGTGGATGTCATCTATGCGATTCTTTTCTGCGGAGTCGCGGGGGGCCTCAGCGTTTTGTATGAGGAGAAGAAACGGAGGGCCGGGGAATGATTTATCTTGAGCTGTTTATTCAGTTCCTGCTGATCGGCGCGTTCAGCTTCGGCGGTGGGCTTGCCAACATGGAGCTGATCCGTCAGCGCGTCGTCGTGCAGCAGGGGTGGCTGACGAATTCCGAGTTTTCGGACATCATCTCGATCTCCGAGATGACGCCGGGACCGCTGGGCATCAACATTGCGTCCTTTGTCGGCGTGCGCGTTGCCGGCATCCCCGGCACGATTATTTCCACTGTCTCCTATGTCCTGCCGTCGGTTTTCATAGTCATGGCGCTCGCCTGGTTTTATTACAAGTACCGATCTCTTAAAGGCATGCAGGGAGTGCTGCGGGGCCTGCGGGCAGCGATTGCGGCCATGGTCATCGCCTCGGCGGTAAAGCTCACGTGCAATGCCTTCTGGGGGAGCGCGGACAGCTTCAACCTCCCTGAGACAAACCTTATTGCGGTATGTCTGTGCGCTGTGATGGTCGTCCTTTTGTATAAGAAGAAACTGAGCCCTGTCCAGGCGATTCTTTGCAGCGGCGTGATTGGCGCTGTCATCTATTTCGTAACCGGCGCTCCCGCTTAAGAGCGTCCCTATCCGTATTTTCCCGTAAGCTTCCTGATAGCCCGGCAGGGAGCCCCCAAAACAGAAACATTTACGCCCGCCCGATTCATAAAGATCGGACGGGCGTTTCAGATTGTGGCATTTTACGTTCACTTTGTGCAAGAGATGCCGGGCCACGGGATGGCATAATCACAATAGCTGATAATTTTGGGCCTTGGTTAGCAAAGGCTTTATGAAGAAGGAGGATTCTGATGAAGAAAAAACTTATCGCACTGGTGTTATCCGCTGTCTGCGGTGCATCGCTTCTGGCAGGCTGCGCTGCGGGAACCGCACAGAGCGCGGCTCCGGCACAGGCAGAGGGAAGCAAGGAGTCTGTTGAAGCGGCTGCTCCTTCAGAGGAGCCCTACAAGGCTGTTATGGTCTATGTCGTTGCCAGCGACTCTCCGGATGCGGCAAAGGTTGAGGAAAAGTTCAACGAGCTGACAAAAGAGCAGCTGAATATGGAAGTCGACCTGATGCCGATGACCTTCGGCACATGGATTTCCCAGATGCCGCTCATGCTCGCAGGAAACGAGCAGGTTGACGTATTCCCCATGTGGTCGTCCAGCGCCGCCACCTATGTATCTTCCGATTATGTCGTGGATCTGAAGCCCTATCTCGACACCTGCGCTTCCTACATGGTAGAGCAGATCGGCAAGGATGCCATCGAGAGCTGCAACATTAACGGTTTTGTTTACGGTATTCCTTCCCAGAAGGAACGCTCCATGCCCTGCTGCATCGTAATGCGCACAGACCTTCTTGAGGAGACAGGAATTGATCCCTCCACCATCAAGGATTTCGCGGATCTGACCCCTGTTTTTGAGGCGGTCAAGGCTGCGCATCCGGATATGGTAGTCTTCGGCGGAAGCTCCACCGCGACACCCGCAAACCAGGATATGGAAAAGGACGGACTGGGAGACGGTTACGGCGTCCTTATGGATTACGGCCAGAGCACAACGGTCGAGAACTACTATGAGAGCGACCGCTTCCGCGAACTGGTTGAGCTGGCGAGGGAATGGTACCAGGCAGGCTATGTTTCCGCTGATATGCCCACCACAACCGACAACGGCGAGCTGTTAATGAAGGGCGGAAACCTCTTCAGCTATGTCTCCTTCAGCAAGCCGAATGCAAAAGAGCAGTTCGACGACGCGACAGGGTATGACACCACTGTCATCGAGATGAACAAGAACTTTGTCAATTCTACTTCCTACAATGCGATTTCCTTTGCCGTCGGCAGCGGCTCCCCGGATCCCGAGAAGGCAGTAACCCTCCTCAACTGGATCGCGTCCACAAAGGAAGCCAACGATCTTCTGAACTGGGGAATCGAAGGCGTTCACTGGGTTGAGACAGAAGACGGAACAGCGGATTATCCGGAAGGCGTTACAGCAGAGAGCTGCGGATATCACCAGAACATGGGCTATATCATGCCGAACCAGTTCAACAGCCACGTATGGAAGGGCAATTCCCAGGATGTATGGGAGCGCTATGAGGCAGCGACTGCGGAGAGCATCAAGTCCAAGGCCCTTGGCTTTGTGCCGGATCTGACAGCATATTCGGACCAGCTTGCGGCTCTTTCCGAGGTTTCCACACAGTACATTGCGCAGCTGACCACCGGCAGCGTTGATCCCGAAAGAGGCATCGAAGACTTCAACAACGCCCTGTATCAGGCAGGACTCCAGGAGATCATGGATGCAAAACAGGAACAGCTCGACGCATGGCTTGCTGAAAACGGCAACTAAAGAGTGCTGAGAATAATTCATTAAGGACACAGACGATGGCGAAAAAACCGGCTGCTCAGATGATTGAGGAACATGCGAATATTGCCAGATGCGCCGCAGAGGAGGGGATGGTGCTGCTGAGGAACAACGGCAGTGCGCTTCCTCTCCCCCGCGGAGGGAAGCTGGCCCTGTATGGCGGCGGCGCTGTGAGAACAGTGCGCGGCGGTACAGGGTCCGGGGACCCGTTTAACGGCGGTTTGTCAGGAGGCGGGGATTCGGCAATTGATCAGTCCCCGCGTTTTCATATCCATGTTCTGGACGCCTTTCTGGCAGCAGGGTATGAGGTCGTGACAAGGACACGCCTCCTTGCGTACGCACAGCGCTACGATGCGGCAAAAAGCCAGGCAGCGCCTTCGCCCATGTCGACCTTCCTGTTTCCGGAGGATGAGCTGGAGGGTGACCGGGTCGATGCGGACACCAAAGAGTGCGGATCGGCAGTGTACGTCCTTTCCAGAAATTCCGGAGAGGGGACGGACCGGTCCCTCCTCAGGGATATCGTCATCGACGGGAAAACAGTGACGGTTGGAGACTATGACCTCTCGGAGACAGAGGCCGAAAACCTGGAGCTGTTAAGAAGAGCATTTTCGAAGCTGATCGTTGTGTTAAACGTCGGCGGAATAGTGAATATCACACAGATACTGGACGCGGAGCCGGATGCGGTCCTTTTGATGGGACAGCCCGGCCAGGAGGGCGGAGCTGCCCTGGTGAATATCCTGAGCGGAACCGCCGTGCCCTCCGGAAAGCTGACGGATACCTGGGCAGCGCGGTATGCCGACTACCCTGCGAGCGCAACCTTTGCGCTTAATGACGGCGATGCCCTGACAGAGCGCTACAGCGAGGGCATCTACGTCGGATACCGGAGCTTTGACAAGAAGGGGATTACACCGGTCTACGCCTTCGGCTTTGGGCTAAGCTATACCCGGTTCCAGCTGAGGTCCCTGGCGCTGCGCAAAAAAGGAAGAGACCTTGTTATAGAGACCCTGGTAACCAATACCGGAGAGCTTTGCGGGAAAGAGGTCGTGCAGTGCTATGTCAGTAAGCCGGAAACCGGGCTGCTGGATATGCCGGTAAAGGAACTGGCGGGCTTTGCAAAGACGAGGCTCCTTTCTCCGGGCGAGTCGGAGCTTGTCCGGATCAAAATTCCAAGAGAGCGGCTAAGAAGCTTCGAGACCGAAAGCTCCTCCTTTGTAATTGCACAGGGCCTGTACCGCTTTTATGTCGGCAGCAGCTCCGATCAGCTAATTTTCGCAGGAGACCTGGAGACGGAAAAAGAGGTTCTTGGGGGAGAGGGACAGATCCTTCGGATTACGGATCCCCGCCGGGGTAAAGTGCCGTCACAGAGCTCCGATATTGACGGGACCTCCTCAGATGATCCGGGGGAAAATAAGGCGGACAGCGGATGCGCAGCCTATGAGGGAGTAAGAGAAGGAAGGTATTCTTTGCGCGAGCTGACAGATGCCATGCCGGACAGGGTTCTCGCCGCTCTTTGCTGCGGAAGCGGCTGGGGAGTCGCGGATGAGAACAACCCGGTGGTAGGAGAGAACTCCCAGAGTGTTCCCGGCGCTGCTGGAGAGACGACCTGGGAGGCGGCTGCCTTTGGGGTTCCAAGGCTCATCATGGCGGACGGACCTGCGGGTCTTCGCATCCGGCAGGAGTTCGAGGCAGAGGATGAGAGAACCGGGCAGAAGGTTTTGTGCCGCCACTATACTACGGCATTTCCGACCGGCACGGTCCTTGCCCAGTCCTTCAGTGCGGAGGTTCTGGAGCAGGTCGGCGCCGCGATGGCCGAGGAAATGGAGGCCTACGGCGTGGACATCCTCCTGGGGCCCGGCATGAATATCCACCGGGATCCGCTGTGCGGCCGTAATTTCGAGTACTTTTCAGAAGATCCGCTTCTTAGCGGCCTTACCGCGGCCGCGCTGGTCAGGGGTATCCAGAAAAGCGGACATACCGGTGCCTGCATCAAGCACTTTGCGGCGAACAATCAGGAGACCTTAAGGAGCTTTTCCAATTCGGCCGTCGATGAGAGAACGCTGCGGGAGATCTATCTTACCGGCTTTGAAATCGCGGTAAAGGAGTCCGATCCGGCGGCGATTATGACGGCATACAACCTTGTGAACGGAGTGCCCGCCGCGGACAGTGTCCTGCTGTGTACCCGGATCGCCAGGGAGGAATGGGGCTTTGGGGGCCTTATTATGACGGACTGGAACGGAGGGAGCAGTACTCCCTGGAAAGCCGTTCTTGCCGGGAACGACCTGATGATGCCGGGCGGGGAGAGCAGGATCGAGAACATCCTGAGCGCGATGTCCCGTTTTGCTCCGGAATTTGAAGACAGCGGGAGAGTCCGGACAAGGCCGATCATTCCCGGCGCGCCGATGCTGGAAGCCCTGTGGCGCTCCTTTATTCCCGAAAGCGGGGGGAAAGATACCATTACGACAAGGCTCTCTTCCGGGTACCGGGCAATATCAGCGGACGACGGGAAGATCCTGATCCTGGATGAAGTAACAGGAACGACAGAGCCTCTTTATCTTAAGGCGACAGACAAACAGATTTGGTTTTCCCGCCGGGGCGAGGCGGTCAATCCCTTCTCCGATCCCGCGGATACGGATACGGTGGAGATTGACGGGGACGGAAAGGTCCTGACCTACCGCGGCAGATGGCAGGATATTACCTTGGACCGCGCTGCGTTAAGACAATGCGCGGAGCGCATCCTGGAGGTCATGATCCGGCTGGGAAAGAAAGGGACGAAATAAATGAGCAAAAAATCAAAAACGGCAAGACTCCTTAAAAGAAGCATACCGCTTTATCTGCTGCTTTTGCCGAGCGTCATTTATGTGTTTATCAACAACTATATTCCGATGGCGGGAATCATTGTCGCGTTCAAAAAGTATTCCGCCAAAAAGGGAATCTACGGCTCGCCGTGGAACGGACTGGAAAATTTCAGCTACCTGTTTAAGACAGACGCAGGACTCATCATCCGCAACACCCTGCTTTACAATGTCGTCTTTATCGCGGTCAACCTTGTTTTCGCGATCTTCTTTGCAATCTGTATCTCCGAGGTTACCGGCAAGCTTGCCAAAAAGGTATACCAGAGCGCGATCCTGCTCCCGTTCCTGGTCTCGATGGTCATCGTCAGCTACGTGGTGTACGCCTTCTTTTCCGCGGAAAACGGAATGATCAATAACGGGCTGCTGAAGAGCCTCGGAAAAGACCCGGTGATGTGGTACAGCTACCCGCAGGTCTGGCCGCTTATCCTGGTCGTCGTAAACCTGTGGAAGGGGGTCGGATACGGGTGCCTCATCTATATCGCAGGCATCGCGGGAATTGACAGAGGGTATTATGAATCGGCGAGGCTCGACGGAGCAACGCACTGGCAGGAGGTCCGGTATATTCCCCTCCCCTGCCTCAGGCCGGCGATTATTACCATGCTGCTGATGAGCGTCGGACATATTTTCAATTCGGACTTCGGCCTTTTCTATCAGGTTCCGCAGAATTCAGGAGCGCTCTACAACGTGACGACAACCATCGATACCTACGTATACCGCGCGCTGACCTCGGCGGGAGGAATCGGCAGGTCCTCCGCGGCAGGCGTTTTCCAGTCGGTCGTAGGTTTTGCCCTTGTCATGATCTGCAACAGTGTCGTTCGAAGGCTCAGCAAAGATAGTGCTCTTTTCTAAGGAGGTCTGCCATGATCAAATCACATGCGTATTACCGTCATCAGTTCTGGATCAATCTGGTGATGATTCTGGTCACGTTATCCATGATCATGCCCCTGGTTCTTCTGCTGATGTCGTCCCTGACATCGGAGGAGGCGCTGATCCGCAACGGATATTCCTTTATTCCGGAGACGTTCAGCCTGGATGCCTATCGCTACATTATGCTGAACAGAAGCACTGTTTTCCGCGCCTACGCAATTACCATTATCCTGACGATTCTGGGGACCGTTCTCAGCGTGGTTTTATCCTCGACGGCGGCTTATGCCCTTGCTGACAGGAAGCTCCCGTTCAGAGGCGCAATTTCCTTCTTCTTCGTATTTACCATGCTGTTTAACGGAGGACTGGTCCCGTCCTATATCATGTGGACCCAGACCTTCCATATTAAGAATACCTTCGCAGCGCTCCTTATACCGAATCTGATGCTCAGTCCGATGAACATCATACTGATCCGGACCTTCATGACCACCAATGTACCGGAAGCGATCTACGAGGCCGCGGAGATCGACGGAGCGGGAAAGATAAGGAATTATATTGATATCGCGCTTCCGCTTTCCAAGCCGATCCTGGTCACAACCGGCCTGTTCTCGGCACTTGCCTACTGGAACGACTGGACAAACGCACTCTACTATGTGAACGACTCGAAGCTCTTCAGTATCCAGGCGCTGCTGAACAGGATGCTGCAGGATATCCAGGCCATCCAGTCGAACTCGACCTCGATGAGCGCCGGAACCGCGATGGCGATTCCGCAGGTATCGATCCGCATGGCGATTGCCTTTGTGGCGATGCTCCCGCTCCTTTTGATTTACCCATTCCTGCAGAAGTATTTTGCCCAGGGTATTGCCCTTGGAGCCGTCAAAGGATAAGAAGGAGGAAAATATGGCACGCTTTACCTGTAATTTCATTTCCTATGTGCTGAACCGGGCAGTGGACATCACCGTGATTATCCCGTCCGTCACGATGCCGGAGATTTACCCCGGACAGATAGAGACGGGAGTTCCCTGCACGCACATCAAGGATAAGCCTTATCCGCTGCTGTACCTGCTCCACGGTCTTGGCAACAACCATATGACCTGGTGCGGCTATACCAATATCGAGCTGTACGCCGAGGAGCGCAATATCGCCGTCGTCATGCTCTCTGCGGAAAATAAGATGTACATCGACAGTGAGAAGGATAAATTCTTCGAGTTTATCAGCCATGAGCTGCCGGAGTTTATGAAGGGAATGTTCCCGATTTCGGACAGACCGGAGGACACCTATATCGCCGGCCTGTCGATGGGCGGTTTCGGGAGTCTGATCCACGCCTTCTCCCAGCCGGAGCGTTTTGCGGCGGTCGGATGCTTCTCCGCAGGAGTGATGCTGCCGCCCGGCATGAAGGTGGAGGACCGCTTCAACCCGATGTACCTCACGGAGCACTTTAAGGAGGATCATCCGGACGCGGTACTCCCCGTATATTTTGCCTGCGGCGAGGAGGACATGCTCTATCCCATGGCGAAGGAGTCTCTGGAAAAGCTAAGAGAATGCGGCTTTGATGTCACCTGGGTATCGGAGCCTGGCTATCGCCACGAATGGCGGTTCTGGGATCGCTGCGCCGAGGCCTTCCTCGACTGGATTCCCAGGACAGACGCCTGGGTTCCCGCAAACGGAAAAAGAGGTATTTGATTATGAGCTTTGTATGTGATGTCAATAAAACAGCGGTCGCAACGGATAAGGGAGAGCTTCTTGGATATTGCCACAACGGGATCTACCGTTTCGCCGGCATTCCCTATGCAAAGGCTGAGCGGTTCATGGCTCCGGAGGAGACAGACAGCTGGGAGGGCGTTCGTCCGGCCCTCAGCTACGGGCTGACGGCCCTTCAGATGGAGAGCAATGACCCCGGGTTGGATGTGACTACGCCGCACCGGTTCTGGCCCATGGGCGAGGACTGCCAGAATCTCAATCTCTGGACACCCGGGATCAACGACGGGGCGAAAAGACCCGTCATTGTCTGGCTCCATGGCGGCGGCTTCTTTGCAGGGAGCAGCATCGAGCAGACTGCGTACGACGGCGAAGCGATGTCAAGAGAAGGAGATGTCGTCTGCGTTACGGTCAATCACAGGCTGAACATCCTCGGGTACATGGACCTTAGAAGGTTCGGGGGAAAATATGCCCGCGCGGTCAATGCCGGCAATCTGGACATGGTCGAAGCGCTCCGCTGGATTCACAGAAATATTGCCCGCTTTGGCGGTGACCCGGATAATGTGACTATTTTCGGACAGTCCGGGGGCGGCGGCAAGGTAATATCACTCCTCCAGATGCCCGCCGTAGAAGGCCTCGTACACCGCGCCATGATTATGAGCGGTGTTCTTGGGGAGCTGCTCAGCGACGAGGGCGTGGATTCCTCTCCCGTCGTGCGAAAGACCCTTTCGATCCTCGGCCTTGAGGAGGACGATATCGACACAATGAGCAGGATTCCTTACCGGGAGCTGGAGGCGGCGTACAGTCGCGCCTCGGCGGAGCTTGGCTTTAAGGGGATCCCTCTTTACACGCCGTGCCGCAATGAGGATTACCTGGGAGATCCGATGAAGGTGGGCTTTGCGGAGTTTTCCAAAAAGATACCGGTGATGATCGGTTCTACCTTTGCCGAATTCTTCTCCCTTCCGAAGGGCCTTTCCAGAAAAAGCCCGGAGGAGGAAGTGGACGAGGCGCTTAAGAAGCGCTTCGGGGAACACAAGGACGCACTGAAGGCGGCGTTTGCCAAGGCCTTCCCGGAGAAATATCCGGCGGACCTTCTGACCTATGATTTCCCCGCCTTCCGCGGACATTCCGTCTCCTGGGCAAAGGCGAGGGCAGAGGCCGGCTGCGCGCCCTGCTATAACTACCTGTTTACCCTGGACCAGCCCTTTATGGGGAGCTGCACTCCCTGGCACTGCGCGGATATCCCGTTCTTCTTCCACAATCTGGACCTCGTTCCGATCGCGGATGCGGGAGAGGAGGCAAAGGCACTCGAAAAGGTGATGTTTACCGCGTTTATGAACTTTGCAAGGACCGGAAGCCCCAACGGCGAAGGAGTCCCTGAATGGGCTCCGGCATCGAAAGAGAGCGTTCCGACGATGCTCTTTGACGCGGTTTCAAAGGTGCGGAATGATCCGGACGCGGAGCTGATCGCCGAGTACGGACGGATGAAACCGATCTCTATGGCCGAATTCTTTGCACAATGAAAAGGCAATCCTTGTGAAAATAAAGGACAATACCGAACTCTTTACACAAGCATCCATTCATAAAGCCGTGTTATCCCTTGCTGTACCTACCGTGATCTCTCAGCTGATCACGGTAGTGTACAATATGGCGGATACCTTCTTTATCGGGCAGATTGGCGACCCTGTCCAGGTGGCGGCGTCCATCCTCGCAATGCCGCCGTTTATCTTCCTGACAGGGATCGCCAATCTGTTCGGCATCGGCGGGGCCAGTATGATCGCGAGGTGCCTGGGAAAAAAAGATCCCGGGAAGGCGTCGCTGTGCGCGGGCTTTGCCATCTGGAGCGCCGCCGGCGCGGCCCTGATCTACGGCCTTCTTTTTACACTTCTTCGCCCTGTTATCCTGCCTCTTATCGGTACCACAGAGCAGACCTATGAGTTCTGCTACCAGTACATGTTCTGGACGGTCACGATCGGCGCTCTCCCTACCGTGATGAATGCTGTCCTGGCGCACCTGATCCGGACGGAAGGCTGCGCGGGGCAGGCGAGCCTTGGCATGACGATGGGGTGTGTCCTGAATATTATTCTGGACCCTCTTTTCATCCTTGTCCTTGGGATGGAAATCAAGGGCGCGGCCATTGCGACCCTGCTTTCCAACTGCATCGCCTTTGTCTATTTCATCCTGCTGATCCGCAGCAAAGGAGGGAATACCTGTATCAGCGCAAAGCCGCGCAGGGAAATGTTCCGTGGAGAGATTGCAAAGGAGATTCTTCTTGTCGGCATGCCGAGCTTTGTGATGGTGCTGATGTCGTTTTTGTCCAACACCACGCTCAATTCCCTGGTGTCCTCCTATTCCAGTGAGGCCGTCGCGGGTATGGGGATCGCCAAAAAGGCGGATATGATCGGCTTTGCCGTAGCCCAGGGAATGACCCAGGGCGTACTGTCCCTGATCGCCTACAACTACGCTGCCGGCAGGCCGGACAAAATGAAGAAAGCGATACGGATCGCCCTGCTGTACAGTATCGCGCTGGCGTTAACCGGTTCCATCCTTCTGTACCTTTTCGCCCTGCCTGTATCCAGAATGTTCATCAAGGATGCCGAAACGGTCGCGTACAGCACAAGGTTTATCCGCGCGCTGTGCCTGTCTCTTCCGCTCTCCTCGATCATCATGATGGTGATCACGGTTTTCCAGGCATCCGGCAGAAAAATCCAGCCGATGGTCTTATCGATGCTGCGAAAGGGCGGCCTGGACATACCCTTCATGCTGCTGCTGCGGCATTTTGCGGGAGTTTTCGGCATTGCATATGCGACGCCCCTCGCCGATGTAGTGACGCTGGTCACGGCGCTTTTACTGTTTGTCCCCTGCTGGAAAGACATACAGGCGCGGACAGGCTCCACCCGCTGAGTTGACAGTGGGAAATAAAATCAAGATAATACCAATAAACCTGCGAAATATTAGTTGTTTTCTTATTTACCGGCCGGATTTTGACGGTCAAGAATGAGACATCAATGAAAAAGCCCGCCTCTGATAACAGAATGGGGAAACGGATCCTTGTGATTTTCATCACGTTGATTCTCCTGCTGTCCGTGACTCTTTTTACCGACCGCTTCCTTCTTTCCTACTATAACCGCCAGTTCATTGCGTACGGCAGCAATGCGGCGCAGTCCTATGCGTCCCGTCTCGACTCGGAGTTCTATACCCTCGGCCGGGCGCTGACCAGCATGCTTCTGACCGATTCCGATTTCCGCATCATGCGCACGCACTCCGTTTCGCCGGATGATTATGAGAACGCCTCCGCGAGGCTGACGGCGCTGCAGAATATCCAGTCCAGCTTTGAGAATCTGTGCACGATTTACGGATGGGACTATTATTTCTGGTGCTATGAGACGGAATCGGATACGCTCGTGGATTACGGCCAGAAGGACTACAATCTCCGGATGAACCAGAGAAGGGAGGTGCTCGGCCTTGCAAAGGACGGCCTTCTGGACAGCTTTCCCCAGGGGAAATGGTATCTCTCAGGAGATTCCCTTATGACCCTGCGCCGTCTGGGGAGTCAGTATGTCGGAATCTGTCTGAATGTCGACAGTCTCTTTGTCCGCCTGGCCAATCTCTCCCTCTCGGACCGGTATGATATCCTCCTTTTGGATGCCGGCGGCAGTCCTGTCGCCCTTCGGACCTGCTATCACGGCCAGCTGACGGAAAGGTCGGCGGATTCCGGTTTCTCTTCCCGCTCCTCCATTTACAGCGGGCAGTTTTCAGCCGGGTTTGATGAGACAGACTGTTCTCTGGAGTTTCTTCTGGAGAACCGGATTATGCGCAGAGTCAGTATTCTTCAGTCCGCCATGCTGGCGTTCATGGCCCTCGCCCTTGTTATCTGCGCGCTGATCTATTTCTATACCCGGAAGAAAATCGTCGGGCCTCTGGATTATTTTGCCTCACGAATCAAGGACTACCGGATCGGCTATCGCTTCGATGAGAGCACCGGTATCGCGGAGCTCGATCATGCCGCAAGGCTGTTAAACCAGATGACCGACGAAATCGAGTCTCTGAAAATCGAGAACTACGAAAAGGAACTGACGAAAAAGCAGACAGAGCTTCAATTTGAACAGTCCAGGATACGGCCGCACTTTTTTATCAACTGTCTCAACGTTATTCACAGCCTGACCGGGATCGGACGGATCGAAGAGGTACAGCAGCTGTGCATCGACACCTCCAACTACATCCGCTATCTTTTCAGCAAAAGCACGCAGCTCTACCCTCTCCGGGAGGAGCTTCGGTGCATTGAGAATTATTTCTCCGTGACACGGAAAATCTACGGACAGCAGTTTACTTATGAGCAGGAGGTCGACCCAGACCTTCTGGATACGCTCCTGCCGGCCCTGGTGCTGCAGACCTTCGCGGGGAATGCCATCAAACACGCCGCCGCGGGAAAGCCTCTTTCTATCCGCATCGAGGCAAAGAAAAAGGACGATCATACGGCGCTTTATACGATATCCGATACGGGCGGAGGCTTTCCCGAAGACGTTCTTGCCTCCTTAAACAGCGGCAGGAGCATCAGCCGGGACAACCGTTACCAGATCGGAATCCAGAATGTAATGCAGCGTGTCAGACTGATATACGCGGATGAAGCACAGATCCGCTTCAGAAATGAGGACGGCGGAGCACAGATCCGGCTCACGCTCCCCATCACCTTACCGGATGAGGAAGATTCGAATTGAACATCTTATTTGTTGACGACAACCCCATTGTTCTCGAGGGAATGACCAGGGGACTGGATTTTGAGAAAATCGGGATCGATAAGGTATTCACCGCGACGAGCGCGGATGAGGCCCGCAATATGCTGCGCCAGGTCTCCTGCCAGATCGTGGTGGCGGATATTGAGATGCCCGGGGAAAACGGCCTGAGCCTTCTTGAATGGATCAACGGGTTTGACAGCAGCATTGTGACCATTTTCTGCACCAGCTACGCGGACTTTAATTATGCAAGGAAGGCGGTGAGCCTTCACAGCTTTGACTATTTCCTCAAGCCGGTGGACTATCACGCCCTGACAGAGCTCCTTACGCGGGCCGCGAAGGAGGCACAGTCCCGCCATGCCATCTCCGAGCACAGGGAGTATGCTGAATACTGGGCGGACGATTCCAGCAACCGGCTGCGGGACTTCTGGTTCCGCCTCCTGTACGCGATGAATGAGTTCACGCCCGAGGAAACAATGGAGGAGGTGCGCGCAAGACACCTTCCTTACACTCTGGGAGACCTGTTCATTCTGGTGATTCTCAGGATGGATATCGAATCCGGCCCTGTCAGCGGGCTCACTCCGACAATGGAGGAATTCGTCCTGGTAAATATCCTGAATGAACTTCTGGAAAACCACGGCCTTAAGGCGGAAACGGTATTTCGCAAAAGCGATAATGAAATGATCTTTATCCTTAAAGACAGCGCCGAAAGCCCGCTCCGGCCCGAAGAGTGTTTTCACCAGATCATCTCGGTCCTCAGCGACCAGCTTATGAATTACTGCAATATTTATTACCGCTCGCTCGTTCCCCTGACCAGCGCCGCGGAGTCCATCGGCGAGATGGAGGAGTGGGAGTCAGACGATATTCACAGCAAAAACACCGTGCAGGTGCCGGCGGCTGCAAGGCCGGGCTCGGCAGGCTATGATCTTTCCGAAGAGATGGCAGAGATGGAAGCCCATATTCTGGCAGGACGATGGAACGACCTGCAGCAGTATATCCATCTGACGCTCCACAACATCCTGGAGACGAAGGACTACTCCCGCAAGACCCTCAGCAGCTTCGGCGTCGATGTAAAACAGGTTCTGTATTCCGTGCTGCGGGAAAAGCATATCAACGCCCATGAGCTGTTCTGCCAGGATGAGGCCGAACGCCTGCAGGCGATTTCCCTTCGCTCTGCCCGGGACCTTGAGTATTATCTGAACTACCTTATCAATGAGTCGCAGAAGCAGATGGAGTTCTCCGAGAATAAGAACGCCCTGATCCGCAAGGTTCTGGTATACATCGACGAGAACTATACAAAAGAAATCACCCGGCAGATGCTGGGTGACCTGGTCTGCCTTAACCCGGTCTACCTCTCCCGGCTGTTCAAGGAATACACGGGGCAGCCGATTTACAACTACATTGTGGACCGCAGAATCCGTCAGGCAAAGGTCCTTTTGTCAGACTCATCGGCCGCCATCTCCGATGTCGCCGCCGCGGTGGGATACGACAACTATTCCTATTTTTCCAGAATATTCAAGGAAAAAACCGGTCTTTCCCCGAAGGAATATCAGCAGGAGCGCACCGCCTGAATCAGGAACCAGATGGCGAAGGCTGCGCTGATCAGATCTGAGACCGGCTGCATCTGTGGATGCCCACGGGGACATTGCCCCCGCGGGAGGAGATGCGGATCAGCGCGATACAGCTTCCCGCCTGGCCGATCAGGGTTGCAATCCCCGCGCCGGCGATTCCCATCTTAAAGCCCAGGATAAAAAGAGGATCCAGCACGATATTGGCGAGGATCCCCGTCATCATGCCGGTCATGGCAGCCTTTATGCTCCCGCAAAGACGCAGCTGGTTATAGACGGTCGTTGAGAAGATCGAGAACGGGACGGCAAAGAGCATGATCCGCAGGTACGTCCTCGTATAGGAAAACAGCGCCGGCGATACGTCTGCGCCAAGAAGCCGTGTTAAGGGATCGAGAAAAAGGAGCGGTACCAGCATCAGGAGAATCCCGCCGGCGATGGAAAGCACGACGCCGGTATTGGCATAGACCAGCCCGATCGCGGCGGTCATGCTCTTGTCATTCAGCCGCCCGATCCAGAAGGTGTCCGTAAGGTTGTAGATCATCATGATCATCATGCCGATCATGGTCGGGATGGCCGTCCGGATAAGAAGGGGCAGAATGTCTGCCGTAAGAAGGTCCTGCCTGGTATTTGCGGTTTTATTCATGCCGTGACTCCAGTTTTGTAACGACTCCCTTTGTCCCGTCCACAAGGATAAGATCCCCGTCCTTTAATACGGAGGTCCCGATGCCGACGCCGAGGACGGCAGGAATCCGGTATTCTCTTGCCACGATTGCCGCGTGGGAGAGCTCGCCGCCCGTATCCGCGACGACGCCTCCCGCCAGGGTAAACAGCGGCGTCCATTCGGGATCGGTGAGGCGGCAGACCAGGATTTCGCCCTTTGAAAGCTTATGGAATTCCTCCGGCCCGCTGACGGTGCAGACCGTGCCGGTGACGGTGCCTGCGCTGCAGCCGGTTCCCTTCAGCGTGGATCCGCTCTGGGGGAAGATGCTCCTCTTTGCCTCCTCCCAGACCCGCACGGCTACGGGGTGGAGCCGCATTCTCCTTTCAATCTTTTCCTTATCCTCATCGCTCAGATAACCGCGGGCAGCCGTCTCGTGAAGCTCCTTTATGAAGAGCCACGCCGTGGAGCGGTTCTCATCCTGCTCTCCGGTCAGGAGGAAGTTAAGACGCGCGTGGAGCCGCTTCATATAATAGAAGACCTGCTCCCAGAAGTACTGGCTTTCCTCCCGCTGCACATGGAAATAGCGGTAGGCATCGATCTGCTTCCGGATTGCCCGATATTTCTTTTCGCCGTACGCGGCCTTTATCTTCTCCATCAGGGGTTCAAAAATACCGCCGGCCTGCGCCGCGTCCTTTTCCTTCAGCATGGGACGAAGGACGGAGAGCACCCGGTCCGGGTCCTCCAGGTAAGAGCGGCTGGCAAGGCAGTAGCAGTTGTTGTCGGTCTTGAATCCGTCCTTTGAAAGGAAGTCCCGCAGGGCCTTGTCAAAGGCGGGATATTTTTCGGAAAGCGCGGCGGTGCCAAGGCCCTTTTCCGCATCGGAAAGAAGAGCAGGGTCACTTCGCACCACGGCGGCCAGCGCCTCCAGGTCTCTTGTCATCTCCGCCGTTTTGTTGTCCAGGTCCTGGAGAAGGTCGAACCCGTCCCGTGACGGTTCCACCTTTCTGACATAGCGCGCGCACTTTCTGTTCAGCATCATCTGCGGGAAAAGTGCGTAGCGGAAACGCGTATAGAGAAGGCGCCGGATCAGGTCCTCGCCCTTTTCGATCTCCTTTCCGAGGTCCGCGCAGTCAAGGGAACTGACGTCAAGCGCTGCCATGGCGTCGATTTCCTTCCGAAAGCCTGCCATGGACTTTTCCATGACGGCCCGGGAACCGTCCGCATCCAGGGCCTGCCGGAGCATCCCCGGGATGTGGACGACCCTGCGCGTAAAGCGCACGGTGTTGGGCGGAAGGTTCATGATGCCGTTGTCGTCGATCGCGGGATGCATGTCGAGCTCGATCCCGCCCTCCGCGAAGATGACGGACTTCTGCATGTTGATGATTCTTCCGATGTCATAATCATAAGGAAGGAAAACATCATTCATCTTTTCCAGAAGGAACGATAGGTTTCCTTTCATGGCGCCGGTGGAGGGAGTCGGGATGTAATATTTTCGCCACTCCTCTTCCGAAATCTCGTCATTGGAGCGAAGCGTTGTGATGGGGCGCGCCTGCAGGATGTAAACCTTCCCGCCTTCAATTCCCCATTCGATATCCATGGGAATGCCGTAGTGCTCCTCGATCTTTACGCCCTCCCGGCACAGGGAGACGAGTTCTTCTTTGGAAAGGCAGGGGCTCTTTTGAAGCTTTTCCGGGACCTCCTTAGTGACCGTTCCTTTCCCGCCTTCTGCATAGACGATCATGGTCTTCTTGTCACCGGTCACGGATTCGCGCAGCGTACCGTCTTTGTTCATGATAAAGCTGTCCGGGGTGACGCTTCCGGATACGACGGACTCGCCAAGGCCGTAGGAGCCGTTGATCCGGATGAGATCGCGGCTTCCGCTCACCGGATCCGCGGTAAACATGACGCCGGCGGTTTTGCTCTCCACCATCTTCTGCACGACGACGGCGAGGGCGACCTTTGAGTCATCATATCCCTGCGTGCGGCGGTAAACGACCGCCCGCTCGCCCCACAAAGAGGCGTAGCATTCCAGGACCCTTTTCAGGAGGTCTTCTTCACCCATGACGTTCAGGTAGGTCTCCTGCTGTCCCGCAAAGCTCGCGTCCGGAAGATCCTCGGCGGTTGCGGAGGAGCGGACCGCGACGCGAAGCTTCCCGCTTCCTGCATCCTTCCCGGCCTGCATGTTCCGGAAGGCGGTAAGGATCTCCTCCTTCAGCTCCTGCGGCAGGATGCCTTCCAGGATTTTCTCCCGGACGGAGGGCGTCTTTTCGGAAATGCCGTTCGCAGCCATAAAGGTTCGATAGGCCTCAGCCGTAATGACAAAGCCTTCCGGCACGGGGAAGCCTGCCCCTGTCATTTCGCCCAGGTTCGCGCCCTTTCCTCCGACGATCATTACGTCTTCTTTATTTATCTCGTTAAAATATCTGATCCAGTCTGATGCCATGATGTGAGATACCGCCTTTCAGGCCCCGGGCACGAAGAGAAGATGCCGGAGGCAGGATAAAACAATTCATCTGAAAGGTTAGTTCTGTTTAACCGACTTGTCAAGCCGCAATTGAAATGAAGTTTACCTGACGGATTCCGGAAGGACACCGGATTTGCGAAGACGCCCCAGAATGACAGGCGCAAGGACTGCCGCCGCGCAGATCTTTACAAGATCCAGAATGATGAACGGCAGGACGCCGACGCCAAAAGCGGCGCCAAAGGTCATGCCTGCAGTGCGGGCAAGCCAGGCAGTGCCCAGAAGATACGGGATCCATGTCGCAGCCTCCATGGCGAGGATGCACAGGATCCTGTTTTTTTCATGCCTTTCCACGACAAGGCCCATGACAAGGATCATCGGAAGAAAGCCGATGATGTATCCGCCGGTGGGGCCGAGGAGCTTCTGCGGCCCGCCTGCGTATCCGGAAAAGACCGGAAGACCGGCAAGGCCGATCAGCATGTAGATCACATAGGCGATCGCGGTCCGCTTTGTTCCGACCAGATAGATGATGAAATAGAGCGTGAGATTGGTCAGCGAGACCGGCACCGGCCCGATCGGCAGGGACATCGGCCCCAGCACGCATAGCAGGGCTGCCATCAGGGCAATTACTGTCAATTCTTTTATGTTGTGATTCATATTTTCCCTCTGTCAGTAACTTTGCTTCGTTTCAGTTTTCCCACACCGGCGTCACGTCGCGGCCGAGTCCGCGCAGCATCTCTTTATCCTGCGCGATTGTGGAGCCGGATGTCGTCAGCATGTTGCCCGTGATGGATGCGTTCGCGCCGGCAAGGAAGGTCTGCCGCCCGTTGTCCTGCATCAGCGAGCGCCCGCCCGCGAGGCGGATCTCTGCTTCGGGGTTGATAAAGCGGAAGATCGAGATGGTCCGGACGATTTCATCCTCCGACAGGCGCGGCAGGTTTTCAAGAGGCGTTCCGGGGATCGGCATCAGGCTGTTGACAGGGATCGAGCGGATTCCCAGCTCCTTAAGCGTCAGCGCCATGTCGATTCGGTCCTCCCATGTCTCGCCCATTCCGATAATGCCGCCGGAGCACACGTTAAGGCCGGCTTCCTGCGCGAGGCGGATGTTCTGGATCTTATCATCAAAGGTATGGGTCGTGCAGATCTTCGGAAAATAGCGGCGCGAGCTCTCGATGTTGCAGTGGATGCTGGTGATCCCCGCTTCCTTCAGGCGCCGCAGCTGCTCTGCGGACATAAAGCCGAGCGAGCAGCACAGCTCGATCCGAAGGTCCTTCTTCATCTTTTGGAAGATTTCGATCAGCTGCTCGAATTCCTCGGGGGACGGGCTCCTTCCGGAGTTGACGACCGAGAAGCGGTCAACGCCCTCCTCCTGGCACGCCGCTGCCTCCCGCTCGATCTCCCCGGCGGAAAGAAGGCCGTGAACGTCACAGCCCGTATTGTGATGCGCAGACTGCGCGCAAAAGCGGCAGTTTTCGGAACACCTGCCGCTTTTGCCGCTGATGATCGTGCACAGATCGACCTTGTCTCCGCACAGCGCCGCGCGGATCCTGTCTGCTCCCTTTTTCAGCTCATTCAGATCACAGGTCACGAGCGCCATGAGATCATCCTGTGCAGTGAGCCTTCGCCCCTCAATGATCTCGTCTGCCAGTGCCGCGACATTTAATTTATCTTCCATGGAAAGCCTCCCCGCTCGGCCACGATTGTTAACACTATTTATAAACATGGTTGACAATCGAGGATTATAGCATCCCGCCTGCGGGAAGTCAATGAAGATGAAAACAGGTAAAGATGCGAAGAAATAAGAGGAAAATGCGAGGGGAAATACAGAAAAGAAGCGGGATGGGCAGCAGAGCCTGCCCATCCCGCATTCCGATCAGAATCCTAAGGACCTTCAAATCTTATATATGTAAGTTGCCTTTCTCGGGGCGGGCTCGTTTGCCGGCGCCGCGGCATAGCCCAGGACGAGGTTGCCGATTCCTTCATAGTCGCCGTCAATCCCAAGCTTTTTGAGGAGGGCCTTTCCTTCTTCGCTTTCGAACTCTTCCTTCGCGCGATGAATCCAGCAGCTGGCGACCCCAAGGTCTGCGGCTGCGTTCATAAGGTTCCCCATTACAAGGCTTCCGTCGTAGATATAGGTCGGCACGGATTTGTCCGCAAGCACCACAAGGAGTTCCGGAGCGCCGTAGAACGGATCAATGTCAACGCCCATAATAGAAGCGTTGAGCTTTGAGAGCATGTCGCGGGTCTCTTTGTCTGTCACGGCGATAATGATCGGAGACTGTCTGCCCATGCCGGCCGCACTAGTTCGCAAAGCGGATGCTCTGCTTTGTAACATCGACAACGGCATCGACGCCAAACGGCATGATGCATCTTGGCGCGGCGTGCCCGATGTTCAGGTTGAAAACAATCGGGAGCGAAGGGTTGTCTATGACCTCGACAAGGAGCCGCTTGTAGTCGTCCGCATAGGCTTCATCCATCGGCTTTCCGGCAAGGATTCCCGAGACGGCCCCGAAAACGCCGGTCTCCTTCAGATATTCCAGGGCGCGGCGGTATTTCTCCGGGGACGGCTGTTCCTCGCTCGATTCCAGAAGAAGGATCCGCCCCTTCCAGTCTTCTGCGTCCGGGAAGAGGCGATACTGCCGGCAGAGGACGGGCATATCGGCATAGCGCTCACCGTCAAAAAAGTCGTACATCGAATCGATGCAGCCGCCGAGGATCTTTCCGGAAAATACGGATGGCCCCTGCAGCAGCTCAAATCCGCTGTTTTTGTGCTCCGCCCGGGACTTTCCCAGCTGCTCGGGACCGAAGCTCTCCCGCTCCTCATACCAGACATCGGCGGGCGTTATTTCCCGGATGGTCCCGGTCGTGACCAGCTCTTCAAAGTACTTTCTTGTATAAGGAAGAATCTCCGGGCCGGGCTCACAGATATCCGGCAGGAAGGCCTGCCCGTAGAAGGTGCGAAGCCCCACCTTGTGCAGCATCAGATGATTGATTGTCGTATCGGAAAAGCCGAGGAAGATCTTGTCCGTTACGGCCGCCGCGAGCTCGCCGTGATCGAACAGATACGGCAGGAGCCGGTAGGTATCGTCGCCGCCGATGGTGCAGAAGATCATGTCGATTTCCGGATCCCGGAAGGCCTGCAGAAGATCCTCGGCCCTCTTTTCCGGATGGTCCTTTAGATAGTCGATCCCCTTGAGGGCATTCGGCAGGAATTTCACCTTCAGCCCGTATTCCCGAAGCCTCTGAAGTCCGATCTCAAGTTCAAACCGGACATCGTCTTCTCCGATAATTCCGCTTGAAAGACTGACAATACCGATGGTCATAGGAAACCTCCTTTTCTATTCCCCTGAAAGTCCAAAAGATTCATTGTGCTCCCGTGTACTGTCCGGGAGTGCAGCCGTGATACTCAGAGAATGCCCGGTAGAAGCTGCTCAGATTCTGGTAGCCCACTGCATCCGCGGTGTTGTCCGGGCTGACGCCGCGCTTTAAGAGCGCCGCGGCCTTCTCCATGCGAAGCCGCACAACCAGCCGGGAGTAATTGCTGCCCGTAGCCTGCTCGATATTAGAGCGGCGTTTATGCGTACTCCATCCATAGCCGAAGGCTTGGGTGGAGGTAATGCCGCAATTAGTCTTTTCCCTGGTTATCTATATATGTGTTAATAATCTCTTCTGTTGCATCACTCACACAACCGATAAAATATGATCTGCTCCAAAAGAATGGCTTCCAATAGTATTTTTTAAGAAAATCGGCATATTCTTTACGAAGCAGTCTGGCAGACACTGTTTTATAGTTATTCACCAGCTTTGACAATTGTACCTGTGGCGGCGCTTCAAATAAAACGTGAATATGATCCTGGTCCGTTTTCA
>ODAI010857600.1_pt1 | contig 31728 bp, 24 predicted proteins | sample 1539321 | NCBI WGS metagenome assembly ODAI01 (sample SAMN02144231, study PRJEB22623) | gut metagenome | biome: sheep rumen | host: Ovis aries | place: New Zealand
CCAGTTCCAAGAACGATAGAAAGAATCATCAAAACCATTTCAATTTGAATGAGAATGTACTTAATGGTGTTCATGTTGTTTTGTTTTTTAATCGTTACAATATAATATAGTATGAAAATCTAAAAATTCAAAATTATTTTTATATATAATATATATTAATTAGATTTTATGAAAGATTTAAAATACATACTCATGTTTGAAGCTGCTAAGAAAGCTCCATCAGGAATTGGTAAAGTAAAAGATCATTCTACTGAAGAAGAAGTAGAATTTATAGCAGGTGATGTTTATGATCTTAGTGGTAATAATAGATACAAAGATAAATTTACATATTATAAAGGTGATGGTAATGGTTATATAATGGATAAAGATGGTAATTACTATGATGTAGTTACTTCTTCTTGGTCTAGTGATACAGGTAGAATAGCTGGTGGTACAATGAACTATTCTGTAGTAATTAAAAATGTAAAAGGACAAGATCTTTCATTTAGTGGATATACAGCAATATTCTCATCACCTTCACATGCTGATATTGTATCAGATATTGAAAATGGTATGTATCTTGAAGATTTCATTGCTAAGCATTGGTATTGCATGAGATGTAAAAATGAAAAAGAAATTGAAGAATTAAAAGATAAAGGTGATGCTAAAGCTAGAACATATAAAGCTGAAAAAGAAATAACAAAAGCACAAAAGAAAAGAGAATTCTTTGAAAGATATTTAGTTCTTCCAAAAGATATTTCATTTAAAATCGAGAATGGTGAAATAAAATTTGAATATTGGAAACCAGTAGAAAGAAAGAAGGAAGATGAACCTAAACAATCTCATTATGGATTAAGACAATCAGATTTTGAAACTGAAGAAGCTTATAAAGCTGCATATGATAATCTTAAGAAACTTTGGGATGAATACTATAATAAATATAAAGAATTAGATGATAAAGTATTTGATACATTTAGACCATTCTGTGAAAAGAAATTAAAAGAATTATTTAAAACAGATTTAAATGATTTAAATGGTCTTATGTTTGGCGTAAAACCAGCAAACAAAGATTGGCAAAATGAAACTGCTCTTGATTTAAAAGATAAGAAATTAGTTGTTCTTACTGATCATAGTAAAAAATTAGGAACTTCTGATTTAAAATTAAATAAAGAAGCAGTAGCAGATATTAAGTTTTATCCTACAGCACGTCTTGATAAGAGAAATCCATCAGAATTTTTAAAGAATTTATTTAAGAAAGCATCAGAAGCATATCTTAAATTAAATGGAAGACAAAAAGGTAAATATGTTGATCTTCATTGGCAAGAATATTATGATTGGTATGGAAACAGTTATTATGATAATAAAACATCTGTGAAGGGTGAAGCAAGAAAGAAAGCTGAAGCTGATTTCTTTAAAGATTTAGAAAAACATAATTTTGATTCTAAAAATTGGGATATAAGTTTTGATGTAGCTTTCTTAAAAGATTTCATTGAAGAAAAACTCCCTGTTAAACCAGATGAAACATCTTCTGAAAAATCATCAGAAACAAAAATAGATGTTTCTAAGGCAAGAAAAGTTCAAGAACCTAAGATGGACGCTTGGCATAATGGAACTAGAAAACAAAATGTAGAAGCTTGTTCAGATGCTAAACTTAAACTTAATTATGAAATCTGTAAAGATAAAGGATACGATAAAGAAGCTGCTATATTAAAGAAAGAAGCTGATGCTCGTGGACTTACATTAGAAAGTTTAAATCTTGAAGAAATGAAATTCTCAATAATCGAACAATTATATTTAAATTAAAAAATAAAAGAGGTTCTTAATGAACCTCTTTTTTTATTGAACTATTCCTTTCTTTTGTAATTCTGTCCACAATACATCTGCTCTCATTATACATTTCTTAGCAATATCTGTAGGATTTCTAAATTTCTCAGAAATTGTATTTCCTTCAGCATCTCGTACTGTATCATAAGGATTATCAAAATCAATTGATGAGAATAACTTAGGTACAAGATTAATCATAAATTCTTCATATTTAGGAATCTTGTTTGTTATACTTAAGTTAGCAAGTATCTCAGCAATTCCGTGGAATCCAGTATATGTTGTAACAGCATATGAACCATCTTCATTATTTTCAGTAACTGAATATGTAGAAACAGTTCCTAAAGTAGATTGAAGTATTTCTCCAATTGAATCTCCACCAACCTTAACTTGTTGTGAACCAGTTGTCTTAACATAACTGTAACCAGAAACTAATCCTGATTTAGGTTCAATTATTGGAGTAAATTCTGTTCTTTCATATGTTGTTTCAAGTTCTTCAGATGAAAGTTCTCCAATTACATCAGAATGATATCTTTCTTCAAATGAAGTAAATCTATCTTTAACAGTATTGTTGAACTCTGTTAATGTTTCTTTAATAACATTATGCTGTTCTTTAATTTCATCAACAAGACTTGTTTCTAATTTACCAATAGCAGCCTCTTCTTTATCTGTAAGTGAATTTAACTTTTCAGTTAATCCTGTTGATAAATAACTTAATGAAGTAGTATTGTTATTGTTGAATTCTTTAATAGAATTATCAACATTTGTCATATATGCAGAGAAAGTAGTTATCTCTTCATCTGCTATTGTTCTATTCTGTTTATTATTCTCAGTAAATATTGTTGATAAATCTTCAGTCATCTTATTGATAGAATTTGACTGATTATTCATCTCTGTTGAAATATTATATCCAATGTTATCAATATAATATCCAAGATCATCAAAATTACTAATCTGTAAATCATCAGAATAAAGATATGATGCAACCTGTAAAGGAACTACTTCATAAGTATATGAATAAGCATAATATGCATAAGAAGTAAGAACTGTCTTAGTAGCATATGAATTATTTACTTTATCCCAGTATTGTACTTTCTTCTTTTTAGCTGGAATTAATTCAGTCTTATAAAGAACTGGAATCTTTTCATTTGAAAGTGGAGTAGATTCTTTATAACTGAAGTATTCATATGAAACATATGCAGGTTGAATTTCAACAGTATCAACAGTTGAGGTATTTACAATAGAGTTCTTTTTATAAAGTTTTACCTTTGCTGTTGTATAAGTATCATTAACATCTAATAACTTAATGTTACCATAATATGAACCATTTTCATATGAAACAGATTTAGAATCATAATAATCATATTCAAAACCATTAAGTAAATAACTATACTTGATTTCTTCTGTTGTTTTTGTAATTAAACAGTCATATGAAATAGCTGGGTGATTAATTTCAGCTGTGATAACATATGAATTAGGAATGTAATTATATGTTATGTTAATTGAGCTGACTTCATCTTTATTATAATAATTATATGCAGCTACATGGATAGCATTCTTTTCTGTCTTATAATCTTTTTGCCAATAGCCATCTTCAGCAATTACAACTTTCTTTACACCATCATTACTGATTAATGTTTCATATTTAGGAGGTACCCAAGAATATGTTCCAGTAAATATAACCTCTTCACTATTTTGAATAGTAAATGGTTTAGATGAAGTAATGGAATGAGTAATTATATCTTTATACTGAAGTAATGATTTATCAGAATTATAGTTTCTAAATGTAAATAATGAAAGAGGAACTATTTCATAAAGATAATCTGCATGATTAATTTTTGCATTAAATATATAACAGTTCTTAATGTCTTCATCTTTATAGTTATTATAATAAAGCTCATCATTAGCAGTTATTAAAGCTTTTGTAGTTTTTTCACTCTTATCTTCTGCTAAGTTATCATTTTCATCAAAGTTAAATAATGTTGTAGGTGTTCCATCAATATCTAAGATATTTGAATTCTTAACATAATCATAACCCTTATCAAATGTAACAAAATAAGAATGTGTTGGAGTATCAATAGGTTCATTAAATACTAAACCGTATAATGAATCATTTAATTTAAATACTGCAGGATTACCTTCTTCATCTACTAATTGATTATCTAATCCATTGTATTCAAATTCATCAGTAACAAAAACTTTCTTTACCAATGTATATGTTTCAGTAACATTTGTATTGAACCAATATGTTATTGGATGAGATGAATCTTTTAATCTTTCACGATATTCTTTTTCAATATATGTTGTATTTCCAAGTTCATCAACACCTGATTCTGATTGAACTTTATATTGAATATAATATTCTTCATTAGGATTCTTAACAGCATCATTTAAATTAACTGAGCTAAATGCTGGAACTGATAATTCATATGAATACTTATCTGCATTAATAATATGATTATTTAAATATACTTTCTTTGATATCTTACCTTGTGCAGTATCAAATCCTGTTACATTTGTATAATATGAACCGTTTGTATCAACGTGAATACCATCATTAAATGTATATGCTGGATAGAAGAACTTAGTCTTAATAAATATTTCATCAGTATAAGTACTTATTCCGTTCTCAATATCTGTCTTATAGTTTGAATTAATATGAATGCCACTTGTATTAAAGTCCTGTAATGTTTTGCGAGGTTCAGATAATTCATAATAAGAAACACCTGTATTAAATAATGCAAGAGAACTATAATTTAATACTTTGAAATTATTTGTTAAAGTATTTAATTCTTCCTTTTCAGCATCAGTAGTATTTCCTGCTTCTTTTAAATATGTAAATCTGTTATAATTTGATTGATTTACTAAATTCTTTAATGGAGTAGAAATTTCAGCAATATCTACTTCGGCATTAGAATTTAAATAACATACTGAATTAAGTGTATCAATATAAATATCATTTTTACCGCCAGTAACTTTACCAGTTAATATTTCTGTATTAACTTTTCTAAAGTATTCTTTATTTGCTGACATGTGAATATCATAACACTTTTCATAAGTATTATCATTACTTCCGTATGTATAGAAAGCAAAATAATTTGAATCTGTAGGATCACTAAAACGATTCTTAATAAAACCTATTTTATATTGATGATCTTTAATAGTTGCTCCTGTATAATCTTCATTACGTTCTGCATATTTTGATAAAGCATAATCATCAATAACTGGATATATGATATCATTATTAATGTAAAAATATTTATAATAGAATTCTACAGGGATTAAGTAATTCTTATTGCTTAAATCATCTGCAGTTAATTTATCAAATAAGTGAACAAATAAAATATCATCAGTGTTATATTCTAATAAGATATCTGTTGCATCATTTAATGCTGTAATATCATCACTTGATGAAGGTATTGTATAACTATCATTCTTAACACATATATCATTAGGTACTGAACCGTCTTCTTTAATTGAAATATCATTAAATGAAACTTCGCTATAAATACCGTTGAATGATACTTTATACTTTATCTTTTTATCAGTAATAGTAAATTCAGTTAATCTGTACTTATATGCGTCTTCACCTGGTTTACTTCTTAAAATTGTTACTTCATCAGGATAATTAGAATTCTCTATTCCTTTTAATGCTGATTTTATTGAAGATAATTTAATTAAACTTGAAAGTGAATTCTCTGACGCATAAATAGTATTACCAGTTGTATCAATATCATATATTGTTTTATTACTTTCTATTTCAATATAATCAATGTAATCAATTCTCTTATAGAATGTAAAACCAGCACCTTTTAATTCATATATAGATGATAAATTATTTGCACTTAAATATTCTCTAACAGGCGTATATTTTGTCTTTATACGAATATTTTTAGGATTTAATCCCTGAGAAATATAATTAGCACCAGTATACTGATAATTAATTTTATCTTTACCAAATTCTGATATACTATTTAATTCACCTTTCTTCTCAGAAATTGGCTTTAATTTAAATCCATAGTAATCTATACTTCCATCTCTAACAAATCCGTTAAATGGAATATATGATGTTCCAACTTGCTGGAAAAGTTTTGTTTTAGAATTAATTACTTTTTCATTTACATCTGTTTGAATATATGTTAATCCAAAGTTTTTCTTATATCTCTTAGGATTATTTCCACCAAATTTAATATCTTCTTTTACTTCAGATGTCTTTACATAGTATACATGTTTAACATATAAATTTAAAGGTACTGAATTATATTTCTGAATATCACTAAATTTATATGGTGAATATGTTTTTGAACTTGCAGAATACTTATAATATTTATCTTCTCCAAATTTAGCTTCACTATTTTCAGATTTTCTAACAATATCTTTAAATTTAGAAATATCAACATTTCCAGAAGGTACTTGTGCGAATTCTTCTATTCTTTCCCAAATGTTATCTTCAAGTATTTCACTTTGTGTTAAATATTCTGTAAATTGATATGAATAAATATCTCCATCTATATCAATAGGAACATTAGGAGAAATATTTACAATTTGTTTATAAGTTTCAGGTATTTCTTTATTGTATGTATATTCAATACTAAACTTATCAAAATCTTTAATATTAGTATTTACTATTGTATCTCCAGCTGCTGCATAAAGTAATGCATATTCTGGCATTTTCTTTTGACCATCAACTTGATATTCATAAGATAATATTTCTTTGCCATTAAGAATATCTGAAGCATTTAAAGTATTGTTAACAATTTCAGCTTTAATTGCTTTCTTATTTAATAAAACATATTGTTCACCATTAGCAAATGAATAGATACTCTTTTCAGATGCTACAGGGTTTAATTTTACAATTGTTGCATTAACATTATATGATAAATCATTAATACCTAATGTATATAATTCATTATCGAAATACTTATTATCAGAATCATTTTCACTAGCCTTTTTAGCATAAGCTCTTACACCATAGTATGCTATATTATCTCCTACTGTTAATGCTGAATATGTTGTATAGTGTCTTGTCTTACCATTGAATGAATCATCAATATAAACAAGAGAATCTCCCTTAGATACTTGTGGAATGCTTACATCAACACTATGTAATACAATATCATCTTGAGATATGTAATCAACTGTATGTGTTGTATTTTTAGATTTATTTGTTGAACCATTATCGCTTAAGAATATTGAAACAAACTTATGAAGCATAAATGGCTGACCTTGTGTAGTCTTAATATATACATATAATGCTTTTCCAGTATTCTTGACTGAGTAATATAATGTGTTCTTTGTATAAGCTTCACCAGAAGGCTTAGTTAATGATGCATTTTTAAATGTTCCATTTGCAGGATCTTCTGTTTTTCTTGATTCATTATATACAATTTGATTTCCATAGAATACTGAAATACTTCCATTAAATGCAGTTTCTCCAGAATTTAATGTAAAGATTGCAATAATCTGTTCATCTTCAGATTTTGCGTTATACTTAGTATGTAATTTCCAACGAGTATTTAAATAATCAAGAGTGCAATGTGTATTAGCAAAAGCTTGAAATGCACTTGCATTTGCTATTGCTTCTGTTTTAGTAACATAACTGTTAACACCGTTATCAGCAAATTTAATGAATACATTAATTGTATCATATTGATATCCTTCATAAGTTATTGATTTACCATCATCTCCTTTTCCAAAAAGAATACCTGGAATATATGCTTTAATATGAGTTGTTGTTTCTCTTAATGTAGATTCATAATAATAGAAGAATTCTGAATTGGTTTCATTAATGTAACCGTTATAAATATTCATTACAGGATTTTTACCATACAACATTTTATCTCCTGTTGTACTTAAACCTAATGAATTATTTTTATGCATTCTAATATAATTACCATCGCCATCTGTTCTTCCATTTAATTGCTTATTAACAATATCATTACTTAATACTGCTGAATTTGATTTATATAAACAGAAATATTTTGTAGATGTTTCATCAGATGAATCTACTACAGATACAGCAATTGTTTCAATATCATTATATGCAGATACATCAAACCAAAGGAAATCTTTTACATCAGCATAATTAATACTTAAACTATTAGGTTCATTAATTACATTAAATTTTAATTTAACCTTTTTAGTTTCAGTTATAGTTTTTTGCAAACCATCTACTTCTTTAGTAGTATTTAAAGTATTCTTATAATTAATTAATTCATATTCTTTATTAGCATTAGCTTTTAATGGAGAATATACATAGGGTCTTCTAAATTTTACATTAAGTGATATAGTACTATCATCATCCCTTATAGTAAATTTCCAATTATTCTTTGATCCTGAACTAGTCTCTATTCGTACAGTATTTTTAGTTTCATTAATAGTTTTAATGTTAGAAATAATGTCAGATAAATATACAGTATTAATTAAAACTTCACTTTCTTCATTTGCATGAGTATAATTTTCAATAAAATTCTTTACTTGAGCGGAAGTTAAATTAAATATTTTTCCTGTGCAGTTTCTTACAAAAACATTAACTGTTTGTCCTTCAACATTCTCAATAGAACCTACGAGGAAAGCATTAAAACAATCCCCTTTATCATATTTAACATTTTCAGTAGGTAATGTACCTACGGCTTCATTTGATCTTGATGAACCACTACTACCTGTGCTTCTTGATGAACTACCACTACTTCTTGATGAACTAGAACTACCACTTCTTGATGAACTAGAACTACCACTTCTTGATGAACTAGAACTACCACTTCTTGATGAGCCACCACCTGAACCAGTAATACCGTAATCTTCTACTTCATAATCTATATTTACTGAAGGTGAGCTGATACCACCACCGCCGTAATCATTATAATAACTCATACTTTATTATTAACATATTTCTATATATAAAAATAATTTTTCATAATATATAGACAATAAAAAAGGAATCATTTTTATGATTCCTCAAATATAAGTTTTACTTTTTCAATAAGCCAAGTTTTATTCTTTTCAGATAATTTAAATTGTTCATCTAATTGAGATAGAATATAATTTAAAATTGTTTCATTTGAAATTGGACGTCCTAAATACTCTCGTATTTTCTTTATTATATCTCTCATTTCAACTTTAAAATTTAAATCATCTATATCATTTCGAACATATTCCATCTTAAATACTTTTTTATATAACTTAAGTAATATTTCAGAAACATATCCGAACATAAAATCATTATCTTTTATGTCTTCAAAAGGTAATATTTCTTCAATAGAAATTGTATAGTCTCCATATTCATGAGAATTATCATCATTAATATAACATAATGAAATAATTGAATTAGAATATTTTTCTATACTAAGACATTTACGATTAAGCATATCCATAAAATGCTCATTAGATTTAATGTCTTCTTTTATATCTGAAATTCCATCCCAATAAAAAATGATAGGAACTGTTGAATCGTTTAAAAGAGTATCTTCATAAGATACATTTAATGCAATAAAACAATTAATCATACTTTACTATATATCAATATATAATTAAATATAGAAAGTTCAATAAAAATATTTAAATATTATAATTGTAATAGTATGTATGAAGTTACTATTTTATTATAATAAAAAATATATCTAGTTGGATAGATGAAGGAGCTGTTGATTGGTGATATGCATTTCGGGATAAAATCCAATGCAACATATTGGCTTGAGACACAGATTGATTTTTTTGAAAAACAAATCTTTAAAGTAATAGACGAAAATCCAGATTTAAATAGAATCGTATTTCTTGGTGATCTTTTTGACATTCGTTATTCAATAAATCAGCAAATAGGTATTGAAGTAAAAAATATTATTCGTAAATTAGCTAACAAATTTCAATATCCTAATGAAATAATTTTCTTAGCAGGTAATCACGATTATTATTCACCACTTGAGGAGTTTGATAAATATAATGCTTATGAGCTTGTATTCGGTCCTGAATTTAGAAAGTGTTTTCCTAATATAAGATTTATTGATAAAGATCCATATTATGATGGACAAGGTGGTTTGTTCCTCCCTTGGTATTGGACAGAAAATCCAAATCATTTTGATGATTTACTTTATCAATATAAGTTTGGTTCTGAAGTAAAAGCAATTTATTGTCATGCAGATTTGACAGTTTGGCCTGGTGGTAGAATATCATCTCTTAAAGGAATCCCTGTATATTCTGGTCATATTCATTATTTATATGATGATGAAATTGGAAATCTCCATAATCTTGGCGCAGCATTACAATTAACATTTGGTGATATTAATCAGCCAAGATATCTTTATATGTTAGAAGATTTCAAGATAGTTGATAAAATTGAGAATGTAACTACGCCATCATTTAAGAGAATATTTAATGATGAGATATTTACTGTTGCTGAACCAGATTTTGTTAATTCATATATGCAGATATGTGTATCAGCAAGTAATATAAATAAAGCACAATATATTGATCAACTTAAATTACTTAAAACATCATATACATTTGCAAATATTAGAGTACATGTTATTGATGATGAGGAAATAGAGAAGCCTATGGTTTCAGCTTCTGGTTTCAATACGAATATTCATGATTATATTGAAAGGAATATTCCTGAACATCTTAATGATAAGTATACAATTTTGAAAGATAGATTAAAGAATGATTAAGGCTGTATTTACAAATATTAAAGATGAACATAGATATCTTGAGGAATGGATTGAATATCATATTCGTTTAGGCATCAATAAGTTTATCTTATATGAAGATGAAGGTAGCGAATCGCATGCAGATATAATTAATAAATATGCAAAAGTAACTAATATTGATTTCTATGATAACATTCTTAGAAAAAATTCGGAAGAATTTAAAGATATGACTTGCTTTAAACATATATATGAAAATTATAACGACATTGATTGGCTTATTAAATTAGATCCAGATGAATATATAGTAATGCCTGGTACTGATACAATTGATGATATGCTATACAATGTTGATTCTAAATTTGATCAAATTACTTTATTCTGGAAATTATATAACGCAAATGGATTTATTGACCAGCCTTATGATGGAAAATATAGTTTGATGGATACTTATTTGGGAGACATTTCTGTTTCTCAATTAGCAGATTATTTTGGAAGTAATACATCATCTAATAGATATGACATTGGAAAATCATTTATAAGATATAAAAAAGTTAGAGAGAATGGATTTAATATATGTGAGGGATTTCCACATTGGATTTTACCAGTAGAAGGATCATTAGATGGAGATTCTATTAATGTGCATATTAATCATTATATAACTAAATCATTCGAAGAATTTTATAATAGATTAAAAAATAAGGGAGAATATAATAGTGTATTTTATAGGAAGCTTGGAGATTTCTTTGTTCTTAATCCTGATATGATTGAGAAGATTCCAGAAATTGAATCTAAGTTTAATATTGATATATTCTCATTTGAAACAAAATTAAATTAATTAAATATGATAATTAAAGATATCACTATACGAAATTTTAAAAGTATTTATGGTGAAGTGTATTTCAACTTCATGGAGCTTGATGGTTTGATTAAGTTATCAGGTCCTATTGGAACTGGTAAGACTACTTTAGCTGAAGCAATTCTTTATGGATTATATGGAGTAGTTAAGGGTCAAAACAATACAAGCCTTATAGCTTGGAATATGAATGAATGTGAAGTTGAGATAAATCTTGTTTCAAAAAATAAAGAAGTACATATTAAGAGAAATATTCGTGAACCACTTATAGTTGAAATAAACGGTAAGACATTATCTGCATCAAGTAAAAGAAATACACAGGAAATTCTTGAAGAAGAAATATTTGATGTTCCTAAGTTAGCTGTAACAAGAATGTGTATCATTTCATTTAATGCATTCTCAAAGTCATTAGCTAATATGAATCCTGCCGATACAAAACAATTTCTTGATGATATCTTTGGATTTAAGTTGTTCACAGATTATAATAATGAAATTGTAATTGAAAGAAAAAATCAAATTAACGAATCAACTAAACTTAACGCTATTTATTCAGAAACTGAAAATCAGATTAAAAGATTAAAGGAAAAGAAAGAATCTCAAGAAAGAGAAATTAAATTGTCAGTTGATACAAATGCACTTAATTCTGAAAGAGAAGAATATGTAAAACAAGGCAAAGAATTAAAGGAGAAAAGATCAACTCTTGAAGATGAACAAGAAGAAAAGATTAAAGAAATAAATAAGCAGATAAGTGAAATTCAGAATAAGATTACTGAAGCATCTACTTTAGGTAAACAAGAGAAATCATATTACACTACATTTAAGTCAGGTATTTGTCCTACATGCGGTAGTAAAATTGATGAATCTCATATAGAAAAACACAGGTTAGAGATGCTCAGATATGCAGACATAGTAAATAATTATAATGAAGAAAAAAGTAAACTAAAAGAACAGATAAACGCTATAGAAGATGAATACGAACCAAAGATAAATGAAGTAAATTTAAAGATAAAAGATTTAGTAAATAAGATTAATAAAATTGATTCTGATATTCGAGTATTTGAGAATAATCTTAAAGTAGTTAATGCTAATTATGATGATCTTATTAAAGAACAAGAACAGAAATTAATTGAAGTAAAAGAAAAGATTGATAAGAACGATATTGAAATTGGTGAATGGAATGAAATGAATGAGTTGTTTACTAAGACATTAAGATATAATCTTCTTGATACTCTTATTCCTCATATTAATAAATCAATTCAATATTACATTCAGAAATTAGACCAACCTTATAAAGTTGAATACGACCAAGAATTTAAATGTCATATTTATGTTGATACTTTTGGAAAAGAAATTTCATATGCTAATCTAAGTACAGGTCAAAAGAAAACATTAGATATTGCAATCATATTTGGCATATTTCAAAACATAATTACTAATGTTGATTTTAATGTTATATTCCTTGATGAGTTATTCAGTAATATGGACAGTGATTCAAGAAATACAATGCTTAGTTTAATTAAAGAAAACTTCCAAGAAAATAAATCAGTATTCATTATGAATCATGCTGAAATGAGTGATGATTTCTTTAAGCATAAGATTAGAGTTTCGCTTGTTCCTAAGAAGATAACTGTAAAGAAACTTGGAGATATTGTTGTTAATGCATCTAAATATGAGTACATAAAATATTAAATTAAACATAATAATTTATTTAAAAACAGGCATTCTTTAATGTCTGTTTTTTATTTTTATATATAAATTAAAGAGTGTAGAATATAATGAAGAAACATTTTAATGTATTCAATGGCAACTATGAATATAGTATGAACATTGATGGAGAATCATTCCCAAATATGTCAATATTAAAGAGTTTAAAGAAAGCTATTTATACTCCTAATATTGATTATTTCAGTACTCCTCTTACATTTAGATTAATAAGTGGAGGTAGTATATGTTGGAAAGGTTTAGAAAAGACAATAAAATATTCATTAAATGGAGGAGCATGGACAGAAATTACTTCTTCAAGCACGGGTGTTAAAGTTTATGGTGCTGCTGGTGATATAATTAGTTTTAAAGCTACAAATACTACTTATGGAGCATCTACTTCTTCATTTGCTTCATTTGACGGTAGTGATGCATCATTTAATGTTTATGGAAACATAATGTCATTAATTGATGAAGATAATTTTACTTCAATTTCTACACTATCTGCTGATTATACATTCTACTCTTTATTTAAAGGATTAAAAGTAATTCATGCTAAAAACTTAATACTACCTGCTATGACAGTAAGCAATTACTGTTATGCAAGTATGTTTCAAAACTGTGTACAATTACTTTCATCTCCTGAACTTTATGCTACAACAATAGGTACATATTGTTATTCTGATATGTTTAATGGATGTACTGCTTTAACAACGATTACTAAAAAGTTACCAGCAGTAACATTAACAGATCATTGTTACTATAATATGTTTTTAAATTGTACTCATATATTAAAGACGCCAACAATTTTAGGAACAACAACTGCAACATATTGTTGTGCTAATATGTTTAAAGGATGTACATTATTAAGTAATACTTGTAATTTACTTTCAGAGAATACTGCAACATATTGTTATTCTCATATGTATGATGGATGTTCATCATTAAGTGATAGTCCACAAACATTAAAAGCAGGTCATATTAGTGATTATGCGTATGAATATATGTTTAATAATTGCTCATCATTAATAAGTGTTCCAGAAATATTAAGCAATACTGCAGGAGAAGGTTCATGTGTTCATATGTTTTATGGTTGTTCAAGAATCAATTATATAAAATGTTCAATTCAGTATTCAGCATTTATGAGTTCATATTTTACTGATTGGACAAATGGTGTTGCTGCTTCTGGAACATTTAATAAGATTGAAGCTGCTGAATGGCCTATAGGAGTAAATGGTATTCCAACAGGATGGACAGTTACAACAATTGCGAAAGATTATTCAAAAGAATATTTAACATTTACTATTACAAGTGATGGTAATATTACTTGGGCTTCATGCGGTGATTCTACAACAACATCTTCAGCAACTTGTGGTAATGGAAAATTCCCAATAAGTTATAGTAAAGATAATGGAGAAACATGGACAGAAATTAGTCCAACAACACAATATAGTATTTCTGGAACAAATATAACTTCATATACATATTATGTAAATATTCCTGTTGTAAGTGGTGATGTTGTATTAATTAAAGGAAATAATGATACATATAATTATGGATATTCTGGTAACATTACATCTGAATATTTTTTATTAAACACATTTGGACTTAGCACAGCTAATTATATAGTATCAGGAAATATAATGTCTCTTATTTATGGAGATGATTTTATTGGTAAGACTTTATTAAAAGAAAATAGTTGTTTTAGATCATTATTTACAAAATTAACAACATATTATCAGACTGGTTGGTCTTCACAATTTTATTATAATAGAAGTTCTAATACAACATTATTAGATGCAAGTAATTTAATTTTACCAGCTACAACATTAACTGATTATTGTTATGATAGTATGTTTTATCAATGTTCAAATCTAACTGGAGCTCCTAAAATATTACCTGCAACAACATTAACTGATCATTGTTATGATCATATGTTTCAGAGTTGTACTTCTCTAACAACAGCTCCCACATTACCTGCAACAACATTAGCTGATTATTGTTATCACTGTATGTTTTATGGATGTACAAGTTTAACTATAGCGCCAGCATTACCTGCAACAGTAATGTTTGATTATTGTTATGCAGCTATGTTTAGTAGTTGTACTAGTTTAACAACTGCCACCGTTCTTCCTGCAACTACATTAGCTACTTATTGTTATTCAGAAATGTTTAGCTATTGTAGGGAATTAACATCAGCTCCCACATTACCTGCAACAACATTGACAGATCATTGTTATTCTAATATGTTTAATTATTGTACCAAATTATCATCAGTTCCAACATTACCTGCAACAACATTAGCTGATTATTGTTATGATCATATGTTTCAGCGTTGTACTTCTCTAACAACAGCTCCCACATTACCTGCAACAACATTAGCTGATTATTGTTATGATCATATGTTTTATCAATGCTCATCATTAACAACAGCACCAGCATTACCTGCAACGATATTAGCTGATTATTGTTATCAATATATGTTTTATGGATGCACTAGTTTAACAACACCACCAGCATTACCTGCAACGATATTAGCTGATTATTGTTATCAATATATGTTTTATGGATGTACTAGTTTAACAACACCACCAGAATTACCTGCAACAACATTAGCAGATTATTGTTATGCAAATATGTTTAGTAGTTGTTCTGCATTAACTATAATGACAGAGTTACCTGCAACAATATTAGCAGATTATTGTTATTATGCAATGTTCTCTAGTTGTTCAAAAATAACTGAAACAACAGAATTACCTGCAACAACATTAGCACCTTATTGTTATGCTAATATGTTTAATGGTTGTAGTAAATTAATAACAATATCAACAATATATGCTACTACATTAGCTTCTAATTGTTGTAATTTTATGTTTGCTTATTGTTCATCATTAACATCAGCACCAGCATTACCTGCAACAACATTAGCTTCTAATTGTTATTCTAATATGTTCAATGGTTGCAGTAAATTAACAGCAATTCCAGAATTACCTGCTACAACATTAGCTGATTATTGTTATTCATCTATGTTTAATAGTTGTACAAGTTTAATAAGTATAACTGGTTTTGATGCAATTTCAATCGGATCTCGTTCTTGTATGGAAATGTTTAGAGGATGTACTAATTTACAATCAGTAAATTTACAGTTTACATCTATTGATTCTTACGGTTGTTATTATATGTTTGCTAGTTGTTCAAATTTAGAATCGTTAAGTTTTTCTTGTACAACTATAAGGGAATATGGATGTAATTATATGTTTAATAGTTGTACAAAATTAAACAATGTTACATTAAATATAACAACATCAGTAGGAAGTTACGGATGTAGTAATATGTTTAATAATTGCACAAGTTTAATTTCTATTAATTCTTCTGCATTATCTGCAACATCATTAGCTACTTATTGTTATGATAATATGTTTCATGGATGCACTAGTTTAATTACAGCCCCAGAATTACCAGCAACAACATTAGCTACTTATTGTTATTGCGCTATGTTTAGTGGATGTACTAGTTTAACTACAGCTCCTGTATTACCAGCAACAAATATACAATACTATTGTTATGGAAGTATGTTTAGTGGATGTACAAGTTTAACTACAGCTCCAGAACTTCCTGCAACAACATTAGCTTCTAATTGTTATTCTAATATGTTCGAAGGATGTACTAGTTTAACAACACCACCAGAATTACCTGCAATAACATTAACTGATTCATGTTATGTAAATATGTTTCGTGGATGTACTAGTTTAACTACTGCTCCAGAATTACCTGCAACAGTATTAAAAACATATTGTTATCAATATATGTTTTACGGATGTACAAGTTTAACTACAGCTCCAGAATTACCTGCAACAACATTAGCACTTTATTGTTATTATTATATGTTTTATGGTTGTACTTCTTTAACAGCTGCGCCAGAATTACCAGCAACTACATTAGTAAGTAACTGTTATTACTATATGTTTTATGGTTGTACTAATTTAAATTATGTAAAATGTTTAGCTAAAGGAAATATATCATCACCTTATCTTAATTATTGGTTAAATGGTGTTTCTGCTTCAGGTACATTTATTATAGATCCAGAAGCAACTGCATGGCAAACAGGAGTATCATACGGTATACCAAGCGGATGGACAATACTTGTCAATAATGATCAGAGATTACAAATTACAAGTGATTCAAAATATGGTGAAAACAATACAATTAAATGTATTACTAATGAAACTAGTTTATCTATGACATTTTATTTACATTCTGATTATACATATCAACTTAATACACCTGCTTGGGTATCAGGAACTATAAGTAAAGATACAAGTAAATCATTTGAAAATAGACTTGATTATTTAACATTATCATTAACTATTGCAGAAAATAATACAGGTTCAGATAGAACAGGAACAGCTTCATTAATTATTTATGATGAAAATAATAATCAATTTGCAAAATCTATTGTATTTAATATTACACAATTAACAATAAGTCAATATGTTAATGTAAATTTAAATAATACATTTATAAATGATGGAACAGATGGTTCATATACAATTTATAAGTATACTTGGAATTCTAATAATTATTCTTCAGGAACTTATTCAATGTATATAACTATAAACGGTTATTCAACATTTACATTACAAGTTAAAAACTATAATCAGAATTCAACTTGGACTCGTGTTATTATAGGTAAATTAGATACTGAACCACTTCCTGGATCTTCATCTTCAACTATGACGGATAGTATGTATTGGAATGGTGCTAATTATGCATATTCAGCTGAATTTAATACTGTTACATTTACAGATATTCCAGAAGGTGAACATACTATTCATATAAAATATATTAAAAATTCATCTGGTTCTAGTTCTTCATATGGGGCTTGGATTAAGGTTCCAGATGTTACAGATGAACAATAAAAAAATGGGCGCTTCACAGCGTCCATTTTTCTTGTAACCCTTTAAATCATGTATTTAATACCACACTATATAATTCCTTGTGAATAAATCCAGCATTGCCCTGTAGCATATTCACATCCAGCAGGAGAACGATGAGAAACACTCATACTTGCAGGAACATCTACAAGAACATAATCTTTACAATCATTAAATTGAAAAGGTTCGTTTTTCATTACAACAGAATGAAGCATAACCTCATCAGAATCGTTAAAGTCCTCAAGCATTCTTTTAAGGTCTCCAACAGTAAGATGTTTACTAAGATCTATCATATTCTTTAACTTTTTACATAAATAATATAGAAAAATTTTGCAAAAATTCAAAATAAAAAACTATATTTATATATAAAGATATTTTATAGATGTGTAGAGAAGTATAATGCTTCCCCTGATATTTGTAAAAGAATAAATTACATATCTATGAAGTTTATAAAAATATCTAATAAACTTTTATGAATACTTTAAAAAACGATGGCAACTATGCCAAATTAGCTATTAACAAATCTTTATTAAAAGAGTACAAAACTTCTGATTGTACAAGAACCGTTTACATGAATGACGGTGATGAATTTCAAATTCAGTTATTTAATCCAGAAACAATTGAGATTGGCGCCGAGATTTTTATAGACGATGAACCATTGTCTAATATTATCATCTTAAATCCTGGAGAAAGAATGTGGCTTGAAAGATATACTGATAAAGCCAAGAAATTTAGATTTAAGGTATATACTGTTGATGGTGATTCTAAAGCAGTAGAGAAGGCAATTGCTCATAATGGAGAAATAAAGATTAAGTTCTACAAAAAGAAAGTTGCAGAAACAATAAAAGTAAACACAGATTATACTTGGAAACCTTGGACTCCTATTTATTATGATTTTTCTATTACTTGTGATAATAATGCAGCAAGTGCAGCAACATCTATTTCAGCAGACAGTTCAGTTAATTATTGTTCATGTGATTTATCTGGAATTGGAGGTAGTTCAATAACAACTGGTTCTGCAACTGCTTCAACAGGATCAAAGGCAAGAACTCGTTCTTTATCAAAAACAGCAGATACTTTATCTTTTGTTCCTTCAGCTGCTTCATTTAGTTGTGGAGAAACACATTATGAAGATGGAAGTTCATGTTCATGGGCAAGTATTAATAATGATAGTAATTTAATTGAAACTGGTAGAGTTGCAGAAGGTAGTAATTCTTCACAGAGATTCCAGACTGTAAATATTGATCTTGAGTATTGGCCATTTAGAACTGAGTCATTTAAGATTTATCCTTATTCAAGAAAGCCTTTTACTGCTACAGATGCTAAGAAATTATATTGTCCAAATTGTGGTAGAAAGTTAAATACAAAGTTTAAGTTCTGCCCATATTGTGGAGAAAAAATTGACTAAAAAATTATTTTTACATATACAAAAATATATTATATATAGATAATGAGAGAAGTTGATGAAAAAAATCTTGAAGATACACTTGCAGGTCAGATAGATGATTCTGCTAACACAGGTGTAGAAACCAAGGTTGAAGAGCCAACTTACAAAAATGAAGCTTCACAGTATCTCGGCACCAAATTACAACATAAGATTGGTCGTATAGAAAATGATAAAGAAGCTGATGAACAACTTGTTAAAGATAAAAAGTTAACAAGAGTTGGTGAGAAAATCGCTCAACGTGCTGAGGTAAGAGACGGTTGGATGGATGTTGATAAGAGACTTCTTGGAGAAAGAGCAAAGTTCTATCCTGAAGACTGGGAATTTAAAATTCGTCCAGCAACTGTTGAGGCCATCAGAAATTGGAGTACAATTGATGATGAAAATCCTAATTCTGTTGATGATGTATTCAATGAAATATTGAAGTATTGTTTGACAATTGTTACACCTACTGGTAATCTTCCTTGGGGTAATGTTCGTTCATGGGATAGATTCTTCTTCGTTCTCCTTATTAGAGAATATACATTTGTAAATGGTGAAAATAAAGTAGAGTTTACTGAAGATTGTCCAAGCTGTGATAATCCTGTTACATTTAGACTTACTTCACAGAGTTTACTTTATGATTTACCTGACCCTGATATTATGAAGTATTTCTCACAGGAGGAACAGAACTGGTTAATTGATCCTGAAGAATATAATGTTAATTGGCCTGAAAATATTGTTCTTTATTTACCTACATTGGAAAAAGACGCTAATATTAAAGCATGGCTTATTGACAGAGTTCAGAACAATAAGAAAGTTGACAATGTATTTGTTAAGTTCTTACCTTGGTTAGCTCCAAAAATTTCTAAAGATTTAACAATCGCTCAACGTCAGATTAGAGAATATGAAGTTAAGTTCAAATCTTGGGATACTGATATGTTCTCATTTATGGATGAAGTAATTAACAATATTACTGTTGTACCAAGTACCAAGATAATTGAAACTTGTCCAACTTGCGGTGAGGAGGTAACTGCCGCAATTTCCTTTCAAGATGGAATTCGTTCTTTATTCAATATGGCGAGTGGACGTAAGAAATTTGGTAAGAAATAAACTTTATATCTGTAAAGAATATCATATTCAACCATCAGAAATTGATAGGATGGTATTTTTTGAATATGAATATATGCTTGAAGATATAAATAAAGAACAGAAAGAACAGGAGAAGAAAAATAAAGAAGATGAAAAGAAATATGCTGCATTAAATAAAACACCTAATTACAATTCAATGATGAGTAATGTTGGTCGTTCAATGCCAAAGCTTCCAAGTTTTTCAATGCCGAAATTTTAATGATGGAACCTATTAATTAGGTTCCATTTTTTATTTTTATTTATAAAATTGTATCTTATTATTTTGAATGGCAAATACTAATGCAAACATTACTAATAAGCTTTTTACTTATGTAAGTCATGGCGTTGATATTAATGAAGATATAAAAGAGATATATCAAAATTCATTAATATTTATAGGAGATGAAGGACAGATTTATATTCCAATGTATAATACTTATATTGGAATAGGAAATTCTAGATTCAGCAATATTATAGATAGTGCTGTCTGGGAGAAAGGAGAAAATACTGCAAGTATTCAATCAAGAGATACAGGAGCTATTGCAAAAGGTAATTATTCATTAGCTCACGGAAAAGATACAAGAGCATTCGGAGATTATTCAGAAGCAGGTGGTTTTGAATCAATTGCTTCAGGAGATAAATCAACAGCAATTGGAGACAGAAATATTGCATTAGGTAATTCTGCATTTGCCCAAGGTTCTGAAACTGTTGCTTACGGAATATGTACTCATGCTGAAGGTATTTCATCATATGCATACGGAAAATGTTCTCATACCGAAGGACAATTTACTGCAGCTTATGGCGTTGGTTCTCATGCAGAAGGTCAATTAACAACAGCTAATGGTGATTATTCTCATACTGAAGGTTTTAGAACAATAGCTGCTGGAGATTTTTCTCATGTAGAAGGTCAATTAACAACAGCTAATGGTGATTATTCTCATGCTGAAGGTTTTAAAACAATAGCTATTGGAGATTTTTCTCATGTAGAAGGAAGTAGTTCAAGTGAATTTGATATAATTAAAAACAATAATTTAGAAACATTATCTAATGTAATAAATACATGGGATAATATTTCTAAATTTAATATGGCTTATGGTTTTTCTTCACATAGTGAAGGAAAAGATAATATATCAGGTGGAAGTTATTCACACTCAGAAGGTTTACATAATATAGCATTTGGTTCATATTCACATGCAAGTGGTAAATCTACTTGGGCAGGAGGAGATGCATCTACAACAGAAGGTATAAATACAAAAGCATTAGGATATGCTTCTCATGCTGAAGGATTTGATACTACAGCTAGTGGTGAATCTTCACATAGTGAAGGTAAAATGACACTTGCTTCCGGTATAAATGCACATGCAGAAGGTTCTGAAACAAGTGCTACATATAATAATGCTCATGCTGAAGGTTATCAAACACATGCAATAAATATAAGAACCCATGCAGAAGGTAGTGGTGCAATAGCTTCAGGAGAAATATCACATGCAGAAGGTTATGATACAGTAGCAAAAGGTAATGTATCACACGCTGAAGGATTAAATACAACAGCAAATGGTAATGTATCTCATACAGAAGGACATGCAACAATAACTGGTTTTGCTGCTGATGATGAAACAGGTGATAGATATATTCCAACACCAGATGATGATAATTCATTAGGACATTTTGCACATGCAGAAGGTAATGCAACAACAGCATATAGTGCTAATACTCATGCAGAAGGTAGATTAACATTTGCTAAAGGATTAACCTCTCATGCAGAAGGTAATGAAACAATATCATCTGGAGAAACTTCACATGCAGAAGGTAATGCAACTATTTCTAATGGAGTAAATTCACATACTGAAGGTCTTGGTACAATAACATATGGAAATAATTCTCATGCAGAAGGAAGATATTCACAAACTGGTGAAAATGCTCATAATGCTCATGCAGAAGGACAATCAACACAAGCAAATGGTAATTCATCTCATACTGAAGGAAGGTTAACAATAGCTAATGGGGATTATTCTCATGCTGAAGGCTATTCAACATATGCTAACGGAAGTATAACACATGCTGAAGGACATACAACATATGCTATTGGAGAAGCATCTCATGCAGAAGGTCAATATACATATACTTATAATACTGCTACAGGATCACATGTAGAAGGTTTTAATACTTACACAGGTGGTAATTTTGAAACTAATAATTTAACAGCAAGTTTAAATACTTCAAGAGGTGTATTTGCTCATGCTGAAGGTAATGCAACAATCGCTAAAGGACCTTATTCTCATTCAGAAGGTAAGAAAACATTTGCTAAAGGACAAAATTCTCATGCAGAAGGCGATAATACTGTATCTGAAGGAATTGCTTCTCATGCAGAGGGTGATAATACACTTGCTTATGGTAACGCTTCTCATGCTGAAGGTACAGTAACTGCAGCTAATGGAAATTATTCTCATACAGAAGGTGTAAGAACAATTGCCAATAATGAAGGTGAACATGCAGAAGGTAAGTATAATCTTTCAACATTAAATAAGACAATACATTCAGTAGGTATTGGTACAGATACTAATGCAAGAAAAAATGCATTTGAGATACTTAATGATGGTACTTCATATATAATTAATTTAGGAAAATATACTCATTCTGTAATTCCTTATTATGATGGTACAAATCTTAATTCTGCAGTATCTGTTCAAGAATTAATTAATACACACTTTGAAGATGGTCTTTTAATTAATCAATTAGATCCAAGAGGAAACAGTAATTTCACTTATGCGATTGTTGGTATTAACACATACACAAGTACAGATAATCAACATAAGATAAGTTACCAGATATTACCTTTGCCTACAAAGAAATATGTTGATGATTTAATTGAAGCTAATGATGCATTAAGATATTGTGGTACTGTTACTCCTGCTTCTGCAGCTAATGGAAATATTACATTATCTCATTATCAGACAGAAGATGATCCTGAATTAGTAAATCCTGGTCATCATACAAAACCAGATACTTCAAGAGGTGCTGTTTATAAAGTATCATCAACAGGTTATATTGGATTAGAATATGTAAAAGCTGGTGATATGATTATTTCATATCAAGATAATGCAGTTGCTAATACATATGTAGGTTGGGATGTAATTAATGAAAACTTACATCTTATTACAATTGAACCAACACAAGCATATAACCCAACGCAAAATAGAGTTCTTACTAATGTTCATCTTACAGATGATGGTACATTTAGTTATACATATTATCCTTTGACTGTTCAAAATAATCAACCAGCAAATAATAATCTTGCTCAACAGTCAACAGGCGGAAGTGCATTTATACAACAAACAGATTTAAATAGATTACATGATGTAACTAATATAGGTATACCAGTATTAACAGCTGTTAAATTAACTCAAACAAATCTTACAACAGAGTTATCATATTCATATACTTATATTTATACAAATCAAGGCCACCATACATATAATGTAGGTGAAGATACTGAAGCTGGAAATAATCCTTCATATGTGGCTTTAGATATGAATCCATTTAACGTAATGACAGGTATATCAATAAGTTATGATGGTAAAATATCATACAGTTATACGCCAGTTGTTATTTTAGATGCTGAGCATTCTCACGGCGCTGACCAAGGTGAACTTTCATACGGACTTAATTATATTAAGGGAAGTACAGGAGATACAACTGGTGTAATTACAGAATTATATCTTTCATCTTATGTAGACCCTATTAGCGGAGAAACTCATGTAAATACATTATCATATGCATATACTAATTTAAGTGGTTTTGAAGGACATACTTCTTCAAACGGAAAAGATTTTGTTATTTCATATACACAAAATGCTAAAGGTAAAATCAGTGTTGAGTTTGGAACATTTACATATGAAAATACTGCAGTTGCTAATGCATCACATTATATGTCAAATGATTCATATAAGTTCATTACAAATGTAAATATTAATCATGATGGTAAATTATCATACCAAGTAATTGATGTTACTATTACTGATTCATATACATATAATGATGTACAGACAGTTAATGATACTCCTAGAAAATTCTTACCAACTGGCATATATCCAGCTAATAAGAATGCTCGTTCATTCTCATATTTATATGACGAAACATTTGCATATACTTATGTATATACTAAGAACAATATGAAATATTCATATCAGTTCTTCAATGGTTCTGAAGTATTAAATGGTAATTCATATATCTTTGGTAAAGTAGTAATAAAATCTGGTGATGGACTTGGCGGTTCTGTTGCAGCTGATTTAGATGTTGGTAATAATGCTATAATTCGTAATGATGCATCAATTTACGGTGATGCAAGTGTTTCAAAGAATTTATCAGTTACTAATAGTGTTGAATTAGCTAAAACACATTTAACTGCAACTAATGTTTATTCTTATGGAGTAACATATTTAGGCGCTAAGAAACCAAGCGGAGTATCTACTTATTGGACATATGTAATGGGTTCAACAACGATAGGTTCAGATAATGCCGATTATGTTTATTTAACTTCACGACATATTGATTTATCTAAAGCATCAACAACGGCTAAAGTTGAATTTAGTGGATTGAATTTATTATGGGGAACAATATAAAAAATTAAGAGAACCTAAATGGTTCTCTTTTTTATGATATATTGAGATTGGCAACTTTATTTTCATATTGTTCATTTATCAATGAATCATATGTGCTTTTATCAATGCCTAAAATAAAGTTCCCAAGATAAGCAATATATAAAGTTACTTTAGTTTTTACTTCCTTTTCGTTTTCATATTCTGGTGTTCCATATTTTGCATCTGTTTTCATAAAGAAAAACTCTTTTGTTACAAAAAGCTGAGAAACTAATGCAGAATTGAATTTTCTATCATCCAAACAGCTGAAATTGTAATCTTTAACATGATGACCCCACTCATCAAGTTTATACATTGCTTTTGCTTTAAACCAGAACATTTATATAATTTTTACTTTGTTAGTTTTGTGCGGATTATATTTAGGAAAATACTTTCTTTTTTCATCATCAAAAGTAATCTCTCTTAATGAATTTACAAGGCATTCAAGATCATTATCAATAAACCATTGTTTAACTCCTGTAATATAGTAAGTATATTCACCATTTTCATTAATATGCAAATTCCAATTGAATGGAGGAAATGCTCTATCAGTTGTATATGCATTAGTCCATGTTTTAAGAATTTCCTTTAATACTTTAACACGACTATTATTGTTATAAGTATTTTCAGGCTTCAACTCGATAAATACAATATTATCATAATTTACATTAATATAAGTAAACTTAAAGCCTAATACCCAAACATTCTTTTCGTAAAAAGAATCAACTCCCTTTACAGAATTTGTCTTTTCTACTTTAAGAATTTTATCTAATGTTAACTTATCATAAGATATAGTTAAGCATCTATTTCCATCACTCGTCCAAAAATTAATCATATATAATTAGAATATATTTAATAGTCTTTCAGGTTCTTCCCTCTCGTAAGATGGTGTATAAAGTGTTCTCCCATAATATGAATCCATATAATTTTCAGATTGAATCTTATTAATAACATCATCAAGCTGAAATCTTTTGAGTTCTTTCATATTGGTAGACAGAAAATAAACTTTCTCTTTCAATTCTGGATCAACATAAATCCAATCAAATTTCAATGTAGAATATTGATATTTATTATCTTCACTCCATACATTAAGACATTCCTTAAGAATATTCAATTTTCTGTTTTCATAAACATATTCGGAATTAATAACAAGATTAACTGGTACTTTTAAAGCTTTCTTAGTTTTACGAGCCTCAACTTTATTGTTAATAAATCCCTTATAGAACGCTAAAACAGTTTTACAATTTTCTTTAACATTATTAAGGTACTTATTAATGTTAGAATTTTCTTTAACTTTTTTCATAAATTTATCATTTTTAATAAAGACGAATTTCAATACCCTTCTCACGGGCTTTCTTCATCTTTCCAGTGTTACTATCAAGAGAATTAGTAAATACAATCTGAACTTCTTTCCAAGAACCTGTCATTCTATATTCAGGATGCTTATTAAGAAAATCTCCCTTAGAAAGATAATCATTAGGTTCACCAGTAAGAATAACAGGAATCTGGTCTCCAAGATTCTTTTTAGTTTCAATTACAACCTGGCGTTCCTGGTCAACAGTCTTTCCAATTGCATTCATAATCTTCTGAACCTTAGTCATTTCAGGAGAACTTTCATTGAAACACCAGTTATAAGAAACTCCAGGAAGAGAAGTCCAATCCTCATCTCCAGGATTAATCATAAACTTAACAATCTGTTCTGCAGCCTTTTCTCCGCACATATTGAATGCACAGGAAATAATGATATCCTTGATAGTCATTTTAGTAAGATATTCATTAAATGCCTTAGCAGCATTAACCCCAGATTTTCCACCAAGAGCGCGATTAATATCTACAGGCTGTACAAGCAGAATGTTATCAGGGACTTCCTTAGGTTCAATTCCGAAGAATTCATCTCCCTGACATTCAACCTTGATGAAGTCAAAAATCTTTTCAGCAGCTGCAGGTCCAATAGAAGGAATTCCAAGAGAACGTGCAGAAGCCAAGAATTTATTTTTAGTAATTTCCTCAGGAGTAAGATTCTTATAAAGATGAACACCGTCAATAGTACAATCAGTAATATCAACGCAAATGTTGTTTTCATCAAATGCAGAAGTATCAGTAATCTTGTAAATGAACGGAATAATATCTCCTGCCAAAGAAAGAATTACTTTAGTACCTTTGGAAATTTTGTTTTCAAGAACATAACCATAATTATGAGCGGAAGCTTTAGTAATCTGCTTACCATCCATAATCACAGGATTTACAATAATAACTGGAGTATATTCTCCGGTCTTATTAGAAAGTTGCCATTTAATATCAACAATCTCAGTTTCCTGGAGCATCGGAGCAAACTTAACAGCAACGCAATCCTTAGGACGATGTTCAATTATTCCGATATTGCTTTCACGGAACTCATCCTGAGGTTTGAAAACGATACCGTCAAGTGCGAAAGGACAGTCCTCAGAACGATATTGATTAAATTTATTATAAAGGTCTGTGAATACATCAACAGTAATCTCAGAAATAAGAGTATAATAATATTTCGGAGAATCAGGATATTCATAATTGTTCCAATCAACATCAGCATAATCTCCGTCATCAAGCTTGACTCTGATGTCATAAATTACGATTGAGAGGTCGTTAAGCATTTCCTGATACTGAGGATCTTCAGAATAATCTCTGTTAAGAATACCGCTGACGAAAGAACGAGGATTAACGAATTCAGAATACTTCTGTTCAAAAACAAACTTATCAATCAAAACCTCTCCGCGAAGAACATAACCAATATTGGAAATCTGTTCATTAATTGCCTCAACATTAGGTGTTACTTTATTAATAAGGTGTTTATAAAGATCCTTACCCCATTCACCATCACCACGAGAAGAAATACTTTTTACTTCTTTTTCCTCAACAACAGCCTCAAATGAACAACCATCAAACTTTGGAGTAACGATATATTTATATGCCTTATTCCTAAGAATGTATTTGTTAACTTCATTTAGGTAATCAGTAAAATTAATCTTACCGTTGTTATCTTCTTTTATCTGAACTTTAGCAAGAGAACCCATAAGAAACGGATGCTTAACGGTATAAGAAGGATTCTTCTTTGCACCAATGTAAGACTTATTTTCAAGCCCAAGTTTTTTCTCAAGCTCGTCAAATTCAAAGTCTTCCATGATAGGTTCTCCGTTGTAGTAAGCCTCTTTTGCTTTATTATAAAGTTCTAAATCCGTCATATTCTGTTTAAATTTATTTACAATTCAATATAGAAATGAACATAAAAAATTCAATTCAAATAAGATATTTTTTCTTTTGGAAGCTCTTCAAAAAACAAATAATGACAATCAAATCCTGCTTCATTTTTTCCAATTGTAATTCCTAGAAACTTCCAATGCATTTCATTACATATATAATTTAATGCATCTTCAAAATTAACGCATTCAACATCTTTAAATCTATCATAAAATTCTGATTGATTATCAACGGCCTTAAACCAATATGATAATGGATCCCAATGGCTTAAACCGTGAATAGCTTTTATACCATTAGTATATAATATTTTGATTTTATTCATATTTAAAAAATGTTATGATATAATCATCAAGAGATTCACCTCTGCCTATACAATATAAATCCCAATCAGAGCATTCACAATAAATGTTGATAACTTCAGTTATCATAGATACTTTAGTATTGAGATATTTTCTTTTATATTTTTCGCTAATAGTTTTAAATTCTTCTTTCGTTATATTAAAGCTAGAATTATTATTGTTAAGATATTTGAAGAACTCAATAACAGTATATTCCAAAGCAAGATAATTACTTGGAAAATCATAAAGTTCAATTATCTTATAAATTTTCTTTTTTGATTTTATTTGTTTCATAATTTAGCTTATTCGTATCTAAAAAATGTTACTGTCCAAAATTGCTCAGTTGCATGCCATTGAGAGCTAACTGACAATAATTCATATTTAGTAATTTCAGTGTATACATTAATTATATCATTTATACTATATACATATAAATTACTAAAATATTTCTTTACCTCCATTAATTCTGATGGAGATAATTCAAAAGTGTGGTTTTCATTTAAAATTTTAAAAGTTTGGTATACAGAAGCCCCAATATTTGGAATTCTGATACACCAAACTTTATACCTTTTAATCTTTTCTTGCTTATGTTGTTTCATAAATTAGCTCTTAACAACCCAGTCTGCAAGAGAAGTAATAAGATAACCGAGAGTCTTGTAACGACACTCAAATCCTTCTCCTTCAACCCATCCCTTAGCGGCAGTAAATACCTCGTTTGATTTATTTTGTCCCTTAGTACCAGGGTTAGGATTAATATCAATATCAACGTATGCAATAGGAACACCATATTCGCGGAGTGACTTAGCAACATTGATTGATTCTTCTACTTCCTTAAGAAGTCGTTCTGCTCTCTGTTCACGACGGTAACGAGGTACATTCCAACGACGGAAAATACAATGTGCGCCATGTCCATGTTCACCATCTCCCTTATCATACATAGCAATAATAGTTGAAAAACATGTCTTGCTACCCTTGCTCTGAGAGTCGGTACCCACCATTACATCGATGTTCCGATGTGACTTGTAATAATCACGAACATACTCTTCCACATTTGGAAGCTTCTCTCCGGTGAACTTTTTAAAATCAATTGTTCCAGTCATAATGTTTATAAAAAATTAAATAAATTTACCAAAAGTAACTATCAGGCCAAAAATCATAATAGATACTTGCGTATAAGTTGTACTTACAGTCTTAAAGGAATGAATTCCACAAATAGCAAAATCTTTATCAAATTCTGCAGATACTACATACTTTTTCTTACCGATTGTAATCATACATTAATGTTTATTTCTGTTTAACAAAACTAATATAGTATTAAAATAGTAAAATTCAAATTAAATTGAAAATACTATATGAAATTTTCTATTATATAATATAATGTATAACTAAAAAAGTCTTTTAATATGGTTACTGCTTTTATTGTATGTGTGATAATCATTATTGTATTATGGTTAATCATTTATTATTCAATTAAGAAATATAACACTATTTATCTTGGACCTAATAATGTTCAAGTAGTTGTTTTAGAGAAAACATTATTTGATGTTACTATTTCGTTTATTGACAATGAACCTGTAAAGATTTCTTTACTTGATTTTGTACTAAATTATCATTTATATTAATATATGGAGGAGATTAAATTTTTTAAAGATGTTGACAAAAGTTTAAAGACATTAAGTATATCTGCTGCTTTAGGACTTATTGCTAAGCCCGTAGACCAGGAGCAAATGCTTGAGAATACTTATAATAAGCATTATAATAATCCTGAGTCTCAATACTATCATATGTCTAAAGATGAAATTAAAGCTGTATGGGAAGCTAAAGGTGCAGCATCTAGACAATATGGTTCATTACTTGATGATTACATTGGTATCAAACTTACAGGTACCGATGCTGATTTAGAAATGTATAAACTTGATAATGATGTTGATGGAGATGAAAGATTAAAAGGTCTTATATCTTCATTTGATAATTTCTATGATGTTCTTTCTAAATCTGGAGATATGGAATTTATAGCAAGAGAAAAGACACTTTACTATAAAATTGGTGATTATTATATTAAAGGTCGTTTTGATGCTCTTTTCAGAAATAAAAGAACTGGAAAATGGATTATCATTGATTGGAAATCAAGTAAGAGTATTGATTATAAAAATGTTTGGGAAAAACTTTTAGGTCCTGCTAAAATGTATGATAACTGTAATCATGTTACATATACTATGCAAGGATATTTTTATAAGACAGCATTAATTTATTCTGAATATCTTCCAGAAGGAACAACTGAGGATGATGTAGAATTCCTTATTGTACAACTTCCTGGATTTGCTGTTGAAGGAGACAAGAATTTTAAGATTCATAAACCAGCATTTAAATATGACAAAGAGTTTATGGATAAGATATTTGATTTTGCTATAAAGAAAAACGCATTATTAGAACATAAAAACTGATGAATAGATTAGAAGAATTAAATCAAGAAATTAAAGATACTCAAAAGCGTCTTAAAGAATTAGAAAAAGAAAAATTTGATATTGAAAATATTGACGCAATAGCAAGTGTGCAAACATTAATTGGAAAATATTTTAAATCAAAATCTTCCGGAACTGGTTCTTATGAAATTTTAAAAGTAACTGGTTATTATGAAAATACATTAAATGCTATATGTGAACATTTTACTGCGCAAGATTATCTTATTGGAGATTTTATATTAACATATCAAAGATTAGGTGAAATTCCATATATTGTTATTACAAATCAATTTGATGAAATTTCAGAAGAAGAGTATAATAATTATAAAAACGATTTCTTAAAATACATGTCATGAAAACTTGGAACGATGTAAATGTTGGTGATTATATTTATTACTATGATCATTGTAAAATGCATAAACAATATGTTCATTATGCAGCAATAGAATTAAAACATAAAGAATATTCTGATTGGAGAAAACCAAATAAAAAAATAATTGAAGAATATCAAATACTTGTTTTAGAAGTTGGACCTACTCATAAAAGAATAGAATTTAATGAGTATTATTTTGA
>ODAI011486424.1_pt1 | contig 31725 bp, 26 predicted proteins | sample 1539321 | NCBI WGS metagenome assembly ODAI01 (sample SAMN02144231, study PRJEB22623) | gut metagenome | biome: sheep rumen | host: Ovis aries | place: New Zealand
AAGCTGCTTGATTGCATCAACAATATTTTCTTGTGTCATGTGATCTGGATCTTTGATATCAATAACTTTTATTTTCTCATCTAGATGATCATTAGCTATGATGATATGGTTCTGCTGACGCTTAGTTGCATGCATGCGTTTCTCCACCCCTTTGACAACACCTGAAACAGATGCATAGAGTGGAACAAACATGCTTTTGCGTACAGCTAAAAGGCTGCCAATCTTTACATGATCTCCTTCTTTTACAAGTACTTCAAAATCGGTCGCAGTTCCATCTACTAATGGAATGGCAATCGTATCACCAACAGGACATTGGGCAATTTCACCATGCATAGTCAAGTCTTTATGGCCTGCAAGATGTGCTCGTCCCTTGCCGGTAAACAATCCCATACAACCCCCTCCTTTACACTACAAATATTATTATAGCATTGAAATTGTTAATTGTAAGGGTTTTCATAAAGATATATTTTTCACAATGAAAAAGGAGAAGCTAATCTTCTCCATCATAAATCTGACCAATACGTTCATCAATCTTATGCACCGAAATACCTAATTCACGATATTGTTTTAATAATGTCTGCAACGTATTTTCAACTCGCTCATAGCGATCACGCATTCGATCGCTATTTTCTTTTAAAGCAACAATTTCTTTTTCAACACGTTGAAGATTTTGTGAACGTTTGAAATCCTTTGTAATATTGATTAATGTAAAAGCGACTCCCATCAAAGTAGAAGGTGAGGTTATCAGTACATGTGCTTTATAGGCTTCATCGATAAGAGAACTCTCTTCCTGACAAATATAGAGGTAGATAGCTTCACTAGGAATAAACATAATGGCTTCTTCTAGCGTCTCTTCCCCAATGTATTTTGAAGCAATATCATGTATATGCTTCTTTACATCTCTACGAAATGCCCCTTTAGCATCATGATTTTGTGCATCATCTAGACGGGCATAGTTTTCAACCGGAAACTTGCTATCAATTGCTAGCACTCTGTCGCTACCTGGAATATGCAGCACTGCATCAGCAATTTTACCATTGTTAAAGCGAAATTGTGTTTCATAGATTGCATCACTTTCACCAAAATAGATGGATAATAAATGATAAAGCGTATATTCACCAAAATTCCCACGCTTTTTATTATTAACCATAATATTATTCATTGCATTAACGCTCGTTGCAATACGACTAAGTTTAGCATCAGAAACACCAAGATATTCCCTGGTTTTCATTGTTTCCGACAAAATCATTGCAAAACTTTTTTCATAAGCTTCTTTATTGGCTTTATCTTCAAGTAAAGTACGGGTATTGTCTTCAATCCCCTTTTCGATTCTTGAGAGTTCTCGGGTGTGATCTTTTTTCATGAGATTCATAATTAATAATACAATCACAATCGCAAAGCCAATCACTATTAATACATTCGTCATAAAATCCCTCCCAACAAAAACCGATAGCTTACGCTACCGGTACTACTTTCTGACAAGTTTTACAACAGATCTTACTCTTGCTGTATAAGGTTCACTATCAAGAGCTACATATTCATCAAGCTTATAGCGCTTTGATAATGCTGTTATTGTTTTAGCGGCAGAAGCAACATTGTCACTAATAAAGATAATTGAAGGAATAAGTGATTTGATGATGGATTCTTGTAAATCTTCATCAAGAACTTCTTTATTTAAATGAATGAGCAATGTGTCAAAGTCATTCTTCTTGCTTTGATAAGTGAATTCTTCAACCACATCCCCCTTCGCAAACATCTTATTCATCATGCCATTCTGAAGGGCATTTCTATTGGCATCTTCTACATGCCAGCTCTCAACCTCAAGAGCGATGGTATCATTATCAAGTTCAGACTCAATAATGCCATTACCCGCATATAATGAAAGCAATAAATCCTCTTTTTTTATCAAGCGCTTAAGAACTTCCAAAAGCTTTAAGTCCATGACAGGGTTTTCTAATATATCACTCTTGATTGATAAGCTGTATTCATGTTCTTTAAAATGATATGTCTGTAAATGATCGCCATAAATACGCTTATAGCCTTTTTCTTCAAATTCCTGATATTTTGCTGTATTGATACTATAATAGACACTTGATACATATGGGAGTTTCTCAATCTCATCCGTTACAAGCTGCTTAATACCATCCGTACCTGTTATAAAGACAATTGATAATGAGTCTTCTACTTGCTTAACCATGATAAAACGTAGACCTCTTTGCATACGGTCATTGTAATCATGACAGTTATATTTATTTAAAATATCTTCTATTGCAACTAAGGTGTTGTTGATGATATCTGTCTGTAAGAAGCAATGATTCATAAATGTAAAATAGCGATTACCACGCTGATAAACCCCAATGGCAAGCTTGCCCTTATAATAGCCAATTGGGAATCCAATTTCATGGCGATAGCCAGTTGGTTCACTTGACTCAATGACAGGCTTTAGATTGATTGTATCAAGATCAATATCCGTATATTTCATAAGCGATTCTTTAATCATTTCTCGCTTATAATTTAATTGATCATTATAGCGCATATGCATAAAGGCACAGCCCTGGCAGTTTCGAGATTCACGGCAAGGTGAAGGAATGCGCTGAGATGACTTCTTATAGAATTTGACAATATGACCAAGCATATAACGTCTTTCTTCCTTGTCAATCTGTATATCCACCTCATCACCTACAAGCCCCTGATTAACGAAACAGATCTTCTTTCTGATATAGCAGATACCTTCTCCATTAATACCTAATCCTTTTATTGTCACTCTTTCGATACGCATAACTTCCTCCTATAACGTTCTTTTCCTTCATGACTATACCACATTTTTTCATCATAAAGAAATATTTTATGAAAAACAAAAGAAGAACTATTCTTCGTCCTTCTCTTGCTGAATTTCTAATACTAACTCTGTAATACGGTTATTGGCTACTTTACGTATTGTGAATTCACAATGATCAATGGTAACCTTTTCTCCAGCCTGAGGTGTTCCATTGACTTCACCGAGCACTAAGCCACCAATCGATTCAAAGTCTTCTGTCACAAAGTTTGTCCCACATGTTTCATTGACTTCATCTATGTCTACCGAACCATCAAGTATATACTTATGATCACCAATTTCATGAATAACCTTTGATGAATCCTCATCATATTCATCATCAATTTCCCCAACGATTTCCTCAACAATATCCTCCATTGAGACAATACCGCTCATAATGCCATATTCATCAAGAACAATAGCGAGCGAGACATGTTCTTTACGCATTTTAGCAAAGACATCATTAATAGGATTAAACTCATAAACAAAGAAAGGCTGACGCATATAGCTTTTAATTCTAAAGTTCTCACGATCAACACCTAAAGCCATCAATAAATCCTTAACGTTCAGGACACCAATAAATCTATCCAAATCATCAGAATGAACAGGAATACGTGAAAACTGGTTTATTCTAAGGACGTTCATTAATTCATCATAAGTCACATCATCTTCAACAAATGTTACTTTTATACGTGGTGTCATGATTTCTCTGATTTCTGTATCACCAAATTCAAAGACATTATGCAACATTTCTTTTTCTTCATCCTCAAGAACACCTTCTTCATGGCTGACATTCACAATTGTTTTTAAATCATCTTCAGTCATTGTTGGTCCTTGATCTTTTTGATCACCTAAGAGCTTGATAATCCCTCTTGATATAGCTGTAAGAAGGACTACAACAGGTGTAAATAATAGGCGATTCGCACGTAAAATCTTACATGTTGCAAGAGAAATGGACTCAGCCGAATTGCTTGCCATTGTTTTCGGTGTAATTTCCCCAAAAACAAGAATAACTAATGTTACAACACCTGTCGCAATAGCCACACCGATTCCCTGATTACCTAAGAAGCTAATCACAAATGATGTTGTCAAAGCTGAAGCTGCTGTATTGACAATATTGTTACCAACAAGAATCGTGCTTAAAAGCTTATCAGAATCTTGTAAGAGCTCATCCACAATCTGAGCACGTGCCTGTTTAGGATCACTGTCATCTTCTGCTCTTGTTTTGATTCTAATCTTGCTGACAGACATAAAAGCTGTCTCAGCAGATGAATAGAATGCAGATAAGCCTATTAAAATAATGAAAAGCACTAACATTGATATTTGACTCGAGTCCAAAATAAAATATATCTCCTTTATTTAAAATTCTTTTTCTCCACAATTATAGCAAATATCCCTTTATGTGTAAAATAGAGAAAGCGAGTTCACCATTTCTTAACATTTTCATAAAATTCCATTTGACTTACCTGCACACAAAAAGACTAGCAATCTGCTAGTCCTATTGTTTGTCATTAACGAGGCATAACTTTTCTAATTAATGCTCTAAAGTCATCCATTGTTGCATCTCTTGGATTGCCTGGTGCACATGCATCAGCTGCTGAATCCTTAGCGAGCTGTTCAACATCTTCTTCTTTTAAGCCATTGATATAATCTGGAATACCAACATCTTTACCAAGCTGTTTAACAGCATCGATAGCGGCCTGACGATATTCTTCCTGACTCATTTCATCAACGCCCTTAACACCCATCGCACGGGCAATTTCTCTGAATTTTTCACCAGTATATTCTTTGTTGAACTCCATAACAACCGGAAGCATAACGGCACATGCTACACCATGAGGTGTGTCATAGTGTGCTGAGAATGTATGCGCGATAGAATGGGCAATACCTAAGCCAACATTTGAGAAGCCCATACCTGCAACATATTGTGCTAAAGCCATATTTTCCTTCGCCTTAGGGTCTTTTTTAACAGCGCCACGTAAGTTTTCTGCAATAAGCTTGATAGCTTCAAGATGGAACATATCTGTCATTTCCCAAGCAGCTTTAGTTGTATAACCTTCAATTGCATGTGTTAAGGCATCCATACCTGTAGAAGCAGTTAATGCTTCAGGCATGCTCATCATCATCTGTGGGTCAACAACTGCATACATTGGAATATCATGTTCATCGACACAGACGAACTTTCTTTCTTTTTCTGTATCAGTAATGACATAGTTAATAGTAACTTCAGCAGCAGTACCAGCTGTTGTAGGAACAGCGATAGTAGGTACAGCATGGTTCTTTGTAGGAGCTACACCTTCAAGAGACTTAACGTCCGCAAATTCAGGGTTAGTAATAATAATACCGATAGCTTTTGCAGTATCCTGAGCAGATCCACCACCAATTGCGACAATCGCATCAGCACCAGATTCCTTGAATGCCTTAACCCCTGCCTGAACGTTTTCAATTGTTGGGTTAGGTTTTACATCTGAGAATAATGCATAAGGAATATCATTCTTTTCAAGTAAATCAGTTACTAAAGATGATACACCAGCTTTTACTAAGCCATTATCTGTTGATACAAAAATTTTCTTATATCCCGCTGTTTTTATGATATTTGGGATTTCTTCAATAGCACCTTTTCCGTGATAAGATACAGTGTTTAATACAATTCTGTTTACCATTTTCTTTCTCCTTTTTTCTATCTTTCTTATGTGAATATTATAACATTCTCACATTTTAACTTGAAGTTACACATTTTACGAAGTGTCACTTTCGCATTATTCTTTTCATATTTGCTTCTTTGTATTAAACTAGTTAAGGGTGATGAAAATGGAAAAACGTGTTGTACAAAGTGTATATTATGATGATAATGATATCAAATATGATATGGTTGAGTGTTATTATGAGGACTTCTTTGTCTATGTCATAGATTATGACCATCTCTCCAATGGACACTTCAATCTTGAAAAGATTTATGAACATATGGCTTATGATGTACCACATCATGCGATACCAGTAGGTATGGGCTATGGTGATAATATGTGGCTTGTAGACTATGCCTACTATCTTGATTTCCATCCTCAGGATCAATAAATCCTGAGTTTTTTAATGTACAGTTGTTAAAAAAAGAGCTGTCATTAAGACAGCTCCGCTTTTAGCGTTTATGATAATTTTTTGCTTTTTCAGCAATGATATCCTGCATATTTGCAACATCAATTTCGATATCATTATAATCCTTTACGCTTGGTTTAGACTGTAAGTCCTTGAAAAATTTATTGTAAGATTCATTTGATTTTCTAACGATTTCTTTGTAGTTCAACATTGAAATAACCTCCTTATTGAATACACCCATACTATACACATTTGCCTTATGCTTGTAAAGAGAATGGGGATATTCATTAATAATATTAACATAATCTTGTTAATGTAAAGAGGTTACATGTAAATATGTGAGAAGATGTTATTTGAGATGCTGGAGATAGTATTCTAGCTTAGGTGGTAATGCTTCTATTAGTAGTGCTGCTAACTCTTTTGGTGCCATCTTCATGCCACTAATCGCCCATTCGACTGTCATTGTGATTGAGGCATGACAATACATTTCAAGCAAGAATTCCAAGTCTTCAGGAATTGGACCTTGCAGTTTCTTTTTCAAAATATCTTTGTAGAAGGCAAGAATACAATGATAATCATAGTTTTCGACATTGTTATAATCCTTACTCTTGAATGCTGCGGCAAAAAATGTCTGGTCATTTAAAATGAATTCAAATTTCTTTGTCAAACCTTCAAAGAGCGTCTCCTGTGCCCCAATCTGATAGAAACTCTTATCCGCAAGTCTTTCAAAATACCAGTTCACTAGATCATATTTATCACTGAAATGACGATAGAACGTCTGTCTTGTCATACCAGCTTTCTTAACAATATCAGTAACTGTAATTTTATCAAGCTCCTGTGTTTTTAATAATTCCTTAATTGCCTGCGCAAATATATATCTTGTATCATCCATCAAAATCACCTTGTTCTATTATATATCGAAAGTCTTATAAAACACAAGCCACCAAAAAAGCTCATGGTCATCCATGAGCCTATTTTTAATATAATGGTTTCTTGGCAATTTGAGATGCATAGCCAATATAGCTTGCTGGTGTCATATTGACAAGTGTCGCACGATCTTCATCACTTAATACTTCAAGTGACTGCGCAAATTCCAAAATAGCTTCCTTAGAAATATTCTTGCCACGTGTTAAGGCCTTTAACTGATCATAGGCATCCGCAATACCATATTTTCTAAGCATTGTCTGGATAGGTTCAGCTAAGACTTCCCATTTTTCATTGAGATCTTCTGCTAACTTAGCCTCATTGACTACGCATTTTGCAAGACCAGCTGTTGTTTCATTAATAGCCTGCAAGCTATAGCCAAAAGCTAAGCCAAGATTACGCTGGCTAGAAGAATCAGAGAGATCTCTCTGCATTCTTGATTTAGGGAGCTTGTTGCTTAAGGCAACACAAATATTATTTGAGAAATCGGCATTTGCTTCGGAATTCTCAAATCTGATTGGATTGACTTTATGAGGCATTGTTGATGAGCCTACTTCTCCAGCAACGGTAATCTGCTTGAAGTATTCCATTGAGATATATAGCCACATATCCACATCTAAATCCATTAAGACATTATTGAAATGTCGAATACCATCAAGAATATGACAAGTATAGTCATGGGATTCAATCTGGGTTGTAAATGGATTGAATGTCAGACCAAGATAGTTTTCAACAAAGTCCTTGTTTGCTTCTTCCCAATTGATTTCTGGGAATGGTACAGAGATAGCAGAATAGTTACCTGTTGCCCCATTGAATTTAGCCTTGATCTGGATGTTTTTGATATTTTCAATAGAGCTCTTGAAACGATAAGCATAGACTTTGAATTCCTTACCCACTGTTGTAGGTGTGGCTGGCTGACCATGGGTATGGGCAAGCATTGGAATATCGGCATCCTTGATGGCTAATTCATCAATATGTTTCGCAAAAGCTTTGGCAGCTGGCAACCAGACATTCTTCAAGCCATCACGAATCATACAGCCATAGGATGTATTGTTGATATCTTCTGATGTACAGCCAATATGGACAAAGGATTCAAGATGTTCAAAGCCTAGTTCCCTCAGCTTTTCATCAATGAAATATTCAACAGCCTTAACATCATGTCTTGTTGTGGCTTCAATTTCCTTGATGCGTTTATAAGAGTCTTCACTGAAGTCAGTATCGATAGCCAACACCCCGCTCCAGTCTCTCTTTTTCGCTTCTTGCATGACTTTTGTATCAATATGGTCTCTTAAATACTTGAGCCATTGTATTTCTACATGTACACGATACTTCACCAATGCATACTCAGAGAAATAATCGCCTAAAGCATCCTTGATTTGACCATAACGGCCATCAAGTGGGCTTAGCGTCTTGCTTTCAAATTCTAGCTTTTCCATTCTATTGCTCCTTCTTAAAATAAGCTACACCAGCTTCAAATAATTTCTGATCCATTTCGCCATAGATGTTTAAATTACGATTTTCACCCTGACGTTCAGAATGCCCCATCTTACCAAGTACACGACCATCTTTAGAAACAATACCTTCAATCGCATACATTGAACCATTTGGATTATATGGAGATTCCATTGTAACTTCACCTTTTTCATCCACATACTGGAAGGCAACCTGACCATTAGTGATTAATTCATCCAATACTTCCTTTGGAGCGACAAAGCGTCCTTCCCCATGGGATACTGGAATCACATGTTCATCACCTACTTCAACATATCTTAACCAAGGTGACTTCACACTGCCAATTCTTGTATGAACCATTTGTGAGACGTGACGATGAATTGTGTTGAATGTCAGTGTCGCATCATTTTCATTCATATCACGAATATGGCCAGTAGGCAGTAAGCCAGTCTTAATCAGGGCCTGGAATCCATTACAGATACCTATAATCAAGCCTTCACGATGATCCATTAAATCATCAATGGCTTCTTTGACTTGAGGATTACGTAAGACGGTCGCAATGAATTTACCTGATCCTTCAGGTTCATCAGATGCTGAGAAACCACCAGGGAACATGATGATCTGACTTTCATGAATGGCTTCTACAAGTTCTGCAACACTCTTCTTGATATCTTCTTCGGTCTTATTGCGAATAAGCACTATACGAGGTGTAGCCCCTGCTCTTCTAAAGGCACGAGCTGAATCATATTCACAGTTTGTTCCTGGGAATGTTGGAATGACGACCTTAACTCCATCATATTGCTTATCGGCATGAAGCTTTGTGCGTTCATGACAATTGGCAACCTTGATATCCTGTGTTGGTGCTTTGGCTGTTGTTGGATAGACATCATCAAGAGGTTTTGTATTCCATTCATAAGCTTCATTCAAACTTACACTTTCACCTCTATAGCTTACCTGGGCACTTTCATTTGTCTTACCGATAAGGCGGACATTACTAAATGGCTTAATAACATCTTCATCTTCAACTTCCACAAGAATATGACCATAATTCTTAGCGAGTAAGTCATTAAGGGTTAATTCTTCATTAATCTCAACGCCAATTTCATTACCAAAGGCACTCTTGAAGATGGCTTCAATCAAGCCACCATCCTTGATCGTATAAGCAGCTTTAATCTTGCCTTCTTGCATTAAGGCATGAATCGTATCATATGTCTTTCTTAAAGCGACAAAATCATAAACATGATATGCATCTTTTGGCAACATGAATTCTGCTAAGACATGATTGCCTGCTTTTAATTCAGGAGTGATCACATCACTTGTATCCGCACCAGTAATCGCAAAGGATACAAATGTAGGAGGCACATCTAAGTCTTCAAATGAACCTGACATGGAATCCTTACCACCAATCGAAGGCAATAATAATTCTTCCTGAGCGCGATATGCCCCAAGAAGAGCCGCAAATGGCTTGCCCCAGCGCTTAGGATCATTGCCAAGTCTTTCAAAGAATTCCTGGAAACTGAAACGAATCTTATGCCAGTTACCACCCATGGCAACAATCTTCGCAACCGATTCAACAACTGCATGAATGGCACCATGGTATGGAGACCATTCTGTAATCTTTGGATTATAACCATAGGCAAAGAGTGAACATGTTGTTGTTTCTTTATTTAAGACAGGGATCAGACCAGCCATCCCTTCTGTTTCTGTTCTAAGTGTCTTACCACCATATGGTGAAAGAACTGTGCCATTGCCAATGGATGAGTCAAAACGTTCAACCAAGCCTTTTTGTGAGGCAACTGATAATGAGCTTAAATCATCCGCAACGGTTTCTCTAAAGTTCTTAGCGGCTTCAGGATAGAATGGCAAGTTTTCAAAGTCAGGAGATGCCACATGAATAGCCTGATAACGCTTTGCGCCATTCTTGTTGAGGAAAGCACGACTGATATTAACAATTGTCTTGCCCATATAGTGCATGACAAGACGTGGTTCTTTTGTCACTTCTGCCACTTCCACAACTTCCAAGTTCTCATCCTTGCAAGCTTGCATCATATAGGCCTGATCTTCTTTATTGATGACAATGGCCATACGTTCCTGAGATTCAGAAATCGCAAGCTCTGTACCTGTCAAGCCTTCATATTTCTTCAATACCGCATCAAGATGGATATTCAGACCATCAGCTAATTCACCAATAGCGACAGAGACACCACCAGCACCAAAGTCATTACATCTGACAATCTTTTCAGAGAATTCAGGATTTCTGAATAAGCGCTGAATCTTGCGTTCTTCAACTGGATTACCTTTTTGGACTTCCGCGCCTGCTGTTTCTGTTGTTTTGAGTTCATGTTTCTTAGAAGAACCTGTTGCCCCACCGATACCATCACGGCCAGTACGTCCACCTATTAAAAGGACAATCTGACCTGGCTGAGGTTCAAGGCGCTTGACCTGTTTCTTAGGTGCAGCCGCCACAACGGCACCAAGTTCCATACGTTTCGCAAGATAGCCTTCATCATAGATTTCATGAACATAGCCTGTTGTTAAGCCAATCTGGTTACCGTAGCTTGAAAAACCGGCTGCTGCTTCACGACAGATCTTGCGCTGTGGAAGCTTGCCTGGCATAGTATCACGAATAGGTGTACGTGGATCACCGGCACCCGTAATACGCATTGACTGATAAACATAGGCACGACCTGAAAGTGGGTCACGAATACAGCCGCCAAGACATGTCGCTGCACCACCAAATGGTTCAATTTCAGTAGGATGGTTATGTGTTTCATTCTTAAACATCAATAACCAATCCTCATAGCCTTCATCCGTATGCACAGTTAGTTCAACCGAGCAGGCATTAATTTCTTCAGATACTTCCATGTCATCAAGATAACCACGTTTACGTAATTCCTTCATGCCAATTGTACCTAAATCCATTAATGTCAAAGGACGATCAGTATGAATACCATAAACAAGATGACGACTTGCCTTATAATTTTCAATATCTTTTTCTAATATTTCCTTGAATGTGCCATTCTCAATGTCAATATCAGTGATAACTGTTGAGAATGTTGTATGACGACAATGATCAGACCAGTATGTATCAAGAACCTTAAGTTCTGTTTCCGTTGGATCACGTTTTTCTTCATCCTTGAAATAATCCTGTGTGACCTTTAAATCATCATAGTTCATCGCCATACCATTTTGTGCTAAGTAGTGTTCTAGCTCTTCCTTTGAGAAGTTGGTAAAGCCTTCAATAATAGGGACTGGCTTGATGTCAATATTGGCATCATCAAGACTCTCAGGCTTAGCAAGCGATGCAAGACGTGAATCAACTGGGTTAATCAGATAATTTTCAATAGCTGGAATATCTTCATCACTAACGCCCTTAACCACATATAAGCGCGCACATCTGACCTTAACACCCTTTTCTTCCGTTAAGAGCTGGAAGCATTGTTCTGCGAAGTCTGCACGAACATCATACTGTCCTGGTAAATATTCAATGGCGAAGACATGATAATCATCAGGGACTGGATAATCTTCTAAATAGACATCATCAACCATTGGTTCTGATAAAATGGTATGAATCCCCTTCTTTAAAACTTCTTCACTAATGCCCTGAAGATCATAGCGATTCACCACAATAACATCATCAACATTCTCCATCATTAACTGATGACGAAGATTATGTCTGATTTCTTTCGCTTCAACCGCATTTTCTTTTCTTTTGACAACATAGACACGATAGACTTTATTCATACTGTCCTCCTCTAATGTAAACCAATATCTTTTCGACAGTACATACCATCAAAATGAATCTTTTCAATTGCCTGATAAACTTTTTCTCTTGTCGACGTTAAATCTTTACCTTTATTACAGATATTGAGAACACGTCCACCATTTGTCACAAGCTGACCATCTTTCAATGCTGTTCCAGCATGGAAGACAACAATATCATCATCTAACTGATCTAGGCCGGTAATCACTTTGCCCTTTTCATAGTTTCCTGGATAGCCACCGCTTGCAAGAACAACACAAGTGACAGTATCATTGCTCCACTTAACTTCGACATCCTTAAGCTTCTTATTAGCACAAGCCCACATAATATCAAAGAGGTCACTATCTAAGCGCATTAAGATGGCCTGTGTTTCTGGATCACCAAAACGGACATTGAATTCAAGGACTTTCGCCTTGCCTTGATCAACCATCAAGCCGATAAAAACAACACCACGATAATCCATCTGATCTTCTGCTAAGCCCTTCATAAAAGGATCAAGAATATCTTTTCTAAAAGTGGCTTCAACTTCTTCTTGAAGGAATGGATTTGGTGAAACACTACCCATACCACCTGTATTAGGTCCCTTATTATTATCATAGACCTGCTTATGATCCTTGGCTGAAACCATTGGGACAATGGTCTGTCCATCTGTAAAGCATAAGAGCGAACATTCAAAGCCCTTCAAGAATTCCTCAAGCACAACCTTCTTACCAGCACCACCAAGAATTTCTCCCGAAAGCATTTCTTTGAGTGTTTCCTTGGCAACAGTTTCATTTTCCGCAATGACAACACCTTTGCCAGCTGCTAGACCATCCGCCTTAATAACAACTGGATAGCTAAATTCACTAAGCTTTTCATAAGCATCGCTTAGCTCAGTCACTTCTTCATACTTGGCTGTAGGAATATTGTGACGCGCCATGAAGTCTTTAGAGAAAGCTTTTGAGCCTTCAAGAGTGGCTGCTTTCTGACGTGGTCCAAAAACCTTATGACCGGCATTTTCCAGCTTATCAGCCAAGCCCATGCAAAGAGGCACTTCAGGACCAATGACAGTCAAATCAATATCATGTGCTTCAACGAAAGCAAGAATGCCATCTAGGTCTTCTACGCTCCCTTCAACACATTCACCAATTTGGGCAATGCCAGGATTGCCTGGCCATGCATAGAGTTGATCTACTTTATCGCTTTTGACAAGGGACCATGCGATGGCATGTTCTCTTCCCCCGCTACCAATGACAAGTACTTTCATATCGTCACCTACTTTTCTAATTGTGTCTCAAAGTAATGAGAAATCATTGTATCATATGCAGCTGTCTTACTATATGCCTTATAGGCAAGACGCATTCTCAATTTAAAATCATCATTGTGATTCTTAATGGCATCTAAGACTGCTTGATAATCATTTGGTTCTGTCACAATCAAGACATCCTTAAAATTCTTAGCTGCTGAACGAATCATAGAAGGACCACCAATATCAATATTCTCAACCATTTCAGGTAAGTCAGCACCCTTCTCTAAAGCCTTATCAAAGGCATAAAGATTACAACATACTAAATCAATAGGATGGATATCCATTTCTTCAATTGTTTTGACATGTTCAGGATTATCACGTTTATAAAGCAAGCCGCCATGAACTTTTGGATGCAGTGTTTTAACTCTGCCATCAAGAATTTCTGGAAAGCCAGTCACTTCTTCAATACCAATAGCCTTTACACCACCATCTTTAAGAGCCTTCAATGTGCCTCCTGTTGAAACAACTTCAAAGCCCAATGCTTCTAATCCTTTCGCAAAATCAACGACCCCTGTTTTATCAGTTACTGAGACTAATGCACGTTTCATTCTTCGATTTCCACCCTTTCATCAACAACTTTTAATTTACCATCACAGAATAACTGCACTGCTTTTGGTAAAATCTTATGTTCTTCTTCTAAAACTCTTTCCTGAATTTCTTCAGGAGACTTCACATCATAAATATCAACAGCCTGCTGTAAAATGATTGGACCTGCATCCACATCTTCGGTGACAAAATGCACCGTACAGCCAGAATATCTTACCCCACGCTTATAGACAGCATTATGAACATGCATGCCATACATGCCCGGACCACAGAAACTTGGAATAAGCGATGGATGAATATTGATAATGCGATTACGATATGTCTGAATGGTTTTTTCCCCAACAATAGCAAGATAGCCAGCTAAAACAATGAGATCAATTTTCTCCTGGGCAAATCTTTCTAAGATAGCATCTTCATCACGGATCACTTCAGCTTTAATCCCATGATTTCTCGCACGCGTTAAACCATAAGCATTTTTACGATTGGAAATGACAAGCTTAATCGCCCCATTGATTTCCCCTCTCTCACAGGCATCAATGACGCTTTGAAGGTCTGTACCCCCTCCAGAGATACAGACCGCAATATTTAGCATAAAGTGACTCCCTTGTCACCCTGTTTGATTTCTCCAATCACAAAGCTCTGATCACCCGTTTGTGCTAATAGTTGCTGTGCTTTTTCTACATCTTCCTTCTTTAAAGCAAGCACCATCCCAATACCCATATTGAAAGTATTATACATCATGTTTTCTTCAATCTGACCATTCTTGGCAATCAGTTTAAAGATTGCAGGCACTTCATAGCTGTCCTTATGAATGTAGGCATGCGCATGTTCAGGAAGCATTCTTGGAACATTTTCAAAGAATCCACCACCCGTAATATGTGAGCAGCCCTTCACCTTGATACCATTGTTCTTTAAAGCCTTTAAGCCTTTGACATAAATGCGTGTTGGAGCTAATAAAGCTTCACCAAGTGTCTTGCCAAGTTCATCATAATACGTATTTAATGATTCCTCGCTCATATCAAACACTTTTCTAACAAGTGAGAAGCCATTAGAATGTACACCTGTTGAAGCAATGCCAAGAAGGACATCGCCTTCAGTAATTGTTGAGCCATCAATGATTTCATCCTTCTCCACAACACCAACCGCAAAACCAGCTAAATCATAATCATTTTCTGGCATTAAGCCTGGATGTTCAGCTGTTTCACCACCAATAAGTGCACATTCAGACTGCTTGCAACCTTCTGCAACACCTTTGACAATTGTGGCAATCTTTTCTGGATAATTCTTTCCACAAGCAATGTAGTCGAGGAAGAAAAGTGGTTCACCACCAGCACATGCAATATCGTTGACACACATAGCCACTGCATCAATACCAATTGTATCATGCTTGTCCATCACGAATGCTAACTTAACCTTTGTTCCACAGCCATCCGTACCTGAAAGAAGAACAGGATTCTTGTAGTTCTTAATGGCGCTTAAATCAAAAGCACCAGCAAAACCACCAAGTCCACCTAAGACTTCTGGACGCATTGTTTCTTTGACATATTTTTTCATTAATTCCACTGATTGATAACCAGCTTCAATATCAACACCTGCTTTTTTGTAATCCATGTGTCTCTCCTATTTATTCTGCATTCTCGCTAAAACTGCTTTATATGTTTCAATAAGATCACCAATATCCTGTCTGAAGACATCTTTGTCATATTTCTGATTTGTATTAACATCCCATAAACGGCATGAATCTGGTGAAATTTCATCAGCTAATAAGATATTGCCATCCTTGTCCTTACCAAATTCAATCTTGAAGTCAACAAGCTTTAAATTTAATGAAAGGAAGAATTCTTTTAAGAGTTCGTTAATCTTTAATGTTTCTTTCTTAATTTCTTCATATTCTTCTTCTGTACATAAGCCCATTGCACGTGCATGATCTTCATTGATTAATGGATCACCATATTCATCATTCTTATATGAGATTTCAAAGATTGGTTTATCTAAAACTAAGCCTTCTTTGCAGCCTGTACGCTTACAGAAAGAACCTGTTGTAATATTACGAACAATAACTTCTAATGGGAAGATTTCTACTTTCTTGACTAAGTCATCACGATCATCAAGCTTCTTGATTAAGTGTGTCTTAATACCAGCTTCAGTCAACATATCAAAGATAATACCTGATATGGTATGGTTTAAGACACCCTTGCCTGCAAACTGATCATGTTTTACTCCATTACCTGCAGTTGCATCATCTTTGTAGTGCATGATGATTTCATCATCTTTGTCAGTCGCATAAACCTGTTTAGCTTTTCCATCATATAATAATTTACCTTTTTCCATTGTCTTCTCTCTCCTTTTGGCTCCTGGTTAAATTAATACTTTTTAGAAATTTCTTCATTTGTCTTAAGACAAGCTTCATTCATCTGTTTGCGATGTGCCAGCAATTGTTCTTTAAGGCTTGCATGCTTATTCGCCATAATCTGTAAAGCTAAATAAGCTGCATTCTTACCACCATTAATCGCAACTGTTGCCACAGGGATACCGCTTGGCATCTGAACAATTGATAATAAAGCATCCATCCCATCTAAATTGCTTCCTGCAATTGGCACACCAATAACAGGCAATACTGTCTGGCTTGCGACAACCCCTGGCAGGGCTGCTGCCATACCTGCGGCAGTTATAATGACTTCTGTACCGTCATTATTGCATTCTTCTACAAACTGGCTTAATGCCTCATGAGCACGATGTGCTGATAGTGCTCTCACACTGACTTCAACACCAAAATCTTTGAGAATCTGGATACATCCTTCTACCTTGGATGCATCACTTGCAGATCCCATAATCACTGCAGCTTTCATTCGTTTACCCCCTATGAATTTTCCAAGTGATATTTCTTGACAGCTTCGTCAACAGCTTCTCTATCTGAAAAGTGTGTTTTGACACCATTTACATCGTTATAATCTTCATTACCCTTACCAATAATCGCAATCATGTCACCTTTTTCATGATGACTTAATGCATATTCAATCGCTTCTAAGCGATCATCAATTTCCATATATTGCCCACCAAGAGGTACTAACGTACTCTTGATATCTTGAATAATATCTGTCGTTTTTTCAAAACGTGAGTTATCGGCAGTCAGGATGGAAAAATCAGCCTTCTTAGCTGCCACTTCTCCCATGCCATAACGTCTCTCTTTTGAACGATTGCCACCACAGCCAAAGACAACCACAAGTCGATGAGGCTGATATTGTCTGAGTGTATCAAGAAGTGATTCCATCGCTAAGGCATTATGGGCATAGTCGACAATAACAGTCATGTCTTTATTACTAAAGGCAATTTCCATACGTCCAGCAACTGCCACTTTCTTCAATGCTTCAAGAATCGCATTTTCATCAATTCCCAGCATGTCACATAAGGCAATGGCACATAGCGCATTATAGACATTGTATTTGCCAGGCAGGGCAAGCTTGACATCTAGATGGCATTGTCCTGTGACATTGAATTCTACTCCAACAAAGTCCGCTTCACGCACATAATGCATATTGCTTGCACGATATGTTGCATCACGATCAATCGCAAAGGTTGTCATTGGGCAAGCTGCACCATCCTTTAACTCATCTGCATAATCAGCATCCATATTGATGAGGCCCTGTTTGCTTTGGGTAAAGATACGGCTCTTATAATATTTGTATTCATTAAAGTCTTTATGTTCATGAGGACCAATATGATCGGGTTCAATATTTGTGAATAAACCATAATCAAATACAATGCCATCAGTACGATGCATCTTAAAGCCCTGGGAAGAACATTCCATCACCAGATATTTAACCCCAGCATCTACCATTTTTCTAAATGTCTGTTGTAATTCATAGGATTCTGGTGTTGTATTATTAGTCTTTTCAACCTTACCGGCATATTCAATGCCACTTGTCCCAATAACTCCAACACGCTTTCCTGCTGCTTCAAGAATGGCAGAAATCATATGTGCTGTCGTTGTTTTACCTTTTGTACCTGTAATACCAATGACGCACATTTCGCGTGCAGGATGATGGAAGAGCGCAGCTGACATATAGGCTAGCGCCTGGCGTGAGGCTTCCACCTTAATGAGTGTGACATCCTTTGTGACATCTACATCTTCTTCTACAACAATCACTTTACAGCCCTGTTCAATAACTTGTGGGATAAATTGATGACTATCGACATTAGCCCCCTTCATGGCAATAAAGAGATTGGTATTGTTTGCTTTGCGGGAATCGAAGACAATATCTTCAACATCCCCATCAAGTGATCCTTGAACAAGCGTATAATTTAGCCCTTCAAGTAAATCAATTACTTTCATAAAACGTAAGTCCTTTCAGATTAGAATAGCCCAACAATCTTTCCATTCTCATCAATATCCATATTATTAGCTGCTGGCTGCTTTGGTAAACCAGGCATACGCATGATACTACCAGCAATCGCAACTAAGAAACCTGAACCAGTATTTGGAATAAGATCAGAAATTGTGACTTTAAAGCCATGAGGTCTTCCAAGTAATGTTGGATCATCAGAAAGTGAGTATTGTGTTTTGGCAATACAGATTGGTAAATGATCTAAACCCTGGGCTGTATATTTCTTGATTTTATTAATGACTTTCTTTGTCAGAATGATATCATCAGCCCCATAGATTTCCTGTGCAATTGTTCTCAGTTTATCTTCAATGGAACAGTCAAGTTCATAAATAGGATGATAATGTGATTCTTTTGTTTCAAGAAGGTTTAAGAGCTTGTTGGCAAGATCAATGCCGCCTTCTCCACCTTTAGCCCATACTTCTGAAATAGCAACCTCAACACCCATTTCTTCAACCTTCTGCTTCAACAGTTCTAGTTCAGCATGTGTATCTGTTGGGAAAGCATTGATGGCTACTACTGATGGTAAACCAAACTTACCAATGTTTTCAATGTGTTTCTTTAAATTTTCAATACCTTTTTCTAGTGCTTCAAGATTTTCCTCAGCTAAGTCCTTCTTATTCACACCACCATGCATCTTTAAGGCTCTGATTGTTGCAACAATGACAACCGCATCAGGATGAAGTGAAGCTTGACGGCACTTAATATCAAGGAATTTTTCAGCCCCTAAGTCAGCCCCAAAACCAGCTTCAGTAATCGCATAATCACCTAGCTTTAAAGCGAGCTTTGTAGCCATGACAGAATTACAGCCATGAGCAATATTAGCGAATGGACCACCATGGACAAAGACTGGCGTATGATCAAGAGTCTGAACAAGATTTGGCTTGATGGCATCTTTTAATAACAGTGTAACAGCACCTGTAGCATGTAAGTCATCAACAGTGACTGGTTCACCATCCATATTATAAGCCACAATCATGCGGGCAATACGGCTCTTTAAATCATGAAGGCTTGTTGCAAGACAGAGCACACCCATGACTTCACTGGCAACAGAGATATCGAAACCGTCTTCACGAGGAACACCATTAGCCTTACCACCCAGACCAACAACAATATGTCTTAAAGCACGGTCATTTAAATCCACACAACGTTTCCAGACAATCTGTCTTGTATCAATATTGAGGAGATTGCCTTGCTGGATAGAATTATCAAGCATCGCGGCAATTAAGTTATTAGCTGTCGTAATGGCATGAATATCACCAGTAAAGTGCAAATTGATATCTTCCATTGGTACAACCTGGGCATATCCTCCCCCAGCTGCCCCACCTTTAATACCAAAGCAAGGACCTAAGCTAGGCTCACGCATGGCAACAATTGACTTCTTGTTGAGTAAATGCATGGCCTGTGATAAACCAATCATTGTTGTTGTCTTACCTTCACCAGCAGGTGTTGGATTAATTGCTGTCACAAGAATCAGTTTACCATCTTTATTATTTTCAACTTTTTTAATAGTATCCAGGGAAATCTTAGCTTTATACTTACCATAGAGTTCTAAGTCATCCTCACTAAGACCAATACGACTTGCGACATCTTTAATGTTTTCCATTTCTGTACTTTGTGCAATTTCAACATCTGTTAACATAATCTCACCTATCCTTTTTTCATTCCCATTATAATACAATTCTATAGAACGACTAAACACTTTCGTTAAAACCAAAAAAAGAGCTCAATCGTCCTGGGGGTGGCCCAGACGGTCGGCTCTTCAACAATCAATACTCCCTGTGGTAAACTCCACTTCCGTCAGTCGTATGACACGAGTATATTACCATGTAATATGGCTTTTGACAATGTCAATTCTTATACACATCTAAAAAGAATATGTTTTCTTGAATAAACTTGTTGGAAATTTTCGCAATATGCCCATTATAGAGATAAAGCGTTCTCCCCTTTCTTCTTTCAATATAATGCAAATTAATATATTGACTGCGATTAACACGCAATACAATACAGGGATTGGTCTGTAAGAATTTATTTAAGTGATGGGTACTGACATCTAGATGGTTATTTGTAGTATAGAAAGTAGATTGGCCATCATGTTTCACAATCTCAATAATGCTTCGCGGATTGATCTTCACTTTACCTAGGGCTGTAGATAAAGGAACAGCATGCAACAGCTTGTTATTGACTGCAGCAAGAATATGACGCAATTCATAAAGATCAAGGTCAGGATTAAGAAAATAATCGGCTTCCCATGTCCGATAGAGATTGGAGAAACATCCTTTTCTTATAATAACGCTCTTTGTCCCGCCTACTTTCAATAATCGGCAGGCAAAGAAGAGTTCTTCATCATCCGCTAAATCAAGAAATGCAAGGTGGTAGTTCATTTCACTTCTTTGATAGGATGATAAGTCACAGAAACAATCAACGACTGTTTCAGGGAGGAAGACTTTTATTTCTTGTGTGAGATGCGATTGAAGATGGCTATTTGATGAAACTATTAATACACGCATAACATGTCCTCCTTAAAAATAGATATATAAATTTTATCAAATTCTTAAATTGTTTCCAATAAAAATACCATTATCCGAATTATTTAATAAATTTTATTTTGCTTTTTTATGATAATTGCAAGATAATAATGAAATAAAAGAAGAGGAAGTGAAATGTGTGTATAAATCAAATCGAATGAATCTATTTGGTGAAAGTATTTTCACCACACTCGCTCATATGCGTACTAAAAGACTAAAAGAAGGTAAAGAGGTCATTGATCTAAGCATCGGGGCTCCAAACATCCCACCTCACCAGGCCATTCTAGATACCTTAAGCAAGGAAGCAGGCAATCCCAAAAACTATATCTATGCGATTACTGACTTGCCTGAATTACAGGATGCCGTACAACAATGGTATAAACGTCGTTATCACGTTGACATCGATGGTAAAAGTGAAATGACAAGCTTACTCGGCTCACAGGAAGGCTTATCACATCTGGCTATGACACTTGTTGATGATGGTGATGTCATTCTCGTACCAGATCCATGTTATCCTATTTTCAGGGATGGACCGCTCTTAGCAGGCGCAAAAGTTGTCTACATGCCTTTGCTTAAAGAAAACGACTATCTCATTGACTTTGATGCCATCAATCCTGATGATGCCAAAAAAGCTAAGCTCATGATTGTTTCCTATCCTAATAACCCAACATGTGCAATTGCTAATGAAGACTTTTATCACAAGCTTATTGCCTTTGCGAAAAAGTATGATATTCTCGTTCTTCATGATAATGCCTATAGTGAATTATTGTTTGAAGGGGTTGGTCATAGTTTTCTAGAATATGAAGGCGCTAAGGATATTGGTATTGAATTCAACTCATTATCAAAGACTTATGGCATGGCTGGAGCACGAGTGGGCTTTGCGATTGGTAATGCAGAGATTATCAGCCTTATTAAAACACTCAAATCCAATCTCGATTACGGCATGTTCATTCCTATTCAAAAAGCAGCAGTCACTGCTATCACAAGCGATCAGTCATGCGTTGAAACAACAAGAGAAGCCTATCGTCATCGCCGTGACTTCTTGCTTGAAAGATTCAAGGAAATCGGCTGGGATATTGATGTTCCTAAGGGATCCATGTTTGTCTGGGCAAAAATACCTGACCATTATCATCAAGATGATGAACAATTTACCTATGATCTCTTCAACAAGACGGGTGTACTTGTCGTCCCAGGCTCAGCATTTGGAAAACATGGCAAAGGATTTGTCAGAATGGCTCTTGTCCAAAATGATGATCGCATTGCTCATGCAAGTGAACTAATGGGACAAACAGATCTATTTAAAAAGGCTTAGGAAAAAAATCCTAAGCCTTTTATGAAACTAATGCATAGATAATAAAGATTACAAATAACAACAATAGAGGTGAGAAAAGCAAGCCAAGAGTAATACGAATAATGCCTTTTACGAGCGCAAACAATAAGCTCAAAAAGACAAAGAATAAGAATAATGACACAAAAATCATAAGCCACCTCCAGATATTAAAAAAAGAAGCACTTTGTACTTCCTCACATTCTTTATGGTGGAGCTTAGCGGGATCGAACCGCTGACCTCCTGCGTGCAAAGCAGGCGCTCTCCCAGCTGAGCTAAAGCCCCATGTTATAAAAGAAATGGTGGGCCTGAATGGATTTGAACCATCGACCTCACCCTTATCAGGGGTGCGCTCTAACCAACTGAGCTACAGGCCCATCAACTGACTGCTCGTATAATATACCATTTTCACCTATTCACGTCAACACCTTTTTTCTTGTGGTAAAAGAAAAAACAGAGCCAGGGTAGCTCTATTCATTCAAGTGTGTGTGTAATTTTATGAGAGGTTATAGTTAGCATTCACTAACTGATTAGAATATACCACAAAATGTTAGTAATGTCAAACTTAATAATCACTATTTTCATCTCTTTCTGACTATATTATAATAAGTTCATGAACAAATATTTGATTACCGAAAAACTCACACCTTCCTATAGTCTCTTTAAAAGCCAGGAGACTATGCAAAATGTTGCTTTTGACGATGATGACTTTGATTACCTGGAAATAGATGCAACTGATTTTACCCATTGTATTCTTACTAAGATGAATCTCAGCAATGATCAGTTTCACAATTGTCATTTTATTGAAGTTGTCTTTGTCAATTGTGATCTCTCCAATATATCCTTTGACAATACGCTATTAAGGCGTTGTACATTTATTGATTGTAAGATGATTGGTACAGCTTTTGATAACTGCTTACTAGAATATGTAGCCTTTGAGAACTGTAAAGAAAACTATATGAATCTTGCAAGAACACAGCTGCGCACTGTGAGCTTTGAAGCATGTGATCTATCCGAAGCCTATCTAAGCGAATGCACTTTCAAAAATACAGAATTCTCAGATTGTCGATTAAGAAGAAGTGAATTTCTTCATTCTTCACTTAACGATATTGATGTGTCAAGCTGTGCGATTGAAGGTATTCGTATTAACCTGCAGGATCTACGCGGTGCAATCATTAATGAAGAGCAGGCTGTTCTTCTAGTTGGATTACTTGGAGTACATATGAAAGAATAGAAAAAGTATGGTTGTTAAGCCATACTTTTTACATTGAAATTATACCTAAGACATTTAATACTGAACTAATCAAAATAACGATAATAAAGATAGGCGCAATATACTTCATCATCAAGACATAAATCTTCTTTCTCTTAAACTTTGATGAGTGTTCTATTTCAGCACTGATCTTTTCAATACCAATAACTCTTGTCACCAAGAAGCATATAGATAATGCAGCTATAGGCATCATCACAGAATTCGTCAGGAAGTCAAAGAAATCTAAGAAATCCATACCAAGAATACTGATAAAATGCAATGGACCAAAGCCAAGTGATGAAAGCGTACCTAAAGCGATCATAATGACACCCATTAAGACTGTTGACTTCTTACGGTCCCAGCCTAATTCATCTTCAAATGTGGATACAGCAGACTCCGTCAAGGCAATTGAAGACGTCAAGGCAGCAAGCAAGACAAGTAAGAAGAATGCGACACCAGCGAATCCTCCTGCTCCCATGGAGTCAAAGACTTTTGGCAAGGTAATAAACATGAGCGAAGGACCTGCCCCTAATGCCTTGGCATTTCCATTCGAGAAGGCAAAGACTGCAGGAATAATCATTAAGCCGGCAAGAATCGCAATGACTGTATCAAAGACTTCCACATTGGATGTTGCTGATTCAATATCAAATTCCTTTTTCATATAGCTACCAAAAGTAATCAGAATACCCATCGCAATGGATAAGGAATAGAACATCTGTCCCATTGCTGTAACAAGCGTCATGAGTGAAAAGTTCTTAAAATTAGGAATCAAAAAGTACTTCACACCGGCTAATGCTCCAGGACGCGTAACGGAATAGACAGCAACAATAACAGCTAACAATACAAGAACGGGCATCATGATCTTAGACACTTTCTCAATACCATTCTGTACACCACCAAAGATAATCACTAATGTGATCAAACAGAAGATGATAAAGAATAATTCAACATTCCAGCCATCTTTAATAAATGTAGAAAAATAAGTATCACTTGCCACCTGATGAACATGCCCTACAGCATATTCATAGAGATACTTACAGACCCAGCCCCCAATAACAGAATAGTAAGGCACAATCAGCATTGGAATAATGGCATTAATCCAGCCACCAAATTTTAAGGGCAGGCTTTTGCCAAAGAACTGGAAGGCACCAACAGGTGATTTCCTTGTCATACGACCAATGGCTGATTCACTCATAATCATTGCATAGCCAAACGTTGAGACAAGAATGAGATAAATCAACAAGAAAATACCTCCACCATACTTGGCAGCAAGATAAGGAAAGCGCCAGATATTCCCTAGTCCAACAGCACTCCCTGCAGCCGCTAAGACAAATCCAATCTTCCCGGAAAATTTACTTCTTTCTTTCATAAATAAACTCCTAAACAAATTTTTTCATTATTGTATTAATGTTCATACAATAATAAATGCCTATTTATTATAGGCTTTTTCAACAAAATTACAACTCTTTTTCTCATTATCCATAAGAAAAAGGTATAAAGATTGCTTTATACCTTTCTAAAGAGTCTTGTGTTTTTTCCACTAGGAATACGATAGAAGATGACAATAATCATTCCAATGATTAATATCATTAAGCAAACACGATACATTGTGGTATAGCTTGTAGCATCAAGAAGATGACCACCAATATTCGTAAAGACAATTGATGAGAGATTGCGCATTGTCTGAATAAAAGCCAGGGCTGTGATTTGCTGGTGCTTATCAACAATGGTAAAGACAACCTTTAGATTAATCATTGTTAATAACATGCCAGCTGGATGCTTGCCAATAAATGTGGCAATGACTTTTAATGATAATGTTGTGTCAAAGGCGTAGATGCCATATTGCATCAGCATCATGATATAGGCTATGACAATCAGCGTCTTGTTGGAAAGCTTGTCCATAAATGTATATGAGAAGAATACTAATGGTGCTTCACAGACAACCGCTACGCTTAACAATGTCGAAGCAAAGGATGTCGAAAGTCCATCATGTGTCAGCATTGATGGAATATAAGTATTACCAAGTGAGCTTACCCCAAAGAACAAGCCCGTAATAATAAGATAGATAAGGTATTTTTTGTTGACAAATAAATCTCTCGTACGTACATCATGATCCGCATTAGCAACCGTATCAATATGAGGATGTGTTCCAAGTAAGCCAACAATGGCTAAAGCAATCGTGATGATACAAGCCACGAAGATGGCACTAGGGGCAATGAAATCATAAAGCAAGCCAGCCATCTGGGTACCAATCGCATAGCCGATTGTTCCCCATATACGAATCTTGCCATAGCGATAAGGTGAAGCTGTCGCAATCTTCTCCATTGCCGGGCAAATACTGTTCATAACAGTTAAAACAAGAGCGTAGTTAATGGTAATAAGGATCAGGTTTTGCGAAAAGACAAAGAGTGCTGAACCAATCATGGCGAGAATTAATGATATGACATTGACCTTCTTCACTGAATAACGGTCACTCAGCTCTCCCACAAATGGCTGGGCAATAAGTGAAGTCAAATAAGAAATCGATACAACCAATGAAACATCAGCTGCCTTATAGCCCTTCCCCATTAAATAAACCGAAATCAGGCATGAAAACATCGCCCATGAAAGATAATAAAAATTATAAACTAGAAAATAAGCCAGATAGCTATTACGATATGTATGTTTATGCATAAGTCCCTCCCTTAGCCTTATTGTATAGATTTCATAGAACTTGTCTAGAAAAAAAGAAGTGCCCGAAGACACTTCTCATGATTATTTTTCTAAAGGTTTCTTCCAGAATGAAAGAACAACTGCACCAACGATTGAACCAATAGCGATAGATGCAAGATACATTGGCCAGTTACCAATTGTAGCAATAACGAAGATACCACCATGTGGTGCTCTTAATGTACAATTGAAAGCCATTGATAAACCACCAGCAATTGCTGAACCAAGAACACATGAAGGAATAACATGAACTGGGTCATTAGCCGCAAATGGAATAGCGCCTTCTGAAATGAACGATAAGCCCATAACATAGTTTACTAAACCAGCATTACGTTCTTCTTCAGTCCATTTATCTTTAAAGAATGTTGTTGATAAAGCGATAACAAGAGGTGGAACCATACCACCAGCCATAACTGATGCCATTAATGTATAGTTGCCTGAAGCAAGTAAGCCTGTAGCTGTAACATAAGCAGCCTTGTTGAAAGGACCACCCATATCAATAGACATCATACCACCAGCAACAATACCAAGAATAATACCATACTGACCTAAACCATTTAAGAATGATGTTAAACCACCATTGATGATACCCATAATTGGGTTAACAGCTGAAGCAAATACACCCATTAAGGCAACACCCAATAATGGATAGAGAAGGATTGGCTTAACGCCTTCAAGTGACTTAGGTAAGCCTTTTAAAGCTTTCTTTAATAAGAGAATAATCCAGCCAGCAACAAAGCCATAAAGAAGTGCACCCAAGAAACCTGGAGTAGCAGAAATCTTTGTAGCGAATGGATCAGCAAATGTGGCACCGCTCTTCGCAAGTAAGCCACCAACGAAACCAACTGCAAGACCTGGTCTATCAGCGATAGACATTGCAATAAAACCAGATAAGATTGGTAACATCATATCAAAGGCAACACCACCAATAGCCTTGAACCAGGCAGCTAATGGTGTAGATGAACCGAAGTTTGCACCAGCATTCTTATCATCTACTAAGAAGGCAATAGCAATTAAGATACCACCAGCAACAACGAATGGAAGCATATGTGATACACCATTCATTAAGTGCTTATAGAAGCCCTGAGCTGTAGAAGAACCTGTTGAGGCACTTGCACCTTCTTCAGCATGATAGATTGGAGCCTGACCATTTCTGATCTTGTTGATTAATTCTTCAGGATGTCTGATTCCTTCAGTAACAGGTACGGAAATTAAAGGCTTACCGTCAAAACGTGCCATTTCAACATTCTTGTCAGCTGCAATAATAATACCATCAGCTGCAGCAATTTCTTCAGCTGTTAAAGCATTGCCAACACCTTCAGAGCCATTTGTTTCAGCCTTTAGTGGATAACCCATAGCTTCCCCAGCTTTTGTTAAATTTTCAGCCGCCATGAATGTATGAGCAATACCTGTAGGACATGCTGTGACAGCTAAGACCTTATAGCCTGTTGCCTGCTTGGCTTCTTTAGCCTTCTCTGCTGCTTCTTCAGCATCTCTCTTGCTTTCTTCATCATCAATGATGCTTAAGAATTCTTCAGGTGTTTTAGCAGCCATTAATCTTGTTCTGAATTCTTCATTCATTAAAAGCATTGATAACTTTGCAAGTGCCTGTAAATGCACATTACCGGCACCTTCTGGTGCAGCAATCATGAAGAATAATTTAGCAGGCTGACCATCTAAAGAATCATAATCAACACCTGCAGGTACTGTCATTGAAGCAAGTCCAGCTTTTTTTACTGCTGCAACCTGAGCATGTGGAATAGCAATGCCTTCACCAATGCCTGTTGAAGTCTGTGCTTCACGGGCAAGAATACCTTTCTTATAAGCAGCTTTATCTGAAATCTTACCTGACTTGTCCATAAGATCAACTAAGTGATCAATTGCTTCATCTTTACTAGCAACTGAAACATTTAAGTCAATCGCACGAACATCCAATAGTTCTGTGATTTTCATATTATTTGTTTCCCCTTAAATTTCTCAAATTTTCATAAATAAAATCTTTTGTAGCGAGTGAATCACTAAATGCAGTCGCACCACCACTTGCAGTACCAAGTTCAAGTGCTTCTTCATAGTCCCCATTCTTTAAGTATCCGGCAATAAAGCCAGCTACCATTGAATCACCAGCACCAACGGAATTCTTTACTTTACCCTTGCAAACACCCATACGATGTGTTTCACCATTCTCATCAACAAGAAGACTACCATCTCCAGCTAATGATACAAGGACATTTCTTGCGCCCATTTCCTGAAGCTTTTTCGCATATTTCACGATATCTTCTTCACCTTGTAATTTCACATTAAAGATATCTTCAATTTCGAAATTATTTGGCTTAATTAGGAATGGCTTATACTTCAGTACATTCACAAGTAACTGTCCTGTTGCATCCACAACCGCATAGATATTCTTGCTGGCAAGTTTTTCTAAAATAGTTTCATAGATATTGTTAGGTACACATGATGGAATAGATCCTGATAAAACAAGCACATCACTCTTGCCCATCTTATCAAGTTTCGCAAAGAGCTTATAAAGATCAGATTCAGTAATTTTAGGCCCCATGCCATTGATTTCTGTTTCTTCATCACTTCTAAGCTTGACATTAATTCTGCTCATGCCTTCTTCGACATCAATGAAGTCGCCATCAACGCCCATTTCCTTCACGCCAGCCTTAACCTTTTCACCAGTAAAGCCCGCAGTAAATCCTAAAGCCTTTGTAGAGTAACCAAGTTCTTTCAAGATAAAGGACACATTAATGCCCTTACCCCCTACGAAGATATGTTCTTCGTTGACACGATTCACGACACCTGTTTGAAAGTGATCGACACTGATCACATAGTCTAAAGCAGGATTAAAAGTAACTGTGTAAATCATTTTTCTTTTTCCTTTCCGCTATATTCTAGCTTTATTTTATAACGACGTTATATTTTCGTCAATATCATATTCACGAAAATTACTTTCATATAATGAAAGATTAACGTTTATCAACCGCAAACATTTCTTCACATGTGGCCATTCGCTTATGTGAATCAGGTATCATCACAGTTAAAAACAAGAAAATAATTTCCATCACAGTCGTTGCCGAAACACGACTGAAACAGAATTCATCAAGAAAGAGTTTTTCACGTGATGCTGTTGTAATATGATAAGTCACCTGATCACCAATAGCAGAATGTGGATTATTGGTAATGCCAATTGTAGTTGCGCCATTCTTATTCGCAATTTCAACAGCTTCAACAACTTTATTCGATTCACCAGAATTCGATATTGCAATCAGAACATCTTTTTGACCTAAGGTATGTGTATAGGAAAGCTGCGTTTCCCAAATCGTGCCCGCTGTTGTTGGTATACCGAGTTCATTAAGCTTAAAGGCACCATCAATTGCAACCGGAATAGTATTGCCTACCGCAACAATTTGAACAGCTCTTGCATGTAAGATAGCCTTAAGCAATGATTCAAACTCTTTTGGATCAATCATGTTTACAGTCTGCTTGAGTTCTTCAATTTTATTCGCCAGAATATTTTGTAAAGACTGGCCAATATTATCACAGCTGATATCGTTTGAGATATTGCCTTCGCCATAAGTTTCTACCATTTCTTTGGCAAGTCCAATCTTCAGCTGATGAAAGCCCTTGACACCAATGCGCTTACAGAATCTTGAAACGGACGCTTCTGAAACATCACTTTCTTTGGCAAGTTCTGATACAGTCATATCAACAACTTTTTTATGATTATTCAGTATATATTTCGCAATCTTCTTTTCTGAATCAAAAAACTGGTCATACATGACAGAAATATGATCCATTACCGTTAATTGATCACTCATGTTTATCCCTCCACGAAATTTATTTTCATGAATAATGATAACATGATATATAGCGAAAGAAAAGCACTTACATTGAAAAAAAGCAGGTCGATATGACCTACTTCAGTAAATAAATCAGATAAATACTATAAACAACGAGCATGGCAATACCACCATAACGTTTCAGCTTATGATCCTTATTGAGTACAAGTAAGGCTAATATTACTGTCGCTGCAATGGCCATGATTGAATCGACAAAGAATTGAGGCTGATAGGCAATTGGTGTGATCAATGATGATAAGCCAAGAATAAAGAGAATATTGAAGATATTGGAACCAACAATATTACCAATGGCAATATCCGCCGAACCTTTCTTAGCAGCCGTCAAAGATGTGACAAGTTCAGGTAGCGATGTCCCAAGGGCAACAATTGTCAAGCCAATAACACGTTCACTTACACCAAGTATTCTCGCAATATTGCTTGCTCCATCAACCGCAAAGTTACTCCCAATCACAACAACGGCAATACCCACAACCGTCATTAATAATAGCACTGCAATATTTCTTTCCTGAATAGGCCCTTCATCCTCTTCCTCAATCAAGCCATTCTTTGTCATAAAGAAGAGATAGCTTAAATAAGCGATGAATAGCACAGTCAGAATAATCCCATCAGTGAGAACCAGCTTCTGTTTTCTTAAACCTAAAACAGGAAGTATGATTGAAATAGCAATTAAAAACGGTATTTCATAATTGATCGTATTTTTCTTCAAGGCAAGTGGTGTGATGATAGAAGTAATGCCTAGAATCACAAGAATATTCATGATATTTGAACCTAATACATTACCAATCGCAATATCCGCACTATGCTTGAATGCTGATGTGATGGATACTGCTGCTTCTGGTGCACTTGTTCCCATGGCAACGATTGTTAATCCGATGACAAGAGAAGGAATACCAAGCTTGTTGGCAATGCCACTTGCGCCTGAGACAAGCCAATCCGCTCCTTTAATCAGCATCAAAAAACCGATGGCGAGTATTCCAATATTTATAATGATTTCCATATATTTACTTTTCCTTTCGCTGTAAATAAGCCTTAAGCTCATCAATACGCCTTTTGGCATCAAACAAGCCAAGATAATACATCTCGCCTAGCTTATCCATATCTCCTTCAACTCGTGATACACCTAGATTTTTGCTTGGGGTAAAGACAAAGACTCTCCCCTCTTCTTCGAGACGATCAAGCTGGTCAAGATCAACATTGTATGCCGCATCGCTTTGAATAAGCGTATTCGCAAAGGCTGGATAATGACGGTAGGCAAAGCGTGTATAAAGAGGATGACGGTCCGTTAGATCTTTACGATAGGCATGGGTTCTTGTCTTGACGACAATAATATTCTCATAGCCTTCCTTCAGTGCCCATTTATAAGGAATATGATCTGAGCAGCCACCATCCAAATAAGGTTCTCCATCCACATAAACCATTTGACTGACATAGGGCATGGATGCTGAAGCCTGAATTGCTTTATTTAAATTGACTTTGCCCTTTTCAAAATAGGTTGGCTTACCTGTCTTACAATTGGTTGCCACAGTGACAAAACGTCTTCTTTCATCACGCAGGGCTTCTAAGTCAATGGGATCCACATCATTAACCTTATCCAGAACAAAGTCAAAGCCAATAATCCCTCCATTATTCTTATAGGCCTCAATACCAACATAGGCTGAATTATGGCGATTACGTAGATTAATGCGGGCAGAGCGGCCAATTTGACCGGCCAAATAGCCTAAGCCACTCATTGCTCCAGCTGAAACACCAATCACACATTGCATATTGATATCCGCTTCCATTA
>ODAI014146369.1_pt1 | contig 31709 bp, 26 predicted proteins | sample 1539321 | NCBI WGS metagenome assembly ODAI01 (sample SAMN02144231, study PRJEB22623) | gut metagenome | biome: sheep rumen | host: Ovis aries | place: New Zealand
ACAACCTGAGAGATTGATTCCTTGATGCCGTTCAGCTGGTCGCCGATTGTCTTAGACTGGGCGGTTGATGTTTCAGAAAGCTTACGGATTTCGTCAGCAACAACTGCAAAGCCCTTTCCTGCCTCGCCTGCGTGAGCTGCTTCGATAGCCGCGTTCATAGCCAGCAGGTTTGTCTGGCTTGCGATGGCGGCGATTGCCACGTTTGCTTCCTGCAGCATTTCTGACTGGCTTTCAATTTCCTTTACGCGGTCATTGACGGCCTGCTGCTTGGTAAATCCAACCTGTGAGTTGGCGCGGAGTTCGTTGAATGATGTTGCCATCTTGTCCATTGAGCTGTTTACGGAAGAAATGTTTCCGATCATCTGCTCAACGGCAGCACTCGCCTGGGTTACGCCGGAAGACTGGCTTTCAATCATGCGCTCCAGAGATTCGATGTTGGAAGCAATCTCGTTTACGGCACCTGCAGTCTGGTCTACGCTGGACTTCTGTCCTTCAATCTGATGATGCATGCTTTCGATGTTGGCGATAATCTCGGTGATTGAACTTGCAGTGTCCTGTGCGGCACTTGCCATGTCTTCACCTGCAACCACCAGATCGTCTTTTGAAGTCTTTACATCTGCAATAATTGTCTGAAGTTTGCCTGCAAAGGCATTGAAGCCCTTAACAACGTCGCCGATTTCATCCTGGGATTTGAGTTCAATCCGCTTGGTCAGGTCTGCGTCTCCGCTTGAAATATCTATCAGCGTATCCTTCACACCGATAAGGGGCTTGAGCATGGTCTTAAGTAATATGAATGAAATGATGATAAGAACTACAATCAGGGCGACTACAACCGGCAGAATAACCATAATCATTTTACGGGAAGCGTCATCAATGACACTTCTTGGTTTTGCAGCAAAAAGCATGCCTGTTACATTACCGCTTCCGTCTTTGAGGGGAACGTAGATTGAAAGGTGTTTTTTTCCGTCAACAGTGGCGTCACCTTTATAGTTGCTGCCATTTTTCATTACAGTGTTAATGATTGTCTGGTTGTCCATCTTTGTGCCGATTACATGAGCTCCAAGTGTCGTTGCAACACGGGTGTCCCTGGAAAAAACAGTACATTCAACCTTGTATGATTTTTTGATTTCACTGGTAAAGTCGTTGTCAAGATCGTAGCCGCAGACAACTGAACCGACAACCCGGCCGCTTTTTAAGACAGGCTGGGCAACGAGCATTCCGTAAGAAGTAAATTCAGTCGCCTCATAGCTGACGGCGGCCCGGCCTTTGATTGCCTCGCTTACAACATCGGACTGCGAAAGGTCAGCACCGGGTTTTCCGCCGGCGAATACAATACCGTTTGCGTCCGTAACAAAAAGGTTATCAACATGCAGGGCGTCTATTTCTTCCTGAACAAGCATTTCTGCGGTGCCCCTGTCATCTTCATCAAGGGCGGTTGCCAGACGGGTTTTGTCTGCAAGGGCAAAGGTGGCGCGTTCAACGGCAATCTTGCGGGTTGCAAGAGTTTCCATAACGCCCATGTCTGTGGTTTCCAGCTGTTCTGTAATCAAGTCTGTAATTTCACCGGAATTGAGATTGATTGCTATAATTGCAACGGCGATTGATGAAACGATGATTCCGATTGCTGCAAGAATGGCAATTTTAAGAGTGAGTGTTAAACTTTTCATGACATCTCCTGATAAAAAAAAGTCTTTCAATATAATTTTAAATCTGTTTGCTTAAAAAAATCTTAAATTGTTTTGTGCTTTTTTCAGCCTGCTTTGCTATGGCGTCTGTTCTGACATGCTGTCTGCTTTAGCCGTCTGATTCAGCATTGACGCGTTGAGCCTGTGTGACTATTATATAGATAATATGAATGCAATAACAAAAGAAGAACTTGCAAAAATGATTGACCACACTCAGCTGTCTCCTCTTGCAGGTCGTAAAGATATAGAAAAAATCTGTTCTGAGGCAAAAAAGTATGGATTTGCTTCTGTGTGCGTAAATCCGGTTCACGTGGCACTGGCTGCTTCTCTGCTTGCCGGCTCAGATGTTAAAGTCTGCACGGTAGTAGGCTTTCCTCTGGGAGCGGATGCGGCGGAAGATAAGGCTTTTCAGGCAGAAAATGCCGTCAAAAATGGTGCCGGAGAAATTGATATGGTCATTGACATCGGCGCGGCAAAAGAGGGCAGGTTTGATGACCTTGAGCGTGATATTTCCTGTGTGGTTCAGGCTGTCCGTGAGGCTGGAAAAAAAGTGCAGCACAGTACGCTTGTAAAAGTCATTCTGGAAACCTGCTATTTGTCTGATGAAGAGATTGTGGAAGCCTGTAAGTCTGCAAAAAAGGCAGGAGCGGATTTTGTAAAGACAAGCACAGGTTTTGGAAGTCCCAAAGATAAGGATGGACGCAGTGTCTTTAATGGTGCCTGTGCGCGGGTTGTAAGGCTCATGCGGCAGACCGTTGGGCAAGACATGGGCGTCAAGGCAAGCGGCGGAATCCGTAGTGCGGAGACTGCAAGGGAAATGATTGAGGCTGGTGCAAACCGTATCGGAACATCCAGCGGCCTTAAAATTATGGAAGAATGGTAGGCTGAATTTAAAAGTCTTGCGAAAATTCAGATTTGCCTGTAAACTGACTGTAAGCAGGAGTGCGTATGAACAAGAAGTATGAACAGTGTGTGAAGATGTTGCGTCAGCTTGTATCTGACGTTCAGGGTGCGCCGTATCCTGGAGAAAATTTTGAGCCTGAATTATATCAAATCTGGTATGAGCATGTTCAGCGTGCTGCTGTAGAATGCTTTGAATATCTGGACGATAATTTTCCTGAAGAAAAAGCAGATTTTTCAAAGACTCTCAATAAATTCTTCAAATAATATTTCTCGTATTTTTTGCTTTGTCTGATTACGGCTGATTGATAAAAAAAACAGTGAAGACTTTGTGAACTTTGCCGAAAATATGAGTAAGGGTGAATTCACTATGGCCGTATCAAAAAAACAGTTGCGTTATGAACACTATATCCTGAAAGGCAAGTTACGCCATAATGGCTATGAGCGCTGGCGTTATACTTTTGTCGGCGTTAATAAAATCACAGGTGAAGAACGCTCTTTTTTCATTGAGTTATATCTGGTAAATCCCGCAATTTCCCCAAAAAATCCTGTTTTATCCCAGACTTCAAAACTTTCTCTTTCCAATTCCGACTTGCAGTATGCTATGGCCGGCATGGAGTCTTCACGGATTGCTTCCCAGGAAAAAGCGGTTCAGCCTTCATACGTTCTGGTAAAAGCCGGTATATTCGGTAGGGACGGAAAACAGTTTAACCGCTTTATGCCATCGGCTCAGCTACAGTGGATAAAAAATGAAAATGAATTTAAAGTAGGCGACTGTTCTTTTGGCGACGAACATCTTAACGGCTTTATTCGGGTAACTGAAAGGGAATTGAGGGAGTCTCCGGAACTTCTCTGTAATTCAGGTGCCATAGACTGGAATCTGCATTTTGAAAAACATATTTCATCGCTGCCTCTGCACAATAAAAAAGACAGTTTCTGGATTGCAAACGGTGCAAGGACGGTTTTTGCAGGTGTTGTTCATGTAAACGGTGTAGAGTACACAGTCATCCCCAGAAAATCTTCAGGCTATTGCGACCGGCTGTGGGGTAGTGCACTGCCTTCTCCTTTGTTCCATATTTCTTCTTCAAATCTTACCAGCCTCATTACCGGACGGGCTTTGATGAAGTCCTGTTTTGCCATTGACGGTGAATATGACGGTAAACTGAAACTCTATGTCTGTCATGAGGGAGAAATTCTGCAGGTTCGTGACAAGATTTTTGACAAGCTGGTTGAAGTACATGACTGTTTTGAAATGCCGGTGGATGCCGACGGCGAAAAACTGCACTGGAGCGTAAGCGTTCACAGAAAGCGTCTTGTCATTGACGTTGATATTTTCTGCAAGACGGCGGAAATGTTTGTCCGTGACTATGAGGCACCGGAAGGTCAGCGCAGGCTCTTAAAAATGCTTGGTGGCGGAACCGGCTTTGGCGAAATCCGCATTTACAAAAAAATCAAGAAAAATCTGGAACTTCTGGAACACGCTCATGTTGCCGATGCCCTGTGTGAGTACGGCACGATTGATGAAGTGGGAAAGTAAGCGGATTTTTTTCCTTCCTGAAAAGTTATAAACCAAGTCAAAAGCGGTACATGTCAAAAGCGGTACATGTCAAAAGCGGTACATGTCAAAAGCGGTACATTGCCTAATCCTCAATAATGTAGTATATTAAATGAATATATTACGCAGTCAAGGGGATAATAATGGCAGACATACAGTTTACACCGGCAGTAAATCCAATCAGAATGGGAATCGATGTTGGTTCCACAACCGTAAAAGTTGTTGCCCTGGATGATGACGGCACTTTTTTGTTTTCCGCCTATGAACGGCACCGCGCAGATATCAGAAATACAATCATTACGGTGGTAAACCGTGCCTTTGATGAACTGGAAAAGAAACTTCCGGAAGGTGATAAGCGCAGAATTTCTGCAAAAGTAACCGGTTCCGGCGGTCTTTCTGTTTCCCAGTGGCTGAACATTCCTTTTATTCAGGAAGTTGTTGCCGCTACGACAGCCGTTAAAAAACTGATTCCCCGCACTGACGTTGTAATTGAGCTGGGCGGAGAAGACGCAAAGATTACCTACTTTACCGGCGGTGTTGATCAGCGCATGAACGGAACCTGTGCGGGCGGTACTGGAGCCTTTATTGACCAGATGGCTGCCCTGCTGGAAACAGATGCACCCGGCCTGAATAAACTTGCCGCCGGATGTACGACAATTTATCCTATTGCGGCCCGCTGCGGTGTTTTTGCAAAGACCGATGTACAGCCCCTTATCAACGAAGGTGCCCGCCGTGAAGATATTGCTGCCTCAATTTTTCAGGCGGTTGTAAATCAGACTATTGGCGGTCTTGCCTGCGGTAAACCCATTCGCGGAAATGTTGCCTTTCTTGGCGGTCCGCTTCACTTCCTTGACCAGCTGCGCCAGCGCTTTATCGAAACCCTGCACCTGGAAGGGGATGCAATCATTGTTCCCGAAAACTCCCAGCTTTTTGTAGCGGCAGGAAGTGCCCTCAATGCAGATACAAAGCATTCAGTGATTACAGGTCAGAAGCAGCCTGAATATCCCACTATTTCAGAATTCAGGGAAAACCTGAAAAATCTTGTCGGTGCGGAAATGCAGGAAGTTCAACGTCTTGAACCTCTCTTTAAGGATCAGGCGGAGCTGGATGAGTTTAAGGAACGCCATGCAAAAGAAGTGACTGAGACTGCTCCTCTTGAAGAAGCAAGCGGCCCCCTCTTTCTGGGACTTGACGCCGGTTCTACCACGACAAAAGCAGTTCTGGTGGACCAGAAGGGACGCATACTCTGGCGCTTCTATGACATGAATGCCGGAAACCCGGTAGATCTTGCAGTCCGCGTCTTAAAAGACCTCTATAAGATTCTTCCCAAACATGCCTATATTGCCCGTTCTGTTTCTACCGGTTATGGTGAAGCCCTTTTTCAGGCGGCACTGGGCGTGGATGCCGGCGAAGTTGAGACGATTACCCATTACCGCGCGGCAGATTTCTTTGTTCCCGGTGTAGAATTCCTGCTGGATATCGGCGGCCAGGATATGAAGTGTCTCCGCATGAAAGACGGAGCCATTGTTTCCATTCAGTTGAACGAAGCCTGTTCATCAGGTTGTGGTTCATTCCTCTCCCAGTTTGCAAATTCCATGAATCTAGACATCAAGGAATTCTCCCGCATAGCCCTCATGGCAGAAAAGCCGGTGGATTTGGGAAGCCGCTGTACTGTATTCATGAACAGCCGCGTAAAACAGGCTCAGAAAGAAGGCGCGACTATTGCTGATATTTCTGCAGGCCTTTCATATTCTGTTATTAAAAATGCCCTCTTTAAGGTTATCAAACTGCGCAATGCCAGTGAAATCGGCACCAAAGTTGTGGTGCAGGGTGGTACCTTCTACAATGACGCTGTTCTGCGCGCCTTTGAAAAAATTGCCGGTGTCCATGTGTACCGACCTGATGTTGCAGGCCTTATGGGTGCATACGGCGCGGCTTTGATTGCATACGACCAGTGGCGTGACCTGACAGCTCCTAAACCGGGAGAAGAAGTCGGCTTTATTCCGCCTGTTGTCCATTCAGGTATTGCTACTCCCGAGCAACTTGATAATTTCCATGTGGATCTGGAACTGCGCCGCTGTGGTGGCTGTCAGAATAACTGTCTGCTGACTATAAATACATTCTCTACAAACAGCGATGACGGTACTGACGGTCGCCGTATCCGCACATTTGTTACGGGTAACCGCTGTGAGAGGGGTGCAGAAAGGGCTGCCGGCGGAAATACGGTGGTTGATGCAGGTAACGCAAAATCAAGCGGCGCAACCGATGAGAATAAGGGACTTCCCAATCTCTTTAAGTGGAAGTATGACCGCCTCTTCAGTTACAAGCCTTTGGCTCTCTCAGACGCACCCATGGGTGAGGTGGGAATTCCCCGCGTCCTCAATATGTATGAAAACTACCCCATGTGGTTTACTTTCTTTACCAAACTGGGCTTCAGGGTACGCCTTTCTCCGCGCTCAACCCGCAGTGTCTTTGAGTCCGGACTTGAAACGATTCCATCAGAGTCTGTCTGTTATCCGGCAAAAATCAGCCACGGTCACATCATGCACCTCTTAAAGGTTGGCTGTAAATTCATCTTCTATCCCTGTGCTCCCTATGAGCAGATTGAAGACAAGGGGGCAGACAATCACTACAACTGTCCGATTGTTACGAGCTATTCAGAAGTCTTAAAGAACAATGTGGATGCCCTTCGTCAGGATCCTTCTGTGCTCTTTATGAATCCCTTCCTGCCAATTGAAAACAAGGAGCGCCTGGCAGAACGCCTGTATGAGGAACTGGCTCCTCACTTTAAGCTGACCCGCGAACAGATTAACGAAGCTGTTGAGGCAGGCTGGCAGGAGCAGGCTAAATTCCGCAAGGAAGTTCAGCAGGCAGGCGAAGAGGCTCTGGAAGAAATGATTCTGCGCGGTGCAAACGGTATCGTGCTTTCTGGCCGTCCCTATCACCTTGACCCTGAAATCAACCACGGTATCCCGGAAATGATTAACGGACTGGGACTTGCGGTCTTTACGGAAGAATCTGTAGCCCATCTGGGAAAAGTTGAGCGTCCGCTCCGCATTGTAGACCAGTGGACCTATCACAGCCGTCTCTATCGCGCAGGTTCCTTTGTGACTGGAATGCCAAATCTTGAACTGGTTCAGCTCACTTCTTTTGGCTGCGGTCTGGATGCCATCTCATCCGATCAAGTTGATGAAATCATGAAGGCAAAGGGGCGCATGTATACCCTTATCAAGATTGATGAAGGTTCAAACCTCGGTGCTGTCCGTATTCGTATCCGATCTCTGATTGCGGCAGTAAAGGAACGCCAGAGAAACAGGAAAAAACTTCCCTCAAAGTCTTCTGCCTATCACCGTAAGCCTTTTGAAAAGGACTTTAAATACACGCATACGATTCTTGCTCCTCAGATGAGCCCCATTCACATGCGTCTGCATCAGAAGGTCTTTGAATACGAAGGCTACAAGATTGAATTTCTGCCAGAAGTTGACAAGGCCGCAGTGGATGTAGGTCTGAAGTATGTTAATAATGACGCCTGTTATCCCGCAATCCTTGTTACCGGTCAGCTGATGGCGGCACTGGAAAGCGGAAAATATGACATTAATCATGTAAGTCTTGCAATCATTCAGACTGGCGGTGGCTGCCGTATGACAAACTACATCGGCTTTATCCGCCGCGCCCTCAATGATGCAGGCTGGGGGCATGTTCCGGTTATCTCCCTTTCTGCCCAGGGACTGGAAAACAATCCGGGCTTTAAGCTGACCTTCTCATTGGGTAAAGGTATTGTTATGGCCTTTATTCTGGGAGACCTGCTGATTCACGTTCTCTACCGCACCCGTCCTTACGAAAAGGTGCCCGGAAGTGCAAATGCCCTTTACGAAAAGTGGAATGAAATTATTGGTCGTGAGCTCAAGAATATGTCTCTGCATACCTATCACAAGATTGTGCGTGGCGTAGTGCGTGATTTTGATAATCTTGAACTTCTGCCCATCAAAAAGCCCCGCGTTGCAATTGTAGGTGAAATTCTGGTCAAACTGCATCCGACGGCAAATAATAATCTGGTGGAAACAATTGAAGAGGAAGGTGCAGAATGTGTACAGCCGGGCTTTATTGACTTCCTGCTCTACAACTTCTCGGACAATATCTTCAAGCACAAGAATCTTGCTGTTCCCAAGAGCGGAGAACGCATTGCCCGCCTGCTTATCTGGATGACGGAAAAGTTCCGCGGCTATGTGACTAAGACGCTCAGAAAGAGCAAGCGCTTTACGGCACCTTCATCCATTTACGAAAAGATGGATTACGCAAAAGACATCATTTCTCTGGGCAATGTGACTGGAGAAGGCTGGTTCCTGACGGGCGAAGTAGTGGATCTGATTCACGAAGGCGTAAAGACTTTTGCCTGTGTACAGCCTTTTGCCTGTATGCCCAACCATGTCTGTGGCCGCGGTGTTATCAAGGAATTGCGCCGCCGCTATCCGGAAGCAAATATTTCCGCAATCGACTACGATCCGGGCTCAAGTGAAGTAAACCAGTTGAACCGCTTAAAGCTTCTGCTTGCAAATGCTCCTTATGGAAAGCATCCGGATGAAGACGAACACGGTCTGATTTACGGAAAACGTCCCCTTAACTACGAGGAAGTAGAAGAGAGGGAATCTGAAGAAGTGCGTAAGGAAGCATGATTTTAATTCTTGGCGGCGTTCATAGCGGACGCCGCGCTTTTTTGGAAAGCCTTCATCTCGCTCCTGAATCTGTATACGAACTTAAGGCAGAGGATGCCCGAGCCTTTGCAGTGGAATGCGGGAAAAAAGCGCTTGAAGCACCACTTTCCTTGACCTGCAGCCGCATTGCTTCTTTTGATGCGGTCATTGCAACTGAAATGGGATTGGGAATTATCCCTCTGGAACATGAAAATCGTCGCCTGAGGGAAGAAAATGGCCGCCTTAATATTGCCCTTGCGTCTCTGGCAGACTGTGTCGTTCTGATGACAGCGGGAATCCCCACGGTCATCAAAGGCAGCCTGAACTGTCTGCAAAAAAAATCCCGCTATCTGCTTGTTTTTAGGCACGGCGCTACAGAGGCGAATGTAGAGAAGCGTTATGCGGGAGCTGTAAGTGATTTAGATTTGTGCGGGGCGGGGAGAGAGCAGCTTGAACGCACAAAAGAATATCTGCAGACTTTTGCAGAGAATTGTAGCCCCGCTATACGTGAAAAAATACTTTTTCCCAAAAAAATTTATCTTTCGCCGATGAAGCGGGCTTTGCAGACTGCCCAAATTCTCTATCCTCAGGCGGAACAATGCCTTGTGGAAGATTTTCGGGAAATGGATTTTGGTCTTTTTGAAAATCACACGGCAGACGAACTTTTTTCCGATGAAAAGACCCGGGCTACTTACCAGGCTTTTGTGGACAGCGGTGCAAAGATGAAGTGTCCGCCCTCAGATAAAAGTCCGGGTGAGAGCATGGATGATTTTTTGCGGCGGACGGCAGATGCTTTTGAAAAACTTGCTCAGGAATCTTCAGAAGAAGTGATGATTGTGATTGCCCACGGCGGCACTCAAATGTCGCTTTTCAGTCAGTTCAGCCCATATTCTCTGGAAGAACAGAGTGGAGATGTAAGTTCATATTACGGCTGGCAGACTGACTGTGCTTCTTTTCGCTTTGGAATAATCTCTGTGACAAAAAGCCGCTAATCTGTTATTATAGCAGTGGATGAACATATACCTTTTGTTTCAGTTTTTTAAGATTCCCGCTGCATTTATGCTGGATGCCCTTTTGGGAGATCCGGCCTGGCTTCCTCATCCTGTAGTGCTCTTTGGAAAACTGATTGCTCATCTGGAAAAACTTTTCCGCAGTATCTTTTCGGATTCAAAATGGGGGCAGAGAATTGCAGGCTTTCTTCTTGTTGTGATTGTCTGTATGTATGCCTATACGATTCCTTTTCTGCTGATATACGGACTTATGTATGCAGGTGTTCGTTTTGACATCCGTGCCCTTGTCTATCTTTCATGTGCTCTGGATGTATTCTGGGGCTATCAGTGTCTTGCGGCAAAAAGCCTGCGTGATGAGGCTGAAAATGTCTACATGAGCCTGTCCCGTTCACTCAGGGAGGGGCAGACTGCAGTAGGACGCATTGTTGGCCGGGATGCAGACAGGCTGGACAAAGACGGTGTGATAAAGGCCTGTGTGGAAACGGTGGCGGAAAGTACGACTGACGGAGTTGTTTCGCCCCTTGTTGCCTATGCAATTGGCGGAGCCCCTCTTGCGCTTTTGTATAAGGCAATCAATACCATGGACAGTATGCTTGGCTACAAAAACAGTCGCTACCGGTATTTTGGCACGGTTGCAGCCCGCCTTGATGATGCCGCAAATCTGCTTGCTTCCCGCCTTGCCGCATTTTGCATGCTGATTGCTTCCCTTGTTCTGTATCTTGTCTCTGTTTTCAGGCCTTATGCCTTTCCCTATAATCCCATCCGCTCAGCCAGAACATTTTTGCGCGACCGCTACAAGCATGAAAGTCCCAATGCAGGGCAGACTGAAGCGGCCTGTGCGGGAGCATTGGGATTGCAGCTGGGGGGAGATGCCTATTATGAGGGTCAGCTGGAAAAAAGGCCTTATCTGGGAAGACGCTGGCGCAATCCTGAAATTGAGGATATCAGCCACTCGGTTGTGCTGATGTACATGACCAGTGTGATAGCCCTTTTAGTCTGCATGGTGGCAAGGCTCTGCAGCATTATTCATCTCTATAATCCTGCATGGTTTTAGTTTCTATTTTTTTGATTTCTTGCGTAAAGTGTGCTATCATAGTGGAAGTATGAAGCAAGAAAATTCCGGATTAACCCCTTACCTCTCTCCTTTTGCTGCTTGTGCATTGGCATTTGGTTCAGCCGTGGGCTGGGGTGCATTTGTCATGCCCGGAACAACCTTCTTGCCGATTGCAGGACCAGTTGGAACTGCCGTCGGCATGGCAATTGGTGCCGTCATCATGCTGGTGATAGGCATGAATTATCATTTTATGATGAACCGTTACCCTGATTCTGGCGGTACTTTTACCTATGCAAAGGAGACTTTTGGTTATGACCATGGTTTTTTGAGTGCATGGTTTTTGAGTCTCACCTATATTGCAATCCTCTGGGCAAACTTGACGGCTCTGGCATTGATTTGCCGCACTATTTTTGGCTCAATGCTGCAATTTGGCTTTCACTATCGCCTTGCAGGCTATGACATCTACATGGGCGAAGTACTTTTGCAGATTGGTGTATTGTGCATTCTGACTTTGCTCTGTATGTGTGCCCGCCGAATTTCCGTATTCGTGCAGACGGTAATGGCCTTGATTCTTGTGGTCGGCATACTGCTCTGTCTTGTGTGGGTAGTAAAAAGCGGCAACCTGACTGCTGTTGATTTTACGCCGACATTCAGCGAAAGGAAAAACCACTTCCTGCAGATATTCAGTATTGTTTCTCTAACGCCCTGGGCCTTTGTTGGATTTGAGTCGATTTCTCATTCTGCGTCTGAATTTACCTTTTCAGCCAAGCGTTCCTTTTTGATTATGGCAGTAGCGGTGATTTTTGGACTTTTTGCCTATGTGGCACTGACCTTTATTGCCGTTGCCGTTCAGCCAGAGGGATATGCTGACTGGGCACGATACGTTTGCTTTCTGAGAAAAATGCATGGCAGTCAGCAGATGCCCGTATTCTTTTCTGTGGCGCAATCTGGCGGGGGCAGGGCATCTTTTGTGCTGGGACTTGCCGTACTGGGAGCGATTGTTACGGGAATCATCGGAAATACAATTGCAGCCAGCCGTCTTTTATATGCCATGGGAAAGGATGCCATTCTTCCTAAATGTTTTTCCTTTTTGGGAAAGTCTGGGCGACCAAGAAATGCCGTTCTCTTTATTGCGCTTATTTCCTTGGTCATTCCTTTTTTGGGAAGAACTGCAATCGGCTGGATTGTTGACGTAACCACAATCGGCGCGACTTTTGCCTACGGCTATACATCGGCAAGCGCATATTGTATTGCCAAAAGGGAAGGCAGTAACATCATAAAAGTGACGGGCGTAATCGGCTGTGCCATGGCAATGCTTTTCAGCCTTTTCCTGCTGGTACCCAACCTCTGGCAGATGAGCGCCCTTTCTGCGGAATCCTACCTGATTTTGGCCTTTTGGAGCGTTTTGGGTTTTCTCTTCTTCCGCCTTGTCTTTAAGCGTGATACCGAAGACCGTTTTGGAAAGACAACAGTGGTGTGGGTTGCTCTGCTCTTTCTGATTTTCTTTACGTCGCTTTTGTGGATGCGTCAGACAACCCATGCCAGTACGGAAAAAGTGGTGAAAGACATCAACTCTTTCTATACGGGAGAGATGAATCTGTACGGCATTGAGGAGAATGAAGTCCGCCAGCGTGTGGAGAAGGCTTTTTTGGAGTCAAAGCTTTTGCTGGTGCAAAGGACACTGCTCAACAATAGCGTTATCCAAATGGTGCTGATTGCCATAGCGCTGGTGGTCATGTTCAATATCTATTCTGTTATCCGCTCCCGTGAAAAGCAGATGGAGCGGGAAAAAATTGCGGCGGAAGAGAGCAATAAGGCCAAGACCGTCTTTCTTTCCAACATGAGCCATGACATCCGTACTCCTATGAATGCGATTATCGGCTATATTCACCTTGCCAAGCGTGAAGGCATCGGCATGGAGGAAATCAAGAAGTACCTGAAAAAAATTGAAGGCTCCAGTCAGCACCTGCTGGCACTCATAAACGATGTTCTTGAGATGAGCCGTATTGAAAGCGGCAAGATGGATTTGGAGGAATCACCGCACGACCTGCGCAAGGTGATGGAAGAAGTGCGCGATATGTTTGCCACCCAGATGGTAGGAAAGAGCATCGTATACACGGTCGATTATTCCCAGATGACCTGCCCGCTGGTACTGTGCGACAAAAACCGCTTGAATCGGGTGCTGCTTAACCTAATCAGCAACGCCTATAAGTTTACGCCAGAAGGTGGAAACGTTGCCGTCTCTCTTACGCAACTCAGTACCGATGCGGAAAAAAGTTTTGCCACCTATGAACTGAGGGTGAAAGACAGTGGAATCGGTATGTCGTCTGAATTTGCGGCAAAAGTTTTTGAGGCTTTTGAGCGTGAGCGGACGAGTACGGTGAGCGGCATTCAGGGAACAGGCTTGGGTATGTCGATTACCAAGAGCATTATTGACCTTATGGGCGGTGATATCCGCGTGGTGACGGAACAAGGAAATGGTACGGAATTTGTCATTACGCTGCCTTTACGCTTGCAGACCGCAGGAGAAGAAAGGGGTGCGGAGTCTGTAGAAGAAAGGTCTGGGGCAAAAACTACCGTGGAAAAGCCGGAGCGTGAACTTGACTTTGCTGCCATGCGCCTGCTTTTGGTGGATGATGTGGACGTAAACCGTGAGATTGCCACGATGATTCTGGCGGACATGGGCTTTGAGGTGGAGACGGCGGTAAACGGAAAGGATGCCGTGGATAAAGTAGCAGCGGCAGAACCTGGATATTACAATGCGGTTCTTATGGACATTCAGATGCCGGTCATGGACGGATACGAGGCAACGAGAACTATACGGGCATTTGAAGACAGTGTAAAAGCCCATGTTCCCATTGTTGCGATGACGGCAAACGCATTTGCAGAAGATGTCCAAAAGGCGCAGGCTGCAGGCATGAATGCTCATGTGGCAAAGCCTATTGATGTAGAAAACTTAACCAAAATATTGTCGGAGCTTTTAGCATGAGTTTCCGAATTGTGAGCGAAAAATTTAGGACTTTTTATGAGACTCTAAATAATGATGTTTTTTCACTTGATGAAATGGTCGCCCTTATTGATACATCCCTTCCTGGCGTGGCAGATGAATTTCATCTGGGAAAAGTAGAGACTATTTTTTCCGCGCCCGAATCAGTCTATGAGCCCAAAGGCTTGAATAAGGTTATTGCCGGCTATGAGGACCCTAATGGATATAGTGATGAGGTTTACGAAAAACAGTTCAATACGGCGGAAGGCGGTACTGTAAGGCTTTTTGCCCATCCAAAAATGGGCTGGAAGTGGAATGATGATGACAAGTCGGACATTGATTTTCTGCTGGAAGTCCTTTATCTTTCCTGCAGCCGTCTGCGTCTTTTGTCCCTCATGCAGCAGACGCAGAATATTGATATGCTTACTGGCTCTCTGAACATGATGGGCTTTCAGCGAAAGGTTGATGAGCTGTACGCAAAGAATCAGCTTTCCGAATATGCGTCCGTCTTCGCAAACATCAAGAATTTCAAGTACATCAATCAGCAGTTTGGCTCCAACAACGGAGACTATATCCTCAAGCAGTACAGCATGGCAGTCCGTAACTTTTTGGGAGAGAACGGACTTTTCTGTCGGCTAGGCGGTGATAATTTTGTTACTCTGGTCAAAAAGTATTGCCTGCTCCGCTATATCGCTTTTGTTACCGGCATGCCTGTCACCGTGGATAACAAAGAACAAAAAGAAGATGTACGCATTGATTTTAAGAGCGGTGTCTTTCCCATCCTGCCTGACTCCGATCCACAGGATGTCCTTTCCTGTGCTTCCATTGCCTTTCAGGCGGCTCGTCGCTCTCGTGACAGGGATACGGTCTACTTTCAGCCGGAGATGCTTGAAAAAACACTCCATGACAAGCGGGTTTCTGCCATGTTCAAAAGTGCACTTTCCCGCAATGAATTTTTGGTCTACTATCAGCCAAAAGTGACGCTTGCTGACGACACCCTGTGTGGCTGTGAGGCCTTGACCCGCTGGCATGCCAATAAAATCATGTATCCCAACGAGTTTATTTCGATTTTGGAAAGGGAAGGCACGATTAAGAATCTTGACTTTTACATGCTGGAAGAAGTCTGCAAAGACTTACGGCACTGGCTGGATATGGGCATTGAACCCGTGCGGATTTCCACTAATTTTTCAAAGATTCATCTTTCCAACGAAAAACTTGAACAGGATATTATCAGTATTCTGGAAAAATACAAGATTGACCCTAAATACATCGAGATTGAACTGACGGAACTTTCTGACTTTAAGTATCTTGAACGCCTGATTTCCTTTGTAAATGTCATGCATGGAAGCGGCTTTCACATTTCAATTGATGATTTTGGCACCGGTTATTCATCCATGAGCCTCCTGCGGGATTTGAACGCTGATGTGGTCAAGATGGACAAGTCTCTGGTGGACAATATTGCCGGCAAGACGAGCAAAAAGGCTGATGTGGTTATTGTTCGGTCAATTATCAACATGGCGCGCGAACTGGGCAGTCAGGTAATTGCGGAAGGCGTGGAAACAAAAGAACAGGCACGTTTTTTGCGTGCAAACGGCTGCCTTATGGCGCAAGGCTATCTCTATGACCGCCCGCTTGTCAAGGAAGATTTTGAAAAGCGTTTGCGGTCAAGAAAATACAGCCTGTAATCAGTGCATGTCCGCTGCAGAAAGGGCGTCTGTCAGTATGCGGTGAATCTGATTTCCCGTTTCTGCGGCAAGAATCTTCTGCTTTTCGTTTTTAATCAATTCAAGCAGTACCGCAAGCAGTTTTAGGTTTCTCGTATTGCTTTCATTCCATGCGATGAGAATGTAGATTTTTCTGTGGGAGACCACACCAATTGCGGTGCAGAATTCAGAAACACCCGTGGTTAGTGCGTGGGGTGCGTCAATATCATCGTCTATGCTGGTGCTTGCAATCTGTTCGCGCTTGAGTATCGCTTCTTCTACGGCCGCAGGATCTGTTACTTTACCGGTAAGGCGGAGCAGTTCTGTAAGTTGCCCGATAATTTCTTCGTTGTTGCCGTCTTCCAAATCAGTCGTGATGGAAGCGGGCGTAATCCATTCGTATTCCTTAGTCATTGTATTCTCCAAAAAAAACATGTGTCACTGTATTGTAAAAAATGTTGCTGTCATGCAGGAGCGCTATCGTACTGTCTGCCGAAAAATAAGTGAGGTGAGGTATTTTGAAAGCGGCTGCCAGCGGTAGACTTTTTTCAGATGACGGGTGTATTGTTCTTGATTGAGAAGGAGTGCCGCACACAAGGCGACGGAAAAGAAAAATTCCTCAATAAAAAGGCGGGATTCACTTCGGCCTTTTGTCTCCCTGACGGCGGGAAGGCTGGGAGGAAGTGAATCTGTGGCGCGCATGACGTGCTGTTCGCTTTCCAATGCCGACCAGCAGCCTGCAATGGTGCTGTGTTGCGCCAGCCCTGTAAAAAGCACTAAAACAGAGACGATGATACAAAATCCCAACCCATTGTATTTCTTCATGCATGACAATCATACAGAAAAAATACGACTTTTGCAATGCACAAGTATTGACTAAAATTTAAAAAAGTTATATATTCATTCTACATTGCATTCCCCGATTGTGTAATGGTAGCACTTCAGATTCTGGTTCTGATTGTGGGGGTTCGAATCCTCCTTGGGGAACTAAATGCTGGCTTTTAGGTCAGCATTTTTTTTAGGGCTGTATGCCAGATTTTGGCCGCTTCGAATATCGGTTTAGTTCGTCGCCCTCTCAAGGCGAAGAGACGGGTTCGACTCCCGTAGTGGCTAGTCAAGAAAAGGATTTCCCAAGCGGAAGTCCTTTTTTTGTTTAAGTCGCTTTCATCCTTCTCCGATATTCTGAATATGAATGAAACAATGGAAATCGAAACAAAGCAGAAACTTATTGCCGTTATGCAGCAGGAAAATGATCTTCTGGATGTAATTCTGGAGCAGCAGACTCTTTTGCATGAATGTGTTACTGAAAAGAACTGGATGCATCTGCAGGACTGTATATCTAATCTGCAGGTCCTTTCTGACCGTTTTGTTGAACTTGAAACCGAGCGTACTGCTTTGAGCGAAAACATTGTTATGGCAGCTGACCGCGACATTGCCCCTGTGCTTACGGAAGTGAGGGGAAAGCTGCAGAAATCAAAAATAGAAAATCATGCTTTGAACGAATACATTAAGACAACCAGAAAATTCCTGCAGGGAGTTTTTGATTCAGTTGTGCCTCAGCGCAGAAATACCCTTTATTCACGAACGGGAAAAATTGTCCGTCCGGAACTGAGCAGCGTGGTTCTGAATCAGGTGATGTAGTTTTTAAACTTTAATTTTTCTTCCTCTGCTGACAGTCTTGTGATGGCTACTTGCCAACCTTTCATTTCGCGTGTATAATTTTTAATTGTGGGAACAAAAGGGGAGACTGTCTAGTGGCGAAAATCTTAATCGTAGACGACGAATTTGTTATGCTGTCGCTTACGGCACGAATTCTGTCGCAGAAGTATCAAGTTCTCACCGCAAAATCCGGTCCGGAAGCAATCCGCCTGTACGAAACAGAAAATCCTGATTTAATCCTGTCTGATTTATTGATGCCTGATATGTCCGGCTTTGAGATGTATGAGGCAATACAAAAGCGCTTTGGAAAACATGTCCCTGTTGTCTTTATGACCAGCGCTGACGGTGAAAGCATAGAAAAAAAAGGTTTTGAAAGCGGTGCTGCTGATTTTATCCGTAAACCATTTCAGGCTTCAGTTCTCCTTCGCCGTATTGATAATATTTTAAAGAGTCTTGAACTCATCAAAGGATTGACGGAAGAAGCCTCCCGGGACAGTCTGACTGGCTTTTTGAACAAGGGTGCTGTCACTGAACAACTCACTGAATTGTGCCGTATCCGCAAAGGTATTCTTCTTATCATTGACCTGGACTCTTTTAAGCTGGTAAATGACCTGCATGGACATGAAAAAGGCGATAAGGTTCTTAAGGCATTTGCTGACATCATGAGAAAAAATACCCGTTCCGCTGACATTTCCGGACGAATCGGAGGAGACGAGTTTATTTTATTCTGTACGGACAGCACTGACCGTGCCACTGTTTCCCTCATCTGTAAGCGCATGAACGACCAGCTTGTCATCCGGGCAAAAGAAATTCTTGGCGAAAACATGACGATTCCTCTGGGCGTTTCCATTGGTGCGGCTGTCGTTCCGGAAAACGGCACTGAGTTTGAAACTGTTTTTCAGCAGGCAGATCAGGCTTTGTATACAGTCAAGCAGAATGGAAAGCATAGTTTTGCCTTTTGTGACGATAGAACTGAGGGTGGAGAAGAGTTTTCTCAGGAAGAAGATTTGCAGAGCCTCAATATGATTTTCGAGGAGCGCAACATCTCAAATGGTGCATATTTTATCGGACGGGAAGCTTTTACCCAGGTTTACCGCTTTTTCCTCCGTTATGTGCGCAGTTACAAGGAATCTGCCTATACTGTGCTTATGACCCTTTCTCCTGCTGAATCCTGCAATTCTTTTTCCGATATCAGTGACTTTTTTGGTGAAATTGTGGGAAAATCCCTCCGCAAAAGCGACATCATGGTGCGGATTCGTCAGAATCAATATCTTCTTCTCCTGCCTCACGTAAAGGACGATTTCTTTGAACCCCTTATGGAGCGCATCCTTAAACGCTGGAATTCTTTCCCCAGTGCAGACAGCGTAAACGTTCGCTACGAATACAAATTCATAAACGCCGAAACAGAATCCGAACAAACCCGCCGCTCAGAAGATTAGAGATAAAATTAAAAAAGTTGTTAGATTACTCATTTGATGCCTCACTTGCGAATCCGGAATATATGTGGGCGTATTACAATACGAGTGATGGATGCTCGTATGTCTATAATGGGAAGAAATGGACACTTCTTGCTGGTACGCCACAAAAAATATTTGATATACAGCCTGTAAATCTTACAGTAAAAATGATTGAACTGCGAAATATAAAAGATGATACCGTACAAACTGTTGGTGCACTGCCGATAGCTTTTATCACTGGAAATACCGACATTCCCTATATCCCTCTTACCACAGAAAATCTTCAATGGTTTCTTAATTCAAATTATACAGTTTCTTCGGTAGCAAAAGATTCTACAAAAGTAACAATAACTAATACGGCGCGAAATGCTCATGCAGTCTTTGATTTATCTACGCATAAATGTACTTTTGATAACTATGATGCCTTTTTTCAAACTTCTGAAGTATATCATGATGCTGCGTCGGTATCTAAAATTGATTATATGAAGATAACGGATGCCGCAAATATAGCAGGAAAGCCAGTTGTAATTGATTGGTCAGCCCTTGATGTAGGGATTACCTTGTGCAAAATCGATACTGATTATGCACTTGCCATTCCGCTTCAAACATTCAATGATTTATTTCTGTCGCCACAGCAAGCTTTTCTTATTTATAACGGTACATATTTATATCCTTCAAGTACGCTAATGTCTTCACAAGACTTGCAGAATGACTATTATACTACAGGAAACAAGTCTCGTGCGAGAAACAAAGTTGTAGCTGATTTCTGCTATAATGAATTGTGCCTAAATTTGGATTTTAATTATGGGTTAAAAACAATTCATGGCATTGATTCCTTTCCAGATTTTAATACATATTTCGCCTGTGTTGGAATTCGTGATGACTTAATGGAATATTGACACTGGTGTAGAGCCTCATTATTACATAAGTGATCCAAAAATCTTTCAGTATCTATCTTCATAGCGCAGTATTCCGAATGTCAGGCAAATATGTCATGGGTGTGGTCATCCATAAGTTTGTATTTTTTCAGAATCCTTTTTGTTTCTAAGAGCAAGTCGGCTTTTGCATATTCCTTTGAGCAACTATATCCTAATTTGTTGCCGGATTTAAAAAGCTGCAGCGAGTAGCCCCAGTATTCCATTTCATCTCGATACTGGCACAATTCTAAATCAGAAATCAAGTTTTTTTCACCTTTGTGTATTGTGATAAAAAATTCTTTCTCATCTTTCTCTTCTATATTTATATTTATTTTTTCGTCCATGCGATTCCTCTTGCTCTGTTGTGAAATATGACAGAAAAAACATCATTGATTTTCTACAGGATACAAGTAATAATATATATCGTAAAGACCACAGCATGCGTCCATACCCGCATTAGCGCTTTTTGATTTTTCAATAACTGTTTCCCAGTTTCCGTATTTTTCAAATGCTGCTTCGGCACTTAGACCGTATTCATTTCCATATTTTTCCAGATTGCTTTCCATTGCCGCCATTAATCCATCATAATCGTTGTTTTTGATGTAATCATTCAGGCGATTCAGGTTTCTTTGTGCAACGGCGGCTCTTGCAATTTCCTCGATTGACTTACCTTCTTTTGTTAATTCTATTATCAGTACATCAATAGTATCATTCGCTTCATGATACTCGATTCTTCTTTGTCTGTATTCTTTTACTTTTTCCGGATTTGACCAGTCATATATTCCCGCACTGGTAGCATATGCAGTGAGCCTCCCTGATTCTGGATTCGGGCTGTAACCGTATACGGCAGTCTCATCTTCTATGGCATCCCTTAAAACCAGCGGATTTAAAGATGGGTTATGTTCATATTGAAATTTTTGAGGGGACTCATCGTCAGAGTCGTTGCAACTTACGAATGAGCAGGGAACTAAGACCATAAAGAGGGCGGCTAGAAAAATACAAGATACCTTTCTCATTTTCATAGAAATTTCTCCCCTAAAAACTCCGCGTTGGCGGTCGTGCAGGCATTCGTAGCACCGCTTCGAGCGGGCACGAAAACACAGTTTTGCCAACGGCAAAATCTGCGCAAGATAAAAATTACACGGAAGTAATTTTTATCACGCCTCCTCTTAGAAATTATAGCGTATTGGAGAAGATTTTCAAGGGGACTGTCCAACAAGTATGTGCATGTGCAGCCTATGAAATAGTAAAAATCGATTTTCCTAAACTCGTTCCCCAAAAATTCCGAAAATGATAGTGGCAGACTGTTTTTGTTTTTTAGCGTCTGCACGGAGGTTCGGAAATGGCGAATTCATTTGGAGCGATTGAACTTGGAAAGCGCAGTTTGATGGCGCATACCCAGCAGATTACAACGGCTGGTCATAACATTTCTAACGCAGATACTGAAGGCTATACCCGCCAGAGAGTTCAGGTAAAAACATTTGACCCCATTTACAGGCCTGACCTTGAGCGTGCAGAAACTCCGGGACAAATTGGACAGGGTACTGCAATCGAACAAATTACCCGTCTTCGTGATGAACTCCTGGATAAGCGTATTGTGGCACAGGAAAATCAGGAATCATACTGGGCAACCCGTGAAAAATATTATGTAATGCTCGAAGAAATCTACAACGAGCCCAACGATATTTCTATCCGCACAAATATGGACAAGTTCTGGTCTGCATGGCAGGAACTTTCGGTCTATCCTGACAATCAGGCTGCCAGACAGGCGGTTGTAACGAGGGGAGAAAGCCTTACTGAGTCAATTCAGCAGCGTTTTAAGAGTCTGGACGGAATCGGTACCATGATTAACAGTGATATCGAAGCGACAGTGCGTCAGGTGAATGACCTTGCCAATCAGATTGCGGCTATTAACGGAGAAATCGTACGCAGCGAAGCGATGAACGACAATCCAAACGATTTGTATGACCGCCGTGATCTGCTGGTGGAAAAACTTGGTTCTCTGGTGAATATTACGACAGATACCCGCGATGGTGATGAATTTATGGTTCACCTTGACGGTCATATTCTGGTTCAGGGCTCTCTTCCCCGTAATTTTGAAATCCGTACGACGACTGACAATAATTCCTATAGTGAAGTTGTGTGGGCAGATACAAAAAATCTTGCAGAGGTTTCCGGCGGAAGTCTGGGTGCCCTGCTTGAACTGCGTGATGTGGATGTGCGCGAGGAAGTGCAGAAACTCAATACGATGACTATGAACTTTGCGGATCTGGTAAATGATGTGCACAAGGCTGGCATCGGTGCAAATGGTGTAACAGGTCTTGATTTCTTTACCCAGCATCCTTATGTAACGGACATTAACGGTAACTATGACCGCGATGGAGATGGAAATCTTGATTCATCATACATCTTCCGCTTTACCGGTACCCATGCCCTCAATCCCCAGGATAAAGTTGGCCTTGAAGGTGTGATGACCCTGAGCGGAAAGAGCGGTACCGTATCTGTTCCTTATTATGCAACGGATACTATTGACGAAGTGATAAACCGTATTAATGACAGTGATGGTGAAGTAAAGGCATATCTTGACCGCAACAATCATCTGGTTTTGAAGGCAACAACGGCCACTGCTATGGAAAATCCCGACTTTGTTATCCGCCATGTGGAAGACAGCGGCATGTTCCTTGCAGGCTATACAGGAATTCTGAACGGAAGCGGACAGGAAAATGCTTACGACTTTAATCAGGCAAATGCAGTTCAGTCTCTTGCCGGTGATTTTGCAGTTGCTCCTGTTTTGAATCCGTCCGGATATATCGAAGTAAATGCGGCAATTCGCGGAGACGTGCTGAGTGTTGCCGCTGCCATGCCGACCAACCGCGGTGAAGTGATGGCTGGAGACGGAAGGGGAGCGGTAGAAATTGCCGCTATCCGCAATACCCAGGTGATGATTGGCAAGGACCGTACTTTTGATGACTACTTTGCAAACAGCGTCACAAATGTTGGTCTTAAGGGTGAACAGGCAGAGACCAATCTTCTGAGCCAGAATAAAATTATGGGTGATTTGCGTGATTTGCGTGACAGCATCAGTGGCGTAAATATCGATGAAGAACTGGCTGACATCATAAAGTTCCAGCACGGTTATAATGCTGCCGCAAAATTCATCACTGTAATCGATGGCATGCTGGACACCATAATCAACAGACTTGGCGTATAATACAAATAGGAGGCGAATCAAATGCGCAGAATATCGAGTCAGATGAATAATACAAATACTCAGTATCATCTTCGTCAGCAGGAAAGCCGTCTGAACCGTGTTACCAACCAGATGGGCACTCAGCAGCGTATCCTGAATCTGCGTGATGATCCGATTTCTGCAGGTCACCTGGTAAAATATCAGTCTTATCTTACCCGCGTGAACAATTTTGAAAAAAATGCCGCTACACTTCGTGACCAGTTTCAGTATCGCGAAGGCTATATGACAAATTCTCTGGAAATCATGCAGAAGGTTCGTGAACTGGCAATTTCTGGTGCACACGGTACATACACAAAAGATGATTTGAACAATATGGCTGTAGAAGTGAATGAACTTCTGGGAGAACTTATTCAGAATGCAAATGCTACAGGACCGGACGGTTCTTCAATTTTTGCAGGAACAAACACCCACATGAGGGCATTTGACATTGACATGGGAGCAGTAGAAGGTTCTTCAGTTCCGCTGATTGCAAATGTACGCTATAACGGCACGATTGATTCAAACAAAGTTGAACTTGACGAAAACAAGTACATAACCGTAGAAAATGCCGGAAACAGAACTTTCTGGGCGGAAAATCAGCGTCTTTTTGGCGGGCGCGATGCAACCGGCTGGCAGGCGACTCAGGACTCAACCATTTCTGTAGACGGACAGCTGATTCGGGTGGAGACGGGAGACAATGTGTATTCCCTTATCGCTAAAATCAATGACTCCGGGGCAGCGGTAAAGGCAGGACTTGATCCCGTAACCCGTGGCCTGAATCTGGGTACAACGGATGCCCGCCAGCTCTGGCTAGAAGATGTGTCCGGCAGTGCCCTCAATGAACTGGGAATCATCAAGGATTCCAGCCAGAAACCGCCTTATAACCTTGGAGACAGCGTACGCGTTTCCGGCGGCAGTCTCTTTGACAGTGTCATCGCCCTGCGTGATGCAATGCTTAAAGGTGACCATGAGGCAATTGGCGGCCGTGTGCTTGCAAGCCTGGACAGCGGTATCAGCACTTTGACGGCCCGCGTGGCAAAAAGCGGTTCAGAATACGAGCGTGTAGAAAACGACATGATTCGTTCTTCTGCCGTTGCACTTAACGTGACTAATCATATTTCACGGGAAGGTGATTTGGATTTAACCAAAGCGATTACGGATGAAAAGATGCTTGAACTTACACAACAGGCAACTCTTTCCAATGCCGGAAAGATGTATTCATCAACGCTTTTGGACTACATGAGGTAATAGGACATGGAAGTACAGACAAAAACGATGGGCCTTGTAAAGGTGGACGAATCCCGCCTGCTGAATTTTCCAAAAGGATTATTCGGTTTTGAGGATTATCACAAATATGCACTGATTGAAGCGGAATATGAACCCTTCTTCTGGCTGCAGTCACTTGATGAAAAAGGGCTGGCATTCCTTCTGGTGGATCCCTTTATCATCGTCAATGATTATGAACTGGATATCGATGACAAGATGCTCAGCGATATTGGCATTACATCTCCGGCTGACGTATATGTCTGGTCGGTTGTTACTGTACCGGCTGATGGTGGTCCCGTTACGGCGAATCTGCAGGGTCCTCTTGTGGTGAACCGTAAAACTCAGACCGCCCTTCAGGTTATTCTTTCGGATTCCAAGTGGACGACAAAGCATAACATTATCAAAGCCTTGCAGGCACGGGGTAAATAATGCTCATATTGTCCAGAAAAGTAGACGAAAAGATTAAAATTGGTACGGATATCACGCTTACCATTATTGAAATTCACGGTGACCAGGTGAAAATTGGTGTTGAAGCACCAAAGAATGTAAAAGTCTTCCGCCTGGAAGTCTATGATTCCATTCAGGAACAGAACCGTGAAGCTGCGGCAGGAAGTGCAACGCTTGAGGCGCTGTCAAAACTGCTGGGAGCAAAAGACTAGAAGACGCGGGGTGGAGAGAAGAATTTATTTTCTCTCCAGTGCGATTTCCGCTTCGCTTTTTCTCATGTATTCAGGCCCGTCATAATCTTCAAGAGGGGCCTCTTTTTTTGCAATTTTTTCTTCTGCAAGGGAAAAGAGTGCATCTGTTGCGGGAAGCTGAAACTTAAAGCAGCGTATATCAAGAGTCGGGGCCAAAGAGCGGAGCATTTCTGCAAATACATCAGCATTCTGTCCAACAATCAGCACGCTTTCTTCTGCATCCAGATTTTTCAGAACTTCCTCTGTATTTGTATCTTTTGGTTCCATGCATTCTTTTCCGCCGCGATAGATGGCCGCAAAGAACTGATCTTTTTTTGCATCAATGACAGAAACAACCGCACCGCCAAAGTCAGCATAAGGATAGGCGTAAGCGTCCATTGTCGGAATGCCGTAGAGGGGAATGTTGTGGCTGAGGCTAAGGGCTTTGAGGGCAGAAAATCCCAGACGGAGTCCGGTAAAAGTTCCCGGTCCCTTGCTGATTGCCGTGTAGTCTAAATCGGCAGGAGAAAGACCTGTTTCCTGCAGGACAAAATCTATTGCCGGAAGGATTTTTTCAGACTGCTTCATGGAGATGTCCAGAGAGAGGGTAGCCTTGTCGTCATCATTTTTTGCCGCTATAACCATACAGGTTGCGGCAGAATCTATTGCCAGTGCTTTCATTACAGTTCTCCGTACTTCCAGTTTTCAAGGCTAATGGTGCGGCTTCCGTCTTCTTTTGGCTCTAAGCGCAGAATGATTGTCTTTTTGGGAAGTTCTTCCATTATTTTTTCGCTCCATTCAATCAGACAGACGCCCCGTCCGTAGAGCATGTCATCCACACCCAGGTTGATAAAATCTTCTCCGCCTTCAAGACGGTAAACATCCATGTGATAGAGGGGCATTTTGCCTTCGTATTCGCTGATGAGGCAGAATGTCGGGCTTGTGATGGTATCTTCAATACCAAGGGCGAGTGCTATTCCTTTTGTAATGGTTGTTTTTCCCGCTCCCAGAGTGCCCTGAAGCGCAATTACATCGCCTTTTTGCAGTTTAGAACCGATTTTTTTTCCTAAAGCGATGGTTTCTTCTTCTGAATGGGTGATGAGTGTCACGGCAATGCGCCTTGTTTTTCCATTTCCAAAATGTAGGTCTTTAAGCCAGTCATAATGGGAAGCATGGGATAATTGATGTCTACTTCTTTTGCTATGTCTATATCAAGTTCCTTGGTTCCAAGGGGACTTGTTTCAATGACAAAGGAAACAGGTACCTGTACAGTTTTTGAGACGATTTCCATGACGGCAATTGCGGTATAGTTCTTTCTGTAGTAAAGTCCGAAATCTTCTCGTTTTACAGACTGTAATTCTAGTACCTTCATTATTTAATAGAATACCTTATAAATGCTTGTCCCGTCAAGAGTTTTGTTCCGGCCTTTCCGTCAATCCGCATATCCGACGGCAACGGACTGGATGCGGTTTACAACATCCGCTTCAATTTTGACGAACTTAATGTGCAGGATAAAGTTTCCGTCTTCGCGTTTTGTTGTTCGCAAAATTGTTCCGATTGCCGAATCCTCGTCTTTTGTGTTGAGTTTGCCGCTGATATAGATAAACTGCTCTGCCTTTATAGGAATGGTTGTTACAAGACGACATCCGCCCGCAGATACGTCCAAAAGCAGGCCTTTGTGCATGTTTTGAGAAGGTTTGTAGACAGTCTTGTTTTCCTTTCCTTCCTGTACCGTAGATGTGGCAACAGATGAAAAAGCACATGCCTCATGCATTTCAATTCGTTCTACCTGACGGCGCTGCAGGGGTGTAATCTGTTCTGAGTGCATGATGACCATCTGCTCTTCATTACGGCCGTTTTTCTGATAGCGGACGACACGGGTTTCCATCTGATATGGGGCGCCTGATGACGCTTCAAAAATAAGTGAAATCTTTGAAAGCGGGGCGGGACAGTGATTGCGTTCGATTATGTTTTGAGGCAGATTCAGAATAAGGGCATCCGGAGTGCGCTCTGTATAGACCATGCGGTAGTGTACGCCCTGGGAGGCCGTGTAGGTCATTTTTGTTCCTATGTCTATTTTGCGTGAAGAAGTCATTTCTTCAGGGGGTGTGTAGGCGCGGATGAGTTTTGTGCGGAGGCCAAAGAGGGCGGTTTTTGCCTTTTCATTTGCTTCGACACAGAGTTTTAAGAATAAGGCCTTTAGAATTTCGTTGATGTAAGAAAGATCCTGCACGGCGTACAAAATGTTTGGCGTGGGATTTTCCTTACAGAGCCGGGAAAAAATGGCATGTTCTTCTTTTGAAAGATGAGAGTATCTGCTGATTTCGTTGATGTCGGAATTGCTGGTGGGCCGGCGGCGTTTTTTTTCAAGATACTGGGGCGACCGGTGGTAATTGCTGATTAGTTTTGAAATTACATAAACAATTGAAAGAAATGTAATAACACCCAGAATGAGGGCAATGACGAGGAAAATATTCAACTGACTCCGGGCAAGTACCGGTGAACCGCTTCCGCCACCCACTATTTGTCTCCTTCTACTGCATCTGCAATGGCATTCAGACGCGGACTGATTTCATATTCTGCAAGGTCACCGATGAGGACTGTGTCCTTGTCTTCCAGTGCCTGCTTAAAGTCTGTAAGAATTGGTGAAAAATCTGAGAAAAAGTCATTGATGTTTTTTCCGTCGATTTTTATGCTCTTGTAGAAGTCCGGAAAGAGGGAAGCAAGCGAAGACGTTTTGCAGAAAGAGTCTACCAGGTCAGCAAGTCGTGAAATGACGCTGCCTGCTTCCTTGTCTCTGCCGCTCTGCAGCTGTACGGGAATTTCTTCCATACTGCCTGCAATCTCCCGGGCAACTTTTCCTTCAAAGGCAAAAGATTCTTTAAGTTCTTCCACGGAGATAACGGTCAGTTCCAGTTTTGTGCTGTCTGAAAGGGGAGTAGCGGCGGCAGAATCAAAAGCGTCTGCTTCGATTTTTGTGCCGTCCAGGGTGATGCTTATGGTTGTCGCATCATTTTTGGAGAATTCTTCCTCCAGTCCTTTAAGTACGTCGCCGACTGTCTTTTCGTTTTCTATGGTGATGTCTATATTGTTACCGTTTACTACTACTGTCATATTATGCCTGCCTATTGCTGTCTTCCGCCGTTTACAAAGTTATTGATGGTGTTTGCCTGTCCCTGCAGATTGTTCAGAGTGCCTTCCATCTGACCGTATTTAGCCTTCAGTTCTGCTTCCTTGCGGTCAATCTGGGTTTCCAGCCTGCGGATATTAGCCTCTGAAGCCGTAATCTTCTGGGCAATACCCCGGTTTTTGTTGGCAATAATGCCGCCTGTAGAAACCCATGAACCAATCTGTTTGTCCAGTGCCACGCCTATGCCGGAATCCATAATCAGGTCTCCGTCCTTGTCGTAGCCGAAAATGTTTTTTATGTCCTCCAGATTGCTTTCCAGCGAGGAGTCCAGTTTCTTTTCGTCAATTTCAAGATATCCGCGCAGCTGACTTGCTGTATAGCCGCTTCCTCCTCCTGTGGCACGGGTAGAAATGCCAATCTGGGAAAGCATGGTTATGGGAGCATTTTCAGCCCAGTTGTAGTTTGCCGCTACAATGGACTGCATCTGGGTTTTATTCTGTGTGAGTGAGTAATCGCTCTGGAACATTCCCAGTCTTTTACCCGCTTCTTCAGCTTCTTCCGGTGAAAGGTAATCCAGTTCGCTGATAATTTCCGGCTTGTTGGTACTCAGAATATTCATCTCGGCAATTACCTGATTATAGGTGCCGACAAATTGAATGAGGGCATTTTTTGCCGCTTCCTTGTCCGCTGCAATGTCGATGGTTTCTGTCTTTTCAGTCGGATTGTGGATGTTGAGCGTAACATGAGGAACAACATCGTCAATTGTATTGGTGGGGCGGGTAATGGTAATGCCCTCGTATTTAATCTGTGCGTCTCCCGCTCTGCTTGCGGCATGAACCGGCTGATAGCCCAGATTCTTTTTTTCATCAAAGGCAGTAAATGTGGAAATATTGACCTGAGTGCCTGTGTTCCGGTTTCTCACGACTATGCTGTCAATATCGGGATAGTCTTTTACAGAAATGGAAACCAGCTTAGCATTTGTATTTGGATCCGGGGCAAGTCCCGAAACGTCAATTTTCTTCTCAGTGCCGTCTGTATTGTGTACATAAAAATCTGCAGCATCTATGACGGGGACCAGGGGTTCTGAGGGAACCGGTGGCAGATTCGTTTCGCTGGGATTGTTCTGTATGGTTATTTCCTCGTAGGATGCAATGCCCGCATCAGGAAGTTCCGGTCGGGAAAAAAGCCTTTCGTTGATTTCTTCGGTAATGTCTGTTACTTCTTCTGTGGAAAATGTAAATTCAATGCGTTCTGAGTCATTTGCCGCAATGTTTTCGGTAACGGGAATGGAAAAGCCTGTGCGGGGAGGAAGGGTGATAAGCCCCTGGTCAAGCGTAATGTCGTCTGCAAGCATGGGAGGAAGGCCTGTTTGTTCAACTTCAGGCAGCAGGCTTTCTTCCGGCGGATTGCTGAATTCTCCGCTGTCTGTACCGAATTCCGTGAGTTCGGCTTTAGTTTTTTCTATAATTCCATTTGAAAGTGCATAGGAAAGGGCGGCGTCTTTAAAAATAAGGTTGTTTTCGTCGCCAGTTTTGAGTGATTCTATTAAAAGTGACTGTTTGTTGCCGCTTACGCCTACCAGTGAGGCTTTTACTACATTGTTGCCGCGGCGGTTTAATGATGTAATGAAGTCTGTAATTTTGCCGCCCTTCCAGTTAAAGGAAACGGACTTTTCGCCAACCTGAAATGTATAGGTTCCCTGGGGAACGGTGGCGTTCTTTTCCAGTTCTTTTGATATAAAACGGTCTGTTGAAGCCGGTTTGATAACGTCTATTTTGATTTGTCCGAATGCTGCTTCACGACCTGCTTCCGCAGTTACGGCGTTTTCATTTGATGATGAGGCGAGTTTATTATTGAATGGATTATCGTAAGAATAAAGAGCCTTGGTGCTCTCCCGAAGTTCAGACATCTTCTGATTAACTCCCCGCCAAGCACTTTGCTGCTCTTTATACCTGTCGAGTGCCTCCTGCTCCCGAGTGAGAGGAATCCGCTCTTTTTTTATCAGCGCATCAATATAGTCATTTGTCTTATATTTATTGCTGATGCCAGGTATGTTGATTTCTGCCATAGTATTTCCACAACTAAAAGAAATTGGTGCAAAATCTTCCTGCTACTGGTAATCTGCCGACTAAATCATTTCGTCGAACAAAACTCCAATTGTTTTTCTGATTCTGGCCTTTAACTTCTGTATATCAGTTGACGGAATCTCCTTGATAACCTGATCGGTAGAAGGATCTACTATTCTTACTATCACTTGGTTCAGTTCCTGGTTAACGTTAAACTGAACTTTGCGACCCATTACTACATCCGAAAGTTTTTGAAGCTGCCGGACGTCTTCTTTGACCTGGGCAATATTGTTGGTAATGTTCTGAACCACTTGCGCTGCATCTGCCATGGGAACCTGAGCCTGCTGAACAGGCGCGGACTGCACCTTGTAAGCATTCGCAGCGGAGATACGGCCATCCATTGCCACATTTTGCCCGATTGAATTTACATTCATAGGGCTCTCCTCCTGGAATGAAAGGGGAGTGGGGGCGCACCCATTCCCCTTACGCATTGTTTTTGTCGAAAAGACGACATCCAGTAATCTCTTGGCAAAAAATGCGGTTTAATTGGTTTTATCCCAGAAATTATCTCATCAGAGCGAGAACGTTCTGAGACTGGCTGTTTGCCTGAGCCAACATTGCAGTACCAGACTGTGTAAGAATCTGGTTCTTTGTGTATTCAACCATTTCAGAAGCCATATCTGCATCGCGGATGCGGGATTCAGCAGCCTGAAGGTTTTCGGCAGCAACTCCTACGCCCTGTGCAGCCGTTTCGAAGCGATTCTGATATGCACCCAAGTCTGCGCGCTGCTTTGACACTGTCATAAGAGCGTTATCGACTGTTGCAATCGCTGCGTTTGCGGCATCCGGTGTAGCGATGCCAATCTGCTCGTCATTACCCTGTGCACCTTTCAGTCCAAGAGCCTGAGCAGTCATTGTGCCGATATATACACGTGCATTCTGGTCAACGTTAGCACCAATCTGGAACTGCATTACGCGTCCAGCAGCAGATTCCTGTGCGAAAGCGCCAGTAAGCATATTCATACCGTTGAACTGAGCCTGTGAAGCGATGCGATCGACTTCTGAAACAAGCTGAGATACTTCAACCTGAATCTGCATACGGTCTTCGTCAGAATAAATGCCGTTAGCTGACTGAACTGCGAGTTCGCGGATGCGCTGGAGGATATCCTGAGTTTCCTGCAAATAGCCTTCAGTTGACTGAATGAAAGAAACACCATTCTGAATGTTTCTGTTAGCCTGATTCAGTCCGCGGATCTGGCTGCGCATCTTTTCAGATACTGCCAATCCAGAAGCGTCGTCGCCAGCTTTGTTGATGCGCTGACCTGAGCTGAGTTTCTCGATGTTACCCATCAGCTGGCTGTCGCTGACACCCAGTGTGCGGTTAGCATACAAAGAACTCATGTTGTGATTAATAATCATAATTGTGCCCTCCATGATTATAAAAATACAGCTTCATGCTGTACCTCCTGTTCTGTGCGGGCTGCCAGCGGTTTTTGCGCCCCCGCGAGCAGTTTTAGCCCCTTACAACAGGAACCGTTATTCGTTTCAAACCCAAATTGAACGAACAACTGTCTCCGTCGTCACAGAACCATGAATGGCAATTTTCAAAGAACATATGGTGCCGCTAAAATGGCACCGAAAATGGCGGAAGGGCAGGGTTTTTCCTACACTTCCACCACTATTCTAGCACACTATCTCAGCAATGACAAGACATTTTGTGACTG
>ODAI010037578.1_pt1 | contig 31683 bp, 20 predicted proteins | sample 1539321 | NCBI WGS metagenome assembly ODAI01 (sample SAMN02144231, study PRJEB22623) | gut metagenome | biome: sheep rumen | host: Ovis aries | place: New Zealand
TACCATCCACCTTATTGAATTCCTTTTATGTATCATATTTTTTTTATTCATAGTTCACTCTTCATTCTTCACTGTTTACTATTCACTAGAAACTCACAGAGGTTCGCCACTGCTCGTGCGCTGTGACTGATTATGTTCTTGATGTCGGCTCCCCGTTCTGAAAAGGTTTCTGTGTAGCCTTCAGGTTGGAAGATGGGATCGTAGCCAAAGCCCTCCCCTCCCCTTTTCTCACGGATAATCTCTCCATTGACGATACCTTCAAACTTATGAATCTGTTTGATGCTGGTACATCCACAGGGACAGACATTTTTCTTTTCTATAAACGCAATAACAGTACGAAATCGTGCCTTTCGATTGTTATTATTTTCTAATTCACGAAGCAAGCGTGCCATATTGGCTTCAGAATCGTGACTGGAAGAGCTATTATTACCTTCCATACTGGCATATCTGGCAGAATACACGCCTGGTGCTCCATTGAGTGCTTCTACTTCTAGACCTGTATCATCGGCAAAACAGCTCAGATGGTATTTATCATAGATGTATTCGGCCTTCATCAGGGCATTTTCCTCGAGTGTGGAACCTGTTTCAGGAATATCCTCGTGGCAACCGATATCAGCCAAGGAAACAACCTCGAACTTAGAACCTAGGATAGCACGAATCTCAGAGAGTTTATACTCGTTATTTGTTGCAAATACTATTTTCATTTTTCACTCTTGATGTTTCTCCTTTATCTTCACCCTCATCTCGTCAAATCCTTCACCATAGACACCAATAACGCTCGACTGAGACACAAAAGCGTTGGGGTCAATCATCTTGATGAGTCGGAAGATGTTGACACTCTCGTTCTTCTTAGCCAGGATACAGAGCACTTTCATCTGGTGACCTGTGTACCATCCGTGTCCGTCAAGGATAGTCACACCATGATTCATCTGTGTGCCAATGGCATTGGCTATCTCCTGCCATTTCTTGGAGAATATCATAAACTGAACGGACTGACGACGGGCATTCATCACATAGTCCAGTGTATAGTTCTCCATAGCCATCACACAGAAGCCGAACATCACCTTATGGGCTCGCTCCAGATAGGTGCCAAACTGTGGGAAGAACATACAGGAACCAATGATGCAGAAGTCAGCAGCTATCAGTACATTGCCCAACGATACGTTAGGATGAAACTTGTTGACGGAAGCTGCTATGACATCAGTACCACCCGTAGAACCATTGTTGGTAAAGACGGTGGCTAGGGCAATACCTGTCAGCACACACCCGATAATCATCGACATGAAGTCCTGTCCCTCACCCATCAGTTTGAACGGCAAGCCATTTTCCTGCTTGGGTATCAGGTCTTGCGCTATCATCAGCATGAAATAGAGGGTGAAAATGGCAAAGATAGTCTTCATCAGAAACCTCACACCCAGTATTTTAAGGGCTACTACGAGCAAGATTCCGTTGATGATGATATAGGTGTTCTCCAAATGGAATCCAGTGGCATAATAGATGATAGCCGAGAGTCCTGTCACACCACCTGCCACAATCTGATAAGGCATCAGGAAAACGGTAAAGGCGATGGTATAGATGAAGAGGCCAAGGGCTATAAACAAATAGTCCTTGGCTTCGTTCAATATCATTTTGTGCTGAATAGTCATAGCTTACTGCATAATTAACAATGCAAATTATTTTCCGAGTACGATGTTCACCATTCGCTTGGGCACGATGATAACCTTCGCGATGGGCTTACCATCTATATACTTCGTAGCACGCTCGTCAGCCTTCACAGCGGCCTCGATGGTGGCATTGTCTGCATCAGCGGGGAACTCCATATCGAAGCGGGTCTTGCCATTGAAGGCTACGCCCAACTTAACCGTATTCTCCACCAAATACTCCTCGTTCCATTCAGGCCACTTGGCGTTGCATACACTACCCTGCTCTCCCAGTGCTTCCCACAACTCTTCAGCAATATGGGGTGCGAAAGGAGCGATGAGTGTTACCAGGATACGAAGGATATCACGGTTCTTGCACTTCTGCTGAGCCAGTTCGTTGACGCAAATCATAAAGGCTGAGATAGAGGTGTTATAAGAGAATACCTCAATGTCCTGAGTAACCTTCTTGATGAGCTTGTGGACACTCTTCAGAGCCTCCTTCGTAGGTTGGTTGTAGTCGATTAAAAGCTTGCCTTCAGGATTCTCACGAGTATTTCCATAGAACAATGCCCAGAACTTCTTCAGGAAGCGGTGGCATCCGTCAATACCATTGGTGTCCCAAGGCTTCGACTGTTCTACAGGACCCAGGAACATCTCGTAGAGACGCAAGGTGTCAGCACCATACTTTTCGACAATCATATCCGGATTGACCACGTTGAACATCGACTTCGACATCTTCTCGATAGCCCATCCACAAACATATTTTCCGTTCTCCAGGATGAACTCGGCATTGTTGTATTCAGGGCGCCAAGCTTTGAAGGCTTCGATATCGAGCACGTCGGCACTGACGATGTTCACATCGACGTGGATTGGCGTGGTGGTGTATTTGTCCTTCAGTCCGAAGCTGACGAACTTACCCTTATCGGCTCCCTCGTCCTCGATACGATAAACGAAGTTGGAGCGACCTTGTATCATACCCTGGTTGACGAGTTTCTTGAAGGGCTCGTCCTCGCAAGAATAGCCTGAATCGTAGAGGAACTTATTCCAGAAGCGAGCATAGATAAGGTGACCTGTAGCGTGCTCTGTACCACCTACATAGAGGTCAACATTACGCCAGTATTCATCAATATCCTTGTTGACGAGGGCCTTCTCGTTCTTGGGATCCATATAGCGCAGATAGTAAGCACTGGAACCAGCGAAGCCAGGCATAGTGTTCAGCTCCAGAGGGAAGACTGTCTTATAGTCTATCTCGTCTTTGCTCACCACCTTGTCATATTTCGTGTCCCAAGCCCACATCTTGGCGCGTCCCAATGGGGGTTCGCCTGTTTCTGTGGGCTGATACTTATCAATCTCAGGCAATTCCAGAGGCAGACAATCCTTGGGAATCATGTAGGGCATATCGTCCTTGTAATAGACAGGGAACGGCTCACCCCAGTAACGCTGACGGGAGAAGATGGCATCACGCAGGCGGTAGTTCACCTTTACCCTACCCAATCCTTGCTCTGTGACGAACTTCTTCGTGGCAGCAATAGCTTCCTTCACAGTCAGTCCGTTGAGGCTGAACTTGTCAGAAGCCGAGTTGCACATGATTCCATCTTTGGCATCAAAGCTCTCCTCGCTGACATCAGCACCCTCAATCACAGGGATGATGGGCAGGTTGAAGTGCTTGGCAAAGGCATAGTCACGAGAATCGTGAGCAGGAACGGCCATAATGGCACCTGTACCATAGCCTGCCAATACATATTCTGCTATCCAGATGGGAATCTTCTCATCAGTAAATGGATTGATGGCATAACTTCCTGAGAATACGCCAGTTACCTTGTGATCCATCTGACGGTCACGCTCTGTGCGCTTCTTCACATAGTCCAGATATTTCTCTACTTCTTCCTTCTGATCTGGCGTAGTCAGTTCGGCAACGAGGTCGCTCTCTGGAGCCAGTACCATGAAGGTGACACCGAACATCGTATCAGCACGAGTGGTGAAGATGGTAAAGTGCTTGTCAGAGTCTGCCACTTTGAATTCCACCTCAGTACCCTCAGAACGACCAATCCAGTTGCGTTGAGTCTCCTTCAGAGATTCTGTCCAGTCTATCTCCTCCAGACCATCCAACAGACGCTGAGCATAGGCAGAAACACGCAGACACCACTGGCGCATCTTCTTCTGAACCACAGGATAGCCACCACGAACGCTGACGCCATCCACTACCTCGTCGTTAGCCAAAACGGTACCCAGTTTCGGACACCAGTTTACCATTGTATCTGCCAGATAGGCAATACGATAGTTCATTAGCACCTCCTGCTTCTTCTTCTCTGAGAAGCCTGCCCAGTCGGCAGCTGTGAAGTGCAGTTCTTCAGTACCCAGGGCGTGACAGTCCTCAGTACCCATCAGCTCGAAGTGCTCAATCAGCTTGATGGTAGGCTGAGCCTTGTGTGACGAGAGCGAGAAATAACTCTTGAACATACGCTGGAAGGCCCATTGTGTCCATTTGTAATAGATGGGGTCGCAGGTGCGCACCTCGCGTTCCCAGTCGAACGAGAAGCCTATCTTGTCCAGCTGCGAGCGATAGCGATTGATGTTCTCAAAGGTGGTTTTCTCAGGGTGCTGACCAGTCTGGATGGCATATTGTTCAGCAGGCAGTCCGTAGGCGTCGTAGCCCATGGGATTCAGCACATTATAGCCCTGCTGACGCTTATAGCGGGCATAGATGTCTGAGGCGATGTAGCCAAGTGGATGACCCACATGAAGTCCGGCACCGCTAGGGTAGGGGAACATGTTCAAAACGTAGAATTTCTTCTTCGTTGGGTCTTCTGTCACACGATAGGTCTTCATCTCCACCCATCGCTTTTGCCATTTCTGTTCAATGTCTCTAAAATTGTATTCCATATCGATTTTTATTTTGTTATTTCTCAGAAATATCTGCAAAGTTACGAAAAGTCGGGTGAAATGCAAAAAGAAAACAAGTTTTTCTTTTCATTTCTCCTTTGAATAAAAATATTCTAACTAAGAAATATCTTAACAAAACAACACTTTTTTCTACTTATAGAGAATTTTTTCCTAGTGAGGGAATTTTTGTTCCCTAGTTAGGAAAAAAAATTTTCCTAGTTATCTAGCAATTTTTTTATAGTGTAGTAGCAAAAAACACCTTCCTGTCAGGGAATAGTCCAGTATAGCTATTTTTCTTTACAAAATACAAATGTTTCGACAAATAATTAAAAATAAAAAGTTGCACTTTAGAACCACATATCAATATTTTTTGTAATTTTGCAATCAGAGAACGAACTTAAATAAAATACTAGCTTATGAAACATGTGTACTCTTCTATTTTTACTGTTGCACTATTCACCCTTTCCGCCTTCAACGCTTATGCCCAAGGTCCCAACGATTCTGGCACCTACTATCAGGCTGCTGACGGCAAGAAAGGAGCGGAACTGAAAACGGCGCTGTGTGGGATAATATATAATCGAACAGAAAGGACCTATAAGCAACTTTGGACTGATTTCCAGACAACTGACAAGAAGGAAAATGGTAAAGTTTGGGATATGTATTCCAATTTGCGTGAAATGACTTTTGTCACCGATCAAGCTGGAAATTATAAAAAGGAAGGCGATGTGTACAATCGTGAACACTCTTGGCCTAATAGTTGGTTTGGAGGTGAAGTACAGCCCATGTACACTGACTTGCACCATCTATATCCTACTGACGGTTTTGTCAACAATAAACGCAGTAACTATGCTTTTGGTGAGACAAATGGCGAATCCTATAAGTCTGCTAATGATTTCAGTAAGCTAGGGGCTTGTACCTACCCAGGTTATACAGGTACTGTATTCGAACCTAATGACGATTACAAAGGTGATTTTGCGCGCACCTATTTCTATATGGTGACTTGTTATGAGGAGAAATTACCTGATTGGTTCACAAATTATGGTACAAAGGAAGGGGTTTCACAAACCATTGATGGTAGTAAATATCCTGGTTTACGTGATTGGCAATTGGAAATGCTCATGAAGTGGGCGAAGAACGACCCAGTGAGTGCAGATAAGGAGACCCCTCGCAACAATGCCGTTTATACCATTCAGAACAATCGCAATCCTTTTATTGATTATCCTGGTTTGGAGGAGTACATCTGGGGTTCCATGAAAGACGTAGCTTTTAGCTATGATCACTACCAAATGCCTACAGCCATTATCACCACCCAGGCGGAACGCTCCACGAAGGACGGAGTGATGTACAACCTTGCAGGTCAGGTAGTGGATAAATCCTATAAGGGTATCGTCATCATGAACGGTAAGAAGGTTATGCAGAAATAATCAAACAACATTCATTTTAACAAATTTAGGGTGGAACTTTTGGTGGTTTCACCCTTTTTCTTTATTTTTGTACGCGAAAACTATAATACTAATCGTTGAATAATCTAAAATTGCATGTGCTATAACATTGGACGAACGAGGCTGCTGCTGCTTTCATTCTCAGTAATGGCATTTCTGAATGCCCAATCCCAACGTACGTTTAGTATCAAAAACAACCTGCTGTACGACGCGACGCTGACACCAAACCTCGGCGCGGAAATGATGGTCAGCAGGCGCGCCACGTTCCAGCTGTTCTATGGACTGAACCCCTGGAACGGCTATCATGGGCAGAAACGACTGCAACACTGGTCGCTCATGCCCGAGTATCGCTACTGGTTGAGCGGCGAGCCCTTCCGCGGATGGTTCATGGGGCTTCACGCAGTAGGCGGAGAGTATAACGTGGCAGGCATCCAACTGCCTTTCGGGCTCTTCGAGCCCTTGCGCCACAGCCACTATGAAGGGTGGTTCGGTGGTGGCGGACTGACCATCGGACACGCCTGGAGGCTCAGCCGCCATTGGAACCTGGAAGCCGCCCTCGGCATTGGCTATGCCTACACGCGCTATTCACGTTATGAGAACGAGGAGTGTGGCGACCTGTTGGAGCAAGGTCACCACAACTACGTGGGACCCACCAAGCTGGCGCTGAACATAGCCTACGTCTTTGGAAAAGAACCCAAGATACAGCCAACACCCATCCCCCAACAACCAACATCTGCCGTTGTCGTTATCCATCAGCCCGACTTCCAGCTGGACTATGAGCGCCCGAAGGCGGAAGCCGAGAAGACGCGCGAGCTGAACGGACAGGCTTTCCTCGACTTCGTGGTCAACAAGACGGACATCCGTCGTGACTATCGCCGCAACGCCACAGAGCTGGCTAAGGTCGAGCAGACCATCAACGAGGTGCGCCAAGACTCAAACACCACAATCACCCATATCGACATTCACGGCTACGCGTCGCCAGAGGGCAGCTATCAGAACAACGTACGGCTGGCCAAGGGGCGTGCGCAGGCTTTCAAGGACTATGTGCAGACGCTCATCGACCTGCCTGCCTCCATCTTCACCGTCACTTCGACACCAGAAGACTGGCAGGGACTCATAGCATGGATAGACAGCAATCCTATGGCGCTGGCTAACGTAAAAGCTATCCGAGACATCGTTGTTTCAGACATGGAAGCTGACAAAAAAGAACAGCAGCTGAAGCGACTGCATCCGGCAGCATGGCACTATCTGTTGACAGATGTCTTTCCAGCCTTGCGTCATAGCGACTATCGCGTCAGCTACACCATCCGTCCCTTCTCCGTCGAAGAAGCTCGCCAGCTGATTCATACCAAGCCCCAGCTGCTCAGCCTCAACGAGATGTTCCTCGTGGCCAACACCTATGCGCCAGGCTCCCAGGAGTTCAACGACGTGTTCGAGATAGCTGTGCGCATGTACCCGCAGGACGTGACGGCCAACCTGAATGCAGCCATCACCGCCTTGGGCAAGAACGACCTCCCGGCTGCTGAGCGCTATCTCGAGAAAGCCGGCGAGAGCCCCACAGCCCTCATAGCCCGCGGCGTGCTGGCTGTCCGCCGCAACGACTTCGCCGCTGCCGAGCGTTTCTTCACGCAAGCCAACAACGACGCAGCCCGTCACAATCTTAACGAGCTGAAGCTATACTTAAACAGCATATCCAATTAAATTTTATTTTATAACTTCATTAAAAACATTACAATTATGAGAAAACTGTTTTTATTAGGAGCATTATTCGCAGCTGGACTCAGCTTCACTGCGTGCTCAAGTGGGAATGACAGCGTAGACGAACAGTCTACAAGTATTCTCGACAAGTTTGATGCTAAAGGACAAGCTAAGGTCAGCTTCCTGATTAGCACAGCTGCAAGCGCTACTCCCGGTACTCGTGCTGCTGGGGAAAACTCTGAAAACGACAACTATGTAATGGGCGATGCCGATGAGTATGCCATTAAGGATGCTACCCTGGTGCTCTTCCAGGGAACTGCAGAGAGTTCTGCCACCTTCCTGGGTGCCTATACTTTGACAGCTACGAAGGTAGGTGATATTACAGACACAGACGTGTCAGCACTCTACACAGCAACGATTAGCAACGAGGGGGTATCGTCATCAAACAAGATCTATGCACTCGTGATGGCTAATGCAGGAAGTTCTACCAATAATGTGCTGGTTCAGGATGGAACCACTTGGAAACTGAATGGAACAGATCTTTCAGGCAGCACCACGTTCGCTACTTTCCAGACCACCCAGTTGGCAGCAGAAAAGTTGGGAAATCAAGCAAAAGGTATGCTGATGAGCAACGCCCCGCTGAGTGCGATGAACGATACAAAGACATCAACAGCTCCTACTTATTCTGCCATCACAACATTGGTAGAAGTTTCTGGTGAGAACATTGCTACGACCGAGAGTTCAGCATCGGCCAATCCTGTCCGTGTTTATATCGAACGCGCTGCAGCCAAGGTGCAGGTAACGTTAGGTACTGGTGTGACCAAGGTCGGTACTTCTGGTCCTACGTTTCAGTCAACAGATGTAAAATGGATAACTGATAATAAGGAACCTAACTTCTATACAGTTCGTGTGGCAGAAGGAAGTCAAGGTTCAAACAATAACTCGCTTGCAAGTAATTATTGTGCTTACACCAGCGAGAAATTGACATCAAGCTATACTTATCGTTTCTTCTCTGCACTGCAAGAGTCATCCAGAACGCCCAAACTCTATCGCACTTATTGGGCTATTGACCCTAACTATTATTACACAAAGGTAGCAGTTTCTGGCGATGGTGACGCTCTCGTAGGTTCGAAAGCATCAGAATCAGAAATTACGAAGAATGCAGGTGATGTTGATTATGACTATATAACAGAGAATACCTTCAACGAGTTTGGTATGACAAAGAACAGCACCACTCGTGTGGTGCTTTCTATCAAGTTCAATAGTGGAAATGATTTCTTTACTGTTGACGGAGCAGATGGCATCTTTACATTGGGAAACTGTTCTACTGAAGGTACGTTAGCCAAGAAAGTACTGGAGTATGTACTTGTACAGTCGGCAGTGCAGACTTGGATAACGTCCAATTCAAAAAATCAGTCAAAGATAACTGTTGAGGTAACTGCTCCTGACGCTGCTGGTGCCATGACTAGTACTGGTATAGTAGTTAAATATGATGGTTCAGTAGATGCATCTCTAAATACCGCCTGTGGGAACATCTATGAAGGTCTGCACCCCATCTGCTATAAGAATGGTAAGTGCTATTATCAGGTACGCATCAAGCACTTTGGTGATTCTCAGACTCCGCTTGGCACACCAGGAGGCAGTTCGTACACCCAGCTTTATGGCGATCCTTCAACAAATAGTGCCACCGTCGCCAAGAACTTCCTGGGTCGCTACGCAGTAGTTCGCAACAACTGGTATATTGTTAAAGTGACAGCCGTCAAGCAGTTGGGTTCAGCAACTATTCCAACTCCTGACTGGACACCTGATGATGACAACAACCAGTACATCACGACTGAGATTTACGTTAACAAGTGGGCTCAGCGCACACAGAATGCAGAACTCTATTAAGCCAATAGAAGAATAGATGAATAAACGATATCTAAGGACACTCAGCCTCGCCTTGCTGGCAACATTGTTGCTGGCAGGGTGTAGCTCGCATGCTGATGATGTGTCAGAGGAACTGACACCAGACATCCTGTCGCGTTTCAATGCGGTAGGCAAGGCGTGGCTGACCCTTGATATCAACCTCTCAGACCAGAACGCAACACGTGTGGTGACTTACGACGATGGAACAGCGCAGGAGCAGGCCGTCAAAACCCTGACCCTCGTACTCTTTCATGGGACAGGAGCGGAAGACGCTATGCAGGTAGCCAGTACCTATGAAGTAGGCTACGTAGCTGAACCAGATGGCCACGTACAATTGACCAGTCACTCTAAACGTACCATTCAGATTAGTTCTGAAAATCTAAATACGGGCGATAATCTGGCTTTACTGGCTATCGCCAATGCTTCTCCCACTATTGCTGTGGGTCAGACATTTGCAGAAGTGAAAAGCTTAACGCTATCTTCTGTAGTGAACAATATTAGTGGAACTGACTACTATGTAATGACAAGCAGTCCGCTGGCAACGAAAAACGACGGAACAGGTACCGTCAGCACCCTAATGCCCATCAACAGCACAAAGCTGTATGCTTCAGAGACAATGGCTGAAAGCAACCCTGCTGGGCAGATTTACCTGGAGCGTGCCGCTGTCAAGGTGACAGTAGACACGGATGCAGGCCTCGACTATCACGTCGCAGGCAATACGGATATTGACTTCTCAAGAGCGGACTTTTGGTACTCGCTCTTCAACTATAACACCGACTACTATCTGGTGCGTCACTTCAACGACAGCTGGCTGCCCTATAATGCTTCTTCGACAGGCTATCGCTTTGTAGAGCCCGTCGCCCTGACCTTAGGAAAGTATCGCACCAACTGGGCCAGAGATCCCAATTACGACAACGGAAATGCTATGGATGCTTACTTCAAGCAATGGAACACGATGGGCATCAGCGACTACTGCGCAGAGAACACCTTCGACATAGCCCACATGGCTGACGTACATACCACCTCCGTCGTCATAGCCTTAGGGCTGAACGGAGGCGAAGACTTCTACACAACCAGCGTCACAGGGTCGGACGTCATCTATCAGGCACCATCGACCACCATCAGCGAGGAGGGTACCAGCGCTGAGCAGTCGTTTGCTCCTCGTCGTTCGACGAAGGTGAGCTCGGCGAAACCTATCGATGAATATCTGCGCGAGTGGCTCATGCAGACCAACAGCCAATTGCGCCAATGGGTCAGCGATTATGCCGGAGGTGAGGCTCGTCACCTGAAGATAGCCGTCAGCGGCAACGCAACGACAGGACTGGCTACAGCCACCGTGACGCAGACGGCACGGACGACAGGCGACGGAGTGACCGACTTCGCGAAGCTTGGACTGGACACCTATCTGGCGAACAACATCGTTATCCGTTACTACTACGTAGGGCTCTGCTACTATCGCGTACCCATCAAGCACTTCGGCGACGAGCTGACTCCCTGGGCTTCGGCTCCCGCTATGACTGGCTACACACCTACAGCTGCCTATGGCGACAGCGATGCCAGCTATCTGGGACGCTATGGGGTGGTGCGCAACAACTGGTATCAGATCAACATCCGACGGGTCACCCACGTGGGGTCGCCCATCGTGCCTCCGCTGACGCAAGAGGCTGACGACCAAGTGGAACAGCTGCTCAACGCCACGCTGACCATTAACAACTGGACATCTCATAACCAAGACTTATAGAATGAAGAGATATAGACTGTACATATGGACCACCTGCCTGTTGGCTGTCATCCTGTTGATGACGGCTTGCAGCGCCGACGGGCTTACGGCGACAGAGCCGCAGCCCGCGCAGGAGTCTGTGCGTACAGCCCGCTATATCAATCTGCGTATCGTTAACGGTTCGTCACAGCCCACACGTGCCTCAGAGCAGGAGGAGAACGCTGTCTACGATGGTATCCTGGCCATCTTCGAGGGTGCCGACGAGAGTTCTGCCACGCTGAAGAGTGCTGTGGTGATAGACCAGCTGATCAACAATCCCGGCACAGGAACGAGCATCAGCATTACCCAACGGCTGGCTGCCACCCATCGCCCAACACCCATCACCCAGCACCTCTACGTGCTGGCGCTGCTGAATACGACAGCGACAGGACTGACCGTCAGCAACAACGTGCTCTACCTGAACGGCTCGTCGCTCGCAGGAAAGACCATCAGCGAGGTACAGTCGCAGGAAATCAACGGCGTGGGCTCGCCCGACGAACACGTAGGATTGTTTATGTCGAATGCTCCCCAGAGCACCTACATCATGCCCGAGGCTACTGCCTTGTTCGACACCGAGGAGGAGGCACGCCAGACGGGAGCAGCCACCGTCACCCTGCAGGTGGAGCGGGCTGCTGCCAAGGTGAAAGTCACCAACACGGCGACAACGCTTTCCAGCATCCTGCTGAACGGGGTTGCCACCAGTCATCCCAAGGTTCACCAGATGACGTGGACCGTTAACAAATACCAGAATCAGAGCTACGTGGTCCGTAAGGGTTCTACCGCTGCAGCCAACTGGGCCACTTCTGTCAGTCGTACTCCGACAGCCTATACTGCCAAGGACTTTACGCTCTATCCTCAGCACTCTTATAGTGGCGACGAGGTTTATATCGCAGAGAACACCACCACAACGGCAGACCAGCAGACGGAGGTGATCGTGGAAGTGCAGCTGAAAGATGCCTCCAGCATGCTGTTGGGCGACTGCTATACGTTCCATCCATACGGAGGCGAGCAGACTACGCTCTTTACCAGCACAACGGCACTCATCAGTTATCTGAAGTCGGGCCTGACCAACGAGCAGAAATACACCTATAACCTCTCGGCCCGCACAGCCGACGAGGTATATAAGAATCCTGAGGTTTACATCCATGCCGACGGCTCTGTGACGCTGACCCTCAGCAACGAGTCGTTCAATGCTACTGAGAAGACCGGACTGGCCTCGCTGGCTACAGCACTAAGCGGATGGCTGACGGGCTATCGGCAGGGACGCATGTACTACACTTATAAGATAAAACACGACGATACACCCACCTATGGAGTCGTTCGCAATAATGCCTATCAACTGACCTTCGGCAGTCCTACAAGCATTGGTCGTGCGACACCTTAAAAAACGATATGATGATGAGAAAGAATAATAAATACTCCCGTTTCTGGCATCTGCTCCTTGCCCCTTGCTACTTGCTCCTTGCCCCTTGCTCCTTGCTTCTCGTTTCCTGCAGCATGATGCAGGACGACCGCTCGAACTGTCCTGAGTGTCGCAATCCGTTGCACATCACGCTGCGCTACGATTATAATACGGCTCGTGCCAACATGTTCCCTGACCATGTGGAGCAGGCTACCGTCTATGTGGTGGATGCTCAGTCGGGCATCGTGGTAGACCAGCAGACGGCGCAGAACACAGCAGACTCGAAACCTCTGCGGGAGCCCTCGTTTGGTTTTAATTTCGAGGGACTGACACCTGGTCGCTATCGTCTCTATGCCACAGGTCGTTCTGCTTCTGATCAGGCCTTTGGGTCGACTGCCCCCAGCAATGCTGAGGCTATGAGCAAGCTGCAGTTCGTCGTGCCTGCCGATGCAGCAGGCAACGTGCCCGCACAACATCTGGATACGCTCTGGAACACCTTGCAGCCCGTCGACCTCCTATTGCCCGAACGAGAGCCTGCCGAGGCTACCATTCCGCTGATGCGGCTGACCAATGACCTCAACGTCGTCGTGTTCCGTCGCGATACGCCTGCGGACAACAGCCATGAGCGCTACGATGTGCGCGTGACTGACGAGAGTGCTGTCTTCAACTATGATAACTCGGTAGGTAGTGTGGATGGTGGACAGCCGTTGGTCTATCGTCCCTTTGCCGCTTGGACAACAGAGACGTTGGTGTCTGATGTTGTTGCTGAGCGCAATGCCCACTACGACCTCTCGCTGGCTCGGTTGGTCAGCCACGACGATGCCCGCAGCAACGCCCGCCTCGTCATTACCAATCGCGAAGATGGCCATGAAGTGGTGAATATCGACCTGTGCTACTATCTGGCTCTGGCCCGTACAGCGTTCGAAATAGAGCATTATGGCATTCAGGAGTATTTGGATCGTGAATACGACTATCGCCTCGACTTTGGTTTCGAACGCAAGGGCGACCACGACGTTTGGAAGTATATGACTATCCGCATCGACGTGCTCTCGTGGGTATTGCGCATACAGAATGAAGAACTCTAAATAATGAACCGGACAATGAATACCAGGATACTACAACGAATAGTTCTCTTCTTACTCTTAATAGGGGCAGCCATCAGTAAAGGGTGGGGTGCTGACGGCATCACCACACTACCTTATTATACCGACTTCAGCAGCAGTACTGAACCCTTTGAGGGAGGTGACATAGCGTCGGGCACGAATATCTCTAATGTCTTCCGTGTGACCAATGCAACAGCTACAGCCAGCTTTGTCAATGCCTATCCCGTCAATAGTAACGAAACGGTGACGATGTCTTTTACGGCCTATCATGGCTATCTGGGTGGTAGCAGCACGTCAACGGTCCAGCTATGCAATTCTGATGGAGTCGTACTGGTAAGCTATACGTATAATCATAATAGTCACAATATTGAAGATGTGAAAGTGGGTGGTTCGACTGCTGATGGGTTTGTTACATTTGAGGGTGCTTCTGTTGTCAATGCAACTCAATCTGCCAACGGACTGACTGGCGGCTCCAGCTTGAAGCCTTATCTCAACGATGCAAGCTACAATCCTAACATTACTTTCAATGTGCGAGGTGATGGCGTAGCTTGGTTTACTTTCTGGTTGGGCCAGAGGAGTTTATGGAAGTCGTATAGTGGCAGTATTGGTAGTGCCAAGCGTGATATCAAGACCATCAAGATTATCACTAACTGCGATAATGGCGACAGAACGATTTGTATTGATGACCTGAGTATCTGGAGTACTTACTATAGCAATGACTATGAATCAGCCAATACCGACTGGACAACAGCTACCAGTGGCAGATATACTCCAGTTATCTTAGAAGAAAAAGGTAATCATTATCTGTCGGTTAAACAAGACGAACGATACAATAATGGTACCACGCTGTCGAGTGCTTCTTTAGGTGTACCGGCAGGCACAAGCTATCAGATGACGTTCGACTTGAAGCTGTCAAGTTCAAATAACCAGTCGCCTACAGCGTTTAAGCTTTATGATGCAGCAAACACGGGAACTATCTTTTCACTGACAGCAACAGATAAGAGTGTCGATACGTGGAAAGTAAACGATGGAGACATCATCACACTTCCTGGTACAAATATAGAAAATGGCGATATTACTGCGGCAACATGGTATAGCGTAAGCATTCTCAGGGCAGGAACTAACACTTGGGTAACGATTAAGAACAAGAGTACAAATGCAGCTATCATCTCAGATTTGTCTGTGACGGCAAGTAGTACGGGAGGTATTGGCAAGATGGAGTTTGTCACATCCCGCTATTACGCTAACTTTGCTCTTGACAATGTTGTGGTTACCCCCTATCTGGCCTGGTCGGCAGAGAGCACGACGCTGAACATTAGGGATGTGGGCGAGACCAACCCCAATATGCTTGACGGGACACCATTCATCAAGATAAAGAACTTTGATATTTCAGAAACTTCCAGTTCTAACGAGAATGTTGCAAAATATGTGGGTGGGCAACTGCTCATCAAAGGTGTTGGAACTACCACACTAACAGCGAGAGACGCAGAAGGCTATAATGCCTCATGCACGCTGATAGTGACGGGAACGAAGGTAACACCAACCCAAAATTCAAATACCCTGACTTTCGACACCCGTGGCTATATTGTCAATAATACTGATGAGACGGGAATGAGCCATACGCTGGATGCAGGACTGACAATAGAATATGGAGCGAGTGGCGAGACGGCTGTAGTGGTTGAGAGTGGCATGGGTACTGTGTTGAAAGTGATAGACGACAATGCATACTCACACCCCAATCTGACTGGTGGTGTGATACCTCCGACGACCAGATGGGGAGGAACTTACCTGAAACTGACAGCAGTTCATAGTGGTTATCTGATTGTAACGGGAAATGTCAGCACTACAGCAACGAAACTCTATCTGTCGGATGGTACGACAGTAACTGCCGATATTGATGAAGAGGGGCATACCTTGATGGCAACGTTGACAGCAGGTTCTGTCTATTATCTGTATAATGTGGGGAGTGATACCAGTCTTTACACTCCCCTGGTTCATTCCATCAATTATGCTGACCCGTTGTTTGTCAACGACAATGCTGTGATAGAAATACCAGACAACGGGCAGTACACTATTCCAGATATTACTGGTATGACCAGTCCTACTTATACGCTGACGAAATATGGAGACTTGAGTACCGTTGGTCTAAGTGTTAGTGGAAAGACCTTGAAGGGTATTACAGAAGGAGGGGCTGTGCTCATCAAGGCGGAGGAAGGTGGAAAGACGGCTTACCACTTAGTGACTGTGGCCTACAAGGCAACAGCATATCCTGGTCATTTCTGGAACTTCAACGAAGCAGGTAGTAGTATGACAACATCTGACGTGCTAAAGGTTGCCCCCACACCAACAACGACGGTGTCTGATGATAATAACAACAGCTGGACGGCTCGCTATAAGAACGACCACACGAATCGTGCTCCAGAATGGCGACTGAATCGAACGGTGAGCAACGACAATGCTGTCATTATTCCAGAAACAGCAGGTTTGTTGTTTAATACGGCTTATCAGGGATTCTATCTGCGCAATGATGACGATGCCTTTAAACATGTGGGTATATGTAGGAATGGGGTTTCGTTTACCATTCCCTATCTGAAGGCGGGTGACGTCGTTGAGCTGAATTGGAAGCACGATGCCAGCGGTTCTGGTTCCAGTTTTGAAGCAACGCATTTGAAGGACTTACGAAATAAGGTTATTAACGAGTCGTTCCTCATCACCGAGTCAGCCGAGCGTAACAAGGATAACCACGTAGGACGCTACTCGTTCATTGTGGCTGAGGATGGTGATGTCACGTTTACGCTGAAAGACAATGGATATACGGATATCTTGTCAGTACGTATCTACAAAGGGCCTTATGTGTCAACTATGCGTAATGTGAACCAAAAAGGTAATACAGCCGTGCCTAATACGCTACTGTTAGACAACGCAACGGATGGCTATACCTTTAATTATTGTAACCAGCTTTACTCTACTGCTACTGGACCGGCTTTCTATGTGCTGAAAGGTTACAGAAGTGGTGAGGATAAACCAGAGTGTATGACAGGATCCGATGCTGCTCATACTCCAACCGTAGTAATCGATGAAGAGGGTTATCCCGTCTCTGCCGAAGAGGAAGCCCGACTTTATGAGTTGCGAAAGAATCTGGTGGGCTTCCGCATGTATAACGAGACGTGGCAGTCAAAGAACAACTCCTACAACTATGGTCATATCGATGCCACCAGCGGATATGGAAAGGTGACTATCCGCATGAACAACTATACCAACGACATGAAGTACCTGATAGGCTATACGCCTGACTATACGCTGACCATAGGTTCAGCTCCTCATCAGGAGTATCCTTACACTTGGGACTTTGGCCAGATTTCCATGCAGCAGGCTCTGAATCAAACGGACAATGTGCTGAATGCCATTGAGTCGGAAGGTAGTAAGAGTAGCTTTAGTGGGATGAGTGCTACCACCTGGGACAAGATAGCGAGTGGCGACTATCTGCTGAATACAGACAATAGCGGAGCGTTAGGGTCACAATATGTACCTGGTGCTATTTTGGTTTCCATGGATCGGGCATTGAGCAACTATCCGCAGAGCAAGAGTAGTACTTATACAAAGGACGAATTGGATGGGCTGGGCGTCAATGGTGAGGTGGCTATGCAGATAGACCATGCAAGTAGTAGTTGGAATAGAACAGCTGCAGTAGAAAAAACAATTTCTCTTTTATCATTCAAAGTCGAGGACTATATGTATGCCAAGACAACTACGACAGATGAGGAAACGGGAGAGACTATTGTAACAGCGTGGGGTGTCATGGACGGCACAGAGTTTGACGCAGGAAACGGTAAGGTACAGTTTGCCAACAAAGGCAAGATAGAAGAAACAGCTTACGTCTCATGTGGCTTTGCCTATCGAAGCGACGAGAATGCGGGTAAAAGCAAGTGGATTTTGGTGAAACCCGCAAGAGCCATAGAGGTGGGTGACGTTATCACGGTGAAGACTTTTACCGATATGTTGCCAAATTCAGAAACGGGAGTTGGCATCTTTGCTGCCAATGCTGCTGACCAGCAAGTGGCATCGCTGCCTGTCACGTTGCGCTATACGGAGCTGACGCTATCGTATACGGTTGTTGCTGGCGATGCTATTATTGGTAAGACGGAATTCTATCTGAACAGAGCTACAGGAGGTAAGACGATTCTGATATCAGAGGTGGATATTACGGGTAGTACTGCTTCGCTGCCCCAATTGGATAAGAACCTGTATGCTGTCTCAGACTTGACGCTCACCTTGCCCGACCTGAATGCTGACGGGAAGCAGGACTGGATTTATGTAAGTGCCTCGGCTGCTCCGTCGGCTGTGACGAATGCGACGCTGGTGACTGAGGGTACGGACGGACCTGATGCGAACAGCGACAATGGTGTCTATAAATATAAGGTGACTAACACGGGTAATGCCAATCTGACTTTTGCTGAGGGTACACATATATATAAAATAGGTGTGACGCACCTGCTGAAAGAGATACACCCGGTAGGTGGGGCAGGATGGGCTACGGAGAGTCGTAACCATGCCATAGACCACGGGCTGACTGGCTATTTCACCCAGAACGACGTCAATGCCTATACGGTCGGCTACGACAGCTACGACCTGAATACGGCAACGGTGGCGCTGACACCTATCTATGAAGATGGCTATGTGGAAAAAAACACAGGCGTTGTCTTGAAACTTGACGCGGTAGACAACCTCAGCAAGGCAAATGCGGAGAAGATGGTGCCCTTGTTCTATCCTTCCTATACGCGAGGAGCCTCTACAACGCTTGTCGACTTCCCGACGAACAACATGATGGATCCGAACCTGACGGCTACCAGGCATTATCTGGAGGAAAGCGACGGCTATACGAAATTCATCCTGACCAATGTCCATTGGACCTGGACCTACGACCAACAGTCGCAGACGCTTAGTTCTGAAGGTCCCAAGCAGGCAGAAGCGGCAGGATTCTATCGACTGCACATCTACAATGATGAGACGAAAGACACGATGGCAGACAACACGGCTTATCTGCGTGTTCCTACGTCAGAGTTGCCAATAGCCGTATGGAACCTGCCAACATCAAGCAATGCTGCACCAGTTAGAAATTCGATAGGCATCCGGACAGAAAATGTCATCAGTACGGATATCACCCCATCACCCATCATCGATTACCCATCATCTACCGCAGATGTTGAGGTATGGTATACGTTGAATGGCATTCGACTGGACAGACGTCCTACAAAGCCTGGTCTCTACATCTGTAATGGGAAAAAAGTGATGGTAAGATAGTGTTATAATTCATTATTTTTTGTACCTTTGCATCCGAAATCATAGAAAAGATGGCAAAGAAAGAAGGTAAGGAACTGACACCTATGATGAAACAGTTTTTCGACTTCAAGGCTAAATACCCTGAGGCCTTGTTGCTGTTTCGTTGTGGCGACTTCTACGAGACCTATTGCGAAGATGCCATCGTAGCTTCTCGCATCTTAGGCATCACGCTGACCCATCGTAACAATGGGGCAGGGGCGAAGGGTGACGAGATGGCTGGGTTCCCGCATCATGCGCTAGACACTTATTTGCCTAAACTCATCAGGGCAGGTAAGAGAGTGGCCATTTGCGACCAGTTGGAAGACCCAAAGCTGACGAAAAAACTGGTAAAGCGTGGCATTACGGAACTGGTGACTCCTGGTGTGGCCATGCAGGATACGGTGCTGAACTATAAGGAGAACAACTTCCTTTGTGCCGTACATTTTGGTAAGACTTCGTGTGGCGTATCCTTCCTGGATATTTCTACTGGTGAATTCCTGGTGGGCGAGGGTACTTATGACTATATCGAGAAGCTGATAGGCAATTTCCAACCCAAGGAGGTTCTCTACGACAGAGGGCGCAAGCACGATTTCGAGCGATACTTTGGCAACAGGCTTGTCACCTTTGAGCTTGACGACTGGGTATTTACAGAGCAGACAGCTCACCAGAAGTTATACAAGCACTTCAATGTAAAGTCGCTGAAAGGCTTTGGCATAGACCATCTGAAGAGTGGTGTGATAGCAGCTGGTGCCATCCTGCAATATCTGGAACAGACGTTGCACACGCAGATAGCTCATATCACCAGTATTTCACGTATAGAGGAAGACAAGTATGTAAGGCTCGACAAGTTCACGGTCCGTTCTCTGGAACTGCTGAATCCTATGCAGGAAGACGGCAAGTCGCTGTTGAATGTCATAGACCACACCGTAACCCCTATGGGTGGTCGTATGCTACGTCGTTGGCTCGTGTTCCCCCTGAAGGAAGAGAAGCCTATCAACGAACGTCTGGATATCGTGGAATACTACTATCGCGAGCCAGAGTTCCGTCAGTGTGTCGATGAGCAGCTGCACAGGATAGGCGACCTGGAACGCATTATATCGAAAGTGGCAGTAGGCAGGGTTTCGCCTCGTGAGGTAGTACAGCTGAAGATGGCTCTGCAGGCTATCCAACCCATCAAGACCGCTTGTCTTTATTCCAATAATGAATCGCTGAAGCGGGTAGGGGAGCAGCTCAATCTCTGCGAGTCCATTCGTGAGCGAATAGCCCGTGAGATAGAAAACGACCCACCTCAGCTGGTTGCCAAAGGGGGAGTGATATGCCGAGGAGTGAACGATGAGTTGGACGAACTGCGTAATATCGCCTATAGTGGTAAGGACTATCTCTTGCAGATACAAGAGCGAGAAGCCCAACAGACTGGTATTCAGAGCCTGAAGATAGGCTATAACAACGTGTTTGGATATTATCTGGAGGTGCGCAACACCTATAAGGATAAGGTGCCCCAGGAGTGGGTTCGCAAACAGACATTGGCTCAGGCAGAGCGATACATCACACAGGAGCTGAAAGAATACGAGGAGAAGATATTGGGTGCTGAGGATAAGATCCTCTCTCTCGAAGCGCAACTCTTCAACGACTTGGTATTAGCCATGCAGGAGTTTATCCCACAGATTCAGATTAATGCCAATGTCATAGCCCATCTCGACTGTCTGCTGAGTGCTGCTAAGGCTGCTGAGGAGAACCATTATGTGCGTCCTGTGATTGATACCAGTGATGTCATTGATATCAAGCAGGGGCGTCATCCGGTCATAGAGACACAACTGCCCTTGGGTGAGCATTATGTGCCTAATGATATCCTACTTGATCAGGAACGTCAGCAGATTATCATCATAACCGGTCCGAATATGGCAGGTAAATCGGCTCTGTTGCGCCAAACTGCCTTGATAGTACTGTTGGCTCAGATTGGTAGCTTCGTGCCTGCAGAGAGTGCCAGAATCGGTCTGGTGGACAAGATTTTTACACGTGTTGGTGCCAGCGATAATATTTCATTGGGTGAATCGACGTTTATGGTGGAGATGACTGAAGCTTCTAACATCTTGAACAACGCCACACCACGCTCTCTCGTTCTCTTCGATGAGTTGGGACGAGGCACTTCCACCTACGACGGTATTTCCATAGCTTGGGCTATCGTAGAATATCTCCACGAACACTCTAAGGCACAGGCTCGCACGCTCTTTGCTACCCACTATCATGAGTTGAACGAGATGGAGAAGAACTTCAAGCGCATCAAAAACTATAATGTCTCTGTAAAAGAAGTGGAGGGAAAGGTTATCTTCTTGCGCAAACTGGAGAAGGGTGGCTCAGAACACTCGTTTGGTATCCATGTGGCAGAGATAGCAGGAATGCCGAAGAGTATTGTCAAGCGTGCCAATGTGATACTGAAACAGCTGGAGGCTGATAATGCTTCCGTGGGTACTGTTGGCAAGCCTACAGCGGAAATAGCTAAGAGTCGTGAGGGAATGCAACTCAGCTTTTTCCAGTTGGATGACCCTGTGCTTTGTCAGGTTCGTGATGAGATATTAGGCATTGACGTTAACAACCTCACACCTCTTGAAGCCCTTAACAAACTTAACGACATTAAGAAGATTGTTAGTGGTAAATAAAGCTAAAAACTGAAACAGAAAGCGGAAATTTTAATGGATGGGAAGGGTTAGGATAAAGCGGGCTCCATCTTTATAGGTGGTGTCTAAATGGAGACTCCCTCCTAGCAGTTGAACCACTTTATGGCAGATGGTAAGACCCAGTCCGAAGCCCTGCTTAAAAGGATCGGCCTTATAGAATCGTTCAAAGATGTGCTTCCTCTGCTCTTCGTCGATTCCTATACCAGTATCACTGACGATAAAGCGCACAACACCATGATCAGGACTCTCGTGAACATAAAGCTCCACAGAGCCTTCTTCTGTGAATTTCAAGGCATTGTCCAAAAGTTGTGTAAGTGACTTTTCCAATGCGGTCTTATTGGTTTTGAAAGTATAATCGTCGGAGAGGTCGGTCTTAAATGACAACGAGATAGGTTTGCTGTTCTTCTGTTCCATAGCCTGCATCAGCACTTGACAGAAGCTGTTGATATTGATGGTATCCTCCTTAGCATAGTATTGCTTGCTCTCGTCCTGTGCCACTTCCAGCAGATCATTCACGATGTCTGTAATCTTCATCGTGTTCAACTTGATGTCATCCAGCATGTGGCTTCGCTCTTCCTCTTCCAGGTCATAGTAGGGGTTGGTAATAATCTGAGCATAGCCTGTTATAATATTAATAGGTGTGCGTATCTCATGACTTACATGTTCAATGAACGATGTCTTCATGCGGTCAGACTCCTCAGCTCTTGATAAGGCTATCCCCAGTTCCTTATTCTTCTTCAGTAGTCTTTTCTGATAGCCACGACGTGTAAGGTTTCTGAGAAAGAGTAAGCTGATGACAGCTATCAGCAATATGATGACAGCTGTCAACCAGTAGAGACGGGTTTTTGCCACCTCCTGTTGGGCTTTGTTTACCTCCATCTCCGCATTCATGGCATTCATGTTCTCGTAGATGAGGTTGGCATTTAACGAGTCAATGGCGTCGAGCTTTTTCTGCTGGATGCTAATCATCTTATCCTTGTTTCCCATCATCTGGTAGAGCTGTTTCAGCATATCATAGTAGCCCATGTTTTCAGAAAAGAGCGACTCGTTCTGAATGAGCCTGAGTGCCTCGTCGTAATTACCATCAAAAGCTGCTTTAATGGTCTTCATGATACCATCGTTCTGATCATCTTTCAAATCGTTTTCACGCTTATAGATATTGTATTCATCCAGCTCCCGATAGAAAGACTCTGGGTCATTTTTGAAGAAAAACGCCAGTCCCTTCATAGTCTGTGCATAGCTGTAATGGCTGGGATATTTCTTACAAAATGGCAGACATTGATCTACTATTTCAATGGCCTTGTCTGGGTGAACGGATGTTTCAAGGTTTGCCAACCCCAAATGGGCACCAATCATTCCAACAGTATCATTGGGTGACACCGTATCGATGGCTTTCTGATGATAATATTGAGCCATCTTATAGTTACCTCTTTCCTCATAAAGAGTACCCATCGTGTTATATATCAGGTCGAAGTAGCTATCGCCATTCTCTTTCATCTCCCTTAATAACTCATTAGCCATCTTCAGCGCTTTGGTATTGCGGTGCATATTGGTTTCGTGGGTTATCTCATTAGTGCGGAAGACATAATAACTATGCCGGTCTTTCTTTTGAAGCATGAGGTCCTTCACCTGTTTGTTGACTTCATAGAACTCCTTTTCCTTTTTTGGCTGGTTGAACAGCTCAAAATAGCGCTGCATGATTTCGTTTTCTTTTTGTTTCTCGAAATCAGCCGCCTGCATTGTTACGCACAAAAGCAGAAAAAGGGATAAAAGGAGGCTTCTATGATTCATTATGATGCTTTCTGTTTTCTGAACATGCAAATCAGTCCGATGATAATGAAGGGAATAGAGAGAATCTGTCCCATGTCGAGTGGGAGAGAGGCTTCGAAGGCTTCCTGTATCTCCTTGGTGTATTCAATGAAGAATCGGAAGGTGAAGATATAGAAAAGGCAGAAGCCAAAGTACCAGCCTGTGCCTATCTTCTCAGGCATCCGCTTATGAAGATACCACATGATAAAGAAAAGAATGGCATAGGCAATAGCCTCATACAGCTGTCCTGGATGACGGGGCATCATATCTACCCGTTCAAAGATAAAAGCCCAGGGAACATCCGTTATCTTACCGATAATCTCTGAGTTCATGAGGTTACCCAAGCGGATAAAGCAGGCGGTGGTTCCTGTAGCAATGGCGATATTGTCGAGTACTCGCCAGATGCTCAGCTTCGTCTTGCGCACATACAGCCACAGGGCAATAATCAGTCCGAGGGTACCACCATGTGACGCTAAGCCTTGATAGCCCACAAACTTCCATCCGCCTTCTTCCATAAAGCGAATGGGGATAAACATCTCTACGAAGCCTTTCACAGAAGTCAGGAAATAGTCTGGTTCATAGAAGATGCAATGACCCAAACGGGCACCCAACAAGATGCCGATAAAACAATAAAAAAAGAGTGGATCAAAGAGCTCGTCCTTAATCTTTTGTTCCTTATAGAGTTGCTTCACGAGAAGGTAGGCCAGTGCCAAACCAACAAGCCAGCAGAGTCCATACCAGCGAAAGGGTCCAAACTCAATGCTAGGGTTCCAGATGATATAGTTTAATAGATTCATAGTATTTATTGGACTAAATTGATTGATAAGACATATAGGGCCTATAGGACTCATAAGACCTATAGGTCCCTAGTCTTATTAAACGTTGAACCTGAAGTGCATGATGTCGCCGTCCTGCACCACATATTCCTTACCTTCAATGCCCATTTTACCTGCCTCGCGGACAGCGGCCTCTGAGCCATATTGGATATAGTCGTCATACTTGATGACCTCAGCACGGATAAAGCCCTTCTCGAAATCGGTATGGATGACACCGGCACACTGAGGAGCCTTCCATCCTTTTTTATAAGTCCAGGCCTTCACCTCCATCTCACCAGCGGTGATGAAAGTTTCGAGGTTCAAGAGGGCATAGGCTTTCTTGATCAAGCGGTTGACACCACTTTCCTCCAGACCGAGTTCTTCCAAAAAGAGTTGCTTGTCCTCATAGCTCTCCAGCTCTGCGATGTCCTCTTCTGTCTTGGCAGCAATAATCATCGCTTCGGCACCTTCCTCCTTGGCAAGTGCCTCCACCTTCTTGGTGAAGTCGTTTCCGTTCTTGGCATCTGCCTCACCTACATTGCAGACATACAGCACAGGCTTGGCAGTTAGCAGGAACAGGTTACGGGCACAGTCCTGCTCGTCCTTGCTCTCAAACTCTACGATACGGGCATTCTTGCCTTGTTCCAACACTTCCTTATAGGCATGCAAAACGGTAACCTCCACTTTGGCTTCCTTGTTACCAGCAGCAGCGGCTTTCTCCGTCTTAGCCAGACGACTCTCAATAGTCTCGAGGTCCTTTAACTGAAGCTCGGTATCAATGATTTCCTTATCGCGAATAGGGTCGATGGTACCATCCACATGGGTGATGTTCTCATCCTCGAAACAACGCAACACATGGATGATAGCATCCGTCTCGCGAATGTTTCCCAAGAACTTGTTACCTAGTCCCTCACCTTTTGAGGCTCCTTTTACCAAACCGGCAATATCGACAATCTCGCAGGTGGCAGGAACGATGCGCCCAGGATGTACCAGTTCAGCCAGTTTGGTGAGTCGCTCATCAGGCACCGTAATCACACCTACGTTAGGTTCTATCGTACAGAAAGGAAAGTTTGCTGCCTGTGCTTTTGCACTCGACAAGCAATTAAACAATGTGGACTTCCCCACGTTTGGGAGTCCCACAATACCACATTTTAATGACATCTTCTTTTATAAACGTTTATATTCTGTGTGCAAAGGTAGTGCAAATCGAGCGAAATACAAAGAAAAAACTTTTTTTTCTTTTATTTCCGAGATGTAGCCTGCTTTCTTGCAAAGCAAAAAGTTACGAAAAGTCGAGCGAAAAGCCAAATATAAAAGAATATTTGTATCAGAAATTGATTATCTTTGCATCCAGAACGATAACAGAAAGAAAGTGATATGAAAAAAGGTTTATGTTTATTGGTGACTTGGCTATTGAGTATGTCAGGCTATGCACAGAATGTGAATATTGAGTTCATGACACCAAGTATTGTACATGTGGTGAAGGGGAAACCTACTAAGACACTGGTGGTGACGGCGAAACCACAAGACGTAAAAGTGGTGAAGAAAGGCCTTACTACTTCGAGCAGCGAACTGACTGTCAGGCAAGATGCTCAAGGCAACCTGACATTCCTTACTGTTAAAGGAAAGGTGTTGTTGCGTGAAAAGGATTGTGGGATAGCTGAGGCGCGTCAGACATTTACGCTTGACAAGGATGAAGCTATCTATGGCTTGGGAACTATCCAAAATGGAAAAATGAACAGGCGAGGCGAGAAGAAACGCATGGAACAGTCGAATCTTGAGGATTTTCAGAACGTCTTGCAGAGTATTAAGGGGTGGGGCATCTATTGGGAGAATTATTCGCCAACCTTGTTTGAGGATAATGCCAATGGTATGACATTCGATTCAGAAGCAGGTGAGGGTATTGACTATTATTTCATGTATGGTGGTTCTGCTGACGGTGTGATAGCCCAGATGCGTCATCTTACAGGCGAAGTGCCTATGTTCCCTATGTGGACCTATGGTTTCTGGCAATCGAAGGAACGCTATAAGAGTGCTCAAGAAACGGAGGGTATTGTTGACCAATATCGCGCTTTGCAGGTTCCATTGGATGGTATCATCCAAGACTGGCAGTACTGGGGAAGCAACTATCTGTGGAATGCGATGGATTTCCTTTCAGAGGATTTTGCCAATGGACAGCAGATGATCAAGAATGTCCATGCAAAACATGCTCATTTCATGATAAGTATTTGGGCAAGTTTTGGACCTCAGACCCAGCAGTTTCGTGAGTTAGCGGAAAAGGGCTTGTTGCTGCCTATCGAGACATGGCCTCAAAGTGGGCTCTCTCATATCTGGCCTCCTAGGATGGATTATCCTTCAGGGGTAAAGGTCTATGATGCTTTCCATCCAGAAGCTCGTGCTATCTACTGGAAACACCTAAAGCGTCTTTACGACTATGGTACAGATGCGTGGTGGATGGATTCAACAGATCCTGATTTCTTCAATCCCAAGGATAGTGATTATGAGTATCCAGTATATGGTGGCACCTGGCGCTCACAACGTAATGCCTTCCCTTTGGAAACCGTTCGCGGCATCTATGAGTCGCAACGCAAAGAGTGTTCTTCAGAGAAACGCGTCTTCATCATGACACGAAGCAGTTTTGCAGGTCAGCAGCACTATGGCTCGAACATGTGGAGTGGTGATGTCAATTCTTCATGGGACATGTTGCGAAAACAAGTGCCTGCAGGCTTGAGCTTCTCATTAACGGGCAATCCCAACTTCAATACGGATATCGGTGGTTTCTTCTGTGGTTCGTACAACACGAAAGGTAGTGGTTCAGCCCCTCAAAATCCACAGTTCCAAGAACTCTATGTCCGTTGGATGCAGTACGGTCTTTTCTGTCCTGTCTTCCGTAGTCATGGTGCAGATGCTCCTCGCGAGATATGGCAGTTTGGCAAGAAAGGCGAGCCGGTCTATGATGCTATTGAGAAGATGATTCGTTTGCGCTATCGTCTTATTCCTTATCTATATAGTACAGCCTGGCAGGTAACCTCTGCTAATGGTAGCTATATGCGTCCGTTGTTCAGCGATTTTGCTGCTGATAGGAAAGTATGGGATATGACCGACGAGTTTATGTTTGGACATAGCATCCTTGCAGCACCTATTGTCAAAGCACAATACACGGAAGAAAAGATTATCCGAACAGATGCTATGACAGGGTGGAATCGTCAGGATGTCAAAGGACAGAAGGAGGATGGAAGTAATATCAACTGGTTGGAGAAAAAGTCTGCTACGACCTATTTGCCAAAGGGTACTCAATGGTATGACTACTGGACGGGTAAGCGTTATCAAGGTGGACAGAGGGTGACATTGGAAACAACCCTCGACCAGGTGCCGATGTTTATCCGTGCAGGCAGCATCCTTCCATTAGGTCCTGAGATGCAGTATGTGGGTGAGAAGACGTGGAATCATCTGGAACTCCATATTTATCCAGGTGCTGATGGCTCTTTCACTCTTTATGAAGACGAGGGTGATGGTTATCATTACGAGGAAGGTATCTATACCACCATTACCTTTCATTGGAATGACAAGGCTCGTAAGCTAACGATAGGACAACGTAAAGGCCAATATCCTGGTATGTTGCAACAAAGGACGTTTACGGTTATTTGGCCTGATGGCTCTTCGCAAGTAGTTACCTATGATGGAAACGAGATAGTCTTATAATAGAAAAGCGGGACCTCAATCTGAGATTCCGCTTTTCTTTATTCATGTAAAAGGTTATTCCTCTGGAGAGAAATCATCCTTACCAACGCCGCAGATGGGGCATACCCAGTCTTCGGGAATGTCTTCAAAGGCTGTGCCGGGAGCAATACCGCTATCGGGGTCGCCTACTTCGGGGTCATACACATAACCACAGGTGTCGCAAATGTACTTTTTCATTTTTGTAAAAATTTGTTTAGTTATTATTAGAAAGAATTCGTTCCACCTTTTCTATAATAGTTTCTGGTGAAATATTGTTCATACATGCATAATCGCCTCGTCGGCAAGGCTTCTGTCCGTAAATGCTACAAGGGCGACAGTCAAGTTCTGTTTGCACGATATTTGTCTCGTCCTGTCCCCATCCCAGGAATCCTGCATAGGGATGAGTTGCTCCCCATATGCTGATAACAGGAATGCCTGTAAGTGAAGCCAGGTGCATATTCGATGAGTCCATAGAAATCATCGTGTCAAGATGACTCATTAAGATAAGCTCCTGATGGAGCGATTCCACTTCTCTGCAGACAAAGACACACGCCTTATGCTGTTCTATCCATTCTGTGAAGTAAAGGTCTTCTTGCTGTCCGCGTCCGAACAGGAAAATGCGGGCTTTAGGATGTTTCTGTAGCAGTTGATCTATCACCTGGCTCATCAGTCGGGGAGGGTAGATCTTACCCATATGAGCTGCAAAAGGTGCAATGCCTATCCACTGCTCGAACGAATTTTTGACATTCATTCCTTTCGGCAACATATTCAGGTTGCCTTTTTCGCCTTCTGGGAAGATACTCTTAAAGCGGATGTCAACAGGATAGCCCAGCTTTTTGAATACTTCTACATAGTTTTCGAAAGAGGTGGGTTGTTGCTCTAGGTGTTTTGAGTGTTTAGAGGTGATACGCCGGCGGCCTTTTCTATGCTTATTGATATGAGCCACCCTATAATGTCCAATGTTAAAGCGAAGTCGCAAGTATTCTGACCGTAATACATTATGCAAGTCGGCAACAGCAGTAAACTGTTTTGCCGCAAGGCGTCGATACAAGGCATTAAGTCCCTTGATACCATGATACTCGTGTTTCAAGTCTGCCGCCATGAAGTTGACGTTAGGAGCTAAGTCTTCAAACAAAGGACAAGCAAAAGTGCGACTTAATACCGTGAAGCGAACATCCGGATATTGCTGTGCCAGCGAATACACCACAGGCACCACCATCGCTACATCGCCCAAAGCAGAAAAGCGAATAACGAGAACATGTTCTTTTTTCATGACTTCTTATTACTTCTTATCTCTCACTTCTCACCTCTTATAAAGTACAGGATTCGTGCTGGGGTCGTTGTACATCTTCATTTGTCTATAGACTTTCATATACTTACGACCAGCCTTGATGTCATCCAGCAATTGATCGATGGCTTTTGAGAGATCTACCTGTTGTTCCAATAATACATCTAGCTTAGCTTTGCATTTGGCAATATGTTCTGCATCAGCATCCTTGCGCTCCGTCTGCTCCTTCATGTGCCATATCTTCAAAGCCAGAATGCTGAGGCGGTCTATTGCCCATGCAGGACTCTCTGTGTTCAGCGTGGCTTCCGGAAGCACTTGCACTTCTGCAAACAAGGTGCGGAAGTAGCTGTCTATCTCTTCCACTAGGTCAGTACGGTCCTGATTAGAGCGGTCAATGCGTCGTTTCAGCGCCAAAGCCTTGATGGGCTCTATATGCGGATCGCGGATAATATCCTCCAGATGCCACTGAACGGTGTCTATCCAACATTTTGTATAGAGGCTGAACTCAATGGTGTCGCGCTCATAGGGATTATTGATAGGCGTGTCCACATGGTCTTTCAAGTGGTAGTCACGAATAGCAAGACTAAATACTTTATTTGCTTTTTCTGTAAATGACATATATTTATATGTTTTTGTTGTTTATTTTGCAAAGATACGAAAAAGAAGTGATAAGTGATATAGGAAAGGCAATAATTTAAATTTATTTTGTAACTTTGTGCCCAGAAATGAAGATAATTGTTGACGATAAGATACCTTATATCCACGAAAAATTGGCTCTGTTGACCAATGATGTGGTGTATTTGCGAGGTGCCGACATCACGGCTGATGACGTGAAGGATGCCGATGCCTTGATTGTGAGAACGCGCACCCTCTGCAATGAGCAATTGCTCTCGGGCAGCAAGGTACAGTTTATTGCTACAGCCACGATAGGCTTCGATCATATAGATACTGCTTATCTGAAGCAAGCGGGAATAGCCTGGACCAATTGTCCTGGTTGTAATTCCGGTTCCGTCGCACAATATGTCGAATGTTCGCTGTTGCAGATGAAAGAGCATCTGGGGCTTGACCTGCAGCATTCTACCATCGGAATCGTTGGTTGCGGACATGTTGGTTCGAAGGTGAAGGTTGTTGCCGAACGACTCGGTATGAAAGTTTTGGTGTGCGACCCGTTATTGAACCATTCCGATTTCGTGTCATTTGACGTGATAGAACATGAATGCGACGTGATTACTTTTCATGTGCCATTAACCCATGAAGGACCTTATGCTACCTATCATCTGGCTGATGAACAATTTTTCCATCGTCTCGCTCTCGTACCTTATATAATAAATACCAGTCGAGGTGAGGTGGTGGATAATGATGCATTGCTTTTAGCCTTGCAAGAGGGTAGGGTGCGCGATGCAGTCATCGATGTGTGGGAAGGCGAGCCGAAGTTAAACGAGGCATTGCTGAAGCGCGTCTTTATTGGCACGCCCCATATTGCAGGCTATTCAGCTGACGGAAAGGTGAATGCCGACAATATGGTTATTGAGGCACTTTGTCATCATTTCCGTTTGTCTCATCCTGGGTTGATAGTCCCTCCAGCACTCCCTTCTGGTTTTCAGGATACGGGAAGTCCTTTGGATTATTATAACCCGATGGTGGATAGTCAACAGTTAAAGAGTGAGCCGTCAATGTTTGAAAATTTACGTAATAACTATCCTTTAAGACGCGAAAAGTTGCACAATTACTAGCTGTTTGTGCAGGAAAGAGTGTTTTTTTACCTATAAAATTTGCATAACTCGATAAAAATGTGTTATTTTGCACCCGCTAAGCGACACATTTTTGTGAAGTTTTCAGAATAAGAAAGTAATTATTAACATTTAAAGAAGAAAATTATGTCAGAAATTGAAAGCAAAGTAAAGGCTATTATTGTGGACAAACTCGGTGTTGATGAGGCAGAGGTTAAGCCCGAAGCAAGTTTCACTAACGATCTTGGTGCTGATTCACTGGATACTGTAGAGCTCATTATGGAATTTGAGAAAGAGTTCGGTATCTCTATCCCCGACGATAAGGCTGAGAAGATCGGTACTGTTGGTGATGCTATCGCTTACATCGAGGAGAACGCAAAATAAAGTAAAAAGGTAAAAGTGAAGAGTGAAGAATTTGCTGCCGCCTTAACTTCACCAAATTGGAAGTGCGGTAGCAAATTTTTCACTTTTCCTTTTTCATTATACCCTTAA
>ODAI012635410.1_pt1 | contig 31680 bp, 44 predicted proteins | sample 1539321 | NCBI WGS metagenome assembly ODAI01 (sample SAMN02144231, study PRJEB22623) | gut metagenome | biome: sheep rumen | host: Ovis aries | place: New Zealand
CTTCTGAAGTCAGTGGAAGCAGCAGTCTTCCTGTTGGTGACTACTTCTATCAGAACAAAGCAACATCCGCTTACGCGGTTGCTACGTTGGGCGGTTTTTGGCATGATGGTTCTCTTGCGGGCGGTTTCGCTTGGAGTGTGGCTGGTGCTTCGTCTAGTCGTGATCGGACTATCGGCGGTCGCTTGCTGTATGCACCTGCATCTGCTGCATAAAGAACAATGTTGCTGTTAAAATAATGATATTATGGGCAATTTGTGCTGATTCACTGAAAAGGCACATCCACAAAACAATGAAAAAGTCAGCATTAACCAGTTGCTAAATTAGGCAGTAATTGGAATAATGGTTCTAATGCAGGCAGTTTCTATTGGAATGTGAATAATGCTTCGTCTAATCGTAATCGGAATATCAGCAGTCACTTACTAAATGCATATAAAAACATGAAGCACCTTGAACTTCGGTTCAGGGTGCTTCTTACATGTGAACATATTGCCCTGCCACTTGGCAAAACATAAAAAGAATGAAAGGTTGTATTGGTAAAGGAAATCTTTATTTTCTTGAAGATTTGACCATTCAATGTGCATACAAAAATGAAACGATTTGGAAACCTATACGCAAGAATCTATGACATGGAAAACCTGAAACTTGCACACCAAAATGCAAAGAAAGGAAAAGGTTGGTACAAGGAAGTCAAGATGGTTGATTCAGATCCTGAAAAGTATTTGAAGGAACTTCAGGACATGCTGATCAATAAGACTTACAACACATCTGAATATACAACCTTCATCAAGAAGGACAGCGGAAAAGAAAGATTGATTTACAAACTGCCCTATTATCCTGACAGAATCTGTCAGTGGGCAATTTTGCAGATCATTGAACCAATTCTGATCCGGAACTTCACAGATGACACTTATTCTGCAATCCCAAAAAGGGGAATCCATTTGTGTCTGAAAAAGGTTGAACATGCTATGCAGACAGATGTTCCTGGTTGTCAGTATTGTCTGAAGTTGGATGCAAGGAAGTATTATCCTTCCATCAACCATGACATCCTGAAACAGAAATACAGAAAACTGTTCAAAGATGAAGACCTTCTTTGGCTGCTTGATGAAATCATAGATTCCACACCGGGTGAAACAGGAATTCCTATTGGGAACTACATTTCACAGTATAGTGGGAACTTTTATCTGTCAGACTTTGATCATTGGATCAAGGAAGTCAAACATGTGAAGTATTATTTCAGGTACATGGATGACATTGTGATCTTTGGAAAGACCAAAGAAGAACTGCATCAGTTGCGGAAAGACATTGATGAATACTTCAGGATGAAACTGAAGCTGTCAGTCAAGGGAAATTGGCAGGTGTTTCCAACCTATGTCAGGGGTGTGGATTTTGTTGGTTATAGGATCTTCTTGAACTACAAATTGTTAAGGAAGACAACCTGCAAGCAGATGAAGCGGAAGATGGTCAGTATCAACAAGCACAGACTTGAAGGACAATCATTGACCTATTCTGAATGGTGTTCCATCAATTCCTACAAAGGATGGTTGATTCATTGTGATTCTTTTAGGTTGCAACAGAAGTATTTTGCACCAGTTGAAAAATATGCTGATGCATTTTACCAATTCAACATTAAAAACAAGAAAGGCGGTAAAGTCACATGAAAGATTATGGAAAAGTAAGAAGCACAGTCAGACCTGAAGAAAAGGTCATTGATGAATTCAGTGTGTGGATTGCATCTGACATCCAGGGTGTCACTGAAGCAGGGATTGATGATCAGGAAGGATTCACCGGTTTTGAATACAACCTTGTGCAGTATGACAAGGATGAATACATCAAGCTGATTGATGAAAAGAATGCTTCCCTTGAACAGCAGATGACTGACACACAGATTGCACTTTGTGATGTGTATGAAATGCTTGGATAAGCAGAAAGGACAGGTGAAGAACAATGGCAGCAGTATATGCAGACCTTATCATGAAAGGTGTCAAGACAATTGATGATGTTCCCAAGAAGCTGAAAGCAGAAGTTCAGCAGATCCTTGAAGAAAGAGGATGGGTTGGAACTGAAGGTGAACAGTGATGCTTTGGGTCATCATAAAACTATTATGCAGAAAGGATGTGGGTCAAATGGCAGTGGTATATGCAACACTTATCATCAAGGGCAAGAAGACTATCAATGATGTTCCTGAAAGAATCAGAGAACAGGTCAGACAGATTCTTATTGACCTTGACCTTCCGGAACTTGCAGAGTAAAGAAGGAACATTGAAGACCACCTGACAATCACATCAGGTGGTCTTCTTATTATCACAAGGAAAGGAAGGTGAATGGTTATGGAAGACTTGACACTTGGACTTGTCTTCACAGCAGTCTTTGCATCACAGGGTCTTTGGGCATTGATCCTTTACCTGGTGCAGAGAAAGGACAAAAAGAAAGACAAGGAATCAGAAGTCTTGGACAATCAAAGTCAGATGCTGCTTGGTCTTGGACATGACAGAATTGTCTTTCTTGGTACGCACTACATCCAACAGGGGTCAATCACAGAAAATGAGTTTGAGAACCTGAACAAGTACCTGTATGAACCATACAAGAAACTTGGTGGGAATGGAACTGCTGAAAAAATCATGATTGATGTCAAGAATTTACCTATAAAGAAGAAATAAAGAAAGGAATGGTGAACAGTATGAACATCAACTGGAAAGTCAGACTTAAAAACAAGAACTTTTGGCTTGCAATCATCCCGGCTGTCCTTCTGCTTATTCAGGCAGTTGCAGCAGTGTTTGGTTATCAGATTGACCTTGGTGACCTTGGAAACAAGCTGCTTGTGGTTGTCAATGCGGTCTTTGTGGTTCTTTCCATCCTTGGAATTGTCACAGATCCAACCACACAGGGCATCAGTGACAGCACACTTGCATTGACCTATAACGAACCAAAAAAGAAGGGGTGATCACTATGGATGAAAAGGAAAAGATCATAACAGATGAATCACAGTTCAGTGAAGAAGCACTGGATGAACTGTCAAACGGAAAGGGGGAAGATGAAGATGCAGAAGTTCAGCAATAGTCCTTTGGTATCTTACACCAAGTTATCCCCTAACAATTCCGGGCAAAGGACACATGACATTGACAGGATCACACCACATTGTGTGGTTGGTCAGTGTTCTGTTGAAACCCTTGGAAACATCTTTGCACCTACAAGCAGACAGGCATCTTCCAACTATGGAATTGGTGTTGATGGTAGGGTTGCAATGTATGTGGAAGAAAAGAACAGATCCTGGTGTAGCGGTGGAAAGGATAAAAACGGAAAGATTATTTATGTGAATGGTGTTTCCGGTGCAATGAATGATCAAAGGGCAGTCACCATTGAATGTGCATCAGATGCATCAGAACCTTATGCTTTCAATGATGTTGTTTACAACAGACTGATTGACCTTTGTGTGGACATCTGTCAGCGATATGGAAAGACCAAACTGCTTTGGATAGCAGACAAAGGACAGTCTGTTCTTTATGAACCCAAGGCAGATGAAATGGTTCTTTCTGTTCACAGATGGTTTGCAAACAAGTCCTGTCCTGGTAACTGGTTGATGGCAAGAATGGATGATCTTGCTGCAAAGGTCACAGAAAGACTTGGTGGAACATCTGAACCTGTTCAGATTGTCAGCAGTCTTCCTTCCTGCCCTTTCAGCGTGAAGGTGCTTATTGATGACCTGAACATCAGGACTTCAGCAGGAAAAGGAAACAATCTGACAGGAAAGCACACTGGAAAGGGCATCTTCACCATTGTGGAAGTTCAGAATGGTTGGGGCAAGCTGAAAAGCGGTGCAGGGTGGATTTATCTTGAAAATCCTTCCTATGTGACTATTCTTGGAACTACTGCACCACAGGACACCATCAAGTCTGCAAAGACCATCAATGCACCTGCAACCACTGAAGCAGATCCGGAAAAGATATGGAACTTCCTTTCTGCTTGGATCGGAAATGATTATGGTGTTGCAGGTCTCATGGGAAATCTTTATGCAGAATCTTCCCTTGTAGCAAACAACCTTCAGAACAGTTTTGAAAAGAAACTTGGAATGACTGATGCTGAATACACATCCAGGGTGGACAATGAAACCTATGACAATTTTATCAAGGATTCAGCAGGATATGGTCTTGCACAGTGGACATACTGGTCAAGAAAACAGGCATTGCTTGCTTTTGCAGACGAAAAGAAAGCATCCATTGGAAACCTTGACATGCAGCTTGAATTCCTGAAGAAAGAAATCAGTGAATGCTATGTTTCCATGCTTGCAACCTTGAAGACTGCAACATCTGTCTTTGAAGCATCCACTGCTGTTCTGACCATCTATGAAAAACCTGCTGATCAGGGTGCATCTGTCCAGGCTAAAAGGGCAGAATTTGGTCAGAAGTTCTTTGATCAGTTCCATCAGGAAGCAAAGTCTGATGTGATGTATGTGGTTCAGGTTGGTGCATTCAGTAAGAAGGAAAATGCTGAAGCATTGATGGAAAAAATCAAGGCAACAGGTTTTGATGCTATCCTGAAAGAAGTATAAACCCTTGACAGTATGACACTGGTATGACACAATGGATGTCCAAAGTGTTGATTTTGTGGGGTTTGTAGTTAACAAAGAGATAATTCAACAATTGAATATCAAGATGACAAGAACCCTTGGAAATGTAGCGTTTCCAAGGGTTCTTTTTATTTTCCACAGTTTAGAAAATTGGTGTGGACAAGTGCAGATTTTTGTCCGTATGACACAAGTATGACACAGGTATGACACACCGGATCAGATGTCTTGTGCAAGACTTTGACTGTCTTGTGCAAGACACCCTGAAAAAAATTTTCTTATTTCCAACTTTGTCCTGAAGTGGTGGGTTTCACCGGTCTTCAGGGTGATGTCATAACCATCATGTGTGTTGCCCTTCATGGACAGAATCTGTTCCCTTGACCTTTCTGAAAGCTGCATATTGTCAAACATTCCTTCTTGATCTTTCATCACAAGGTGCAGGAAGTATTTGTTCATGGACATTCCTTTTGCTTCAGCAAGGTCTTTTATGACCTGCTTTGTTCCTTTTGGAACAGAAAAATTGATTCTTTCATAATGGTCTTTGTTGAACTGGTTCTTGTATGATGTCCTTGACATTGGTTCACCTTCTTTCAGATCTTGTTGATTGCTTCCAGTTTCAAAGGAAGTTCAAGGTGTGTGTACACTGTTTCAGTGACACCCTGTCCTTTGTGACCAACAATCTTCCTGATGACCCTTTCATCCACACCTGCTTCAGTCAGAAGGGAAATACAAGTGTGTCTTGTGTCATGTGGGCGGTGATTGAATCCAAAGGAATCCATGATTGGTTTCCAGTATGAATCATAATAGTTCCGGTATAAGAAAGGTTGTTCTTCAGGTGTGCAGATCAGATGGTCACAGTCTTTTTTCAACCAGTGTTCAAAGAAGGGAACAATCTTTTCTGCAATAGGAACTTCCCTGATGCCCGCTTCCGTCTTTGCGTGTTTTATATAGAACCATCTTTCTTCAAGGTTGATGTTTTCTTTGGTCAGTTCCAACAATTCACCTATTCTGCAACCGGTATATATCAGGATCAGGACAACAGTCACATATTCAGATCCGGAAGCATCCCAAAGAAGCTGAACCTGCTTCTTGGTAAACATTTCCCTTTTCATCCTGTTTGGATTCCCCGGCTTGCTGATGTCAAGGTATCTGATCATTTCCCTTTTGTCCTGATTTACAATTTCATGCACAACAGCATAGTCATACATCAGACCAAACATGTTCTTCATGGTCTTCAGGGTGGGTGTGTTCTTTCCTGATTCATCCAAAGTCTGCTGAAGGTGATCCAGTTTGATGTCCTGGAACTTCATCTTGTGCAGTCCGGAACAGGTGTTGAATGCTGCAACATAACCATTTGTGTTCTTGATCTTCTGAAAATGTCCTTCAGACCATCTTTCATAGACTTCTTCAAAGGTGATTGTATCAAAATGCAAATCATAAGGATCTTCATTGTATGATGCAAGTGCTTGAAGGGCAGCAGACCTGGTTGGATAATAACCAATGACTTCATACTGCTGTTTTGATTGGAATCTTAATTTTCCATCATCCAACACCTGAAGGGATTCTTCTTGTGGTGGTTTTCCGTCTATGAAATGCCCTGTCAGGCGGTCAAACCATTTCCATCCGGTTGTTTTCCTTGCCCTGAATGGATTCCGTCTGTTTCCAGGCAATTTTGAAATGTTTCCATAACCATTTGGAAGTTTCATTGTTCCATCCCTTTCATTGATATTGGATGGAAGAAATGCTATAATATTTCATTGAAAGTGATGACCATTTCTTCCATCCTGAAGTGGTTCATTCAGACCCTTGTCTGTTGCATCAGGCAGGGGTCTTTTTATAATCATAATTCTATCTTGGAAGGTGCAGATCCAAGACCGGTGTTCTGAAGATCAATGAACCTTCCCCATTCTTTAGCACTTCCCCAAAATGCAAGCATTCCTTTGTCATACTGAACAACCAGGTAATACTTTTTGACACCTTTCATTTTGGAAGTATTCTTTGCTTCACCATGAAACTTGACCATGAACCTTTCTTCTTCCATTGCAGAAAAAGAACTGATTCTGTTCAGGGGAAGGGTGACCACAGTTTCAGGTTTTATCCTGGTAATGACAAGTTGTTCATCCTTCAGTTCCAGTGTGCAGGGATAATCTGTTGCAAATGCATCAATCCCTTCATAGTGCATTGCCCTGATTGGTTCTTCCTTCTTTTTCTTTCCAAACATAAAAAATCACCATCCTTTCTGTTTTACCTTGAACCGCTGATGACACCTTGAACCCACTGAAAGCCTTGAAAATAAAGGATTCTTAATTTTGGGGTTCAAGGGTTCAAGATGATTCTTATATATTTATTATTTTTTAGTATTTCTATAATTTGTACAGATTTAAGAATTTACTATTTTATTAAATAAATTGAAAACACCTTGAACCCCTTGAACCGATACATCTGAAACCCTTATAAATAAAGAGATTGAAGGGGTTCAAGGTGTGTCATTTTGTACCTTGAACCGCTTGAACCCCTTGAACCTTATTCATCAGAATACTTTGGAAGGTTGGACAGATCTTCCAGGTCTTCAAGTGCTTTATCTTTTCCAAGGGCATTCAACCTGGTGAACCATTCAAGCATCCTGACAGCATCCCTTCCAAAGTTCTTTTGAACCATTTCAATGGTGATCACTTCTTCAGACAGTTTATGTTCCAAGTCAAAACACATAAGTTCTGAAGGTCTTATGTCAAACAGTTTGGACATCTGTTCAATATAAGACCTTTTTATATTTTCAACCTGTCCGGTTTCCCATTTGTTGATTGCTGCCCTGTTCACAGGTGGATCAAGTTTCTTTCCAAGTTCTTCTTGTGTCAGGTCATGGTTCTTTCGTAACTGTTTAATGTATTCACCCATTGTCATAACAGTCACCATCCCTTTCATTTATGTATTATTACAGTGGACATTGTATCTTGAATTTTAGCATATATGAGTTATTTTTTCAATTAAACTTGTAAAAATATCTTAAAAATTTGAAAAAAGGTCTTGACAGGATACAAGTGCAGTGATAATCTGTCATTGTATCTTGAAAGCGTACATTTGAAAGGATGGTTCAGATGGAAGGTTATTCAATCAGATGTGGTGGTCATAATTACATCACTTTAGAACACAATGATAAGTTCATTTTTTGCCTGGACAATGATTGTCAGTATGCAGAAGAAATGATTCATCAGATTCAGAAAAGAACCGGAATGAAGTTCCAGGACATTCCCATTAAGGGAAGCAAGGATGACTTTGAAGGTCTTCGGTTTTTCAATGGTGGGTGGAAGCGTGACTTTTGGAACAACTTCCCTGATGAAAAGGAACTTGATGCATTCATGAAGATGCAGCAAGGTCAGATGAAAGGAAGGTGATGCAGATGAAATCAGCATTTCTTCAGGAACTTCCACAGTATCACTTTGACAGGGATGCATTTGTGGAATCCTTCAAGAAGGTGTTTTCCATTGATGAAATCTTTGAACTGGAAGTTGCCTGTCAGGAACACAGGTCATTATCAGACTTTCATCTGTATTATGCAGAAGATGAATTTTACATCATCCATCTGCAAAGTGGAACAATTATCAATTGGTATAAACACCTTGGAAGAACCAACACTTGCAACAAGGAAGGATTTGGTCTTGATGACCTTCAGGAACTGTTGGAAGCACTGAAAGAAGACATGGGGGATTGATTATGTGGTTAGTATATGAGAATTCACACAGCAAAGCAGTTATTGAATGTCCAACAGAAGATGAAGCATTTGAATACTGCAAAGAAAATCCTTGGTGTTATTACATTTATGTTGAAGTTTGAAGAAAGGAAGGTGCAAGCATGAACAAGCAGAAATTGGTTGGAATCATGCATGGTTGCGGTGACAGACAGGAAGACCTTGCAAAGGCAATTGGTATTTCCACACAGCGATTCAATGCAAAGATCAATGAAACTGATGGTGCTGAATTCACCCAGGGTGAAATTCAGAGAATCAAGGAAAGATACAACCTTTCATCTGATGATGTGGATGCAATTTTTTTTACTTCGGTTGTATCTTAAAAGCGTACATTTACAGAAAGGATGGTGTAAATGGAAAAGAACAGATTGTCAGTGTTTGATGCTGCACAGCTTCTGAACTGTTCTGAAGAAACAATCCGGAATGGATTGAAAGACAACAGCTTCCCTTTTGGGTTTGCAGTGAAACAGTCAGGAAGGTGGACATACATCATCACTGTTCAGAAGTTTGAAGAAACAACAGGAATCAAAGTCAGCAAAGGGGTGATGTCATGAAACTGTTTCCACATCAGGAAGATGTTCTGAAGCAGACAGAAGGAAGAAACCGGGTTGCTTATTATTTGGACATGGGTCTTGGAAAAACCTTTGTTGGATCTGAAAAAGCAGTCAGTTTGGATGCAAACATTGTTTTGATCGTTTGTCAAAAATCTAAAGTTCAGGATTGGATTGATCATTTCAGAATCAATTATGACTGGATTGATGATGTGCTTGATCTTACGGATAAAAAACAGTTTGAACTGTTCACCGGATTATTAAAGATCAAGTTGTTTCCACCTAAATATGTTTGTATGGGGGTGATCAATTATGACCTGATCTTCAGAAGAAAAGACCTGCTGAACCTTGAAAACTTCACACTGCTGCTTGATGAATCATCCCTTATTCAGAATGAAAAAGCAGAAAGAACCAAGTTCATCCTGAAAATGCATCCCAAGAATGTGATCCTGCTGTCCGGTACACCAACATCAGGGAAGTATGAAAACCTTTGGTCACAGATTCAATTGCTTGGGTGGAACATTAGTCTGAAACTTTTTCAAAGGCAATATGTGAACTGGAAGAAGATTGATGTTGCTGATGTGAAGATTGGTGTGGTTGACAAAGATGATCCATACAAGAATGTTGACCGGTTGAAAACTAAACTTCGTGAATATGGGGCGGTGTTCCTGAAGACAGAAGAATGCTTTGACCTTCCGGAACAGACCTTCATTGACATCAAAGTGGATTCTTCCAAGGAATACCGGAAGTTCAAGAAGGATAAGTTCATCAAGATTCAAAGGGATTGGGCAATTGAAAATGCTTGTGATCCCAATGACATTGGTGAAAGGGAACTTGCAGGTGATACCACACTGACACAGATGCTATATGAAAGACAGCTTTGTGGAATGTATTCAGATGAAAAGTGGCAGGCACTGGAAGATCTGATTGAAAGCACACAGGACAGACTGATCATCTTTTACAACTTCAATGATGAACTGATGTTGCTGAAAGAACTTGCAGAAAATCTTGAAAGACCGGTGTCAGAAGTAAACGGACAAACCAAAGATCTGACCAACTATGAAGAACAATCCAATTCGATCACCCTGATCCAGTATCAGGCAGGAAGCATGGGTCTGAATCTTCAGAAAGCAAACAAGATTGTTTATTTCACCCTTCCACTAATGTCTGAACTATTTGAACAGTCAAAGAAACGGATTCACAGGATTGGACAGAAGCAACCTTGTTTCTACTACACATTAACAGTGAAAAACAGTGTTGAAGAAAGCATCAAAAGGGTGCTTGACATGAGAAAGGACTATACAAATGAACTATTTGAAGAAAACTGCTGAAGTGGTTGCAACAATAATGATATTTGTGGGTTTCTTCTTACTTGTGGGAACAGCAGGTGCATCTGATTATGCTGATGAAATCGGTGAAGTGTTCAGCTATTCAAAATATATTCCTTATATTGTCAGCGGATTTGTGCTGATCTTTTCCGGTCTTGGAATCGTGAAATATCTTGAAAGTAAAGGATGGTATGAAGATGGATCAGAAGAATGTTGAAAAGATTTATGGAAGAAAGATTGTCAGGGATGGTCAGGGTGTCAGACACACAAAGAAGAACTATGCAAGGCGGTTCTTTATGATTATGGGATGCAGTTTTCTTCTTGGTGCTATGTTTGGCAGTATAGTGACCGGAATCATTGTCCATAAGAATGACATGAAAAAACTGATGTTAAGACAGGAAACACTGTCCGGTGCAGAAGTACAGATGATTCAGTCCAATCCTTATGGAAGCGGAAACAATGTGATCACAGATGAAGGGATCACTTGGGAAACAGACAACAATTTCATTCCCCTGGATGTGAACATGGACAGGGATCTTCAGGAATATGTGTTTGAATTGTCTGCTGCATACAACATTGACTGGACACTGGTCATGGCAATCATCAGTCATGAATCTGAATTTGTTTCAACTGCTATTAGTGCAACAAATGATTATGGTCTAATGCAGATAAATGTCTGCAACCATGAAATGCTTCAGGACAGACTTGGAATCACAGACTTCCTGGATGAAGAACAAAATATCAGGGCAGGACTTTATGTTTTATCATACCTTTTCAAAAAATATGATGGAAACACACATGAAGTCCTAATGGCATACAACATGGGTGAAAATGGTGCTGAAAGACTTTGGAACAGTGGTGTGCATTCCACAAGTTATTCAAGAACCATCACAACCATACAAGAAGAATTTCAACAGCAAATTGAAGAAAGGACAGGTGAAGAAAATGAATGAATTAGTGATGTTGGAAGGAAAGCAGGAATTCACAGCAGAAGAACTGAAGGTCTTTGAAGAACAGTATCTTTCAGTGATGCAGAACCTTGCAGATGCAGTGAAGAAAAAGAAGAAGATTGAAGCTGATGAAAAGAAATTCAAGGAACAGCTTGGAAAGGTCATGGATGAATACGGAATCAAGTCACTTGATAACCAGTATCTGAAGATCATCAGGGTTGCAGGATCTGAAGGAAGTCAGACTGTTGACCTGGACAAGATGAAGACTGAAGAACCGGAACTGTATGCAGACCTTCTGAAGGACTATCCCAAGACAACCGGTGCAAAGAAAGCATCAATCAGGTTTGATGTCAAATAGAGGGGGGGGGATGTTATTGCGTGAAAGGTGGAAGACCATTCCTGAACATCCTTCCTACCAAGTATCAAGCATGGGAAAGGTCATAAACAGTCAGACTGGTGTTCTGCTGAACCCCTATGATGACGGAAGGGGATATTTAAGGGTGAAACTGGATGGAAGATGTTGCAGACTTCATATCTTGGTTGCAGAAGCGTTTGTGGTCAATCCTGACCCTGAAAACAAGACTGTTGTGAACCATAAAAAGGGAAAGAAGCATGATTGCAGGGCATCACAACTTGAATGGGTCACACAGCAGGAAAATGTGCAACATGCCTGGAACACAGGTCTGATTAAAAGAAGAAAGGGGAAGAAGAAACAGAATGGACTTTGACATTCAGAAAGAAAAGGGCGGTCAGTATTACATCACCCACAAGGGGCAGAAAGTTCCAGGATCATTTGGTGACAAGAAGAAAGTCACAAAGCAGGCTGCACACATGAATGGTCTGTCAGTGAAAGATTTTCTGAAGCAAAGGAAGAAGGAAGGTGGTGATTGATGGCAGCGGAAAAGAACTTTGAAAACAGGGTGAAGAAGTTCCTGAAGGAACATGGTGCATGGTTCATCAAGTATTGGGGTGGTGCAGCATTCACCAAAGCAGGTGTTCCTGATCTGCTTTGTTGTGTAAATGGTCGCTTCATAGCAGTGGAATTGAAAGCACCAACTGGAAAGGCAACTGAACTTCAGTTGCACACCCTGAAAGAAATTGACAGTTCAGGTGGATATGCAGTCCTGCTTTATCCCAATGACTTTGAACTGTTCAAGAACTTCATCCTTTGTGTCATTGCAGATGATGAAAATGCAAAACACAATTATAGGATGCTGAAAGGAAGGTGGTGTTGACAGATGCAGGTGTCACATTCAAGGGTTGAATGCTTTGAAAACTGCCCTTTCAAATATCGCTTGCGGTACATTGAAGGACTGGACACAGTAAAAGCAGACAATCCGGACAATGCCCTTTTCCTTGGAACAGCACTTCACACAGGACTTGAAAAGAATGTGGATGCAGCAATTCAGGAATATTTCATGCAATATCCGGTCATCACTGATGCACATGTGAATGAAGCAATCAAACTTGAAATCCTGATTCCCAAAGCTGCTGCAATGATCCCAAAAGGATTCAATGAAGTGGAAATATCAGATTCAGACTTCAAAGGATTTATTGATCTGCTTGCACCTGTTCTTTCAAGCACAAGACTTGGTGGTGAATATCAGGAATTGCCTGGTGTCTATGACATATATGACTTCAAGTATTCTAACAACACCAGTCACTACAAAGACAGTGTGCAGGTTCACCTTTATAAGTATTTTTATGAAAAGCTGAATCCAGGGAAGAAGATCAGAAAGATGTTTTACCTTTGTGTTCCCAAGGTGAACACAAAACAAAAAAAGGATGAATCCTTGTCAGAATTCAGACAGCGGATTCAGGATGAATGCAGGAATGCTGAACCAAAACTGATTGAAGTGGAATATGATCCTTCAAAGGTCACCAACTGGTTATTTGCGGTCAAGCGGATGACTGAAGCAAGGGAATATCCACAGAAGACAGGGTGGTTATGCAGATATTGTGAATACAATGACTATTGTCAGAAAGGATGGAATTACATGATTTTACCAAAGAATGAAAGAAGAAACATTGAGCAGGTGCAGAAGAAAGTCATTTGGTTGTATGGATCACCCTTCAGCGGAAAGACCACTTTTGCAAACAAGTTCCCTGATCCCTTGATGCTGAATACTGATGGAAATATCAAGTTTGTTGATGCACCTTATATCAGTATCAAGGATCAGGTTGAAGTGGTCGGAAGAATGACCAAAAGAACAATGGGATGGGAAGTATTCAAGGATGTCATCAGCGAACTTGAAAAGAAGGACAACACCTTCAAGACCATCATTGTTGACCTTCTTGAAGACACTTATGAACAGTGCAGACTGTACATGTATGATCAGATGGGAATCACACATGAATCTGATGATTCCTTCAGGGCATGGGATAAGGTCAGAACTGAATTCTTGTCAACATTAAAGCGTTTGATGGGTCTTGACTATGAAAACATTGTCCTGATTAGTCATGAAGACACCACCAAGGACATCACCAAGAAGGGTGGTGACAAGGTGACAGCAATCAAACCGAACCTTCAGGAAAAGACAGCAAACAAGGTTGCCGGAATGGTGGACATTGTTGCAAGGGTGGTTGCAGATGGTGACATCAGAACCCTTTCCTTCAAGACCAATGAAGTCATTTTTGGTGGTGGCAGACTTCTGACCCACACTGATGAAATTCCTTTGGATTATGATGCATTCCTGGATGTCTATGCTGAAGCAAATGAAGCTGCTGCACAGTCCATGCATCAGACTACTTCCAAAACACCTGCAAGAAGCAGAAGCACCAAGAAAGCAGAAGTTGCTGAAGTGGACAAGGGAACAGGTGCAATTGTCGGTGAAGAAGTGATGAATCCACCTGTTGAAGATGCAGTTCCTTCAGAACCTTTGGACAATGAAGAAGCACTTGCACAGGAAACCAAGGTTGCAGAAGCTGAAGATGCACCTGCTGACCCTGCACCGGCTGAAGAACAGAAACCCAAGACAAGGGTCAGGAAAAGAAGAACTGAATGATCCAAAGGATCTTCAGATATAACCAACAATCACATCAAAGAAAGGTAAATGGTGAAAGACATGGCAGATTTATTTGACAAGTGGGACAAGTCCATTGATACGGAAGGACTTGCAGCAGACACAAAACAGGCTGAAGCAGATGGTGCAAACCGCACTTACAAGGAAGTTGAACCTGGTGACTATGAAGTTGCAGTTCAGCAGATGGAACTGAAAGCATCATCCAAGGGTGATCCTATGGTCAGCATTTGGTTCAAGATCGTTTCTGATGGTGAATTCAAGGGAAGCATGATCTTCATGAATCAGGTTATCACACAGGGATTCCAGGTGCATCAGGTAAATGAGATTTTAAGAATGCTTGTTTCTGAAATGGATGATGCACCGGTTGTTGAATTCAAGACATACAAGCAGTATGCAAACCTTATCATGGATATTCATGAAGCAATCAATGACAACTATGAATATGCACTGAAGTATGGCAAGAACAGCAAGGGATTCAACACTTTTGAGATCACAGAAGTTTTTGTCCTGGAATAAAGAAGTTCAACTTGCAGTGTGGTCAAGAAATTTTTTTGACCACACTGTATCTTGAAAACAGACAGTAAAAGAAAGGATGTGAATAGAAAGATGCTTTTTTATGACTTTGAAGTCTTCAAATATGACTGGTTGGTTGTGATCATAGACATGGTTGCAAAAAAGAAAACTGTCATCATAAATGACCAGGCTGCACTTGAAGCGTTTCACAAAGCACACATCCATGACATTTGGACTGGTTTCAATTCTCTGCATTATGACCAGTACATCCTGAAGGGAATCCTTTGTGGGTTTGATCCTAAAAGGATCAATGACTTCATCATTGTGAAAAACAATCCCGGATGGAAGTTTTCTTCACTTCTTCGGAACATCCCACTGATCAATTATGATGTAATGCTGAACCTTGACAGGGGTCTGAAGTGGTTTGAAGGATCTATGGGAAACAATATCAAGGAATCATCTGTTCCTTTTGACATAGACAGGAAGCTGACACAGGAAGAACTGGATGAAACAGTGCTTTACTGTACACATGATGTGGAACAGACCATTGAAATCTTCATTCAGCGGAAAGAAGAATTTGATGGAAGAATGGGTCTTGTCAAGCTTGCATGTGAAGGAAAAGGTCTTGACCTGTCACTTCTTGCAAAGACAAAACCACAGCTTTCTGCAATCATCCTGGATGCACAGAAAGTTCCGGACAGGGGTGATGAATTTGACATTGACTTCCCTTCCACTTTGGCAATCAGGAAATATACCAATGTCATTGATTGGTACAAGAATCCTGACAACAGAAAGTATTACATCATTGTTCCCGGAAAGAAGAAAGCACAGCAGAACAAATTGGAAACTATGATTGCAGGTGTTCCACACACATTTGCTTGGGGCGGTGTACATGGTGCAAGGGAAGGTTATCATGCAAAGGGTTATTTCCTGAACATGGATGTTGCATCCCTTTATCCATCATTGATGATTCAGTACAACCTGCATTCAAGGAATATCAAAGATCCACACAAGTATGTGGACATTTATCACAGAAGACTGGAACTGAAGAAGCAGAAGAATCCCCTTCAGGGTGTTCTGAAGATTGTCCTGAATTCCACCTATGGTGTTATGAAAGACAAGAACAATGCTTTGTATGATCCACTTCAGGCAAACAGGGTTTGTGTTTATGGTCAGCTTCTGTTGCTTGATCTGATTGAACACCTGGAAAGCAGATGTGAAATCATCCAGTCAAACACAGATGGTGTGCTTGTGAAGATGCCTGATGGACTGAATGAAGATGAATGGTTCAATTGGGTGGATGATGTTGCTTGGGAATGGGAACAAAGAACACATCTGACATTGGAATTTGATGAATATCGTGAAGTGTATCAGAAAGATGTCAACAACTACATTGTCATTGCAGCAGATGGTCACTACAAGTCAAAAGGTGCTTATGTGAAGGAACTTTCAAACCTTGACAATGGTGACTTCCCTATTATCAATCAGGCACTGACAGAATACATGCTGCATGGAACACCTATTTCACAGACTATCTTTTCATGTGATGAACTGAAACCATTTCAGATGGTGGCAAAGATCACTTCACTTTATGACTGCATTCTGCATGGAAACAAGCGGTTGAATGAAAAGTGTGTCAGGGCATTTGCTTCCAATGTGTCTTCTGATCAGGGAATCCAAAAAGTTTCCAATAGAACCGGAAGACCTGAAAAGATTGCAAACAGTCCGGAACACTGCTTTCTGTTCAATGACAATGTGAATGGTGTGAAATGTCCGGTCAAATTGGACAAACAGTGGTATGTGGACAAGGCTGAAGAAAGATTGAAAGGATTTGGGGTGAACTGAATGGAACATGAAGAAATAAAGATTGAATACACAACAAGCGGTGGAAGCGGATGCATGACCCTGAATGCAGAAGTCTTCTTCCCTTGTGGTGTTGGAATATTGAAAAAGTTGCTGAAGAATACTGTTTCACTTTGTGATTGGCAGCAGGAAGAAGCAATCATCAGACAGATTGAAGACCATTGCACAAGGGCAATTGCTGAAACTGAAGAATACAAGAAGCTGATGCCACAGTTCTATGCAGAAACCAAGGAACACATTCCTGAACTGGAAGAAATGGTCAGGACAAGGGAACAGGCGGTCAGCAATCTTCTGATCCACTACAAAGCAGCAAGGGGCAAGGAAAAGAAAGAACTTGCTGAAGTGGTAAAAAAAGCAAAGGAAGATCTGAAGCAAGCAAAGGCACATTTGCGGAATACTGAAGTAAAGTGCAATGAATATGTCAGAAAGACTGAAGAAGCAGTCCGGAAGATAGAACTATACAAGAAGGATTTGGAAATTTTGAAGCAAAGGAAGTGATTGAAGGGATGTTTTTCAAAGGCTATGTCTTAACACAGAATAAGAAGTGCATTGAAAAATTCAAGGGCAGAACATCCTTCAAGTCCTATGCTGAAGTAAAAGAACTTCCTGAATTTGCAGGAATCCTTGCTGAAAAAACAGTCCTGGTTGACATTGATGATTTTGAACAGTCAGAAATCCTGTTCAAGATTGTTCAGGAAAAACAGCTTTGTTGCAGGGTGTACAAAACAACCAGGGGCAAGCACTTCTTATTCAACAATCCTGATTTGATTGGTTCAAACAGGACACATGCAACACTTGCACTTGGTATCACAGCAGACATCAAGATTGGAAAGCGGAATTCTTATTCAGTCCTGAAGTTTGACGGAAATGAAAGACCAGTGCTTTATGACACAACAGGAAAGAAGGAAAAGTCACAGGACATTCCAAAGTGGTTGCTTCCGGTGAAGTCATCAGCAGACTTTATTGGATTGGAAGCAGGTGATGGAAGAAATCAGGCACTTTTCAACTACATCCTGACCTTGCAGGCACATGACTTTTCAGTGGAAGAAGCAAGGGAAACAATAAGACTTATAAATGAATATGTTTTGAAAGATCCCCTTGCACCGGATGAACTGGAAGTGGTTCTTCGTGATGAAGCATTTGCAAAACCTGTTTTTTATAAAGGTGCAACCTTTCTGTTTGACAAGTTTGCAGTGTTCCTGAAGAATAATCATCACATTATCCGGATCAACAACCAGTTGCACATTTATAAAGATGGGATCTATGTTCCGGGGCAACAGGAAATTGAATCAGCTATGATCCAACATCTTCCTGCATTATCCAGGGCAAAAAGGGCAGAAGTCATGGCATACCTTGACATTCTAATCAGACAGAACACACCAACAGCAGATGCAAGGATGATTGCTTTCAGAAATGGTCTTCTGAATCTTCAAGACAACAGTTTTGTTGGATTCACACCTGACCACATCATCACAAACATCATCCCTTGGGATTATAACCCTAATGCATACTTTGAACTGACAGACAAGGTGATGGACAACATTTCATGTCAGGACAAGGAAATCAGGTCACTGCTTGAAGAAATGGTTGGATATTGCCTGTTCAGAAGAAACGAACTTGGAAAGGCATTCATCTTGACCGGTGAAGGTGCAAACGGAAAATCCACCTTCCTGAACATGCTGAAGACCATGCTTGGAAAGAAGAATCTGTCTGTTCTTGACCTGAAGAAACTGGATGACAGATTTTCAACAGTCATGTTGTTTGGAAAACTTGCAAACATTGGTGATGACATTTCAGATGAATTTGTCACTGATGCAGCTTCCTTCAAGAAAATTGTCACAGGTGAAACCATTGATGCAGAACAGAAAGGTCAACCAAAGTTTGACTTTGAACCTTATGTGAAGTTGATATTTTCTGCAAATAACATTCCAAGAATCGGAAAAGGAAGGGATTCAGGTGCAATTTTAAGAAGACTTGTCATTGTTCCATTTAATGCAAGGTTTGAAGAAGGTCAACCTGGATTCATGCCCTTCATAGGTGATGACCTGAAAAGTCAGGAATCAATGGAATATCTGATTCAGATTGGTCTTACTGGTCTGAAAAGGGTGTTGTCCAAAAGACAGTTCACCAAGTCAGAAGCAATGCAGCGTGAACTGGATGAATTTGAAGAAACAAACAATCCTGTTCTTGGTTTCTTCAGGGAAGCTGATGGTGATGAAGAAATCAGAATTGAAAATGAACCTACAAATGAAGTTTACAAGCATTATCAGGAATACTGCATTGCAACAAACCTGACCCCTATGTCAGCAGGTGAATTTTCAAAACAGGTCAAAAAACATTATGGTTTTGTCATAAAAGACAAGAAAATCAATGGAAAAAAGTACAGAATTTTTGTGAAAGCAGGTGAAAACTGATGGAAAATGCAGAAAAAAGACATATAAGCATTGATGGTTTTGCAGGTGGTGGCGGTGCTTCAGAAGGTTTGAGAATGGCAGGAATTGAAGTGAACATTGCAATCAATCATGATCCTGCTGCTATCCGGATGCATTCTGTCAATCATCCCAAAGCACTTCACTTGACAGAAGATATATTTCAGGTTGATCTTTCAAAATACCTGAAAGCAGATGACACAGTTGATGTTATGTGGGCAAGTCCGGACTGTACATCACACAGTAAAGCAAAGGGCGGTCAACCAAGGGAAGCAGGTTTGAGAATCTTACCTTGGGCGGTTCACAGACTTTGCAAGCAGATCCTGGATGTGACAGGTCATCTTCCACACATGTTGTTCATGGAAAATGTGGAAGAAATTCAGGATTGGGGTGATCTTGATGAAAAAGGACATCCGATTCCTGAAAAGAAAGGTTGTGAATATAACAAGTTCATTCAGGCAATGAAGGATCTTGGTTTTACCTTTGATTGCAGAACACTTGTTGCAGCAGACTATGGTGCAACTACAACAAGAAAAAGGTGGTATGCAGTGTTCAGATCTGATGGAAAAGAAATCCGATTCCCTGAACCAACACACAACAAGGATGGTTCAAATGGTCTTCAGAAATGGATTCCGGTTTCAACTGTTTTGGACTTTTCAGACCTTGGATCTTCCATCTTTGAAAGGAAGAAACCACTTGCAGATGCAACTTTAAGAAGAATTGCAAACGGAATTGACAAATTCATCATCAAGAATCCTGATCCTTTTATTCTTCCGGATAATATTGCAATGCCCTTCCTGATTCAATATCACAGTGAAACAAAAGCAGGTGATGCAAGGGGTCAGGCGGTAAATGAACCTATTCAGACCATTGACACATCAAACAGATATGGACTGATCACATTGTTCATCACCAAGTTTTATAAGACCGGAACAGGACAAGGACTGGATGAACCTTTGCATACAATTACCACTTCCCCTGGACACTTTGGGTTGGTGTCAGTGTTCCTGATCAAATACTATGGTCAAGGTGTCGGTCAGTCTGTTGATGAACCACTGGCAACCATCACCACAAAGGACAGATTTGGAATGGTCAGCACTATGATGACAGTGAATGGGGATCATTATGTGATTGCTGATATTTGGTTCAGAATGCTGAAACCTGAAGAACTGAAACTTGCACAGGGTTTTCCTGCTGATTATGTGATTGATCATGATGAAAATGGGAAGCGTTATCCGGTGAAGGAACAGGTTGCAAAGATTGGAAACAGTGTTGTTCCGATTATGGCAAAAGCTATTGCAGAAGCAAACTATAAAATTTTTTAGCTGCAAAGTATCTTGAAAACAGACAGAAAGGATGGTGATGTATCTTGAAAGAAAAGAAATTGTGGACTTGTGAATGCTGTCAAACAGATTATGCATCCAAACAGAAAGCTGAAGAATGTGAATCAAACCACAAGAAGAAACTGAAGGTTATTCACAAAAGGTATTTATCAATCGGTCAGGACAGAAGCGGTCTTCCAATTTCAATCACACTGGAAGCAGAAGATGGAACAACACAGATTTATAGAAAGGGGTAAAAGACAATGGAAGTTTACAAGACAGAAGACGGAAGAAGTTATGTGGTTGTTGGAACAGACAAGACAAAAGCAGAAGCAATCAAAGAAGCGAACAAGCACTTCAAGGTCAGGAAGGAAGATCTGAAGGTTTGTGCCGGATTCATCCAGGATGACACTTTGTACTTTGAAGCATCCAAGGGAAGAAGCAAGGTGTGGGCGGTATATCGTGAAAGGAAGGTGTCTTGATGGAAGCAGTGAATCATCCTGCACACTACAACATACCAGGCAGGAAAGAATGCATTGATGAAATGCTTGATCTGTATGGATTGGATGCTGTTCTGAACTTTTGTGTCCTGAATTCATACAAGTATTTGTACCGGCATGAACTGAAGAATGGTCAAGAAGACCTTGACAAAGCAAAGTGGTATCAGGACAAGGGTCTTGAATTGGCAAAAAACAGCGGAAAGATCCGGATTGCTGAACACTATGGTCTTGAACCACAGATGCAGCAACTTATTGAAGAAATGGCAGAACTGACACAGGCAATCTGCAAGCACAAAAGGAAGAATGGTGATGGTCAACCACTTTCTGATGCAATAGCAGCAAGACATGTGGAAGAAAATCTGATTGAAGAACTGGCAGATGTGAAACTTGTCCTGGAACAGGTCATCTTCCTTCTTCGTGCAGAATCGGATGTTCAGAAGGTTGTCAATCAGAAAATAGAAAGAACACTGGAAAGGATTGGTGAAGAAAATGCAGGCAATTAGACCTTATACACAGATTTATTTGGACTTTGATGGTCAGAAAGTGCTTCAGAAGATTGAAGCGGTTGCAAGAACTTGTTACAAGTCGGAAGGAAAAATTGAAGAAGGATCTGCTGAAAAGATGGTCAAGGCACTGATCCGGAATGGTCATGAAGCAATGCTTGAACATGCTTCAGTCACAGTGAAGTTTGTTTGTGACAGGGGTGTTTCACATGAACTGGTCAGACACAGACTTGCATCCTTTGCACAGGAATCCACAAGATACTGCAATTATTCCAAGGATGACTTTGGAACAGAATGCACATTCATCCTTCCCTTCTTCCTGAACTATGGAACACCTGGTTTCAAGGTGTGGAAGGAACAGATGAAGTCAGCAGAAAAAGCATACTTTGACATGCTTGACATAGGTCACACACCACAGGAAGCAAGGTCAGTCCTTCCCAACAGTTTGAAGACAGAAGTCAATATGACCTGCAATCTTCGTGAATGGCGACATTTCTTCAAATTAAGGGCAGCAGGTGTGACAGGTGTTCCACATCCACAGATGCTTGAAGTTTCTGTTCCCCTTCTTCAGGACATGAAGAACCTGATCCCGGTCATCTTTGATGACATTGAACCTTGCAAGCAGGGTGAAATCTTCCTGAAAACAGATGAACTGGAAGCACCGGACAAGGTATTTCAGAAGAAGGATGGTGATCCGGATGAAACCAATTGAAACAGAAACAACAAACGCTGTTTACACATTGGAAGGATGCAATGATCTTCCAGTCACCAAGTACACCAATGTGGACAACAAGGAAGAAGGTGTTGAAAGCTGTTGGGAACTGACACCTGAAGAAATCGAACAGGTGACAAAGACCGGAAGGATCTATCTATACATTCAAGGTCAGGTCATTCCACCGGTTCTTCTTACAACAGAAAGCATGGTGTTCTTCCAGGAAGACAGAAAGGATGGTGAAGGAAATGCTGAATAATAAAGACAGACAGGATATGTTCTTGAAAGCTATGAAAACAAAGGATGGTTCACCACTGATCAGTGTTGACTTTCTTGATTGGTTGATTGATCAGGGGTTCTTTGTGAAGCCTGCTGCAATCAGTCATCATGGGAATTACACAGGCGGTCTGTTTGATCATTCCTTTGAAGTGATGGATGTCTTGGTGGATATGACAAAGCGGTTTGACATCCAGTGGAAGGATGAAAGGTCACCTTGGATTGTCGGAATGTTCCATGACCTTTGCAAGATGGATGACTACATTGATGAAAACGCTGAAGGGATTGTGGTGATGGGAACAGGATCACCGGTGTCAAAAGATCCCAAGTGGACAAAGAACAGTGGAAGCATCCTGTCCGGACATGGTGACAAGTCAGTGATGATGTTGTCACAGTTCATGACCCTGACTGAAGAAGAAATCTTCTGCATCAGCTTTCACATGGGTGCTTATGAAACAGACAGGTGGAATCAGTATGATGCAGCAATCAAGAAATATGAAACAGTCCTTTGGACACATACTGCTGACATGTATGCATCAAAGGTCAAAGGTGTATAAAAGTTCAAGGTGGGTTCAAGGTGGGTTCAAGGTGAAAAATGGTGACCTTGAACCGCTTCAAAGGCTTGTGGTTATTGGGTTTAAGTGGTAGCGGTTCAAGGTGGTTCAAGGTAAATGTGATTTTCTTTATATATTATGCATTTCTGAAATTTATATGAATTATAGAAATACTAAAAAATAATAAATATATAAGAATCACCTTGAACCCTTGAACCGATAGTGTCAAAAGTTCAGTATTTACAAAGCTTTGAAGGGGTTCAAGGTACATTGAACCGACATTGAACCTTGAACCGCAAAAATTAACAGGAAAGGTGTTGATGTTATGAATGTAAAAGCATATTTGCAGCAGATAAAGGTGCTTGACACCAAGATCAAGCAGAAGGAAGAACAGATTGAATACTTGAAAGAAGCAGCAGGGGGTGCAGGGGCAATCAGGTATGACAAGGACAAGGTGCAGACATCCTGTTCAGATTCCAAACTTGAAAGCATGATCATCCAGTACATGACCCTTGAACAGGAAGTCCAGGAAGAAAAACTGAAGTTTGAACAGGCAAGACAGAAGATCATCAATCAGATCCATGAACTGAATGATGACAGATACATCAATGTTCTGTTCAAAAGATATGTTGAATACAAGTCCTATGAACTGATTGCCGTTGAACTTTCATATTCATTTGATTATGTGAAGGAACTTCACAGGGATTCACTTGATGCTTTCAAAATAAAACATCCCACCCTTTCCCACCTTTAAGTGTGATAATATTATAGCGTGAAAATGTGAATCACCCAGGATCTTGTCTTGGGTGATTTTAATTTTGTTCGGAAAGGCGGTGAAGATGCAATGACCAATAAGCAAAAGCGGTTTGCAGATGAATACTTGATTGACTGCAATGCAACACAGGCTGCAATCAGGGCAGGTTATTCTGAAAAGACTGCAAGGCAGATTGGACAGGAAAACTTGTCAAAACCTGACATAAAAAAATACATTGATGAACAGCTTGAAAAGATGCAGTCAGACAGTGTTGCAAGTGCTGAAGAAGTCATGCAGTATCTGACCAGTGTTGTCAGGGGTCAGTCAACATCTTCAGTCCTTTCGCTTTGTGGGGATGGTTGTCAGGAAGTCATTGAAAAAGCACCTGATGAAAAGGAAAGGCTGAAAGCTGCTGAACTGCTTGGAAAGCGTTATGGACTGTTCACTGACAAGGTAAACCTTGAAGGTGCTGTTCCGGTGATCATCAGCGGTGAAGATCAGCTTGAAGACTAATGGCAAGAAAGAAGAAATACCATCCAAACCACAAAGGGGAACACAGATGCAAATATCAATATAGGTGTATAGATGGAAACTGGACATTCTTTCCGGTTGCAATCTGTCATTTTTATCATGGTGTGTTGACCAAAGGACTGATGAAGACCCACCAGTGCAGACAGAAGCACTGCAAAAGACTTCAGGAAGGGGTGACCTTTGAATGAAGAACAAAGAAATTCAAAGAATATTCCTTCCGGATTGTGTTGGTAAAGGGTACAAGCTGTTTTGGAACTTCAAAGGCAGATACAGAGTTGTCAAAGGATCAAGAGCATCCAAGAAGTCCAAAACCACAGCACTTTGGTTCATCTATAACATGATGAAATATCCTGGTGCAAACACACTGGTCATCAGAAAAACTTTCAGGACATTGAAGGATTCCTGCTTCACTGAACTGAAATGGGCAATTCACAGACTTGGTGTTGATGCATCTTGGGAAATAAAAGAATCACCACTTGAAATGACCTATATTCCCACAGGTCAGAAGATATATTTCAGGGGTCTTGATGATCCTTTGAAGATCACATCCATCACAGTTGATGTTGGATCACTTTGTTGGATGTGGATTGAAGAAGCGTATGAAGTCATGAAGGAAGCTGACTTTGATATGCTTGATGAATCAATCAGGGGTTCTGTTGAAGATGGTCTGTTCAAACAGATCACATTGACCTTTAACCCTTGGAATGAACATCACTGGATGAAGCACCGGTTCTTTGATGACCTGGTTGGAACTGATGCTGAAGGAAAGTCGATTTACAAACCAAGGCAGAATCCTGTCAGTGCTGATGGTGAAATCCTTGCACTGACAACCAACTATTTGTGCAATGAATGGTTGGATGATGCTGATCTTCGTGTCTTTGAAAGAATGAAGGTCAACAATCCAAGAAGATACCAGGTTGCAGGTCTTGGAAATTGGGGAATTGTTGAAGGTCTTATCTTTGAGAATTGGGAAGAAAAGGCATTTAACCTTGAAGACATCAGGAAGATACCTGGTATCAGATCAGTCTTTGGTCTTGACTTTGGTTATACCAATGACCCTTCTGCACTGTTTTGTGGAATGGTTGATCTGAAGAACATGACTATTTATGTGTTTGATGAAATGTATCAGACAGGTCTTGTGAACAGTGCAATCTTCCGGAACATTCAGCAGATGGGTTTTGCAAAAGAAAAGATCACTGCTGATTGTGCTGAACCAAAATCCATTGCAGAACTGCTTGAACTTGGACTTGCACACATCAAAGCTGCAAGGAAAGGCAAGGACAGTGTGAACAATGGCATCCAGTACATTCAGAACTTCAAACTGATCATTCATCCAAGATGTGTGAACTTCTTGACAGAAATCAGCAACTACACTTGGGATGTGGACAAGTTTGGAAAGAAGCTGAACATTCCAATTGATGACTTCAATCACCTGATGGATGCAATGCGTTATGCAATGGAAGATCTGATCAAGGGTGAAACATTCAGTTTTAAGTAAGAAAGGCGGTGACACAAGTTGAAACCGGAAGATATGAGTGACAAGGAAATACAGAAGATGATGGAAATGCAGAAGGTCAAGACAGTGGATGTTCTTGGTGTTCCCTATGCAATCATCAAAGGTGACAGATCCAAAGATCCTTCCTTGGACAAAGCAGATGGTTATTGTGATCATACAATAAAGACTTGTGTCATTGATGAATTCTTGAAAACAGACAATTCTGTTGCTGACCTGGATGAATACAAGAAGCAGGTCACAAGACATGAATTGATCCATGCATTCCTGTTTGAATCAGGACTTGGTTGTGAATCGTGGGGATGCAATGAAGAAATAGTTGACTGGATAGCATTTCAGTTTCCAAAGATGCTTCGTGCATTTGAAGAAGCTGATGCATTATAAAATCTTGGAAGGAAAGGAAGGTGAAAAAATGTGTTTGATTTTCTTTTAAGTGAAGCAGCAAGAATTGCACAGGCTGTCACTATTGGAAAAGACAGGATCAGTGATGAACAGTATATCATCAATGAAATCAACACTTTCAAGGTTTCACAGAGAAGAAAAGACATGCTTGATGGTGAAAAATACTATGCAGGCAAACATGACATCCTTTCAAGGGTCAGAACTGTTATTGGTGAAGATGGTGAACTGACAGAAGTCAAAAACCTTCCAAACAACCGGATTGTTGATAATCAGTACAAAAAGATGGTTGATCAGAAAACCAATTATCTTCTTGGACAACCTTTGACATTTCAGTCAGACAATGATGCTTATGCAAAGATTGTGAAGCAGATCTTCAACAAGAAGTTTCAAAGGACACTGAAGTCTGTTGGTGAAGATTCTTTGAATTGTGGCATTGCTTGGTTGTTTGTTTACTATGATGACAAGGGAAATCTTGCATTCAAAAGAATCAAACCTTTTGAAGTCATTCCCGGATGGCATGATTCTGAACATACACAGCTTGATTATGCAATCAGGGTCTATGAAGTTATAGTGTATGAAGGAAAAACAGAAAAGGTGGTTGAAAAGGTTGAAGTCTATGATGACAAGGGTGTGAACTATTTTGAACTTGATGGTGGAACACTAAAACCTTGTGAACCATTCTTTCAGAACTACATCACTGTTGTGAATGAAGATGGCACTGAAGACGGATTCAATTGGACAAGGATTCCTTTGATTCCGTTTAAGTATAACAGCAAGGAAATTCCACTGATCAAGATGGTCAAGTCCTTGCAGGATGGTCTGAACTTGATTGAATCCAACTTCCAAAACAGTATGGAAGAAGACACCAGGAACACAATCCTTGTTCTGATGAACTATGATGGTGAAAATCTTGGTGAATTCAGAAAGAACCTTGCACAGTATGGTGCAGTCAAGGTCAGAACTGTTGATGGTGCAGGCGGTGACTTGAAAACACTTCAGGTTGAAGTCAATTCTGAAAATTACAAGGCAATCCTTGAAATTTTCAAGAAAGCAATCATTGAAAATGCAATGGGATATGATGCAAAGGATGACAGGCTTGCAGGAAATCCTAATCAGATGAACATTCAGTCCATGTATTCAGACATTGACCTGGATGCAAACAACATGGAAACGGAATATCAGGCATCATTTGAAGATCTTCTTTGGTTTGTTGACAACCACCTTGCAAATACCGGTCAGGGTGACTATGAAGACACAGATGTGGATGTCATCTTCAACAGGGATATGCTTCTGAATGAAAGTGAAGTCATCACCAATTGTTCCAATTCTGTTGGAATTCTTTCTGATGAAACTGTTGTTTCAATGCATCCTTGGGTAGATGATCCACAAGCAGAACTTGAAAGGATTAAGAAGGAAAAGGAAGAAAACATGGAACAGTTTGGTTTCAATCCTGCACTTCAGAATCCACAAGGAAATCCACAGAACCCTGATGAAGGGAATGAAGGAAAAGAAGGTGCAGGTGATGACTGATGGCAAAGAAAACAAGAAGGTCACAGTCATACTGGAAGAAGCGGTTTGAACAGCTTGAACAGGCATCACACAATTATGGTCAACAGACCTATGCTGAAATAGAATCTGCTTTTACTGCTGCCCAAAGAAGTATTCAGTCAGAAATTCAAACCTGGTATGCAAGATTTGCAGTGAATAACAATGTGACCCTTGCTGAAGCAAGAAGAATGTTGTCTGCAAAGGAACTTGCAGAACTGAAGTGGGATGTGAACCAGTACATTGAAGCAGGAAGACTTCATGGAACTGACCCTGTTTGGATGAAGCAGCTTGAAAATGCTTCTGCAAGATTCCACATTTCAAGACTTGAAGCACTGCAACTTCGTACACAGCAGGCACTTGAAGTTGCTTTTGGGAATGAACTTGATGCAGTGGACAGGATGACCCGGAAGGTTTTCACTGAAGACTACTATCACAGCATCTTTGAAGTGCAGAAAGGTTTCAATATAGGTTGGGAAATCGGTCAGATTGATGACAGGGAACTGGACAAGATTGTCAAGAAACCCTGGTCAACTGATGGAAAGAACTTTTCTGACCGGATATGGTCAAGGAAGACACAGATGATCAATCAGCTTCATCAGGAACTGACAAAAACCCTGATCCAGGGGAAAGCACCTGATGCAGCTATTGAACACATGATGAAGTATGTGGACAAGTCAGTGAAAAATGCAAAACATGCAGCTTCCACACTTGTGATGACTGAACAGGCATATTTCCACAGTGTGTCACAGGAAGAAGCATTCAAGGAATTGGATGTGGAAGAATTTGAAGTTGTGGCAACACTGGACAGTCACACATCAGAAATCTGTCAGGAAATGGATGGAAAGCATTTCCCTATGAAGGACTATGAACCTGGTGTGACTGCACCACCCTTCCATCCCAATTGCAGGTCAGTCACAGCACCATATTTTGAAGACAACTTTGGTGGTGAAAGGGCAGCAAGGGATGAAGAAGGCAAAACCTATTATGTACCTGACAATATGACTTATCCTGAATGGAAAAAATCAATGGTGGAAGGTAACACTGAAGGGTTGACTGAAGTTTCATCGGATGCTTCACAAAACACAGCACCTGGTGCTACAATTAAACCACAAAGAGATTATCAAACAGACCTGTCACAGAAGTTTGGTAAATCACACTATGATGGGATGCATGACCTGGTTGATGCTTGTCAGACTGATTCTGCTGTTGAAGTATGGCAGAAGTATGAAAAGAACATCAAAGTTGGTGATGCAGCATACAAAGGACATGAACATGCAAGCGGTTCAACCATTTATGTGAATGGTCAGAATGATGCAAAAGGTTCAACTTGGGAAAAACCTTTCCAGGTATCTTTCCATGAATCAGGACATGCAATTGATTCCATGAATGCAAGCAAAGGAACAGGTGTTGGAAGACACTTTTCATCCACATACAAGAATGGAATCTTCCCACAGACAATCACCAGGGAAGTCAATGACATGGTGGATGCAAAAGCGGTCACTATAAAGCAAGCATTCAAAGACCACAAAGGTGATTGGGATTGGTTGCACCAACAAGGTTATATTTCAACAACCAGTTATAATTGGTTCAAACAATATGGAAGATGGCTTGGTGGTGAACCTAAATATTCCAAGTCACTTGCTTACAAAGCAGTTGAACAGGAAATCAAAGCACTTGCACCTTTTGCCAAAGCAGACCTTTCAGACATCCTGGAAGGTGCAACTAATGCAAGAATATCAGTTGGTTTTGGTCATGGTGCTTCATACTGGAAGCAAAGAATGTGGATGGGTGTGAATGATGGACTTGCAACAGAAGCATTTGCAGAAATGATGGATTCAACATTTGCTTGTCCTGAATCACTTGCAGCAATCCAACAATATCTTCCTGATTCCTATGATATATTCTTGGAAATGCTTGAATTCCTTGCAAACAATTAGAAAGGGGTGATGCAGATGTTAGAACAGAAGCTGAATGAATATGCTGAAAGGTTTGATGAAAACTTCCCAATATTCTTTTTCAGAAATGTACCTGAAGAAGAAATCATCAAGAAGATTGATGAATGCCTTGAAGCTGACAGACCCTTTGAAACAGATGCAGATCAGGATGATGAAGACATCTGATTGATGCATCACAATTCAATATTTTGATAAGAAGCAGTGTCACTGACTTGTTCCATTTGCGGATGGAATATAAAAAGTTGGTGGTGCTGCTTTTTATATATCGTCATTTTGGTATTGCTGACGAAAAAGAACAAGACATAAGAAACTGGACTGAACCAGGCAACAAATGTTTATGAAAGGCGGTAAAAAACATGAAAAAGGATGAATTTGTGAAACTTGGTGTTGATGAAGAACTGGCTGCAAAGTTGGAATCTGCATCCCTTGAAGAATTGAAGGGGTACATTCCAAAGTCAAGATTTGATGAAGTCAACAACGAAAAGAAGAAGTTGGAACTGGATGTTCGTGACAGGGATTCACAGCTTGAAACCCTGAAGAATTCCACCGGTGATGTTGAAGCATTGAAGAAGCAGATCACTGATCTTCAGGCTGACAACAAGAAAAAGGATGAAGAACATGCAGCGGAAGTCAGACAGTTGAAGATTGATGCAGCAGTGGATGCAGCACTTGCATCTGCAAAGGCAAAGAACACAACTGCTGTCAAGGCACTTCTGAAGGACTTGGACAAGGCTGAACTTCAGGAAGACGGAACAATCAAAGGTCTTGCTGATCAGATCAGTGCTTTGCAGAAGTCGGATGAATACCTGTTTGATGCAAAGGATTCCAAGAAAATGAAGGGTGCAAAACCTGGTGAAGGTGGCAAGGAAGATGGTGATGACAAGGTGGACACATCAAAAATGACCTATTCTGAACTTGCTGCATACATGGTGGAACATCCGGATGCCAAGATTGATTAAATCAAAATACAATGAAAGGATAAGGTGAATAATCATGGCAAAATTTGATTCCAAAAGTTTCAATCCCCAGGCATTTGGTGCTTATGTAAAGAGAATTCCGAATGTCGCAAAGAACGAACTTGCAAAGTCAGGTGCAGTTGGCACTAATGAGCAGGCAAGGGCAGCACTTAACAATCAGACCGGATCGTTATATGCAAGAATTCCTTACTTCGGAAGGATCAGCGGAAGCACCAGTCAGAACAATGATGGTGCAACCAACATCCAGTCTACAAATACAACTACCTATGAACAGGGTTTTGTTGTTGCAAGCAGAATGGATTCTTGGACTGAAAGAAGTTTCAGCAAGAACATCACAGCAGGTGTTGACTTCATGGATAATGTTGCAGCACAGATTGCTGACTACAAGATGGAAGTTAAGCAGAACATGCTTCTTGCAATCCTTCAGGGTGTATTCAGCATGAACACTGTTGGTGGAACAGTTGCTGCAAATGCTGCTGCTGAATTCCTTTCAAAGCATGTCTATGACATCACTGGTGAAGCAAGTGCAGATGACCAGGTTGTTGGTGCTGCTACTCTTAACAAGGCAATTCAGAAGGCTTGTGGTGACAACAAGAACATCTTCAAACTTGTCATCATGCACAGTGAAGTTGCAACCAACCTTGAGAACATGAAACTTCTGAAGTTCATGACACAGACTGACAAGGATGGAATTGAAAGGGAACTTGCCCTTGCAACTTGGAATGGCAGACTTGTTCTGATTGATGATGCAATGCCTACTGGTCAGATTCCTACTGCTTATGGAAAAACTTCTGATGTGGCACTTGACCCTGACAAGACCTACTACACAAGAAGCGGTTCTTCCCCTAACTATGTGTACACACCTGTTGCAAACCCGGATGTGTCTGATATTGGCACTTATTATGAAGTGACTGCATCTGACACTTCTTACACCACTTATATCCTTGGTGATGGTTCTATCATCCTGGATGACATTGGTGATGCTGTTCCTTATGAAATGAGCCGTGACCCCAAGACAAATGGTGGTGAGGACACCCTTTATGTTCGTGATCGCTACATTTGCGGTGTTGATGGCATTTCCTTTGAAAAGCCTGTTGGACTTACTGCTTCGGCATCCAATGCACACCTTGCAGATGGTACGAACTGGAACATCATCAATGATGGTGTGAC
>ODAI012443220.1_pt1 | contig 31673 bp, 29 predicted proteins | sample 1539321 | NCBI WGS metagenome assembly ODAI01 (sample SAMN02144231, study PRJEB22623) | gut metagenome | biome: sheep rumen | host: Ovis aries | place: New Zealand
GCCGTGGTGGTGACGCTCGTGCCGCTGGGCGTCGGAGCCGAACCCGAACTGCTGCGCAGCATGGCGCCGGGCGTGGTCTGGGTTGCCGCGCTGCTCGCAGCGCTGCTTTCGCTGCCGCGCCTGTTCGCCCACGACTGGGCCGACGGCACGCTCGAGCAGATGATGGTGAGCGCCGAGCCGCTCACGGTGATCGTGCTGGCCAAGATTGCCGCGCACTGGCTGGTGACGGGGCTGCCGATCACGGCGTTCGCCGCGGTTTTCGGCGTGATGTTCGATCTGCCCGCGGATCAGGGCGCGGTGCTCGTGCTCTCGCTTCTGATCGGCACGCCGGTGCTGAGCCTGGTGGGCGCGATCGGGGCGGCGCTCACGCTCGGGTTGCGCGCCGGGAGCGTTCTCACAAGCCTGCTCGTGCTGCCGCTCTACATCCCGGTGCTCGTGTTCGGCTCGGGCGCGACGGTGCAGGTTGCCGTGAGCGTGAGTCCGGCCGCGTACCTCATGGTGACTGCGGCGCTCAGCCTTTTCGCCCTTGCGGCGGCGCCGGCCGCCGTGACGGCATCGCTGCGCATCTCGGTGCAGTAACAGGGACCTTTCAGGAAGTTAAGGACGATGATCAAGACATTCAACGATCCCATGCTTTTTTACCGGTTCGCGGGGGGTGCCGTGAAGCCGCTTTTTTGCCTTGCCATGCTGCTTGCGGCAGTCGGGCTTTACATGACGTTCTTCGTCTGCCCGATCGATGCCACGCAGGGCAATTCGTACCGCATCCTGTTCATCCACGTGCCTGCGGCCTGGATGAGCCTGCTCGTTTACGTGCTGATGGCCTTCTTCTCGCTCTTTACGCTTGCCTACGGCAACCGGATGAGCGCCGTGATGGCCCAGGCGCTTGCGCCCACCGGTGCGCTCATGTGCTTCATGGCGCTCTTTTCGGGCGCCTTCTGGGGGCGCCCGACCTGGGGCGCGTACTGGGTGTGGGACGCACGCCTCACGAGCGAGCTGATCCTGCTTTTTCTGTACCTCGGATTCATGGCGCTGCAAAGCTCGATTGCCGATCGCAGGCGTGCCGACAGCGCGGGCGCCGTGATCGCGCTCGTCGGCGTCGTGAACGTGCCGATCATCTATTTTTCCGTGCGCTGGTGGAACACGCTTCATCAGGGGGCGTCGATCGGCGCGGGCGGCTCGTCCATGGCGACGATCATGCTCTGCACGCTACTGGTGATGGTTGGCGCATTCACTTGCTACGGGCTTGCGACGGTGCTTGCCCGGTCCCGCTCGGTGATTCTTGAGCGCGAGAGACGCGAAAACTGGGCCAGAAAGGCTGCGATCAAGGGGGAACTGTGATGAGCTACACGGCCATTGTCGACTTTTTCAGCATGAACGGTCACGGGTTTTACGTCTGGAGCGCCTACGGCATGCTGGCATTTCTGATCGTGTGCGAGATCCTCACGCTGCGCAGACGGCGCCTGAAGATCATCAACAGGATCATCCGCGAAGCGCGCGCGGTGCGCGATACGCTCTCGCTCTAGGCGCGATCAAGGAACAAAAACAATATCGGGAGAACTCATGGCTAGCGCAGGAACCAAACGCCTTGCACTGATAGGCGCCGCCGCGGCCGTTCTGGGCGCGGGGGTGTACCTCGTGCTGTCGGCTTTCAACGAGAATCTGGTCTTTTTCTACTCGCCCCTGCAGGTCGAGCGCGGGGAGGCGCCCCAGGGGCGCACCTTCCGCATGGGCGGCATGGTTGAGGAGGGATCGGTCAAAAGGCTTGAGGACGGCGTGACCGTGACCTTCAGGATCACCGACACGGGCGCTTCGATCGCCACGCAGTACCGCGGCGTTCTGCCCGATCTCTTCAAGGAGGGCAAGGGCGTTGTCGCGCAGGGCAAGCTGGGCGAGAAGGGCGTGTTCATGGCCAAGGAAGTGCTCGCCAAGCATGACGAGAACTACATGCCGCCAGAGGCCGAGGCCGCCGTCAAGCAGGCCCACAAGGAAATGTCGGCCAAGGTGCATGCCCAGAAGACCGCCCAGGGAGGCATGAAGTGATTGGAGAGCTCGGTCATTTTGCGCTGATTCTGGCGCTTGTGCTCACGGTGTTCCAGGGAGTGCTCCCGATGGCGGGCGCTTCCCGCGGAGTGCGCTCCTGGATGGCCGCCGGCAGAACGCTCGCGATCGTGAATGCACTGCTGCTCACGGGCGCCTTTGCCGCGCTCGCCTGGTCGTTCTACGTGAGCGACTTTTCGATGCTCAACGTCGCGCGCAACAGCAACTCGCTCCTGCCCTGGTACTACAAGGTGGCCGCCGCCTGGGGCAGCCACGAGGGCTCGATCCTGTTCTGGGCGCTCACGCTCTCGTGGTGGGGCGGCATGGTTGCCGTGCTCGGGCGCCGTCTGCCCGAGGACACGATGGCGCGCGTGCTCTCGGTGATGGGGCTCGTGCTCTTTGGCATCATGGCCTTCATGGTGATGACCTCGAACCCGTTCCTCAGGATCTTTCCGCCGGCGGCCGAAGGCAGCGACTTGAATCCGCTGCTGCAGGATCCGGGCATGGTGTTCCATCCGCCGCTGCTGTACATGGGGTACGTCGGCTTTTCCGTGCCCTTTGCCTTTTCGATCGCCGCCCTGATCGGCGGCCGTCTTGACGTGGCATGGGCCCGCTGGATGCGCCCCTGGACGACGGGCGCCTGGGTGCTGCTCACGCTGGGCATCTCGCTCGGCTCGTACTGGTCGTACTACGAGCTCGGCTGGGGCGGCTGGTGGTTCTGGGATCCGGTGGAGAACTCCTCGTTCATGCCCTGGCTCACGGGCACTGCGCTCATGCACAGCCTGGCGGTCACCGAAAAGCGCGGATGCTTCAAGATCTGGACCGTGCTGCTCGCGATCATGACGTTCAGCCTTTCGCTTCTGGGCACGTTCCTCGTGCGCTCGGGCATCCTCACCTCCGTGCACGCGTTTGCGACGGATCCGGAAAGAGGCGTGTTCATCCTCGCCTTCCTGATCATCGTGATCGGACTGTCGTTCCTGCTCTTTGCCTGGCGCGCGCCCACGGTGGGGCTCGGAGGCAACTTCTCGATGGTGAGCCGCGAGTCGATGCTGCTCGTGAACAACGTGCTTCTGGTGGTTGCGATGAGCGCCGTGCTCCTTGGCACGATGTATCCGCTCTTTCTTGATGCGCTCGGCGCGGGCAAGATTTCCGTCGGGCCTCCGTACTTTGACTCGGTCTTCGGCCCGATCATGCTGCCAACGCTGTTTCTGATCGGGGTTGCGCCCTTTGCCCGCTGGAAGGAGGCCGATCCCGCGCAGCTCGTCCGGCGCCTTGCCGTGCCGTTCGTTCTGAGCGTGGCGCTTGCCATCGCCGTGCCGCTTCTCATGGGGCGCTGGAGCCACTGGGTGTTCATCGGCATCATCATGGCGATCTGGATTGCCGTGACGGCGGTCGAGAACATCCGCGAGCGGGGTCGCAACATGAAGGGCTCGCTTCTTGCAAAGCTCGCCTCGCATCCGAGAGCGTTCTACGGCATGCACATCGCCCACGTCGGCATTGCTGTGTTCGTGGTGGGCGTGGCTCTTGTCAAGGGCTATGAAGCCGAGAGAGACGTTCGCATGTACCCCGGCGACACGGTGACCGTGGCCGACTACACCTTCCGCTTTGACGGCGTGAAGAACGTGCGCGGCCCCAACTACATGTCGAACAAGGGCGAATTCCTGCTTACCCGCGGCGGCCGGGAGCTTGGCGTGCTGCACCCGGAAAAGCGCAGCTACTACTCCACGCGCTCGATGCCGATGACCGAATCGGCGATCCGCCACTCGATCACGGGCGACGTGTACGTGAGCCTCGGAGAGCCTACCAAGGACAACGGCTGGATCGTGCGCGTCTACAGCAAGCCCTTCGTCACCTGGATCTGGTGGGGGACGCTGCTCATGGCGCTGGGCGGCGTGCTTGCCATGCTTGATCGCCGCTACCGCAATTCGGGCGGCCGCAGAACCAATGCAAAGGAAATTGAATCATGAGATGGAAGTATCTGGTGCCGCTTGCGGTGTTTCTCGTGCTCTGCGGCTTCCTTTTCAAGGGGCTGTATCTGGATCCGAGAAAGGTTCCCTCGGCGCTCATCGACAAGCCTGCGCCCGAGTTCGCTCTGCCGCAGCTTGACGAGGCGGCTCCCGAGATGAAAAAAGCCGATCTGCTGGGGCGCGTGTACCTCATGAACGTCTGGGCCTCCTGGTGCGAGTCCTGCCGCTACGAACACCCGTTCCTCAATGAGCTGAAGCGCCGCGGCGAAAAGGTTCTCATCGTGGGCTACAACTACCGCGACGAGCGAGCGGATGCACGGCGCTGGCTTGCCGTGCTCGGCAATCCCTACGACTACTGCCTGTACGACAGGAAGGGGAGCGAAGCAATCAACTTCGGCGTCTACGGCGCTCCCGAGACCTTCGTGATCGACAAGAAGGGCGTGATCCGCCACAAGGTGATCGGTCCGATGAGCGAGAAGGTCTGGAAGTCTGAAGTCGGACCGCTCGTGCGCAAGCTGGAGGCTGAATGATGAAGAGAGTTCTGTTCTGCCTGATGGCGCTTTGCATTGCGGCGCTCCCCGCGCTGCAGCAGACGGCAATGGCGGGGGAAGCCGCTCCCCCGGAATTTGATCCGGGCACGCACAGGCGCGTCCTCGGCATCAGCCAGCAGCTCCGGTGTCTCGTGTGCCAGAACCAGTCGATCGCCGACTCCAACGCCGAACTTGCCGTCGATCTGCGCAACCAGGTGGTCGCCCAGATCAAGCAGGGACGCACGGACAAGGAGATCATCAGCTACATGGTCGAGCGGTACGGCGACTTCGTGCTCTACAACCCGCCGCTCAAGGCTTCGACCGTGATCCTGTGGGCTGGGCCCGCGGTGCTCTTTTTTGTTGCCCTGATCTGGGGCTACGTTGCGCTGCGGCGCAGAAAGGTGATCGTGAGCCAGACCGAGCGCCGGCTCACGGCCGAGGAAAAGAAGCGCGCCGAGGAGCTGCTTCGCGGAGGGAACCACTGATGCTGCTCACGTTCATTGCGCTCGCCTGTGCGCTGTGCGCGCTCGCTGTCGGGGCGCTTGCCTATACGCTTCTGAAAGGGAGCCGGGATGCCGGCGCGGCTGCCGGCGAGAGCGAAAGCCTGAAGCTGCTGCGCGAGCAGTTCGCCGAGCTCGAAAGCGAGCACGCCGCAGGCAATATCGGAAAGATAGAATATGCTGAAACCAGGGCCGAGCTTGAAAGGCGCGTGCTTGAGGAGGCGGACGGCGAGGAGCGGGCTGCCGCTGCCGGCAGCCGCATGGGGCTTTATGCCGCATTTGCAAGCGCTCTTTTCGTGCCCGTCTGCGCATTCGTCGGATACCTGCAGTTCGGCTCTCCCCAGACCTTCGATCCGGAGTTTCTCAAGGCTCAGGCCGCCTCCCAGCATCAGGGCGGGCATTCGGATGCCGACATGATGGCGCAGATCGAGCGGCTGGAGCAGCGGCTGCGCGAGAATCCGGACAATGTGGACGGATGGCTCATGCTCGCCCGCACGCATGGCGCGTTCAAGAACTTTGCCAAGAGTTCCGCGGCCTACGAGCAGGTCGACCGGCTGATGCCGGGCAACGCGGTGATCCTTTCTGACTGGGCCGACATGCTGGCCGCAGCAAGCGGCTCGCTTGAGGGCCGGCCCCTTGAGCTCATCGAGCGGGCGCTCAAGGCCGATCCCGCGTACTGGAAGGCGCTGGCGCTCATGGGCACGTACTGCTTTGACAGGAAGGACTATGCGGGCGCCGTCAGGCACTGGAGCAAGATGCGCGAGGGGACCGAACCGGGAAGCGAGGAGTGGAACTCCATTACCGACAACATTGAGCAGGCGAGAAATCTGGGCGGAATCAAGGCGCCGGCCGAAGAGGCGGCCCTCAAGCAGGCCGCCAAGCGCGCCGCGGCTGCCGTGCGGGAAGCGGTGGTCGAAGGCGAGGTTTCGCTCTCCGCGGCCCTTGCCGCCCGCGTGCAGCCCGATGACACGGTCTTTGTGTTCGCCCGTCCCGTCACGGGCAGCAAGATGCCGGTGGCATTCCTGCGATTCAAGGCTTCGGAGCTCCCCCGGGCGTTCCGCCTGGACAGCTCAAGCCAGATGGCGATGGGGGTGAAGACCCTTGCCGATGTCGATCGCGTGGTGATCGAGGCCCGCGTCTCCCGCTCGGGCAACTTCATGCCGCGCCAGGGAGATCTTGAGGGTACGGCACCGGAGCCCGTTGCCGTCGGTGCAAAATCGGTGAAGGTCGTGATCGGCAATGTGATTGACTGACGCCGGCCGGAAACATGGGAGAGGCCATGGAAACGGGAAAGGTGAAGGCTGTTCTGTGTGCATTTCTGGCGGCGGTCTTTTACGCCGCCAGCGTGCCGGCATCCAAAATCATGCTGCAGCAAGTCGGCCCGATCACCATGGCGGCGCTCCTTTATCTGGGAGCCGGCATCGGGATTGCCATCCTGTCGCTTTTTACCGAAAAGGGCCTGACGGGGACGGATCGTCTGACGGGCAAGGATCTGCCGTATGTCATCGGAATGATTGTTCTGGATATCGCCGCGCCGATTCTTCTGCTGCTCGGCATCAGCTGCGGGACGTCGGCAAACGCTTCTCTGCTCGGCAACTTCGAGATCGTTGCGACGACTGTCATTGCGCTCGCGATCTTCAAGGAAGCCGTATCAAAAAGGCTTTGGGCTGCCATTGCGCTGATCACTCTGTCCAGTGTTCTGCTTTCCTTTGAGGGGGCGGACAGCCTGCGGTTTTCATTCGGGTCGCTCTTTGTTCTGGCGGCAACGGTCTGCTGGGGATTTGAAAACAACTGCACGCGGAACATTGCATCGAAGAACACATATCAGATCGTCGTTCTGAAGGGTGTTTTCTCCGGTCTCGGCTCGCTGGCGATCGCGCTGGCGGCCGGGGAGGCATTGCCCGGGGCCCTGCATGCAGCCTCAGCGCTGCTGCTGGGGTTCGCGGCCTACGGGCTCAGCATCTTTCTTTACGTCCGTGCACAGAACGTGCTCGGCGCCGCAAAAACGAGCGCGTACTACGCGGTCGCGCCTTTTGTCGGAGCGTTTCTCTCGTTTGTGTTTCTTCAGGAGCCGCTTTCCTGGACATATGCTGCGGCGCTCGCCGTGATGATTGCGGGATCCGTTCTCGTTGTCATCGACACCCTGGTCAGAAACCATGAGCACGCGCATCCCCACACGTTCACGCACACGCACGACGGCTCAACCCACACCCATACCGTGATGCATTCGCACGATCACCTCCACTATGTTTCGGATGATCGGCACGGGCATCGCCATTGCCGCGAGGAGCTGGAACATCTGGCGCAGTGATCCTGGCGCCGGATGGGCGAAAGAGCGCGCAGGGCGGCCGTTCGCCCGATTTCTCCCGGGTCAGTTCAGTTCCCGTGCCAGATGCTGGCGCAGCTCTTCGCGCGCATGCGGCACGGAACTGCTGTAGACCGTGAGCGGCCGGCTGATGTGCGCATCGGGCAGAAGCTTTGCGAGCGCCTTGACGCTCTCGCCCGCGCCGCCGCTGCCATGGGTGACGACGGGCAGAAGCCGGGCGGGTTTGATGCCGGTCTTTTCAAAGAATGACTCCACCGCTCTCGGGACGGTTCCCCACCAGAGCGGGAAGACGAGGATCACGTTGTCGTACCGGGCGCCAGTCAGGCCGCTCTCAAGGATCTCGGGCGGACGGCCATCCCTGAGTTCGCGGGCGGCGATGCGCACGGTGTCCGTGTATTCGGGCGGATAGGGGACGGACACGCGCACCTGCGCGAGTTCCGCGCCCGTCGCGCTCTGCGCCATCAGGGCGAGCAGCTCGGCATTGCCAAGAAGCCGCCCGCTTTTCCTGTCCTTCATGAAGCTTGCGCCCGAGACGGCGTCAACCTTTGAGAGATCCGCCGTGTTGCCGCTGCGGCTGAAATAGACGACGAGCGTGCGGCCCCGTGCGGGAACGGCGGGGCCGGCAATTGCAGCCGCCGCGTCGATCTCGACGTGGCGCAGCCAGCGATCCGCATACGGAATCCCGAAAAGCGCCGTGATCAGGGCGACGAAGGCTCCTCCCGCCGCTCCGTAGAGCCTCCAGCCCTCCATGCAGCGCGAGGCCTGGGTGAGCACGTGGACGAAGATCGCACAGAATGCCGCAAGCGAGAGGACGATGTGCCAGAAGCGCCAGTCGGCGCTGGGCGCGGGCGTGCGCAGGCCGTACGCCTGAAGCGTCAGGCAGACGCCGGTCACGAGAACGCCGGCCAGCAGGAGCGCGAGGATCGCCGCGGCGGCGAGCCCCGCCTGGCGCATGAGCGGGAGGCGTCCCCGGACGGGGAGCTTCGTGCGGGTGTGGACAAGCGCGATTGCGAGGAACGCTGCGCCGGCTGCGATGTGCATCAGGCGCGGCAGCAGGATGCCGCAAAGCGAGAGCACGAAGAGCGCGAGTAGCACCCAGTCCGATGATTTGAAGGGGAATTTGCGCGTCATGTTAGGGATTCCTTGCAGCTATTTGGACAGTGCGATGAGCGCAACGCCCGAGACCATTGCGGCGATGCCGGCAAGGCGCGCGGGCGAGAGCTTCTCTCTGAGAAGCGCTGCGCCGAAAATCACGCCGACCATCATGCCGACTTCCCGCGTCGGGGCGACATAGGCAAGCGGAGCCATGGTCATGGCGTAGAGCACGAGAATGTAGGCGCCAGGGGAGCCCGCGGTGACCACGGCAAGCGCCTTGCGCTTCACGGGGTCGGAAAAGACGTCCCGGATCTGCCCCATGCCGTCCCTTGCAAGCAGCACGAACGGAGCAAGGCACACGACCCGCAGCGCGATCGACGGGAAGTAGAAGCTCGCCGGCGTAAGCCCCGTGTTCTGCTGCACGGCCCATGCGTCGCAGAACGTGTAGCCGGCGATGCAAAGCCCGGTGAGCGTGCCCCAGACGAGCCCGGCGCGCACCTTGCTGCGGCCTCCTTCGGCGCTCCCCGCCTTGAGCGAGAGCAGCACGATGCCGCAGAGGATGGCGGCGATGCCGAGCGCTCCGCCGAGGCTTGGCGAGTTGCCGAGGATGAGAACCGCGGCAAGCACGCTGATCATGGGACCGGAGCCCCGGGCCGTCGGATAGACGATGCTGTAGTCGGCCTTTCTGTATCCGGTCTGCAGCGTTACGGCGTAGAGCGTGTGCACCGGAGCCGAGATGCAGATCACGAGCCAGCCTGTCGGCGTGATGCGGGAAAAGCACTCCGGGTCGGCAATGACAAGGACTGGAATCGAAATCAGCGTGGTGAGAATGTACACAAGCAGCCAGAGCGCCCGGCCTGCATTGGCTTTCTTGAGGTGATAGTTCCAGGTGGCGTGGATGAGGGCCGCCAGCAGAACCAGAGCGAGTGCGGTGATCGACATGGCGCGGATTTTCCTTAACGGTGCGGCCCGGCGGGCAAAAGCGTGCCGCTCGCAAAGCTCCTGCGTCCGGAATCGGATTCAAGGATGAGCTCGCCGCTGCTGCCAAGACCTGCGAGCGTCCCCTCGCGCTCCGACTGGCCGTCGTCAAACCGGATATTCTCGCCGAGCCACAGCAGACGCCGTGCGGCCCGCTCGTGCCAGGAGCGGGAAAACGCGTCGGGTTCGGTCTGGGTGAGGCGCTTCATGATGGCGAGCCAGAGCGAATGGGGGGTGAGCCCTCGGGCGGCCTGCGGGTTTGATTGCATGAGGCTTGCGGCCGGGATCGCTGCCCCTTCGCGCATCTGTCCGGGCAGCGGGGCGCTCAGAATATTGATGCCGGTTCCGGCAACGAGAAGCTCGCCCTTGCGCTCAAGGAGGGTGCCGGAGCACTTTCCGTAGCCGGTTCCGATTTTCACGACGAGGTCGTTGGGCCACTTCAGGCGGCAGTCGAATCCGAACTCCGCGAGCGTCTCGCAATAGACCAGCGAGAGCGCAAGCGGTGCGCAGGGAAGGGAAAAGGGCGGCACGAGCGGCAGCCGCACGGCGCTGAAGAGATTGCCGCGCTCGCTCACCCAGCTTCTGCCGTTCTGGCCACGGCCCGCCGTTTGCTCGGCGGCAAGGATGCTGTCCCAGCAAAGGAGCTCGCCCCGCTCAAAGAGGCGCTTGGCTTCGCTCAGCGTGCTGTCCAGCGTTTCATACGTTCGCAGTTTCACAAAAAACAACCTGCCGATTCGGAAAGACTGCCTCGAGTATGCCATTTTTGCGACGGTTTTGTTCGGCTAGAATCCACGCACCACCATTTGCACGGATGTGAACCAATCATGCAGCGCCTTACGATTTCGCTTGATGACGACATTGCCACGGCCTTTGATGCGCTCATCGAGCGGCAGGGTTACAAGAATCGCTCCGAGGCTTTTCGCGATCTGCTTCGCGAGCGGCTCGCCCGGGAGACGATCGGACAGGGCGAAGGGCAGTGCGTTGCGGTGGTGAGCTACGCCTATGATCATCACAAGAGGCAGATTTCATCCAGGATGGTCGAGCGGCAGCATGACCACACGTCTCTCGTGATCAGCACGATGCATGTGCACGTTTCGCACGACAACTGCGTTGAATCGGTCGTCATGAAGGGGCCGGTCGGACAGGTGCTCGATCTGGCGCGGGAAACCGTTGCTCAGACCGGAGTCGAGCACGGGCAGATCAATGTGATTCCGTGCGGAGAGCAGCACGATCATGACCACGACCCTGGTCACGAGCATCACCACTGAGCGGATCGACCGCTCCAGCATCTGACCTGAGGAGTTCTGGAAGGAGAAGTTCGGGTTTGCGTGTCCGTTTCTTCGGATTTCGGGCAAAAAAATAGCCAAATCAGTGATTTGGCGCATTCTTGAGCATCTTGGCGTCCCTATGGGGATTCGAACCCCAGTTCTAACCGTGAGAGGGTCATGTCCTAGGCCTCTAGACGATAGGGACGTGAGGCTTTCAAAACAGAATTCGCATCTTACAGGTCATTTTTCGGTTTGTCAAGACCCGCACAGCTTTTTTCAGACGGGAGGTGCAAAGCAATTACACTGCCCCCCTGTGGATGCAACAATCGTCCGCATACTGATTCAGAAGAAATTCGCTGAATCGGGAATCGAGATGGCCTACCCGCACATGGATGTGACGATGCTCGGGGGCGATTCGAAAGGAAACGGAGCCTCCGAGATCCGAACGGGGGAAAAGACGGCTCCGGCATAGGAACGCATTGACGCCGGGCGTTTGGTCCGCGGTCTGCTCCGGGGCAGCCCGCGCAGGTGGGACTGCACGTTCTCCGCATGCCATCGGGTCCATGCTCCGTCACGCACCGATTCCTTCCCTGCAGCCTTCCGCGCTCCGTTGATGTCCCCGCTGCGGACAGTATCTCCGATCGCAATGCGCCGTTTTGGTGCGTTTTTCTGTGCCCTTCCGCCCCAAGTCGAAACGCACGGGAATTCGTCTAGGCAATCAGACTTATCGAAAATCTCTTAAAGCGAAAGGACTAGCCGATAGGAAATTCATCCTAAAGAAATTCCTTGTTTGCGCTTATTTTCCTGAATTTAAAAGATTTTGAAACGGCATGGCCGGCATTTGCCAGAAATGGCATGGATTTTGCTTCCCTCGTTCTCAAGACAGTTGATTTTCTTGACCGAGGGTGGAATGGAATTCATTGGTGCACTTTCTGCGGTTTTCTCCCTGTCTGTTCTGGGATGCACGTTTCTCGGAACGCTTGTCGGCATCGTTGCCGCGGCGATTCCGGGATTCACCATCCTGATGGCCGTCATTCTCGTGTTTCCCTTCACGTTCGCGCTGCCGCCCCTTGAGGGGCTGTCCACGCTGATCGGGGTGTACGTCGGCGGCTTTTCCGGCGGGCAGGTTGCCGGCATCCTTCTTGGCATCCCGGGCACGCCAAGCTCGATCTGCACGGTCTTTGACGGCTATCCGATGGCCAAAAACGGCAGGGCGGGCGAGGCGCTAGGACTTGGCATTTTCTCCTCGTTCTTCGGCGGGCTGATCGGCGTGCTTGCACTCATCTTCTTCATCAAGCCCATGGCGGACTTCGGCCTGAAATTCGGTCCGTGGGAAATCTTCAGCCTGGTGCTCTTCTCGCTCACGCTGATCGCTTCGCTCGGCGGCCAGTCCTTCTTCAAGGGACTGCTCGGAGGCTTTCTCGGATTGTCGCTCTCGGTGATCGGAACGGACAGCACGGGGGGCGTGCTGCGGTTCACGTTCGGCCTGCCGCAGCTTGAAGGCGGCATCAGCCTGCTGCCCGTACTGATCGGCCTTTTCGCCATTCCGCATCTGATCGGCGCGGTGACGGCGCAGAGCGCTGGCAGCGGCATGCGCGAGGCTGCGGGCAATGCAGTCCTCTCGAGTGAGGAGCTGAAGATCCCGTACCGCAAGGTGTTCGCGCTGCTGCGCGCCAACTGGAAGAACCTCGTGCGATCCAGTCTGCTCGGCGGCTTTGTCGGGGCCTTGCCCGGAGAGGGCGGAACGGTGGCGAATTTCCTCAGCTACGACCAGGCCAAGAGAGCGGCCCGGCCCGGGGAGCATTTCGGCTCGGGCGAGCCCGCAGGCGTCATCGCGAGCGAGTCGAGCAACAATGCCGTCGCGGGCGGCTCGCTCATCCCGACGCTGGCGCTCGGCATCCCCGGCAGCGCCGTCATGGCCGTGATGCTCGGCGTGCTGATGACGCATTCCATCACGCCCGGGCCGGGGCTCTTTCGCGACGAGCCGCAACTCGTGTACGGGCTGTTCGCAGCGCTCGTCATCGCGCACTTTTTCATGCTTGCCATCCAGCTTGGCGCAGGCAACCGCGTGTTTCTGAAAATCGCCTGCGTGCCCGCGTATCTGCTCGTACCGGTTGTGCTCGTGATGTGTGCCATCGGCTGCTACGCACTCAATAACCAGCTCTTTGACGTGTGGCTGTTTCTCGGGTTCGGAGTTGTCGGCTACCTGCTTGAGAAAGCCGATTTTCCGCTCGCGCCGATTGTGATCGGCCTGATTCTGGGAGGCTTGTGCGAGGAGAACCTGCGGCAGGCACTGTCTGCTGATCCGCATGTGATGACCTTTTTCACGCGTCCGATTTCCGCAGCATTTTTTGTCCTGACCGTTTTGTCGGCCGTGTTCTGCGCCCGCCAGTCCCTCAAGGGAAGAAAGGGGCTCAAGGCGATGATGACACGAGCCGAGGATGACTGATTTGTTACCACCAACCTGACGAGGAGAAGCCAGATGTTCAAGAAAACCGCTTTAGCCCTGGGAACCGTGCTGGGCCTTGTATTGTCCTCGGGGCAGACCCTTGCCGCCTACCCCGAGCAGGAAGCCAAGATCGTGATCCCGTACAAGCCCGGCGGCGCAACCGACATCATCTATCGTGTCGCTTCAGGCGGAGCTGAGAAGACATTCGGACAGGCCCTGGTCCCGGTCAACATGGACGGAGCGGGCGGCGTGAAGGGCGCTCGCTTTGTCAAGGGGACGCCTGCCGACGGCTACACGCTGCTTGCCGGGCATGATTTTCTGTTCACGACCTATTACGGCAAGCTTTCCGATTTCCCGTACACGGTCTTCGATCCGGTCTGCCTGCTCACGCAGACGCCCAATATTCTTGTGATGCGCAACGGGCTGCCATTTTCGGACTGGAAGGGCATGCTCGAGTACGCAAAGGCCAATCCCGGGAAACTCTCCATCACCTATTCTCCCGCCTCGACCGGAACGCTTTTCTTCGATCGGATCCTGCGCCTTGCCGGCGTTGACAAGAAGCTCTTTCGCGTGATCACAATCAACGGGACGGGGCCGCAGATCCGCGCCGTTCTGGGCGGTCACGCGGATCTTGCAATGGGCAACGTGCCGAGCGCACTCTCCTACGCCAGGGAGGGCAAGCTCAAGATGCTCGCCGTGTCCTCGGAAAAGCGGCTGGACGCTTGTCCCGAGCTGCCCACGTTCAAAGAACTGGGCGTGAATTTCACCTACGCAACGAATCGCGGCGTTTTCGTGCCCAAGGGCACGGGCAAGGCCGTGATCGGAAAGATTGCCGCAAGTTACAAGGCTTCGCTCGAGGATGACGACGTGCGCAGGAAGATCGCCGATCTGGGCAGCATCCCTGTCTACATGGGGCCGGAGGACTACGGAAAGTTTCTTGCCGGTCAGGACGCGCTCTACCGAGAAACGTTCAGCAAGTAGCCGAAGCGCACAAAGAAGGAGAACGCACCATGCTCAATCTCATCTGTTCTGGCTTTTTCATCGCGGCTTCCGTGTTTTTCCTTTTTGCAGCCCAGAGCATTCCGGGCTCCTCCGAGTGGGACATTGTCGGTTCCCGGATGATTCCCGAGATCTACCTTGCCGGGCTGCTGCTCTGCAGCCTGGTTGTGTTCACGGGCAGTCTGGTCGGGTATCTGAGGAGAACGGAGCGTCACGACGGGCTGAAGCAGATTCTGTTCAGACACAAAAGGGAAGCCGCCGTCTTTGGCGTTCTCGTGCTCTTTCTCTCGGCGATCAGCGTGCTCGGCTTTTACGCGAGTGTTGTTGGCTTCCTGTTGCTGTTGCAGTGGCTGCTCAATGACAGGCGCCTGAATGCCTGGGCGGTTTCGGTGTCGCTCTGCGCACCGGCCGTGATCTATCTTGTTTTCGAAAAGGGGCTGCACGTGCTGATGCCCGCCGGAATCGTGTTTTCCTGACCGCAGCCAGGGCGGGACGGCTCCCGCTGCTCGGGCTTGTTTTCTGGCACCGGACATCGGTCCGGTGCCGCTTGCGTGCCCGGGACTTTTTGTGCCCGGGGCGTTTCCGCGAAAATATCTGGCAGTTTCCCTGTCCTCCGTAGTATTCTTGCCGCATGTTTTCCCCTTTTTTTCAAGGAATTCCCCATGTCTTTTCGCCTTGGCACGCTGCAAAGCATTCTCAACACGCGTTTGAAGCCCCTGATTCCTCAGCTCGAGCAGCAGATCGGGCTCACGGTCACGATCGGGCACAGCACCGATCTGTTTGAGGACCTTCTCTCCGGCAGGTTCGACGCTGTATTTGCAATCGACCGTCCTCAGAGCGAGGAGGTCGGCAGGGCTAACGCCGTTGCCGAGCAGGTCATGCTGATTTATCCGGACGCGCACTGCCCGGTCGACTCCCAGAGCGACCTGCAGGATCTGCCCTTCGTGACGTTTGCCGAAGGCTGCTCCTACCGCAAGCGGGGGCTCTCCTGGATGGCCGAGGCAGGACTTGCGCCGATTGCCGTTGAGGTGGTTCCGACCTATCCGGACATCATCCGCAAGGTTGTCGACGGGCAGGGGTTCGGCGCGATTCCGGGCTCCGTGCTTGCGGCTTCGCCCATGAAGACCAATGTCCAGGCAGACCCGATCCAGGGGCCGAACGGCAAGGTCTGGGTGGAGTTGCTCTGGCGCAAGGATGCCGATCCCAAGGCGGTTGAGGCGATCCGCAAGGCAATGGGCTTTTAGCGGTTTGCCGTTCGCACAGCAGCCAAAGGAGGCGCGGTGAAGGTGCTTGTGGTCTGGTCTTCGGTGACCGGCAATACGGAAAAGATCGCCAGGGCGGCCGCAAGGGGCTGCCCCGGGGCGCAGGTTTGTGCCGTGGACAAAGCTCCGGATCCCGCGGGATTCGGGCCGGTCTTCCTTGCATTCTGGTGCGACAAGGGCGAGATTGACGCGAACTCTCTTGCGTACCTGGGCAGGATCCGCAATGCGGCAAAAGCGAAGGGAACTCCGATTGACGTCGCCTTTTTCGGCACGATGGGCGGCGAGCCCGAATCCGAGCGCGCACGGCAATGGCTGCAGCGCAAGGTTGCCGAGCAGGCGGGCGCGGGCGAACTCATCCGGCCGATCGGCGCGCGGCTCTGGCAGGGCAGGATCGATCCGCGGGTTGTGGAGCGGATGAAGCGCGTGATGCCGATGCCGCCCGAGCGCCTTGCCCGGATCGAGGCTGCGGCATCTCACCCGGACGCGCAGGATGAGCGGCAGGCCGCGCAGTGGGCGGCAGGCATTTTGCAAGCATATGCGGAGGAGAGGGAGTCGGTTCCTCAAGGCGAAGTTTGACTCAGCAAAGGAGAATCAGATGCAAACGAGACGGCTTGGTCGCAATGGTCCGGTGGTTTCGGCAGTTGGTTACGGCTGCATGCAGTTCGCAGTCTCCAAGGGAGCGTCCCTGCCTGCGTCGCAGGCGATTGAGGTCGTGCACAAGGCGATGGACCTTGGCGTGACGCTCTTTGATACCGCTCAGGTCTACGGCCCCTTCAGGAATGAAGAGATGCTCGGACAGGCGCTTGCCGGGAGGCGGGATCGCGTTTTTATCGAGACAAAATTCGGATACAGCTTTGTTGACGGAAAGCGCGGTCCTGTTTGCAGCCGTCCCGAGAATATCCGCAGCACGGTCGAGGACTCGCTGCGCCGCCTGCAGACCGACTACATCGACATCCTGTATCAGCACCGGGTCGATCCGGATGTTCCGATGCAGGAGGTGGCCGGCACGGTGAGCGAGCTGCATGCGGAAGGCAAGGTGCGATGGTTCGGAATGTCCGAGGCAGGAATCGCAGCGATTCAGGCTGCTTCGTCCGTGTTCCCGGTCACCGTGCTGCAGAGCGAGTACTCCATGTGGTGGCGGGAGCCAGAAGAGAAGATTCTGCCGTTCCTTGAGCGCGAGGGCATCGGATTCGTGCCGTTCTCTCCCCTGGGCAGAGGGTTCCTTACGGGCGGGGTCAAGCCCGGAAGCGAATTTCCCGAGAATGACATCCGCCGCGGCATTCCGCGCTTTTCGGCGGAAAACCAGAGCAGGAACTGGGCGCTAGTTGAAAAAATCAAGGCCTTTGCCGAGGCGCACGGCTGCACGGCTGCGCAGATTGCTCTGGCATGGGTGCTGCACCAGAAGCCTTTCATCGTCCCGATTCCCGGCACGACGAGCGAGAAGCGTCTCGCTGAAAACGTCGCGGCATCCGAGATCGCGCTCTCGGCGCAGGAACTCAAGGAGATCAACGAGATGCTCCTTGCCACGCCGGTGAGCGGCGAGCGGTACAACGAAAAAGGACTCAGGCTCGTCAACCGCTAGCGCTTCGTTCCTTGCTGCGGGCGGATCTATCGCTTCAGGCCGTACAGGATGGCTCTGCCCCGCTGTGTCTGCGCGAGGATTGCGCAACTGCGGGGCCGCTCATGAAAAATCGGCGGAACGAACGGAGCTCAGTCGGCCTGCCCCGCCTTTTCCTGTGTTCTGAAACTGCCTGACACAAGATCGAACCGGAAGAACCGGCACTCAAGCGGTCCGTTAAAGAGCGGAATCTTGCGCGACTCGCTCAGCCGCATCTGACGGGGCAGCTGGCGGTCGCTCGTGAGCAGCCAGGCCGTCCATCCGGCAAAGCCGTGCTTGAGGTTGTCCGAGACGTCCTTCATCATCGAGGCGACGGAGGCGCTCTTGGGGTTGGACTGCTCGCCGTACGGCGGATTGGCGATCACCAGCCCGGGCTGAGCGCCCTCGGGGGCGGTCACGCGGCGCGCATCGCACTGCAGGAAGCGGATCGCGCCCGAGTCGATCAGCGGCCCGAGCCCGGCGGCCCGGGCGTTTTCCATGGCCTTTCCGACCACGATCGTGGAGATGTCGCTTGCCTGGATGCAAACCTCGGCATGGCGGTTGACGGCGGCCTTGGCATCCTCGCGGATGTTCTCCCAGAGCTCGGCATCGAAGTTCGAAAAATTCTCAAAGAGGAAATGCCGGGCGAGGCCGGGCGCCGTATTGGTGGCGATCGAGGCGGCCTCGATTGCAATCGTGCCCGAGCCGCAGAACGGATCGACGAGCGTCATTCCGGGCTTCCAGCCGGCCAGCTGCAGCAGGGCGGCGGCGAGGTTTTCCTTGAGCGGCGCTTCGCCCTTGTCGGCTCTCCAGCCGCGCTTGAAGAGCGCCTCGCCGCACAGATCGAGGTAGAACGTGCAGTAGCGGGCGTCGACGTACGCGAAGATGCGGATCTGCGGATTGTGCCGGTCCACGCTCGGACGCTCGTTCATGAAGTGCATGAAGCGGTCGCAGATGCCGTCCTTGATGCGCAGCAGCGCAAAATCAAGTGAACGCAGAGGTGAGCGGTGCGCATTCACGTCCACGCGGATCGAGGCCGAGGGGCCGAAGTGGTTTTCCCACTTGGTGCGGCAGGCGAAGTTGTAGATGTCCTCTTCGTCGTAATAGTCCGATGAGCCCAGGCGCAGCAGGATGCGGCTTGCGATGCGGGAGGTGAGGCACGCCCTCATGCCGGTTTCCATGGAGCCGGAAAAGGTGAGCCCGGCCCGTGCGGTGCGGATGTCCGTGCCAGCGCAGGAGGCGATCTCCTGAGCCAGAAGTTCTTCGGTGCCGAGCGGGCAGACTGCGTAAAAAGTGTTCTTAGCCATGTCAGAAGAAGCGAGTGTTAGTGGCGGCCTTCACCGTGTCCGAGCACGATGTACTTGAGGCTCGTGAGCCCCTCCAGGCCCACCGGGCCGCGGGCGTGGAGCTTGCCGGTGCTGATGCCGATCTCGGCGCCGAGTCCGTAGACGAAGCCGTCGGCCAGGCGCGTCGAGCAGTTCACCATGACGCTGCCCGAATCGACTTCGCGCAGGAAGCGGCTCTGGGCCTGCAGATCGCGGGTGATGATGGCATCGGTGTGGTGCGAGCCGTGGGTGTTGATGAATTCGATCGCTTCGGACAGGCTGTCGACGACGGCAATCGAGATGATCGGCGCGTTGTACTCGGTGTCCCAGTCCTCGGGCTGGGCGCGCAGGGCTTTGAACCCGGCTCCAGAGAGCAGGGCGAGGGCTCGGCCGTCGCAGCGCATCTCAACGCCCTTTTCGGCGTAGATGGCGCCGATTCTGGGCAGAAATTCCGCCGCAGCCGAGATGTGCACGAGCAGCGTCTCGGTGGCGTTGCAGGGCGCGTAGCGCTGGGTCTTGGCGTTGTCGGCCACGGAAACGGCCATGCCGATGTCGGCCGAGGCGTCCACGTACGTGTGGCAGATGCCGTCCAGGTGGTGGATCATCGGAATCTGGGATTCCTGCTCAAGCCGTGCGATGAGGCCCTTGCCGCCTCTGGGAATGATGACGTCGACGTACTCGCGGGCCCGGATGAGCTCGCCCACGAACGCGCGGTCGGCAGTGGGGGCGACCTGAATGGCGCGCTCGGGCAGGCCGGCTTCCTTGAGCGATCTGGCAACGAGCAGTCCGAGCGCCGCATTGGTGCGGATCGCTTCGCTGCCGCCGCGCAGAATGGCCGCGTTGCCGCTCTTGATCGCAAGGGCGGCAGCGTCGATCGTGACGTTGGGACGGGCTTCGTAGATGATGCCGAGCACGCCCAGGGGCACGCGCATGCGGCCGACCATGATGCCGCTTGCCTGCGGGCGGACATCCTCGATCGAGCCCACGGGATCGGGGAGCTCGGCGATCTGCTCGCAGCCGATCGCCATGGTTTCAATGATCTTGGGCGTGACGGCGAGCCGGTCGATGAAGGCCGGAGCCAGGCCGGCGGAGCGGGCCGCGGAGACGTCCATGCTGTTGGCAAGGGCGATGGAGGCCTCCTTTTCCCGGATGAGTCTGGCGAGAATTTTGAGCGCTTCGTTCTTGCGCTTCGTGGGCGCGGCGCAAAGGATGCGGGACGCTTCCCGGGCGGCCTTGCCGGTCTGTTCCATCAGGGCGTTCATAGCGAGTTCGGTCATGGGAAACTCCGTTAGCCGCGGGCGATAAAGGCAACGAGGGAGGCCATTTCATTCCAGACCTCCGTGCTGCGTGTCTTGACAGTCAGTCCCTTGGCGATCTTGTCGATGTCTGCGCACAGCATGAGCGCTGAGGCAAGTTTTGCTGCGGTAAGCCGTCTGCTGAGGCTGCGGACGCGGGCGGTTGCGGCCGGTCCCCATACGCCTGCGGCGCGAAGCGCCTCCTGGGGGTCGCTGCCGGCGTCCATGAAGGAGCGCGTCTGCGCGGCCTTGCGGATCTCGTCCGTGAGCATCCAGGAAAAGCCGAGCACGCTCTGGCCCTCGTCCCTGAGCTTTTCGAGCACCTTGAGCCCCTTGGCCGCATCGCCCAGAAGGGCCGCCTGCAGCAGGCTCTCGGCATCGAACCGGGAGACGTCGCTCACGGCCTCGCGGATCATCTGCTCGGTGATCTCGGTGCCTGCGGGGTAGGCGTAGGAGAGTTTCAGCAGCTCCTGCTTGGCGGCAAGAAGATTACCTTCGCAGCGCTCGGAGAGCAGCTTGAGGGCCATCGGCTCGGCGCTCTGCCCCTGAAGCTTGAGCCTGGCCTGAAACCAGCCGGGCAGCTCCTTGGCGGTGATCGGCTCGCAGCGCACGGTGCAGGCAATGGATGTGAGCTTTTTGAACCAGGCAAGCTTTTCCACCGTCCAGTCGCAGGGGGCGCTCACGATGAGAATCGTGTTTTCAATGGCGCCGGTTCTGGCCATCTCGGCTACGGTCTGGAGCACTTCCGCGCCCTGCTTGCCGGGCTTCGGGCTTGCAAGGCGCAGCTCCACGATCCGCTTTTCGGCAAACAGGCTCATCGCCTGGCAGCTTTCGATCAGCTGGCTCCAGTTCCAGACCGCCGAGCCGTTGAGCACTTCGCGTTCGGTGTAGCCCGCGGCGCGGGCGGCCGAACGGATCGCGTCCGCCGCCTCGATCATCAGCAGCTGCTCGCTGCCGGTGACGAACCAGAACGGGGCGAGCTGCTTGGCGAGCTTTGCGGAAAGGTCTCTGAACTGAATCTGCATGGCGTCTGGCCTGGAGGCGGCTATTCCTTGACGGCCTCGCGCTCGGCTCGGCGCACCTTGTGCATCGAGCGCTCGATGCGGCGCATCATCTGGGCGACCAGATCGCCTTCAAGCTCCTCGTACACGGTGGCCTCTTCGTTTTCGCGCGAGAGGTAGTCCTTGTCGGCCGAGTACGAGATGAAGCGGGAACCGCTCACGGAAGTGTCTTCCATGTACTCGAGCCCCTTGGGGTTTTCCACGCGGAAAGTCACGGTTTCGCTCAGCTGGTACTGGCGCGTTTCGCCCGAGGAGGAGGCGCCTGCGGTGCGGCTCTTGCGGATCGAGAGGATCTTCAGGATGGCCTCGGCCTGCTGCCGGTCGGTGACGATCGTGACGTCGCTGCCGCTGGTGAGCTGCCGCTTGAGATTCGCGCCAAAGGGCGAGTCCATGTCGGCATCCAGGTACAGCGTCCTGAAGGGAACGGAAAAGGCTCCGCGAAGCCGAAAACCGCATCCGGCAACGGGAGCGGCAAGAATGAGCGTGAGAATCGAGCGACGGGAAAGAGACATGGTGTCTGACAAAAAAATAATCCTAAACCCGTTCATTATAAGTGCCGATGGCGGCTGTTTCGGGAACCGCATCAAGACGCATCTTCCCGCGGGCGAAGGAAGCCGGGCGGAAGGCCGCCGCAAGAATGAGCAGGGCTCAGTCCAAAATTTCGATTCCGTGCACCCAGACGAGCTTCAGAATCGCGAGCGACGGCCCCTTTGGAGTCACGCTTCCGCCCTCCCACTTGTCCACGGTGCTCGGGGACACCTCAAGCAGATCGGCGAATGCCTTGCGCGAGAGCCGGAAGCGGTCGTGTACCTGGTGGCCGATGCTTGTTCCGAAAAGGGAAAGCTGAGCATGATGAACCGTTTTCTAGGTAAAAGCACTTAGAGTTAGTTTTTATAACGTTAGGTTTTGCGTATTTGTAATCAGCTTGCGGTTCGGCAATTCCCGTTCCTAACATCCGCCGCCGTGCAGAGGCTGAAATGGATGAATACAAGGCACCTGCGCTGGAACACTGATTCCCGAACAAGGGAAGCAGTGAGCGAAAAGATTTATTCAAGGATCTGAAATCAAATGAAAAAGCTTCTTCTATCTGCTGCCGTGAGCGCTACGCTCGCGTTCGCTGGCGCCGCCATGGCTGCCCTGCCCAATGTCTCGATTCTCGCCACGGGCGGCACGATTGCCGGTTCTGCAGCTTCGAACACTCAGATGACTGGCTACAAGGCCGGCTCGATCGGCATCCAGACGCTGATCAATGCAGTGCCCGCCATGAAGCAGTACGCCAACATTTCCGGCGAACAGATCTGCAACATCGACTCTGCAAACATGACGAGCGACATTCAGCTCAAGCTCGCCAAGCGCGTCAATGAACTGCTCGCCCGCAGCGATGTGAACGGCATCGTGATCACGCACGGCACGGACACGCTCGAAGAGACGGCCTATTTCCTGAACCTCACCGTCAAGAGCGACAAGCCCGTGGTGCTCGTTGGCGCCATGCGTCCCGCAACGGCCATTTCCGCTGACGGCCCGCTCAACCTCCTGAACGCCGTCAAGGTTGCCACATCCAAGGAAGCTGCCGGCAAGGGCGTGCTCGTCATTCTCAATGACGAGATCAACGGTGCCCGCGACGTGACCAAGATGAACACGACGAACGTCGACACGTTCCATGCACCGATCCTCGGTGCACTGGGCATGATGAATTCGGACAAGCCCGCTTTCTTCCGTGCTAGCACCAAGCGTCACACCAAGGCTAGCGAGTTCGATATCTCCAAGGTCAAGAAGCTCCCCCGCGTTGACATCATCTACTCGCACGCCGATGATGACGGCGTGATGGCCAAGGCCGCGGTTGCCGCCGGCGCCAAGGGCATCGTGCATGCCGGCACGGGCGACGGCTCGATCCATGAGAAGACCTTCCCGGCTCTCGAGCAGGCTTCCAAGAAGGGGGTTGTCGTGGTTCGTTCCTCCCGCGTTCCTTCCGGCATCACGACGGTCGGCACCGACGAGTGGACGAAGGCCGGCATTCTCGAGTCCGGTTCTCTCAATCCGCAGAAGGCCCGCATCCTGCTTCAGCTGGCTCTGAGCAAGACGACCAACCGCGAAGAGATCCGCAGAATCTTCGAGCAGTACTAATTGCACAGCCGCCCGTCCGGCGCCGGGGCTTGCTCCGGGAAACGCCGGTCGGTGCTGACATCAGTACGCAAAGACCTTCCGAGGCTGCTTTTGCTGGCCTTGGGAGGTTTTTTCTTATAACGGGAAGGAAAGTGCAGTGCGGCGGAGCGGGCCGCTCCGCCGCATGAGCGATCAGATTCTCGATCAGGCGCTCCGCATGCTCGTGAGCGTGGCGAAGGCCTTGCGCATGTCCTGCTTGACGAGCTGCTGCTTGAGATTGAAGAGCCTGCGGTAGAGCGCACCGTTTTCCGCATTCGGCTCATAGAGCGCGTCGCGCACGATGGTCTTTTCGAGCGCTGCGCGGACGCCGGCTTCGCTGATCGCGCCGCTTGCGAGCGCGGCAAAGACGCAGTTGGTGACGACGGCGCCGCCCGCATTGCGGTAGCGCACGACGCGGCTGCCGAGCATGTCGGCCTTGATCTGGTTCCAGAGCGAGTCGCGGCTGCCGCCCTCGGTCACCGTGAGCTGCGTGAGATCGACGCCCGCGGCGCGGTAGATGTCGGCGATCTCCATGTAGTCGTATCCGATGGCTTCGAGCACCGCGCGCCACTGTACGAACTGGTCGTCGTCAAGCGTCATGTTCACGAAGCACCCGCTCGCGTCCTTCATCTCGCCGTAGCCGCCCGTGAGATAGGGCAGGAACAGCACGCCCTTGCAGCCTGCGGGCACCTGGCTTGCCTTTTCAGAGAGCACCTTGTAGTAGTCCGGGTCTGCGCTCTTCTGGCAGATCGAGTCCTTGAACCAGCGCAGCGACAGGCCGCCCGTGCGGATGAAGCCCCAGTAGAAATAGGTGTCGGGGAGAGTGCCGCTGTTGAAGATGAGTCCGAGCCCCTTTTTGGACAGCTCCGGGACGATGCCTTTGGTGGACACGCAGAACATCGCGCAGGTTCCCGCGACGTCAACGCCCTGATTGGCTTCGAACAGTCCCGAGCCCAGCATCGACTGCATGGTGTCGCCCGCTCCGGCGCAGACCGGGGTGCCGGCCTTCAGGCCCGTCTTCTCGGCGATCTCCTTGCTGATGCCGCCCACGATGTCCCAGGGCTTCAAAATGCGCGGCATGTACTTGGGGTCGATCCCCAGGATGGAAAGCTGCTCCTCGCTCCAGCACTTGTGTTCAACCTTGTAGCCCAGGCCCCAGCCCGACATCGCGCCCCAGTCGATGAAGGCGTCCTTGCCCTTGAGGCCGGCAAGATGCAGCAGAACGTACGGGGCGTTGTGCATGAACTTCACGCCGCGCTCGCGGAACGCTTCGGAGTTCTTCAGGAACCAGCGGGCGAACATCGCGGGGAACATGCAGCTTGGCTGCGGATTTCCGGTTTCCCTGCCCCAGATGTCCAGATCCATGGCCGTGATGGCGTCCACGTCGGCCTGGGTGCGCGAGTCAAGGTAATTGATATAGGGGGTGACGGCGTTTCCGTCCTCGTCAACGCCCGTGATGCCGCAGATGATGCCGTCGCCCATCACGGCGCCGATGTCGCCCGGCGTGTAGCCGAGGCCCTTGATGTCGGTGACGCAGGCCGCGATGCACTCGACGGTGATGCGAACGTACTCGTCGGGATCCATCTGGACCCAGCCCGGGTTGGGGTAGTGCAGGGTGGTCGGTTTGCTGTGGCTCGTCAGGCACTTGAAGGAAGCGTCGTACACGGCGACCTTCACGCTCTGAGTGCCGGCGTCAAACCCGAGGAAAAGCTGGCTCATGGATTGCTCCGCATGTGGTGGCGGCGGACACGCCGGCTCTGAGGCCGCGGCTGTCTTTTTCTGTGCCCGCCAAGTTCAGCGGCGGCAAGTATAAGCCCCGCACTTTTGCTGTTTCTTAGGGGTGTTCATGGAGTTGAGCGGCCGCGGGCGGCGCCTGCCGGAACGGCGGTTGCTGAAATGCAAATCGTGTTTGCGTTTTGACCAGATGAAAAGGTGTTTACGCAATTTGCAATCCCGTCAACGATTGTTGCCGCTATTGCATTGTTGTTTCAGGAAAAAAAGGCAAAACTCTCGCCTGATCTCCGCAAAGGCGCGATCACCATAAAACCACGAAAGGAATCAAACCATGTCCAAGAAAACAATCATCGCCCTGGCTGCCCTGACCGCCATGGCCGGTTCGGCTCTTGCCGCAGAAGTCACGCTCTACGGCCGCATCGACAACGGCCTGTACCTGACCAAGAGCAAGGCCAAGGATCAGACCTCCCTCTCCATGGAAAGCGGCATTGCAGGCGCTTCCCGCTGGGGCATCAAGGGAACCGAAGATCTCGGCAACGGCTACAAGGTCGGGTTCGTGCTGGAAAGCGGCATCAAGACCGATACCGGCATGGGCGACAGCAAGCGTCTGTTCGACCGTGACTCGTATCTGTCGGTTGGCACGCCCTTCGGCGACTTCCGCCTCGGCCGCAGCGGCGCGCTGGGCGGCGGCGTGAGCGGCGGCATCTTCGCGGGTAACGCTTCTCCCTTCGGCGTCGTGTTCAAGGAGGCTGCCTCCACGAAGATCTTCGCGGTTGAGGGCCGTGTTGACAACATGGTCCGCTATGACACTCCGAAGTTTGCCGGCCTGAAGTTCATGGCTCAGTACTCCAATGGCATGGACGGCGACGATTCGGTCCGCAGCTCCCAGCGGGATCGCTACGGTGCCATCGGCGCGTCCTATGAGATCGGCGGCCTGAAGCTTTTCGCTGTGGCCGACAAGGTTCTCTACAATGACATCAAGGGGGATGGCAAGGGAAGGAAGGACACCAACGCATACAAGCTCGCAGCCCAGTACAAAGTTGTGGATACCGTCACTCTCTACGGCGGCTATCAGTTCGTAGACAATGCCCAGAAGATCGGTCTGGTGACGGCTACCGCCGTCAAGGGCGCCGATACACATGCCGCGACGCTCGGCTCGAGAATCCAGCTCGGCGGCGGCGATCTCAATCTGGCCGTCGGCTATGTCACCGGCGATCACAAGGACGAGAAGAAGATCAAGCATAAGGTGAATGCATGGCAGCTCGGCGTTGGCTACACCTATCACATCAGCAAGAGAACCCACCTGTACGCTGCTGCGGCTTACATTGACAGCAAGTACAAGAAGGACGGCGTTAAGGTCACGACCAAAAAGGACACCGACGGTTCGACGAAGGTCAAGAGCCTGATGTGCGGCATGTACCACACGTTCTAATGCTTCAGGCCCGGTTCGGGTCAGGCAGGTTTGCGTACGGATCTCCCGCCGGCTTGCCTGAAAGCTGAAGCGCATGCTGAAAAAGCCCCGCGACCTGTGGCCTGCGGGGCTTTTCTGAACGGGGAATTCTACACAAAACGCCTTGCGCGGGGCGGGGTAATTCCGTACGGGTTGCCAAGAGGCACAAGCCTTGGAAATTACCCCCGCGGGGGCGTGGCAGGAAAAAAGGCTTCTATCGCATAATCGGAGGGTTAGCCTGCGGCGGAGTTTCCGCCCGCGGCCGTTTGTTGCAACCAATTTCGTTTTCCAATGAAAAAATCAGACTTAGGCGTCGTGGCGGTTCTATATGGCATTGTCATCTGGTTCACCGTCATGACTCTGGACTTTCCGCCCGAGGCGCAGACCTATCCGTTCTGCCTGCTTGCGGCCATCGGCTTTCTCACTACGCTCTACCTGGTGCTTCAGATCATCCGCTGGAAAAAGACCGGCGAGGTCGAGGACGACATGGCAAAGTCTTTCGAGGGCTTTCTGCCGGTGCAGTTCTTCGTCTCCTTCCTGCTGTGCGTCGGGTATCTTCTGGCGATGCACTTCATCGGGTACTACATTGCCTCGGTCGCGTATCTTGCGCTCGGGCTGCTGTTCCTGAAGGTGCCGCTCAAGCACGCGGGCATCACGATCGTCCTTCTCATGATCGTGATCTATGTGGTCTTTTCCATGTTCCTCAGGGTGCCGCTGCCGCGCGGCGTGCTTCTGGGCTGATCGGGGAGGAGTAGAAAATGCTTGAAACACTATCCCTGATGGGTGCGGGCTTCGTCCATGCGCTCTCCCCGATCAATCTGTTCGCGATGTTCGTGTCGACGGCCTTCGGCGTGGCGATCGGCTGTCTGCCGGGACTTTCAGCCGCCATGGGCGTGGCGCTTCTGCTGCCCGTGACCTTCGGCATGGATCCGGCAACGGGCCTCATCGTTCTGGGCGGCATCTACTGCGGCGCCATCTTCGGCGGCTCGATCTCGGCGATTCTCATCCACACGCCGGGCACGCCGGCCTCGGCGGCCACCGCGATCGAGGGCTACCAGATGACCAAGCAGGGCAGGGCGGCCAAGGCGCTGACCGTGGCCTGCTTCGCCTCGTTCATGGGCGGTCTGCTCTCATGCATCTCGCTGTACTTCTTCGCCCCGCCCCTTGCGGTGCTCGCTCTGAAGTTCAAGAGCCCCGAGTACTTCTGGCTTTCGCTCTTCGGCCTGACGGTGATCGCGGGCGTCTCGTCCAAGTCGCTCATCAAGGGGCTTCTGTCCGGCTTTCTCGGACTGCTCATCTCCACGATCGGCATGGATCCGATGGAGGGCGTCGAGCGCTACATGTTCGGCACGAGCACGCTCTACGGCGGCGTGAACGTGACCTGCGCGCTGATCGGCCTGTTCTCGATGAGCCAGGTGCTGATCCTGGCCGAGAAAAAGATCGTGCAGCGCGCCAAGGCCCAGAAGATCACCGACAAGTTCGGTCTCACGGGCGGGGAGGTGAAGCGCCTGACGCCCACGATCTTCCGCTCCTGGATCATCGGCAACATCGTCGGCATTCTGCCGGGCGCCGGCGCAACCATCGCCTGTTTCATGGGCTACAACGAGGCCAAGAGATGGAGCCACCACAAGGAAGAATTCGGCAAGGGCTCGATTGACGGCGTGGCAGGTTCCGAGGCCGCCAACAACGCCGTGACGGGCGGCTCGCTCATCCCGACGCTCACGCTCGGCATCCCGGGCGAGTCGGTGACGGCGGTGCTGATGGGCGGACTCATCATCCACGGCCTGCAGCCCGGTCCCGAGCTCTTCACGACCTACGCCCCGATGACCTACACGTTCTTTGCCGGGTTCGTCATCGTGCAGTTCATGATGCTTGCGATCGGCTTTTTCGGCTGCAAGGGCTTTGCCCAGATCTCGCGCCTGTCCGACGCCATCCTGATTCCTGCGATCGTGGTGCTGTGCGTGGTTGGCTCCTACGCCATCCACAACAACATCGTGGAAGTCGGCATCATGCTGCTCTTTGGCGTGATCGGCTACCTGATGCGCAAGTTCGACTTCAACGCCGCCGCGATGGTGCTCGGACTCATTCTCGGTCCGATCGGAGAACGGGGACTGCGCCGCAGCCTGCTGCTCTCGGACGGAGATCCCTCGGTGCTGTTCTCCACGCCTCTTTGCTGGATGCTGATCGCCCTGTGCGTGGTCGGAATCCTCTCGCCGATCTTCATGAACCGGCTTGAAAAGAAGGTGGAAAAGGGCTAGAGGCGCTGAAAAGCGGGGGAGGAGTTGCGTCTTTTGCGATTTCTCCCTTTTTTGCAGTGTTATAGAATGGTTTCTGATACCGCCGCCTGCGATCGGGATTCGCTTCGAGTCCGGCAGTGCGACATCTTTTGGAGATACTGACATGAACAAGACTCTTCTTGGTTTGGCCCTGGCCGCTGCAATGGCTGCTCCGATGACCGCCAGTGCATGGGCTCCCGATGGCGAAGTGACCGTCATCGTCGCCTACAAGGCCGGGTCGGGCACCGACACGGGCGCCCGTCTTCTTTCGCTCAAGGCCGAGAAGTATGTCGGCAAGCCCCTGGTGATCCAGAATCTGCCCGGCGCCGACGGCAAGATCGGCTGGACGGAACTGGTTCGCGCCAAGCCTGACGGCCGCACGATCGGCTTCATCAACCTGCCCACGTTCACGACGCTGACGGCGCTTTCCAAGCCGCCGTTCAAGGTGAACCAGGTTGTGCCCATCGCCAACCACCTGACCGAGACGGGCGTGATCGTCGTGCGGGCCGACAGCCCCTACAAGACGCTCAAGTCCCTGGTCGCCGCCATGAAGAAGAAGCCCAACATGCGCGCTTCGACGAACGGCACAAAGGCCTCCAACCATACGGCCGCCCAGCTCTTCGCCCGCAGCGCCGGCGTGAAGTACAAGGCTGTTCCCTACGGCGGCACGGCTGACCAGCTGCTTGCTCTGCGCCAGGGCGAAGTGGACTTCTCCTGCGCCAAGGTTGCCGATGTCACCAAGCTCGTCAAGGGCGACAATCCCGAGCTGCGCGTCCTGGGCGTGTTCGACACCAAGCGCGTTGCCGATTTCCCGGATGTTCCGACGCTGCGTGAACTGGGCTACTACCCCAATTGGTACGGCTCTGCCCGCGCTCTGGTTGCTCCCGCCGGCATCTCCAAGGAGATTCTTAACTTCTATGTGAAGGCCTTTGCCGACACGATGAAGGATCCGGAAGTGATCGAGGCACACAAGAAGGCGCGCCTCAATCTCGACTACAAGGACAACAAGGAGCTTGGCGCTCTGCTCAAGTCCCAGCAGAAGTTCTGCAAGGATGTGATCAGCAAGCTGTACTAAGCCGATCCGAGACAGCCTCTGCCGATGCGGCAGAGGTTTGAAAAAAAACCGCTTTCGGGATATTCCTGAAGGCGGTTTTCCTTATCCGGCGGACGCTGAAGGTGCGTCGGATTCACAGCGTGGAAACTTTCATTATTGCACAAAAAGAGGTATGAAAGCTATATCTAAATGGTTAGTCCTAATGTTGAATAAAGAAAATCGAAATTGGCAGGAAAACTATCCTGAATTGCGGAACTGCGGTAAGGGTTAGGTAGTATGATGTAGCCTCAGTTGAGGAGGTGATTCAGAAGCTTCCTCGCAACTTAACAGCGGACCGGAAAATGGGCGGTCCCATGACACTGGGGGATGAGGCGGCTTCCGCAGCATCCGCTAAAACATAAGGAGTGTACATAAATGTCCCGTATTGAAAACGATTTCCTGGGTGATCGTGAAGTTCCTGATGATTGCTACTATGGCGTTCAGACGCTTCGCGGCAAGGACAATTTCCACATTACCGAAATGCCCATGAGCCAGGAGCCGTATTTCGTCATCGCCTTCGGTTATGTCAAGAAGGCCGCCGCCATGGCCAACAAGGAACTGGGCACGATTCCGGCTGATGTCGCCGACGCCCTGATCTGGGCTTGCGATCAGCTGATCGCCGGCAAGTACCGCGACCAGTTCGTGACCGACTGGCTCCAGGGCGGTGCCGGCACCTCCACGAACATGAACTGCAACGAGGTGATCTGCAACCTCGCCGCCGAGCACCTCGGTTCCGTCAAGGGCGACTACAAGCGCGTCTCCCCGAACGACCACGCCAACTTCGGCCAGTCCACGAACGACACCTATCCGACGTCCCTGCACTTGGCGCTGCTGCTGCGCAGCAACGTGCTGCTGAAGTCCGTTGAAGACCTCGTCGCCGCCTACTACAAGAAGGCCGAGGAGTTCAAGGGCGTTCTCAAGATGGGCCGCACCCACCTGCAGGATGCTGTTCCGATGACCCTGGGCCAGGAATTCCATGGCTGGGGCTTCACCATCGCTGATGAGCTCAAGACCATCCGCGAAGCTCAGGAGCACCTGAAGGTTGTCAACCTCGGCGCCACCGCCATCGGCACCAGCGTGACCGCTCACCCGGATTATCCGGCTCTGGCCGTCAAGAAGCTCGCCGAACTGACCGGCATCGACTTCAAGAACAGCGAAGACCTCATCGCCGCCACGAGCGACTGCGGTGCCTACGTGGCCCTCAGCTCTGCCGTGAAGAGCCTGGCTGTCAAGCTCACCAAGGTCTGCAACGACATGCGTCTGCTCGCCTCCGGTCCCCGCTGCGGTCTGGCTGAAATCAATCTGCCGCAGCTGCAGCCTGGTTCCTCCATCATGCCGGGCAAGGTCAACCCCGTGATCCCGGAAGTGACCAACCAGGCTTCGTTCCTCGCCATCGGCCTGGACACGACCGTGATGCTTGCCGCTTCCGCCGGCCAGCTCGAGCTCAATGTGATGGAGCCCGTGATCACGTTCGCTCTGTTCACCGCCATGCGCGTCATGAGCAACGCCTGCAACGGCCTGCGCACGAAGTGCGTCGAGGGCGTCACCGCCAACGCCGAGCGCACCGCTCAGATGGTGATGAACAGCTGCGGCATCGTCACGCTGCTCAAGCCCCATCTCGGCTACAAGACCTGCTCCACGATGGCTCACGAGTGCTATCACACGGGCAAGTCCCTGCACCAGGTTGTCGTCGAAGAGCGCAAGCTCCTCACCCAGGAAGAGTGGGACAAGACCTTCAACCTGCAGAACCTCATTGCTCCGAAGTTCGTGCAGTAAACCTGAATTAGTCCCCTAGTCACTTGTGCGGAAGCAGGCCAAAAAGCCACTTCCGCCCAAGTGTTATCTTGGGGATTGACAACAAGAACTGCTTCAAGGCAGCCTTTACCACTAGGGAAAAACCATGGATATCATGACAATTCTTCAGATCGTCGTCCTTCTCGGCGCGATCTTCCTCGGTGTTCGCCTCGGCGGCATCGGCATCGGCTACGCTGGCGGCGCCGGCGTGCTCATTCTGGGCCTGTGCCTCGGCATGAAGCCCGGCAACATCCCCTGGGATGTGATCCTGATCATCGCTTCGGTGATCTCTGCGATTTCCGCCATGCAGCTTGCCGGCGGCCTGGACTACCTCGTTCAGATCGCTGAACGCGTCCTGCGCAGCAACCCCAAGCACATCAACTACCTCGCCCCGATCGTGACCTATGTGCTCACGATCTTCGCCGGTACCGGCCACACCGCCTTCTCCATGATCCCCGTGATCGTTGAAGTCGCCAAGGGCCAGAACATCAAGCC
>ODAI012262767.1_pt1 | contig 31669 bp, 34 predicted proteins | sample 1539321 | NCBI WGS metagenome assembly ODAI01 (sample SAMN02144231, study PRJEB22623) | gut metagenome | biome: sheep rumen | host: Ovis aries | place: New Zealand
GCCTTGGATGCCGCCTTGACGATACCTTTTTTACGCAACCAATCAGCCGCAGCCTCGATATCACCATTATTTTCGATTAACGCTTTTTTGCAATCCAACATACCCGCAGCAGTTTTTTCGCGCAGTTCTTGGATTAATTTTGCTGTCACTTCTGCCATTGTAATTTCCTTTCTTAATATTAATAGATTAAAAAATTCTGCGTTCGGGGACACGTCCCCGAACAACATTTATATTTTTATTTGTCGGCTTTCTTGTCGCGACGTTCTGCGCGTGCCACAGATGCCTTGGATTTTTCTTTGGCCTCTTTATCTTTCAAATCGGCTTCCATTTCATCTGCCGCGTCCATATCGCCGTCTGCTTTCTTTGCAGCCGCACCGCCCAAACGTTTTTCAATACCAGACAAAATTGCATCAACGAACAAATCGCAATACAACTGTGTTGCACGTGCCGCATCATCATTACCCGGCACAGGATAATCAACGGCCTCTGGATTTGCGTTTGTATCACAAATAGCAATTGTTGGAATATCCAAAATTCTGGCTTCACGAACCGCGTTCATTTCGCGTGGCACATCGATAACAATCATTGCCTGGGGTGTTCCATGCATTTCCAAAATACCACCGAACACAGAACGCAATTTTTCAATTTCTTTGGTCATAACGCCGACTTCTTTTTTGGTTAATCCCAATTTGTCAGCATTTGCAACATCGTTTTCCATTTTTTTCAAACGACGAATGGATTGCGAAACCGTTGTCCAGTTTGTCAGCATACCGCCCAACCAACGATTATTTACATAATATTGACCGCAACGTTCAGCGGCATCTTTGACAATATCCTTGGCTTGGTGCTTGGTTGCAACAAACAAGATTTTACCACCAGCGGCGGCGACAGCTTCCAACGCGACCAATGCACGATACAACAACGGTGCAGTTTTGTTCAAATTGATAATGTGAATTTTATCTTTGACGCCATAAACATATGGGGTCATCAAAGGGTTCCAACGACGAGTATGGTGTCCAAAATGAACGCCGGCCTCCATCAATTGTTTCATAGTAAATGTAGGCAATGCCATAATTTTATCCTTTTTTCTGTTAATTCCTCGTTCCCGTGGATTTAGCCAAAAACAGCGGTTTTTGGACAGAATCAACCACGAAAACTGTGTTCTTCGTCAAACGACGTGCCCTGATTTTGACACAAAAATATCGAAATTGCAAGAAAAAACCGCCATAAACGGCGGATTTTTTTATCTTTGTTCTTGTTTCGCTGTCCTTAACAATTTCAAACGAAAATCCGCATTATTGCGTGCCCAACGCAATGTATCACTCGCAACATGACGTGGCACAGCAAACCCATTGGAATAAACAAAATCACCCTCTGGCACACCGTTTAATACAACACGACTCCATACATATTTCCCATTTTTACCAACCGGTTTTCCAACTTGGTTTTCTTTACCTGCGGTTTCAGACAACAATACATGAATACCAGAAACAAATGGGGATTCTTCTTGAATATCATTAAAGAAATTCTGGATATCTTTTGGGAACAATATTTCTTCACCACGATAATGTGTCGCGGGTTTTCCACCCACAAAAATTCCATTTTTATTTACTGTTATATAATCTTGATTTGAAATATTATACATGACATATCCCCTTTTTTGTATCACCGACAAAATAGCAACAAATTAAACAATGTCAATAAAAAACCGCCAAAATGGACGGTTTTTTCTATTTAGATCATATAAATTAAATTACCGACCACGATTCCATGGACACGACAGACAAAAATTTCGTGGATACGGCAGATTTTTCTCTTTTGCAGAATAATTTCTCCAAAAATTTAAATGCACAATTGTGATACGTCCCATATGTTCCACTTGATAATCTGTATAATCTTGTTTTTCAAGGAATTTCAAATAAGGGCAACTATGACGAACATCGGTATTATCACAATCAACCATATGAATACTGTTTGCCGCATTATGAAAATCTACATAAGGATATCCGGACATTTTTTACTCCTTTTAATATTCTAATATAAATGCTTAACCAACTCGTGCATACGCAAGACAACAACGTTTTTGTTTTGTGTCCCAGGATAATCACATTGTATATCGTGCACGATATCTTTTACTTTATATATATCGTTTTTTTGATGTAATAACATCACAACAGAGCCACCTGTATTTGTATGATTTAACATTTTTATTAAAACCTTTTTAATAGCAACATCAGGTAAAAAATCACAAATATTTGATAAATGAATAAAATCATACGATTGTTTTAGTTTTAATTTTTTAACATCAGACCAAATAAAGTCAAAAGGTTCATGTACAATTTGTTTTAATTTGGAAAATTCTTGTTGTTGTAAAGCATATTTTTGATATCTTTCAGGCCGCAACCGTCCATTATAAAACAACAAATACCCATTCATTCCATCAATATACTGTTGTACTTCGGACGACAATTTAGAAAAGATATCCTGGGTATGTGCTGCATATCTGACATTTATATTGTGCCATAAACTGTTTTGCATTTCATAATACTGGTTCAATGTTAAATGCTGTAATGCCAGTGTTTTCAAATCCATAACTACTTTGGCATTATATGAAATATCAAAAGTCGTAACATGTTCAATGCCATATAATTTACAAAACAACGGATGGTCACCCGATGCCGCAACAGTCAAGGCTGTCTTATACGATTTTTTTATGTGTTTCATCGATTGGCGCACATCTTCAGTTGCTACAGCATACGCAGGGGAATATTTGTGAAACAGCGGATTTATGCTGTATAAAAGCTCTTTTGCTTCTGATATATTTGGCATTGATTTCATATTTTTATCTTTTATTTTGTTGTGTTTCAGCAATTTTTTCAACAACGATTTCATATCCGTTTAATTGCACAGGTTTCCCAACACAGTTAGATAAATCCACGTCTTTTAATACCTTTATCAAATGATCTGGTGTTCCCAAAGCAGCAGAACGCATTTGTGCAGAAATACAAATGTCATCCAGACTTTGATATGCACAACGACTTGCGCATTCATCCATTGAATCACACTCCCTAACAAACACCCATGGGAAAACACGTCCATTATTAAATTTTGCACGACACCATGCGTTGTAACCATGTTTTGCCGACGGATTACCAGCCACAGTCCATTCACCACGTGTTTCTGATGACAGGGTGTGCATTTCCATAATATTCGGATGCATTTTTTGTATTGCTTCAAACTGTTCCCACAAATGTTCAATCCACGCTATTTCTACCCCACGATATTTTATCGCCGGTTTTCCACCAACAAAAACGTCATCTTTGTTAATTGTAATATATTCTGTATTTGGAATATCTGCCATGGTTACGAACCTTTATTATCATTTAATTTTTTCGCCCAGTTGTCTAACCAATGCTAATATTTCTGGTGTAACATTGACACCATCGTTCAATACGCGTTCAGCATCATATTGAACATTTCTGGATTCTAAATCTTTTACTTTTTCAGCCAACAAAGTTCTGAATGTATTTCTGGACTTGGTTGCCAATGTATCAACCGTATTCCACAATGGCGATTCTGGAAAAACTTCGATACCGTTTACACATTTTCTGGAACCACACATTTTCATTTCATGCATTTCTTTTGCCATTATTTCGCATTGTTTTTTCTTATCTGTTCCAATTTCCCATAATGGTTTATATGAACCAATTGTTAAATCGTTTTTACGACAAGACAATCCATATTTTATAACCTTAAAGTTGCCATTGAATTTATCATATGGGGCTGGGGACATCCAATCATATGGATCCCACATCATATAAGTGTTAAGTTGGTCTGACCATGCAGGTTCCCATTTCCAATTCAAGTTTTCAATTTGCAAACGACCAATTGTAACAATTTGATAATCTGTAGAAACGCGTATTGCACGATTTTTATAATTTGCTAATAAATTTTGAATTTCTTTGTTTATCATTTCAGTACCCTTCTGTTTTTCCAAAGCAACCTGTCCAGGACAAAAAAGCTCTTTAAACGTTCTTATGGCCCTTTCATTTTGTTCTCTTGAATAACGCAACAAAACAATCAATGTTTTTTCTTTTTCGGAATAGCCTATCTTTACACCGCCAATACTGTATGTTTTTGCATCAGGATAACACTTAATCGCCTTTACACCACCACTCGGTACATTACATATATATGGTGCACTTACAATATCCTTTACATACAATGATTTTGCCATGATTGCGAACCTTTTATTTTGTATGTTGTTTTTTGCACCAATTGCAAATATCGGTTGGACTTACCGGATCAACACCGATATCAGGCACCAAATAAACATTACCGCAGGAATCTTTTTGCTGTGTTTTATTCAAATTATTTAATGAACAATTATGCTTTGTCATTCCCATTGGGCATGTTGGATATGGACGATTATCGGCATTTTTCTTATGCTTTGTCCGTGGAACGATAACCGTTGCAACCTGTATCTCTTCCGGTTCGCGTTCAATCATAAAATAAAAATCCCCTGACATTTTTTATCCTTTTTATCATTTAATTTTCTGATTTAATGCCCAAGAAGTTATAAACAATGTTGATTTATTATATTTTTCATCATGACTGACTTTATCAACATTTTTTGTATTTTCTGTTTTTTTATTATCTTTATGTTCACAAACAAATGGATTACCAACACAGATAACAGTGGTCAAAAAAATTGCTGCACAACAAAAAACAACAAAAAAATCATATTCAATACCGATACCACCACCGGATTTTTTACCGGATTGATTATCAAAATCACCGGCATCATGGTTAGAATATTTTTCTGTTGGCCACCCTATCTTTGCCCCATAACCGTTATTATAAGTTCCGGGTTTATAGTGTCCATATTCATCAAACACATCATATGCCATTTTATTTACCTTTTATCTTTGATTACCTTGCACGCCAAACTCAACACATGTCCCCATTTGTTTCAGCATTTTTTTGAGCCAATGTTTTGCGGCCAATTTGCCCCAGTTTATCACACCATGTCCAACAAAAGGAAAATAATAAACAACCCGACTGGTTCCTACATTAACATCTTGATACATATGGACGTTTTCAGGATTTATCCAACGTGGTTGTGGAATATTTGTGGTGCCACAAAAATAAACCTCTACATCATATCCTGCAATTCCATCATCAGCATTGAAAACACTTTGGATACCGCGAATTTTATATGGTTGCGCATATTGAATTTTTTTGCGTTTCATATCTTATACCCCCTTTTATCTTTTGTTTTGTGCGACACTGTCCATTAACATCTTGCTTTTCACAGAATCAAATTTGAATTTTTCTTGTGCAATATGTAAATCACGCTTGTCAACACTCGCGGCATCATTATCATCATTCAACACTTTATAATAATTATAATTGTCAAAACGTGTGAGTTTACGCACATTGATGGTATCCCCGGCATTCAGATATTGAAAACGGTTGTCTAATTTATTGGTAAAAAATATTCTTTCCTGACCGTCTTTGACATCTTTGACAACAATTTTATTTTTCCCAGGCACCACCACAACATTTTTCTTGTTTTCAATCAAATCACATCCGGCAAACAATAAACACGCAATAATTGGATATAACACATTTAATTTCAGATTTGATTTTTTTTCGGCATTTCTTGTCATATTTAACCCCCGGTATATATTTCAAATTCACTTTACACAAAAAAGTTAACACAAAATAATAAAAAGTCCAGCCAATTAATCCACTGAACACCGAATAAAAAAACACCCAGATGGGTGTTTTTATCAAATTGGTAAGAACGATGCAGATGCGCCGTTGTTTGCGAGTGCAGTGTACGTAATGCTACATAAACGAGCAAACAACCAGCAGATGCACCGTTATAACCAATTTATTGCAACGATTCTGCGCGTTTCAGATTAAATTTATTTATATAACTGAACGCCAAACCAACGGTCATATTGGAACCGTAATGTTCTGCGGCACGCGCCTTGGCACGACGATAATTAACATACGGACCAAATGTAAAATCACCCCACAGATTTGTATCCAAACGGGCATTTGCACTTAAATCACGACGGAAATCGGTCGGGACATATTGTGAATAATCCAAATATTCACGATAGTATCCATCGCTGGTAAAACGAACACCTTCGCGGATTTCGTATTCTGCGCGCCATCCGGCCTCGACTGCGAATTTGCTGACGGGATCATCAACAATTGTAAAATCGTTTTCGTAAACCGCGGTTGTGTACAAAGTTTTGAAAATCTTGTGGTCAAACAATGCGATACCGGCAGATGGACGTGCGATTTTACGAATATGTGGATTGCCTTTGAATTCAGATTCATATTCAGCACGAACGATTGGACCCAATTTTACATTACCCCAATCCCACACCGCATACGACAGGTCAGATGTGAACAAAATCTTATCAGCCTTTTCATCGGTTGTTGATGGTGCATCATATGGTTTTAATGTCGTTTTGCCGTATGTCATAAACAACGAATTATCCCAACGCAATCTGTCAAAACCATATTCTAATGCCGTATCAAACACACCAACAAAAGAATTTTGATCACTGGCAGTAAATGCCGACACAGGTGAATTCGCATATTCTTCAGGATGACCGATTGATGTCTGTGTCCAATCAATACCGATTCGACGAATATTCAAATCAAACTTTGATTCATGTGGGGTTTCCAATGCGAAAGACGCGCATGGCATCAAGCAAACTGCCGCAACCAATAATTTTTTCATTACATACCTTCCTTTGTATTAAATAAAACTTGCACAAAACAAAACTATAATATAAAAGGAAAAATTTCAACCAAATTATTTCCAAATTTTGTAATCAGTTTCATTTTTTTGGACATGCCATCCATTTGACCACAAAGCCTTGGACAATTTTGAAACATTTTTATCCAACACCGAAAAAGAAACATTATTTCCAACAACACTGGTTGTTGCCAAATCCATTGGTACCATGCGCGCCACCGCATTTAATCCCATCCAATCAGAAATTGGTTGCACCAACACAGCCGTAAACAACACAGAATCAATCGGTGTTGTCGCGACAACAACATTTGAATCAGACGACGGCAACCAATTTTGCACAGAATTTTTTTCCATCCAAGCCTTTGCGGCATCGCCATCAATCACAAAAGAAATATTTGCAGAATACGATGTATCTGAAACTTTTTCCCCGTCCAAACTGGATGAAGAAATAATATTCATCAAATCATCATTTGAACTGTTTTTTACAAGCGTCGCCAATTGTTCTGTATTTGCATACTGACCCAATTCGCGCAAAATAACCTCGCGACGCGCAGAATTAAATGCTTTGTTTTTTGCGGCATTTGCGGTATCTGCCGTCACATTAACAGATGTAGTTCCCGTAATTTCAACCGCGCCTGCTGGCAATACAGCCAACGAACACAATACTATTCCACAAAAAATTTTACTAATACGCACTTTTTTCAAACCTTAAAATTTAGCCTGGATTCCAACACGAATACCCAACGATTTATACAACGATTCGATTTCGCCGGTGACTTCTTGTTTCCAACCCGCGTTTTGCATTGCCTCGATAGAACTGATGGTATCCAAATTACTCAAATACAATGCCTTATCATTATCTGCATCGGCACCTGTCCAACTTTCGTAATTTGTATTACCGTATGTTTCAACCAACACCTTATTTGTTGCCACCGCAGGATCATAGAAATTCGTCAAATAATATTCAGGATTCATATATGATGTCGCATCGGCTTTACCAATATTATAATAATCAAATGTCATACCAACAACCAATTTCACAGAATTTGTTATTGAATGCAACCAATTTGCGCCCAAACCGAAATGGTACGCGTCACCAATACCGCCTTTATCCTCTAAACTTTTTGGGTGTTGCCAATCTGGGCGATACGGTTGGTCGGCTGTTGCGTTATATGCCGGCAGACCCAATTCCACACGTGCATTAACAGAATTATTTGCTGTTATATCATACAACATATCCAACGCAATATACGGCCCCGACCATTCAACTTCGTATGAATGACTAACCCCGTCTTGATAGTAATAATATGTATTTTCTGTTTCAGCATACTTTGCACCACCTGGCACTGCGATATAACTGAACGTATCATAATAACCGTCATTATTTATATCAACACCATCAATTGTACCCAACAAAGGATTATTATTCTCATCAACAAAAACCAAGAACGGCAAACATTGCGTTTCTTCGCCAGCCGACACACAATAATTATCTGCGCCACTGATCGTATCCAAAGACATACCATAATTGCGTTTTGTTTCTAATTTATATTTGAAATAGCGATACCCAATTGATGGTGTAATTTTCAAATTTCCCCATTGCCAAAAATTAGACAACCCAAGTCCAGCATAGACACCCAACATATCACCACCTGTGGATGTTCCAACTGATAACGCATGACCTTGTTGACTCCAAACCTGGTCAGCAATGCCATCACCAGACAAATCGACATTCCAATCTTGCAAGAAATAACCACCACCTGTGATATCGTCATCAACCATGGTCGAATCGCCATATTGTAATCCGTATTGCACCCCACCATCGACACGCATTGCGATATTTGCAACATCAAAATCATATTGTGCCGAGGCATCGAATACGTTCCAATTCAAACTGTCATAATGCAATTTAGACCCTGCACTTTTCATATCAAATTTCCACATTGCAAATTGATGAGAAATTCCCGCACCGACCTTGAATCCAGAATCCTGTGACGCGACATTATTTGCAGAATTATTTTTATACACCTGCCCCCTGGTAGCATTATTATTTCCATAATTTGCCGTTTGATTTTGTTGTCCTGGCTGATAATTCATCATCTGAGCCTGATTATTCATTTGTGCCTGACCAGATGGTTGATTTTGATTTACCAACTGGTTGCCATTTCCATAATTATAGAAAGGATTTCGTTTATAAGAATAACTATAATTTTTTTGCATAGACCCATTATAATCGTAATAGGTCCCTGCCGCATTTGCAATCACCGGCAGCAACGCAAAAATCGAACAATGTAATAAAAAACGCATTTTTCCAGCCATTTTTCCTTTCCTTATTATATTATCGAGTGTATTATATCACAAAAAACTTGAAAAAAAAACATCTTATTGCAACAATACGCAAAGAATTTGTTCATGCAGCCATGGCGGAATTGGTATACGCGCAGCACTAAGGATGCTGTGGAGAAATCCTTGGGGGTTCAAGTCCCCCTGGCTGCACCATCCGCTTTCGCTTACGCTACAGCGAGATTGCATCCAGCAATCGAGATGTAGAGTTAGAGAAACGAATGTCTCGCTGTAATGAACGCAGTGAATGAAAGCGGACAAAAAACACAAAAAAACTCTTGCCCAAATTTGAATAAATCTGTTATCATTTCATACAAGAAAAGGAAATGAAAGGTCTAAATCTGTTTTTAGCCGCATGTTTTATCGCGCCAACCATTGGTGGTGCGGTGGCTGACACTGTAAAATCCACAACCCGAACACCAACGGCACGAACACAGAACACAACAACAACCACGCGCAAAACCGCTGTCAAGCCACGCAATACGAACACTGCATCGGCACGAACAACCGTCGCCCCACAAAAAAATGTTGTAAAACGTGCTGCGACTGTGGACAAATCACGTTCTGCGCCCCAACCTGTGACAAAGCGCGAAAATTCGGTGACGGCACGAACTGCAAAAAAATCTAATTTAATTTCGCGTTTTGCGACCAAGGTACAAAATTCGGCGCTTTCCAATCATGGCCCGATAAAATCACGCGCGGCAACGACGACGACAACACCGACACGCGATACGGTTATGCAACGCGATTTTGGGAAATGTAAGACTGTTTTTTTTGAGTGTATGGATGAATTTTGCGCGAACAAGGATACCCAGTTAAAACGTTGTGCATGTTCCAGTCGTTCAAACGAATTCAAATCGACCCAAAAATCACTTGATAACATTGAAAACAAACTATTGGATTTCAGTCAACGTTTATTAAAGGTCAACATGGACCCTGATGATGCGGCGGTTATAAATGTTGCGTCTGCGGGCGAAACGGCATATTATGAAACCAAGGATAAAACGGCATCCAAAAAGACATTGGATGAAATTGCAAAAAAATTAAATGCAAACTTTGATTCTGCGGAAAGTGCGACTGGTTTATCTGCATTAACCTGGTCATTGGATCCCGATGCGGCATTTGATTCTGTTGATTCATTATCTGGGATTTCAACCACCGCAAAAAGTGGCGTTGCCTTGCGCAATGCGGCATTACCAATATGTCGTGAAATGGCGGCCGAGGTTTGCGATGATGCCGACATATCATTGGTCGAAAACAGTTATAATATGGCAATTGAACAGGATTGTAATACCGTCAAACGCGCATACGAAACCCAAACCCAGGCTGCACGTACCAAGGTTCTGGAAAGCAGTGCCCTGTTGGACATGACCCGATTAAATAATTACCAAGAAAACAATTCTGACGACATATTAACATGCAAATCAAAAATGCTGGATATGTTAACGAACACAAATGTATGCGGTGAAAATCTAACAAAATGTTTGGATGTTTCGGGTCAGTATATAAATCCCACCACTGGCGAGGCATTTTTATCCGCGAATTTGGTTCAATTATCTAATTTAATTGTGCGTCCAACTGGCACAGATTCATGGGCAAAAACCCCGAAAAACGCGCCATTTGTATCATATTTGAATACCAAGAAAAAATATATTGAACCGGCGACAAAAAATTGCCAATCACTTACCGACACTGTATGGAACGATTTTATAAACGACGCATTGGCGCAAATCAAACTGGCGCAAAATGCCAAACTTGAAGAAGTCCGCACATCTTGTACAACATTGATGTCCGAATGTATCAGTGGTGCCAAGGAAAACTTATCTGAATTTGATTCACGTGCATTATCGACATTTGGTGTAATAACGGACAAGACTGTAAATGGATTATGTGATAAAATAAAGACATCTTGCTCTGCGGTTATGGAATACACGCCTGACGCGGCACCGGTTGCCGACGACATAAAATGGGAAACTGGGGTCACCAACATCCAGGCATCAGAAACATACAACACGATTATAAACACCTGTCGCGAGGTTGGACGTAATTGCATAATTAATTCATGCAAATCGATTACTGGAAATTTTGGTTTATGCGAAAACATTATGACTTCTGTTAACCGTCATTCGATATTAAATCGTCGTGCATGTTGGGATGATGTAATGAACTGTGTCGCCCAGGCCAGTGACGAATCAATAAATAATATCAAATCGATTTTACCTAATTACAATGTCCCCAGCGATTTATATACAACAATGTATGCCACTACCAATGTATTTGATATATGCGCGGGGAATCAAGGTGCACTGGGCGACAATTTCCCATGCAGAAATTCCGCAAACCCACACCAAGACCCAGACACCGTTGCCTGTTATCGTTGTCGCATTGCCGAACAAATTTGGGGTAATTGTGAAAAGATTCCTGACGCAATTGACGACAACAAGATTTTAATTCCAACCGAAAATCGTTCGACATTAATGTCATGGTTTGCCAAAAACACACATACCGACAACGCAAGCAACTCGTGCAAGGTATCATTGTGTCCTGCGGGTCAAACTGAATTTACCATCAACAACAGCACACAATGTTATAAACCGGAACAGGTATTATCATGCAGCATCACCAACGAAGAAACACAGAAAACAACGACCACCAACTATTTGTGCCTGAATAAAATTACAACCCCATTAAACAACAACCAAAACTGTTGCGAACTGGGGGTCACGGATTCATGGGGTAATTGCTGTGCCAGTGGCAATACCACAACCGTTAATATACTCGACAGATTATCAAGTAATTTATTAACTGAATTACAAGACCAAAATGTATGTGCACCTGATTCATCGTCACAAACATTGACATTGGTTGCGACATACGAAACGAACGATGCTGCCAACATAACAACATACATTATGTGTTGGGGTAGTATTTCTGAATACAGTGGTAATAATGAATCTGGACTGACATGTTCTGGTCAATATATAATAATGGACATTTATAAATCAACAGATACAAATAATAATACAACAACATCGCACCGTTATGCCAACGTATCATGTGATACTAATGCTTGTAGTTATAATTACAATGTAAATTATTTCATCAATGCAAATGTCCCCAACAACCTAGCAACAGGCGACACAACTGACTATTGTTCAACATTGCAAAATATCAACAGCACAGATAATTCCCCAATCTGCACAATGAACAAAGAAAATGGTTGGGTATGCACCAACGCAACACCAACAGAATGGACAAACGCCGATCACAAAAATTGGACCATTAAATTCTAAAAACAACTTATCATTTGACAAACAATGTTATTTATGTCAACATGAAATTATATAGAAATAAAGGAGTTATCCATGAAAACAACAGTTCCATATAATTTCAAGAAAGCAATATTGTTTGGCGCATTGGTTGCATTACCATTTGCATTTGCCGGATGTGAAAAAGAAAACACAACACCAAATAACAACGGCGGAAACGGCGGCACAAACCCTGGCGGCGGCACCCAACCAAAACATAATGTGGAATTGATTTACGGCGCCAATTTCAACACACAATGGCAGAATATTTCATTGGATACTTTATATAAATACAATGAAGATAAAACCGTTGATTCGATATTTATGATTCCAGAAAATACCACACAATATGCAGCATTGAATGCAAACCAAGTAAATATGATCGTTCCCAAATTACGTGAACGTCATAATGTAAATCCAAAGAAAGTTTTCGGCAAAGGGGATTTGAAAATAAATTCTATGGTTATAGAAGACCACCCAGAAATTGTGCGTTTCTTTGCAGATACTTTGAAATATAATGTAAGATAATTTATTAAAAAAACACTAAGACGGTTTATCCGTCTTTTTTTATTGCTTAAATTATTATAATTTTCTAACATAGAACATAGAGAAAGAGAAACATGAAATCAATATTTAAAATTTCATCAATTATTATATACTTGCTATTACCAATGGTTGTCAATGCCGAATGCACAGACAAACATACTTCTGCAGAATGCTCACAAAATAATTACTATGAAGGTACTTGTATCTGGGACGACAATGACGGTTGCACCGAAAGATGCCCAACAAGTAATGATGGCACATGCATTAATTATGACGGATGTCATGATACTGGGTATATAGGTTGTTTACCTTGCGATCCCAGCACTTATAACAATACAACTGGTGCAAACGATTGCACATCATGTTCATCTTCATATTCAACCGGTCAAATATTTGACCCCGCATATGCTAACACATATGGTTTATCCACATGTCCATGGATATGCGATTCCGGTTATTATCGTGGTGGCACAAATAATGATGAATGTAAACAATGCCCCGAAAACAGTACTAATTGCACCTCCGACGGCTCCAGTGGTTTAACAGCCGCAGACATCGAATGTGACACCAATTATCAAAGATTCGAATCAGACGGGGTCGTCACATGCAAAAAATGCCCCGACCACTCACATTACAACCCTACCACTAAATCATGCGAGTGTGCCAACGGTGCCAATGGTACATTTGGTATCAACAGCAGCTGCGCATGTGCCAATAATTCCAATTATAATGAAAACAACAACAAATGTGAATGCACTAAACAAGGTTATCCCAACGCAACACATGATAATAACGGTGTTTTAATATGCTCGTCATGTGCAGACAACGCAGCATATGATGTTGACGACAATGAATGCAAATGCAACGTGGGTTATTATGGCAACGGCGCTACACACTGCGAAAAATGCCCCCTCAATTCAACAACCGATGGCGCTGGGTCAACCTCTATTTCTGCGTGTAAATGCAACATCGGTTTTTACGATACAGAATCTGGCACAGACAGTGTTTCATGCACCGCATGCCCCAGTCATTCAACAACCGATGTAGCTGGGTTAACCGGTATTTCTGCATGCAAATGCGACATCGGTTTTTACGATACAGAATCTGGCACAGACAGTGTTTCATGCCAAAAATGTCCAATCGGTATGACAACCGTCACTTTGGACAGTAATGGTAATCCAACAAACACAACAACAAATGGTGCCACCAGTATTGAACACTGCGCAATGCCAGCAACATCTGAATTTTGCTTTACCAACCCTAATTCCACAAGCAGACAACTGATATGCACCCCACTGATTCCATCCGGCGCAACAAAAATCAACGGCAGAACCATTTCCACCACCACCAATTCAGGCAATTAATCCCACCTGTTTGTCATCCTGAGCAAGTGAGCCCCGATTGGAGAGAAATTATCGCGCATATCAATTCCCCTCCTGCGGAGGGGGCGGACTGCCAAAGGTGGTGGGGAGGGTTCAACAAAACACATCGTGTTTTGTCATACTGAGCGCATGCGAAGTATCCAGGTCATCAAATGCCGTCGGCACGCCGACACATCTTTATCACCTGGATTCTTCACTCCGTTCAGAATGACAAAACAAAATGCTCCGCATTTTGTCATTGCGAGTGAAACGTGGCAATCCAGGTCATCAAAAGCCGTCGGCACCGCCGACACGTTTTTATTACCTGGATTCTTCACTATCGTTCATCAATGACAATTCCGTTCATCAATAACAATGTTGATACCGTTGATATACATCTTTGCATAAAATTTTCGACAAAACTCTTGACAATTTGTATAAAAATGTTAATCTTTGCATAAAGTTTTAGACAAAAGTCCAAAAACAGAACAAGAACTTACAGCGTAAAGGTTAAAAAATGGCAAATTTTGCAATCTTTCAAACCGGTGGTAAACAATATCGTGTCCAGGTTGGCGATGTTATCAAGGTCGAAAAAATCGATGCTGACAAAGATATAGAATTCGACAAGGTTTTAATGCTTGGTGACAAAATCGGCAATCCATATATTGATGGTGCACGTGTTATTGCAACGGTTGTTGAACAAAAACGCGATGACAAGGTTTTGATTTTCAAGAAAAAACGTCGTCAAAACTATCGTCGTACCAAGGGTCATCGTCAATACATTACTGTATTGAAGATTAAGGAAATCAAGGGCTAAGGAGTGAAAAATGGCACACAAGAAAGCTGGTACTTCTACTTCGAACGGACGTGATTCTGCGGGACGCAGATTGGGCGTTAAAAAATCTGGTGGTGCACGTGTTATTCCTGGCAACATCATTATTCGCCAACGTGGAACTGCGGTTCATCCTGGTTTGAATGTCGGTATGGGCAAAGACCACACAATATTTGCAAAAATCGCAGGTGTCGTGAAATTCAAACGCGGATTAAATGACCGTAAAACAGTTTCAGTTGTTCCTGACGAAGAAGCAAAATAATGAAATAAAAATCCCCGGCAATCGCCGGGTGTTTTTTTACCTTTTTTATGTTTTGTTTTTGTGATATAATTATACTCATAGTATGAGGAATGTATTTTTATGTTTTTTTGCGCTTTTCTTGTTCGCACCAGAAATGGCGGGTGCGGCTGGCCGTCCTGTTCAAAAAAATGATTCAAATACAGATGCTGTGCGTGTGGCATCCCCTGTGCGTGGAACTGCATCTCGCAATACAACAAATGTGTCACGTACGACCACATCACCTGCGCGTGCGACTGAAAATGCGCCGCGTTCGATTTCAACACGTGGCACAACAGCCAAAACAGAATCACGCAGTATAAATCAGTCAACTGTTGTTCAACGCACCGCGGATAAATCCAGTAATGGTGTTTTACTAAAACGGCGCAGTTCTGAACCAAAAATGACCATGATGGACAAATTTCGCGCGGATTTGGAACGTAATGTTTCAAATCGTGCCGCAACAAAAAAATATTCTGCCGAAGATGTCGCCAAGGCCAAAGAATTCATGGAACAAACCGCGGCATTGAATAAATCATGCCAGGAACAGTATAACGAATGTATGGACCAGTTCTGTGCGGTTGTTGATTCAAATCAAAAACGATGCAGTTGTTCGGCAAATTTATCAAAATATGCATCTGCCCAGGATGCTGTGACCAAGGCAAACGATGAATTAAATACGGTTGCACAACGTATTCGTTATGTTGGGTTATCTGCGGATGAAATTCGCGCCATCATGACCGAGACCGAGGCCGAGGCTGAACTGGACGGAAAACGTGATACATCCGAAACGCGCAGTATGTTATCCAGAATAGAAACTTTAATCAAAGACCCAACCACAAAAACAACCACATTGGCAACAAATGATTTTGGATTGGATTTAGAATTAGATTTTTCTGACGACAGCGCAGATTTATTCAGTTTAGATTTCTTGAACGGCGACACCGACAGTATTTCCAGTAAACGCGGAACCGCGTTATACAGTGCTGCAAAAAAACGTTGCAAAACAATATTAAATAATTGCGCGGATGTTGGGGCAACAACTAATCAAATAACCGGTAATTACGATTTGGCGATTGATAAAGATTGTGTCGCGTATGAACAGGGTTTGAAAAAAATGAACCAAACATTACAATCCAATGTTCGCAGTGCTGGTGTTATGCTGCAAAAGGCGCGTCTGGCGGTAATGCAAAACAAAAATCAATATGACCCCAAGGGCTGTATTGCTGCGTTGGAATCATGTATGACGGATGATATGGTATGTGGTGCTGATTATGAAAAATGTTTGGACCCAACAAAACGTTATATCGATGAAAATGGCAAGGTTGTCCTGGGCCAAGACATTACCAATATTACCGATTTTATGGAAAAGTTTAACAATGGCAATATTGATACAGCAAAATTATTGTCGGCAAATTCTATTATCATCAATGAAGAACAATGCAAAAATTCATCAAATAACGATGGTGCATGTGTTATAAAATATCTGCTGACAAAAATTGGTACAGGTGCAACCACCAAAGATGGCGGATTGTGTCGTGCGGTATTGGATAAATGTCAGCAATATACATACAATTTATCAGGTGATAAATATAATCCATATAATGATATTGTTGTAAATTATGTTCAACGTGCGATGGTGAATATTAAATCATCACAACAAAAAATTATATCTAATTATGCGTCCAGTTGTATGACAGATGTTGCGGCATGTTATAATCAACAGGTGACCCAGGTTAATTCTTGGTCGTCTGTGGCATCGGTTTCCAGTATTAAATCTGTGATGACCGGGGCATGTCGTAATGTTGCGTTAACATGCGCATATGCGGTATTTGCAAATATGTGTACTGTTGGTGAACAAAATGCAACAAAGTGGGTTTTGGCAGAAAAATGCAGCACCGGTTCAACCAATACTGATAACACAGATCAAAACAGCGACACCAATGCCGAAAACAACGGTACAAATAATAATGTTTGCGCAATGGTTAATGACAGCCTGCAATCATGTACCCCATGTGACGCGGAACATCCAACACAATGTATCGAAGGTATTTCTGAAATATTCTATCAATCATTGTTATGTCCAGAAAATTCAACATACGATAAAAATTGTGCAACTGCATCAAATCAAAATCGCACAATCAACGGTTGTGTAAATACCCAATGCAGATGTAATGATGAATTCAGTGTATGGGGCGGTTCATGCATGTCTAAATGTGGCGCGAATCAATTCCGTAATGATTATGGTTCGTGCGAAGAATGTAAAAGCCCGAAAGAAGTATCAGGTGGTTCTGATGCAACAGAAACTGAGAAAGCCAAAGAACCAAGTCAATGCACTGTACCGACTAATACATCGCAGAACCTTGGCAACACGAATTCGTCAACTAATAGCAGTGCATTACAACAAGGCGCAGACCAAGGTTAATCTTTCAAAATACCTTCCATAAATTTATTATGGTTATCTAATTCGTCATCATGCGCTGGGAAATGACGTTCTGGGAAATTTGCACCAATTTTTGGATGTTTTAACATAGCCTCGTGCTGTTGCGCAATTAAATCGTTTATATCTTGCGCAGGGGCGGTGTTTTCTAATTCCAGGTAAACCTTGGCCAAAATTTCAGCGTCAATCAACGCGCCATGTGCGTCTGCGCGTGCGGTCAGTGACACCCCAAACCATTTTGCCAATGCATCCAATGTGTATGCCTTGGGGCCAAACACACGATTTCGCGCAATAACAATAGAATCGCGTTGTTGTTCACGTGGAATTTGTTTTAATCCTAATTTTGCCAATTCAAAATTTATAAATGGAAAGTCAAAGTCAAATCCGTTATGTGCCACAATTGGTGAATCACCGATAAATTCTAAAAATTTTGGTGCAATCTCACTCATTTTTGGTTTGTCTTCCAAAAACGCATTTGAAATTTTATGAACCATATATGTTTCAGGCGGAATAATTTTGCCCTCGGGATTGATATATTCATGAAAAGTGTTTTCTGTTAAAACACCATCAACCAATTCAACCGCGCCAATTTCAATGCATCGGTCACCACGTGTCCATTCAAATCCAGTTGTTTCAATATCAAAACAAATAATTCGCGCCATAATAAAACCTCATAAAAATGTGATTGAGATAGTTAACTTTTTTGTATTATAATAAACCTGTGAAATTAAATCTAGAAAATCTTAACGATGCACAAATTCATGCTGTTCATAAAACCGAAGGGCCTTTATTGGTTTTGGCTGGGGCTGGGACGGGCAAAACACGTGTTTTAACAACGCGTATAGGATATATTTTGTCGCAAAATTTGGCAAATCCATGGCAAATATTGGCATTAACATTTACAAACAAGGCTGCAAATGAAATGAAATCGCGCCTGGATATGATGGCAGATGGTGCTTTTTATGCGCGCGATATATGGTGTGGAACATTTCACTCGATATGTTTGCGTATTTTGCGTGCCAATTATGCCGCGGCCGGTTTGCGCCCAGACTTTTTAATTTATGGTGATGACGACCAAAAAAATGTTATAAAAAATGTTTTGAATAACCTGGGCATAACAACAACGAAAAAGCCCGCAGAATACGTCGAAGATTTTTCCAGAATCAAAGACAAAGGATTAACCAATACACCCAGCACAGACCGTATTTTTAACGCATATAATGATGAATTGGCACGCATGGGTGCGGTTGATTTTGGTGATATTATTTTACGCGTATTGCGTTTATTTGATACGAACCCTGATATTTTAATGCGTTATCAAAAACAGTTTAGATATATCCTGGTGGACGAATTTCAGGATACAAATGCGGCACAAATGCAGTTGTTGACATTTTTAACAAAAAATCAGGATATGCCAAATATTTGTTGTGTTGGCGATGATGACCAATCTATATATTCATGGCGTGGCGCAGAAATAAAAAATATTTTGAATTTTGAAAAGACTTTTCCTGGTGCGGAAATAATCCGTTTGGAAACAAATTACCGCAGTACTGGAAACATATTGGGCGCTGCAAATTCTTTGATACGACACAATACAGGCCGCCTGGGCAAAGATTTGAAAACAGCATCAGCGGATTCAATGGGTGAAAAAATTTATGTGCTAACATTACCCACTGATTTAGATGAATCTAAATTTATTGCCGATGCAATTTCGCGCGATGGCGGTGTTTATAATGACAAAACAATCTTAATCCGTTCTGGCGCATTGTCGCGTTTATTCGAAGAAGAATTTGCGCGTCGTCAAATTCCATACAGATTGATTGGTGCGACCAAGTTCTATGACCGTATGGAAATACGTGATGCTGTTTGCTATATACGTTTATTGGTGCATCCATTTGATGATATGTCTTTTATTCGTGTAATCAGCAAGCCACGACGTGGCATTGGTGATTCTGCGATTGAAAAAATGCGTGCGATGGGGACATGTTTAATGGATGGATTGCGTTCGTGCAAATTAACCGCAAAACAACGAACCGCCGCAGATGAATTTTTATCTGCTTTTGATTTTGATTGGACACAAATGTCGCCACGCGATGCAGTGCAGAGGTTATTGGATAAATCTGGGTATATAAAAATGTGGCAAGAATCCAAAGACCCTGATTCCAGCGACAGATTGGCAAATATTCGTGAATTAATCACAGGTGTTGTCGCAAAATACGATTCTTTGAACGAATTTTTGGAACAGGCGGCATTGATGATGACCGACGACAACGATGAACCTGATTTTCAAAATAATAATGTTGTAAATATTATGACAATACATGCTGCCAAGGGATTGGAATTTGATAATGTTTTTTTGCCAGGCTGGGAAGAAAATATTTTTCCAAACGAAAAATCTATCAATGACGGTTCTTTGGAAGAAGAACGTCGTCTGGCGTATGTTGCATTAACGCGTGCCAAAAAATTTGCAATTATAACAAATGCGGCATCGCGTGTAATGTATGGCACCCGTCAATATAACGCCCCCAGTCGTTTTATCAGCGAAATAGACAGCGCATACATATATTTTGGAAATGATAATATACGACCCGCTGCCGCAACATATACAAATCGTCAATTTTCGCCCAAGAAATATTCCGCCACACCACGAACAACATTGATTGGAAAAATGGTAAAGCACAGTGAATACGGTACCGGTGTTGTTATAGAGGAAGGAACGGGTATTTTAACAATTGCATTTGGTTCACGCGGTATCAAAAAAATCGCCAGGGATTTTGTGGAATTGGTATAATTATTTCTTTTTGACTAATTCGCGGAATTTTTTCCAGTTGTCTTTTGATTGATTCCATAATTTTGTCACATCTTGCTTTACCTGGTCGCCAAATCCTGCATCGATTTTTCCGCCCCAATCCCCAGCCAATTTTTTTGTTTTGTCTGCCATATAGCATACCAATAACAATGTCAAAATCAACAGCACTGCGCCATCAAAACCGGCAAATTCTGAATTTAATTCACCGTTGGTTGGATTTACAACAAATGTCAATAAAGACACTGCAACACCTGTGGCAATAGCTAAACACACAAAATACAATACGGCTTTTACAATTCTGGTTATTTGTGTTTCTAAACTTTCTGCCTTAAATATTTCCAGGAAAGAATTAAATATATCGCCCGCAACACCTTTGTATTGTGTTTTAGCAGTTGTTTCTGCGATGGCGGTAAAAGGCAATAACATCAATGCCAAGAAAATATCTGCAATAACCCCCAATGCGATAAATAAATATTTCCACATGGCTTTCAATGCCAACCATGTAATTATAATACCAACCGCCGCAGAAAATAAACTAACCCCAGCGCTGCTGACAATCCAACGCCAACCAATACCGATAATTGTCACAAAAAATCCAGACATTTGTGACGGCATGCATAATATTCCAGCCGCCGTTTCCGCGGTAATTTTCAAATCTTCTGGTGTGTATATTTGTGCATAATCTTTGATTGCCGCGCATGTGTCTGGCAATGCAAATCCGGCGGTACTGGTTATAGATGCCCAAATGGTTGTTGATAAAAATGTCCCAGCCGAAATTATTGGCACCATAATCATAGAAAAGGCGTTTGCAATGCCAAATTTTAATACGATTAACCATACAGAAATAATAATTCCTTTCATCAAAATATCTTTGACAGTTTTTTTTGCATCTGCACCTGTTCCAATTAAATTATATGCCTCAAACGCGACCCAGAAAGCGTATGCCACCAACATAAACATTATTGCGAAACGCACCAATGAATAATCCAACGCATTACCAACCTTGGCCATGCCACCCATAAATGCCAAACCTAATTTTGCCTCGATTGGAACGAAACTGTGTGGAACGCTTGTTGCAGTTGGCCCGAAATTATTTAATTCATCAACGATTGCGCTGACAACCAATTCACGATTTGCCTCTGTGGACCATCGACCATAATCCCCAATATCATCAGATTCAGCAAAGCAGGGCAGCGCAATAAAGACAGCAAATATTGCAAACAAAATATTTCGTAAAAATTTGCCTAGCCACATCATCTGATAAACCCATTGTCCTTTAACCATTTAACAGAACTGTCGAACCATTTTCTTGGTGCGCGCCATGCCGATTGTCCCAAATCGTATGTCCATTTTCCAATATCAAATTCTTCGCCTGTTCCCATATCTGTTCCTTCGCTTTGGAATACAGGCAATTTGACTTTGCCGGCTGGCAACAACGCATCAACCTTGGGACTCAACACATAATAATATAACAAGAACAACCCAATCATGGTTATCAAAAATCCCCATGTGTCATGCAGAAAATCAAATGCCCCAGGATGTTCACTTTCCACAATGGCTTTTTGAGTATTGAAACATTGAACGAATAAATCTTTATCAATTAATCCATCTGCATCTTTGGATGTTGCCTCGCATTCTGCAAAGACCTGCATCACAGATGTCGTTTCTGGATTTACATTTTGCACAGTTTCTGTTTCAAACATTGGTGGCAAAATTGCAGTATATTTATCCACAGGTCCCGGGAACATTGCATCGGCACAATAATATACAATCGAAAACAACAGAACGATTTTTAATGTTATTGATATAACAGAAATCGCCGCCTTGATAACGATTTTTAATGAATTTCTAAACAGCCCAGATGCCGCTTTCCAAACCTTTTCATATGCAAATGCCGCGATTAAGATTGGTAAAAATATGATAACAAACACGACCTTGAACAAAATAGAAAATATTTGAAAGAATAAATCAAAACCTATGACCAAAAATGCCAACACCAGCAACAATCCTGAAATCCACGTCAGCATTCCGCCACCCATGCCCATCCATGCGTAATTCATCAACGCAAATCCACCGGCCGCCCCAGCCAACATAATGGAATATAAATTTCCCATAACACACATAAACGACCCAGATACCGCAGACATTGCACCGGACAATTCTGTTGCGCCCAATATTGCATTACAATCTGTTGCGGAATTTATACTGGTTGCCGCCATTGATAAAACCGACCCCACATACAATATTGGTGAAATTATAATTTCAGAAACAATTTTTAATGATTCAACACTATTTGCACTTAAAACACCGATTGCTACACCTGCAATCATGATTCTCAAACCCAATTTCCATACTGGGTCAAACCAGGTTTTGAAATCCATATTATTTGCGTTTTTAGAATAATCGGCATTTTTTTTGGCTTTATCCCACACATATTTTATTGCGGATATAAACATAAAAATAGCAAATCCTGCGGTCATCAATATCCACAAATTATCAACAATACCTGTCCAAAATATTTCGGATGCCTGTCCCAGTATGTTCAACAATTCAACGACATATTTTCCTAAAAACAATGTTCCAACGGTTTCAATATCGCTGTCTGCGCCAATCGCCAATAAAAATTTATCAACAGATGTATATGTTAATGCCGCGCCACCAATTGATGATGATAAATACCAAATGCCCAACCCCAAGGCAATCATGATGCCTAAAACTTTTAATGCAAAAGAAATCCATTGAAATTTTTTCATGTTTTTTTACGCCTAGGGTTGTCCATGGTTAACAATAGTTTTTACTTTTTCTTTTGTTGTGTCAATAACACCTTTGGTAAATTTCATTATACTGTCGCCGATTTCTTTACCAACCTCATTTTTATCAGCAGACACTTCAAACATACCCAAAATCATTTTTGTAATATCTGGAATTTTGTCGTATATAAATCCCAGCACATAAACCAAAACGACGACACTGGTTATTGTTAAATCATTTAACCCAGATGTTTCTAAATCCGTTTCAAAAACGCGTCCGCTGGTAATTGCAGACATCAGTTCGTCAAAATGATTCACACTGCCATCGCTGAAAAATTTAACCATAATTACCAATATCACAGTATATGTAATTACCGCCACACCCAACGAAATAATTGAACTGATAACATTTTTAATCTGTTCGACACCGACACCTTTGCCCAGATTTTTTATCCAACTCAGCCAATATGGAACATCGGCGGCTTCTTTGAATGTTGCGGTCATTATTGATAAAGGAAAGAAAAATGCAAACATTGCCATCGCGATAATAACATCCGCGAAATAGCACAAGAATTTGAAAAACATTTTCATGAACATCCAAAACAAATATAATCCCACAAAAGCCAAAATTATATGTTTAACAAATGCACCAACACCCAAAAACATATCCCATGAAAATCCCTCGTCTAGCATAGCAATCCCCAGTTGCATAAACGATTGGAACATTGTGATTGTGACTTTTGCAGTTCCTATGATTGCATCGCGTAGTTCTTGGCGGAATATTTTATTTTCGTCGTCTATATCTGGACCTTGGTAAACCACGCGTTCATCGATTTCTGTGGGTGTCATTTTTAACATGGTCCCCGCATAGCTCTGTGTCACGTATGCCACAGGTTCAAAAGTTATTGTTGTAATAAAACGTGGCAACATAACCCCCATGCCCAAAAATGTCAAAGCAAACAAAGCATTTATAAATACGGGTCTTAATGATTTATCAAACCATCCTTTGTTGAATCCGGTGCTCATATTTTTCCACACAGCACCAAAAACATAAAACGCAAACACAACCATAAATAACATTACGCATATACCAACAAATATAGGATATGCGGCAGAGGCTGCCTCGGATATTATTTGAAACATACGGTCAAATATTGGGCAAGACCAACATTGAACCGTATTGAATATCAAAGATGCGCCAAATTCTGTCATTATTACCTCTTGATTTTTTTCCACAGGTCTTTGATTTTTCCTGGTGCATCTTTGGCCATGCCCCATGTTGTTTTTGCATCGCCTTTGACTTGTTCATATAACGATGTTGCATCTTTGCCGACATATCCTTTTAATTTGTCGCGTGTTATTTCAAACATTTTGTTCATCAGCATAAATGTCAACAAACACGATAACCATATCATAGAATGTGCACCAAAACCGGTTGATGAACCACTAATCACAGGCACATTTGAATACGCGGTGCCACCTGCGGCGGCAACAAACATACTGCTGTTCCATTGGAATAATGCACGCACCAAAGCCAAATTTACACACAGAATAAAAGCACATGCAATCATTGTAATAACAATTTGTTTTAATGCCTCGATAATACCGGAAAAGGCAGGCCATAAATCAATCCATTTATCACTTTTTTTTGCAACCCACGCCGCGACATTAAAAGGATATAAAATCAAAGCCATACCAAAATTAAATATTGCCTGGATAATCAATAAAGCCATAAATATATTACATCCCACAAATGTTGTTATCAGTAATATTCCAGTAATAATATTCATAAATCCTTGACCACTGTTATGCACCATCAACGTTGTCATTGATTGCAGACCACTGGCCAAATAACGAAAACCGCGTTTGATAACTGCGTTATTTGCATGTGATAAAACATGCACAGGTTGAATTAAATATTCGCAAGATTCGCGGTCCAGCCATCCCTGGTCCAGCAAATCATGTGGACATTCAGGCAAATTTGTTGATTCACCAATTCCTGTGGACATTTTAATAATTTCTGTTGAATATATTGAACCAAAACTTAATACAGGGTTTATCAACATTTTTGTCATAAATTCAGGTTTTAATGGCAACAACACAACAACCGCAATCAATGCGCGCACCGATGGTTTCAAAATATTTTCTGCGATTTTCATACCACCGACTTTGTCTATTGTATCGCCAGATTTGAATCCAAATGTCGATGTCCAAAATTTAGGCATATATAATTTAATCAAATACAGTGCGATATAAAAAGCCACAAAGCACCACACCAACATATACACAATGCCATAACCATTGCCATCGCCAACAAAATACGAATATGTTCCATTTGCAACAAACATAAACGCATCAACAATAATTGGAACTAATTTAGAAATATCCAATGAATCAACATCAATAATGCCCCATGCTAAAACATTATTGGGTACAAACATCCCAAATAACATACAGCATCCGCACAAAAATTTTTTTATAGTATTCATTGTTATTAAATTGTTATTGTAATTATATCATAAATTGATAAAAATATGTTATAATTAAAACGATGAATTGGTTAAAAAAATTTTGGATAACATTTATATCATTTCTGCCGTTGTCTGCGGGGGCGTTTATGCCGTTGGTGGTTGGTGGAATTATTTTTGGTGGCGGAATTATTGGGTATTCTATTTATCGCAGTATGTCCCCCGTCAGCATATCTGATGCGCTATCATTTTTTTCATCGTGTTGGTCGTGCGGGTTATTTTCAGATATTATTGCAACAATGTCTAAAATATTACCTGGGGCATATAATTCATTGGGTGAAATTATAATTACATTTGCAATCGCGCTGAGTGCGATATGGTTCGCATGGCAAATTTTACAGGTTTATATCACACCCGGTTCTGGCAATGTTGATGGATGGAATATGGCGGGCAAATTTGGAACGCACATAATTCGTGTGTTGGTTGCCGGTATATTTTTATTAGCACCTTTGCCACGTATGGTTTCTTCGGTATTGATTGAACCTGTGTTTGATATAGGATTGTCTATGAATTACACAATATCAATGGCCCAGGCGCGTGAAAATTATGCGAACTGTATAATTGCAACGGCAATATCTGATGCGGCTGGGATTAACGCAGACAATCAAAATTCATCAATCAATGCGTTTTCACCACGATTTCGTCATAATTTAACATGCCAAATTGCAAACATCCATCAAATGACAGGGTTGGGCATGACGATTGGATGGACAATGGCAAATATGGCATTTGATAATGATTATATGCATACAATAGTTTTAGGTATACCGATATTTCCAAATATTCCGTTGTTATTTACTGGAATATTATTGTTGGTGTTATATTTTTCAGCGTTATTACCAATTCCATTATTTTTTCTGGAAATAATTGTAAAATTATCCATAAATTTCATATTATTGCCATTAACTTTATTGAGTTGGGTTTTCTCTGGATGGAAAATTTTTCCTTCGGGCAAGGGGAATTTGCGTCAAACGATAGATGATGTTATATCTGGGACACTTGGATTGGCGATGACAGGTATATTTATAACATTTTCAATCATGGTGTTAAATACGGCTTTTGGTAATTGGTCGGGGGCATCTGCATTGGAACAGGCAATTGCCCGAAACGATTCGAAACTTTTACTGGACAGTTTAATGGCAACCGCCGGGAATACATCGCTTGTGACGCTAATTTTACTGGGTATATTTATGACGATGTTTATGAATATGATACCGGCCCTGATAAAGTCATTATTTAACGTCAGTATATCGGATAAATACTATCAAACCGCGAAAAAAGACATAAATACATTATGGTCAGGTGTCAAAAAAATCTGGAATTCTGCAAAAAAATAAAAAATCAAGTGCTTTATTTGTGTTTGACCCCTTTTTTATGTCATCCGAATCTGATATACTATGTATCGTGATGACAAAGTTTCCGATTCTTTATTGGCCACGAAAAACGTCAGATGACGCTGAATACCAGATTGCACGCAAAATAATCAATGGCGCAACGGGTTCAATGCCATCGGTTATTACGGATAATCTGGATTTGGATGCCATAATGAACGAACATCCCGATGCAGTGGTTTATTATCCTGTATTTTGTGGTTCAACAGGATGGTGGGGCGAATTATTGGGTGCTGGGGCGGTTGTTGTTGATAAATTGATAATTTCCCCAGAATGTCAGTTAATGGTAATTCAATCTGACCAAAACGCAAATTCAAACGGCACGAATCAGTTGTTGGCTGCGGAAATTTATCCAACCAGTGGATTTTTCAAAAAAATGAATTCGTCGATTGCGACGGTGGCTGATATGTTGGCAACAGATGCCGGAACAATTTTGGCATTGTTTTCCGGGTCTAACCAAAATAAATTTATAAACATTTTGGAATCGACTGGCAATTCATATTTAGGATGTATTGGCAGATATTAAAGGAAAACAAAAATATCCGGCAAAAAGCCGATTTTTTTTACAAAAATATTGCAAATGCCAAATAAAGTCGGCTAAAATTTTCCCAAAAGGATGTTTATATGTTAAAACGTAAAAATGTGGTTGTTTTTGATTTTGATGGAACGTTATCTGCATCTGATTCGAATTTAGAATTTGGCCGTTATTGTTTCAGGCACAGTTTGCGTCCATGGTTTTATTTGCCGATATTTTTAATTGGATGCACAATTTATATGTTTAACAAGCACAGTCGCCTTTCGCGTGAGGTTATGCGTCGTTTTTTAACCCCACAAATGATAAAAAAATTTGCTCCATCGGTTATTCATGAACATCACTCGCGTCGGTTTGGTTGGGCGGCGGAAAGGGTTGCCCAAGAACATGCGTCGGGTAATATATGCGTTTTAATATCGGCTGGACCCGATTATTTGGTGCCAGAATTGGTGCGTGATATGGATTTTGATGCGGTAATTACATCACAAATGTATAAAACACGCCCATGGAAATATAAATTTTTATGTTGGGGTTCGAACAAGGTTGTTGCGCTGGATACGTGGGCTAAAAAAAATAAAATTATTCCACATGTCGTACGCGCCTATGGCGACAGCAAATCCGACAAATACATAATGGAATTGGCAGATACACCGATTTGGATAAATCGTAAAACAGGCCTGCCAAAATAACATTATCACACTCAATAAAAAAATGCCCGTTTGGGCATTTTTTTATATTCATTAACTGAACTTTGCACTTTGAAAATTGAACTTTGGAATATTAAATCTCGCTGTAGTTCGCCCGTTTGCGAACGCAAGCGGATTAATCTTCTCCGAAATTCATATCACGTAATTTTTCAGCGCGTGGTGTAATTTTGCCAACAGATGTCTTTATTTGTTCAATATCACCAACCGTTTGCGCAAAATGGCGCGACAGGTTTTCACTGCGGTCATTCAATCGTGATAAATCGGTCAATAACAATTCTAATTCGCGTTTAATTTGCGTTGCTACGCGTTTTATTTTGATGTCTGACAGAACGGCGCGGATTGTATTTAATGTTGCCCACAGGGTCGCAGGCGACACAATAAACACCTTTTTCCGCGCAGCGTAATCAATTGTGTTTGGAAAATTTTTATGAATTTCTTCGAATATAGATTCTGATGCGATAAACATCATGGCGCTTTCTGCGGTGACGCCCGGGATAATATATTTTTCTGCGATTGCGTCAATATGTTTGCGCACATCCAATTCAAACTGTTTTTTTGCGCCCATATCTGTTTTGTCTTCTAAAATACGGTTATAACTTTCCAATGGAAATTTGCTGTCGATAATCATGTCGCCTGGTGGATATGGCAGGCGAATTATACAGTCAGGTCGCACCCCTGTTGATAATACTGTTTGAAAAGAATATGTTTCTGGTGGCATAACATCAGCCACCAAATCTGCCAACTGGCGTTCGCCAAATGTGCCGCGTGCCTGTTTGTTGCCCATTAAAATATCTTTGAAATTTGCGATATCTGCACTGATATTTTTTAATTCCATCGCATTTTGCGAGAGTGTCCCCAGTCGTTCAGCCAATCGTTCACGCAAACGCACATTATCTTCGCGCAGTGGGGATAAATCAACCGTATTTTTGCGAAAAACCAATACCAATAATAAACAAACCGTAATCACCAAAAGTGCAAAAATATAAGTTGTCATTTGAAAATCCTTTGCTAAAATCAATATGTGATAAATTATAAAGGATTTTACATATGTTGCAAATGAAACTTTGTGGTGACCCAATTTTACGGACAACATGTTCGCCGGTTGATGAAATCAACGATGAATTGCGTGCAACATTAAACGAAATGGTCGAAATGATGCGCCAACAAAGTGGTGTTGGACTTGCTGCACCCCAGGTTGGTATTACCAAACGTTTTCTGGTTATGATGACCCCAGAAGATGAAAAAGTCTTCAAAATGATAAATCCTGTTATCACATCGCACAGTGATAAAACATGCGTTATGGAAGAGGGATGCTTGTCTGTTTTGGGTGGCGATAATTTGCCGGTTTATGCAAATGTTTCGCGTCCAGAATCTGTGACGGTTGAATGGACTGATGAAAATGGCGAAAAATTATCTGCTGAAATGTCGGGTGTGCCGGCACGCATAGTGCAACATGAAACAGACCACCTGGACGGAAAATTGTTTATAGATTATTTGTCTGGCGCGCGTCGTGAAATGGTTATGCGCAAGGTGCGGAGGCATAAAAAATGAAACTGATTTTAATGGGAACAAATGATTTTGTTGTGCCTGTGTTTGATGCGTTGCGGGAAAAGCACGAAATAATATCTGTGTTCACGCGCGCCCCTGCGCCCATTGGTCGTAAACAAATAATAACACCATCGCCTGTACAAAATTGGGCAACGCAACATGCGATACCCGTTCATAATTCTATCAAAGAATTTGAAAATGATGGTGCCGATTTTGTTGTTGTTATGTCATATGGTGTAATTTTGCCTGATGATGTTTTGGCGCGTGGCAATTTTATAAATATTCACCCCAGCGATTTGCCAAAATATCGTGGCCCGTCGCCAATTAGAACCGCAATAAAAAATGGCGATAAAAAAAGTGCTGTATGCCTGATGAAAATTGCACATGATTTGGACACTGGGGATATTTATATGCGGGTGCCATTTGATATTGATTTGGATGATACAAACGAAACAATAGAAAACAAGGTTGATGAAATTGCAATTAAAATGCTGGACGAATTTTTTTCGTCGCCTGAAAAATATAAACCTGTTGCGCAAACAGGCACACCAATAATCACGCATAAATTTACCAGTGCTGATGAAATCATTGATTGGACAAAATCGCCGTTGGAAATACATAATACGGTGCGCAGCCTGGGGGCAGGGCGTACCAAGATAAATGGCATAGATGTCAAAATATTAAAAACCAAAATTGAAAACGGTGAATTGAAAATTTTGGAAATTCAACCTGCGGGCAAAAAGCCAATGGATTGGAAAAGTTTTACCAATGGTCTGCGTGGTGCAGAGATAAAATACGGGGAATAATAAATGCAAAATAAATGGAAAATTACTAAACACGACAAGCATGCAATGGAAAAACAAGAAATTTGTTTTTATTGCAAACATTTTTTTTGCGCTGGATATCACCATCCACATACAAGAATAGTATGTTCTGGATGTTTGCCACAATGGGAATGGTTATACTTTTTAATGCGTAATGTGTCGGCAACAGATACATGCAAAAAATTCAAATTGCACAAAGTGTATAAACAACGGCAAAGATAAAAATTTATGCGGAGAGGGAACAGCATAAAAGGAAACGAAATGGATGCAAAAGATTATGGTAAAAATGCTATATGTGGTGTAAATGATGAATCTGTGATTGTATCAAAATATAATATAAAATGTCCTTGTATCAACTGTGTTGGTTGTAAAAATATGGATAATCAATCACAATGTGCATGGCGGCATACATTGGAAATAAACCCATGCACCAACGAAGATATGCGAGAAATCATGTGCGTAAACTGCGTTAAGGAAAATCAAGAACATAAAAGGTAAAAATAAAATGCCAAAAATAGAAGAAAAATATTGTAAATATATGCAACAAAATGTTGTTGTTTCTGATTATAATAATCGTGGTAAATGCACTTGTTTAAAATGTAATCAGTCTGAATGTACCAAAGAATGCAGTGCAAATGTGCATGCTGTGCGTATATCAAAAACCTGTAATTCCGGTAGAATATGTTGGA
>ODAI010243011.1_pt1 | contig 31637 bp, 26 predicted proteins | sample 1539321 | NCBI WGS metagenome assembly ODAI01 (sample SAMN02144231, study PRJEB22623) | gut metagenome | biome: sheep rumen | host: Ovis aries | place: New Zealand
ACCGACCGCATCTCGGCTTTCGACGTCATCCTGCCCAAGGGCATTCCCTATAAAGGACAGGTGCTCAACCAGATAGCCGCCATGTTCCTAGACGCCACCGCCGACATCGTCCCCAACTGGAAGCTCGCCACCCCCGACCCGATGGTCACCGTGGGCCGTCTCTGCAAGCCCTTCCCGATCGAGATGATTATCAGAGGTTATCTCACGGGCAGCTCGTGGCGCACCTACAAGAGCGGACAGCACACCATCTGCGGCGTGCAAATCCCCGACGGCATGAAGGAACACCAACGCTTCGCCGAACCCATCATCACCCCGACCACCAAAGCCGATGAAGGCCACGACGAGGATATCTCGCGCGAGGAAATCATTGCCAAAGGCCTCATAAGCGAGAAGGATTATGCTCAGATTGAAGACATTACGAGAAAACTCTTCCAGCGCGGCACCGAAATCGCGGCCAAGCAAGGCTTGATTCTCGTTGATACGAAATACGAGTTCGGCAAGATTGGCGACCAAATCGTGCTGATGGACGAAATCCACACGCCCGACTCGTCGCGCTACTTCATCGCCGACCAATACGAGGAACGCTTCGCCAAGGGCGAGCCGCAGGTGCAACTCTCAAAAGAGTTTGTCCGCGAGTGGCTGATGGCCAACGGCTTCCAAGGCAAGGAAGGCCAACAAGTGCCTGAAATGACGCCCGAATACGTCAACAGCGTTTCGGAGCGTTACATCGAGCTCTACGAGAAAGTGACTGGACACAAGTTTGAGAAGGCTCCCGATTCGGAAGACCTTGTCAAGAGGATTGAAAATAATGTGCTGAATTTCTTGAAGGAATGAAAACATAAGGCCAGAAACAGCCTTCCCTTCGAGAAGGATTTGTATCAAAACTCCATCACGAGTTTCACGTTTATATACCTCGGTGTCAGATAGTTGTTCACACCGTAGTATCTGTTGTCGATGTATTTCACCCAAGTGTAGGAAATCGTGTTGGGGATGTCCAAAAGGTTGAAAACATCGACGCTGACGAACATGTTTTTCACATAGCGCAGTGGATTGCCCTTGCTGAAACTGCTTGCCTCGCTGATGAGTTGCTTGCTGAAGCCAATATCGACACGGCGATAAGCAGGATAGTGCCCCGATGGCTCATAGAAATCGGAGTTGTTGCTGTTGTATGGCAAACCCGTGCCGAAAGTCAATGTCATATTGACGCGCCAAGTGGGGGCAAAGGGAATGTAGTCCTGGAAAAACAGCGAGAAGTTCACCAATTGGTTGGAAGGGCGACTGTGCCAGCCAAGCCACACGGTGTCGGCCACTTGCGCGTCGGAGTGGTTATAGAAAGGCAGGCGTGTGCTGTCGGCATCAATGAGATAATAGTCGCCGCGAATGTCTTCTCGTGTCCGCATGATGGAGAGGCTCGCCCAGCTGTCGATGCCTTTCACGAACTCGCCGTTCAACTTGAAGTCGAGGCCTGTGGCGTAGGCCCGTGCCGATTGGTCGGCGTAGTATCGGATGCGCACGTTGTCGATATCGTAAGGGATAACGTGGGTGAACCACTTGAAATAGGCTTCCGAAGTGAGGATGAAAGGCCTGTTGAAGGCGCGGAACTTGAAGTCATTGCCTGCCACAATCTGATACGAGCGCTGAGCCTCTGGGGTGTCGTAGAGGCTGCCGTCCATCATGCGGATTTCGCGATAGAACGGCGTTTGGCAATACACGCCTCCCGAAAGGCGATACACCGTCTCATTCTTTTCGTTTTCAGGCTTGTAGGCAATGCCTGCTCTCGGGCTGACATACATCTTTTTGTTATAGCCCCAATAATTCGCCCTCAAGCCGCCGGTAATTACCAACTCGCCTTTTTCCTCGAAAGGGATGTTCCAAGAATGTTGTACATAACCATCCAAATTGTTGACAGACAGTTTATTATGTTTCTTGTGCACAAAATCCATCCCTATACCGGGCAACTCTATGGGATAGCCGCCAATCACGTCGGGGGTGTGAGGCAAGGCATAACCAGCCGAGTCCATCATCTGCCATTCGTCCACCTTGTCGTCAATTTCCTGATGCTGGAAGCGGAAGCCCCATTTCAGCAAATTGTTGTCGAAGGCGCGGAGACCTTTGTGGCTGAAGTTATAGACTTGTGCATAGAAAGCGTTTCTGGCATGTTTGATTTGCGTCCCGATTTCGTGGTCGTCGATCACCTCACCGAATTCCTCGGTGCCTATCGAAGTGTTGCGCATACCGAAGTGGTACTCTTCCTGAATGTCGAAATTTTCGGTTTCGTGAGCCGAGTAAGCTGAAGCTATCCATTTCAGGCTCAAGTCCTTATTGGGTTTATAAGTTAGTGTCAAGGCTCCCAGGCCTGTGGTGTAGTCGTCGATTTCCTGACCATCGAAATACACGTTGGACTGGAAGGGAAAATCGATGGTGCCGCCGTTGATTCTGGCGTTTTGCGGAACAAAAAGATAATTGTTTTTGGAGTAATAGCCCAGCACCGACAGGTTCCATTTCTCGTTGAATTCGTAGCCGAACAAGGCTTGTGCGTCGGTAAAGTTGGGCTTGTAGTCGCCCTTGGTGTCCATCATGCCGAGGGCCAGGGCGGTGTTTTTGTAGCGCGCTCCAACCAGATAAATGAACTTTTCGTTGCGGGAAGTGCCTTCCACATGGGCTTCGGCACCCAAAAGGCTGAGGCTCAACAATCCGGAGGTCTCGCGTGGGGTCTTGTAGGTCACGTCAAGAACCGACGACATCTTATCGCCATATTCTGCCGCGAAGCCGCCTGCCGAAAACTCGATGTTGCTGACCATCTGCGAATTGACAAAGCTCAGACCCTCTTGTTGTCCGGTCCCGACGAGGAAGGGGCGGTAAATCTCAATGCCGTTCACATAAATCAGGTTTTCGTCGAAGTTGCCGCCGCGCACTCGGTATTGCGAACTCAGTTCACTGTTCGACACCACCCCTGGCAGGGTTTTAATGAGCGTTTCCACGCCGCCGCCCATCGTGGGTAGCAAGGATGCCTGCTTGGCATTGAGCCGCGTCAGGCTGGAGGCTTCCACGGCGCGGTCGCTGATGACGGCGTCGGGCAGCATCGTGGCGGTCGATTTCAGTGTGATGTCAAGCTTCCGCTTCTCGCCTTGCTTCAAACGCACCGTCACCTGCTTCGGTTCGTATCCGATGAAAGAGAATCCAACGACCAGTGTGGTGTCTGACATCACATGCAACTCATAGGCTCCGCGCGAATTGGTTGTTTGCCCGACCAACAAATCAAGGACGAACACATTGGCCATCTCGATGGGGCGGTTGTGTTCGTCGGTCACCTTACCATAGAGCGTGGCCAAAGGCAGTTTTTGCGCCTGTGCTGCAAACGTGAAAAGCAGCAATGCTATGATGGTGTATTTTGCACGCATGAAATGATAACTGACAAAAAGCTGAATTATTATCTGATCGGGTCGCTGCAAACAAAAAAAGCCGCCATGCGAGGCACAGCAGCTATATTTCGGTCTGTTTCAAGAATTACCAACGCTCAAGGTTACCCTTCTCGGACGCATCCAGGATGGCTTGGTAAACGCCCTTCTTGTCGATGGTGCGCAATCCGGCAGCCGAAACCTTCAGCACAACCCACTCGTCCCATTCCGGAACATAGAACTTCTTGATTCTCAGATTCGGCTCAAACGTTCTCTTGGTCTTCTTGTTGGAGTGCGAAACGTTGTTGCCGTGCATGACCTTCTTTCCTGTGATTTGACAAACTTTTGACATGACTCTTTATCCTTTTTTGATTTACAAATGCTTTTTGAAACGGGCTGCAAAAATACACATTTTTTTGATTCGCAAAGCTTTTTCCCAAAAAAAATCATTTCATGTGAACATCCAATTGCGGGAATGGGATATTCAGTCCTTCGGCGGCGAAAGCCTTGTAAACGCGCTCATTCAAGGCGAAGTACACACCCCAATAGTCGGGGGTTTTCACCCATACACGCACAGTGATATCGACCGAACTATTGTTCAGTTTCGACAATTCGATGAAAGGCTCAGGGGCTTTCAGTATGCGGTTGTCGTCGTCGCAAAGGCGTTTCAACACGGCCTTGGCCTTGTCGAAATCGTCACCATAGGCGATGGAAAACACCCAGTCCACACGGCGTGTTTCCTGTTTCGAGAAAATGGTCATCGTGCCAGTGGCAAGGGCGCCGTTAGGCAGGATGACCGACTTGTTGTCGGTGGTGAGCAGGTGCGTGTTGAAGATTTGGATTTCGCTCACGAAGCCCTCGTAGCCTTGAGCCGCGATGAAGTCGCCCACCCTGAAAGGCCGAAACAGCATAATCATCACGCCGCCCGCAAAGTTCTGCAACGTGCCGCTCAAGGCCATGCCGATGGCCAATCCCGCCGAAGCCAGCAAAGCAACGAGCGAGCTTGTATTAATGCCGAGTATGCCAATGATGGCCATGAAAAGGAAGAAAGAAAGAATCACCGAAACAAGGCTCATCAGAAAGGCGTTGAGCGTAGGCTCTGTCTTGCGCCGATCCATCATCTTTGTCAGCCCCTTCTTTATCAATTTGATGATCCAACGGCCCACAAACAGCACAATGACTGCAATCACTATCTTGACGGCCAAAGGCACCATATAGGTCTTGATCAGTTCGGGGAACCATTCAGAAAAGGGCGTGCTGGCAATACGGTGCACCGCGTCTGCCATGTTTTGGATGGCCGAATCGTCCTTGATTGTTTCGGCAACTCCCGAAATTATCGTGTCGTTTTCCATGTTTTCATTATTTTTGCGCTGCAAAGTTAAGGATATTTCATTAATTCCGTATTTTAGCACCCCAATTTCTTGACATGAAAACAGACGACATCAAGGCTTATTGCAAGAACCCCAAAAACCAGAGCACGGTGAATGTAGGCATGTTTATCTTATTGATAATCAGTTTCCACTACCTTTATTTAGGCTGGCAGGCCTTGGACTATTGGCCCGTAAAACGACAAATTGACGCACTGATGGTTTGGTCGGTGGACCTTGTTTACGGGCAATGTTGCTGGGTGCTCGACCATGTTTTCAACATCGACATCACCACCATTTCCGGCCATCGGGTCATCGCCACCCCCAACCGCGATGGCGGTTGGGCGCGCGTGGGCATTGCCCCCGAATGTGCGAGCCTCAAGCAATGGTTGCACTGGGTTTTTCTCATGGTGCTTTTTCCCGGTCCATGGAAGCACAAATTGTGGTATATCCCCGCAGGTTTGGTCATTATCGAGTGGACCAACGTGGTGCGCATTTGCGGCATTCTTTTGATGGAAATGTGGTGGCCCAACATCCACATCCGCCTGATGGGCAACGACATCAACACTTTTCACCTCGCCCACGACTACATTTTCAAAGCGTTTTTCTATCTTGTCATTTTCCTTATGTGGACACTTTGGGTGGAAAGATTCAAGGATAAGCAACAACCAAAAACCGAAACAACATGAATAGCAACCCCACTATCTTCATCCTCGATGCCGGCGGCACGGGGTTTAAGTTCTCGGCCGTTCGCGACGGCTTGGAAGTCATCGAGCCTTTCACCATCCCATCGGCTGCCCCCACTCTTGAGGAAGTGCTCAAGAAGTTCATCATGGGCTTCCACGAATGTGAAACGCGCTGCGGCGAGAAGGCAGCAGCCATCAGTTTCTGCTTCCCTGGCCCCGCCGACTATCCCAACGGCATCATCGGCGACTTGGAGAACCTACCTGCCTTCCGTGGTGGCGTGGCTCTGAAGGCCATGCTCGAAAACGAGTTCCAAGTGCCCGTTTACATCAACAACGACGGCGACCTATTTGCCTACGGCGAAGCCCTTGGCGGCCTGCTGCCTGAAGTGAACAAGCTGCTCGCACAGCAACGCAACCCCAAGCAGTACCAAAACCTGCTCGGCGTGACCATCGGGACTGGCTTTGGCGGCGGCATTGTTATTAATAAGGTGTTGCTCAATGGCGACAACTCGGCGGGCGGCGAAATCAACCGTTTCCGCAACCCGATTCATCCCGAAACCAGTGCCGAAGACAGCATCAGCATCCGCGCCGTGCGCCGCGTGTATGGCCTCGAGGCCGGCATCGCCTTCGACAACACACCGCATCCATTCGACATCTACAAAATCGCAAAGGGCGAGAAACAAGGCAACAAGGAAGCCGCTCTTAAGTCGTGGGAAGTACTTGCCACGGCCTTGGCCGACGTGCTGGCCAACGCCATCTCGCTCATCGACGGCATCATCGTCATCGGCGGCGGGCTTTCGGGTGCTTGGCCCGTGTTTATGCCCACGCTCATCAAGAAGATGAACGAACCCTTTGTGGGACTCAACGGGAACCCGCTCAGCCGCATGGAAACCGACGCCTACAACCTGATGGACCCCGAAGACATGATCCGCTTCACCGAAAAGCCCGGCATGATGATCAAGGTGCCATTCAGCAACAAGCAGGTGTGGTACGACCCCACCAAGCGCGTCGGCGTGGGCATCACCAAGCTCGGCACCTCGTCGGCAGTGGCCGTCGGAGCGTATGCCTACGCTATGGAGCAGTTGAAAAAGGGGTGACTGTCATCTCAGCATAGTCAGGCAAGTGGTCCATCGCTTGCAAAACGCCATTCTCCACTTTGAGGCAATGGCCTTCGAGTCCGTTATAGAGCAACAAGAAGCGCGGCTGTAGGGCAGCATGGTAGCGCACGACTTGGTCGAGGGTTTTGGCGGTGATTTTCACGTTTTGAGCCTTACATTCCACAACCATCAGCGGGCGGCCATCCACGGCAAAGACGACGGCATCGCAACGTTTGTCCATGCCGTTCACCTTGACGGAATACTCCACCGCCAAAAGGCCCGTCGGCACATGCAAATGCTCCACGAGGAGATACAACACCTTCTGCCTCACTTCCTCTTCGGGCGTGAGGGCGACATAACGACGGCGCAACGGGTCGAAAACAAAGGTCTTGTCTTCGCGCTGTTCCGTCTTGAACCATGGCAGATTTTGTTGCTCCATGAAGAAGGTTTGTGCCTACAAAAGTACAGAATTTTCGTATCTTTGCGCCATGAAACAAACGTTTTTTCCCCTTTTTTGCCTTGCCTTGGTGCTTTGTGCCTGCCAGCCCAAGGCCGACTCGCTCATCGGCGAGTGGAAAGCCGACAAGGTGAGCGTCCAATTCGACGAAAGGCGCAGCACTCCCGACATGGTGAAGCAAGTCGGCGAGCTGGAAAAACACAACCATTTCGTTATTAACAACGATTCCTCGCTGGTTTTCTACAGCTTAGACACAAAGGCAACGGGACGCATCAGCACCGACAAGCAAGGAAGCCTGTTTTGGGACTGTGACTATTTCGGACAATGGAAAAACGGCGAAATCGTCACCACGACGTCTTCGCCGTTGGGGGAAATAACGATTGTCTATAAAAAGGCAGAATAACACCTATTCCACGAGTTTCAGGCTGTAGAGGATGGCTTCGAGCTGCAATAGACTATTGCGTTTCTTTTGATTAGGCTCGTAGTAGTAGCCTTCCACTGTGACGAGATTTCCAGTGCGCTGGTCGGCGAAGGTGTATGAAACGAAAGGGCCGCCCATGAAGTCGTTTTCCACTTTCCACATACCGCGCATTTCGACGGCGTAGCCAGCCGGAAAATCGGGAACATAGTTCACCAGAGGCGGCACAAACTCGGTTTCGGTGGCCATGTAGGAACCTTCCAAGGGGCCGGGGATGTATTGCTTCAGCATCATGTTGCGCATAGCCACAAGGCTGTTCACGCTGAACTGAGCCGTGTCATGATAGGGTGTCTGATAAATGAGCAGGCAGCTGCTCGAGCGCTCCAGCTCTTTTCGCAGCCACATGAAATTAGGCTCGTTCTTGGCAATATAGAATCCTTGCGGAACGGTCAGGGTGAAACCCATCTTCTCCTTGATGGCATTAACTATGTTGTTATCGACAGAAGGGCGAAACACGCTCAGAATACGCTCACGTTCCACCTTGTCGAACCACAACTTATAGACTTCTTTCTGGCTCTCAAACAGTTCAACCCATGAAGTGGCGTTGGGGGCTGTGATTTTCACATAGCGTTGCGGTGCTGCCCAAAGGTTTTCGGCGGTCTCGGCCTTTGCAAACTCGAAGTGTGGATTGATTTCGACTTCAAGGATGCATTTGTGCTTCTTGAACATGTCAGAGAAGCCTTTCAAAGTGATGTGTGCCAAATCGTTTTGGGCTTCAGGTTGTGGCAAGCCGTATTGGTAATCAAGGAAATAATGACGAATGGAATCGCCAATCATGCCATCCCATTGCTCTTTGTTTTGGGTGACAACGAGAATTTCGGAGGTTCCACCAGCCGATCGGTCTTTCTTGCCCGTGGCCGGCTTATCGGAACAAGCACTGACGGCAATTGCCATCAGCAATATGGTCAAAGGCTTGACGATGCTTTTCATATCCTTGTCGTTTTACTTGTTGATTTTAAGTTTCTGACCCGATTTTATATTGTTGCTTCTCAGGTGGTTCCATTTTTTGATTTCGTTGGGCGAGCAACCGTATTTGCGTCCGATGGAAGAGAGGGTTTCACCACGTTTCACAGTGTGTGTGACGGTTGAGGATGTCTCCTTCGACGACTTTGACGTCTTGGGCGACTTGCCTGCCTGCGCCATCGGGGCGCCCGAACGGTAGATGGTCAGTTTTTGTCCGGATTGGATCATGTCGCGTTTCAAGCGATTCCACTTCTTGATGTTCGAAACACTGACGCGGTATTTCTTGGCGATGCTGCCGAGGCTTTCGCCTCGTTTCACCACATGCACGAAGCTGTCGCTCACTTCCTTAACCTGTTCCACGATTTGTTCGCGTTGTATCTCGGCTTTCGACTTATAGGCATAGATGCTGTCTTCGAGTTGGACGAAACGAAGGGCATATTTCAACGGGAGGCGCAGTTCGCAAAGGTTGTCGGGCGAGGCTGGGATGATTTGCTTGGTGTATTGGGGATTGAAAAACCTAATGTCTTCCATCGGAACGCCCACATATTCAGTGATTTGGTCGAAGGTCAGGTAGTCGCGCACCATCACCGTGTCGGTGCCATGAAGAAGCAAGCCTGGATTGATGGGATAAAGGTTGTGTTCGGCGGCGTAGTTCATCACATAAGTCACGGCGATGAATGCGGGCACATAACCGCGCGTTTCCTTGGGCAGATAAGGCCAAATTGCCCAATAGTTTTTCACGCCCCCTGCCCTAAGAATGGCCTTGTTGACCGTGCCGGGGCCCGAGTTGTAGGCCGCAAGCACAAGGAACCAGTCGCCATAGCGGGCATATAGGCTTTGCAAGAATTGGCAAGCCGCCACGGTTTCTTTCAAAGGATCGTAACGCTCGTCCACAAGCGTTGAAACCTTCAGGCCATAGTCTTTGCCTGTTGCCAACATGAACTGCCACAAACCCTTGGCACCTGCTCGCGAACCCGCCACGGGATTGAGTGCCGACTCGACCATGGCCAGATATTTCAACTCGAGTGGGAGATTGTATTTGTCAAGCATCTCCTCAAACATCGGGAAATAGACATGCGACAGTCCCAACATGCGGCTTGATTGCGTCCGTAACCGATTCGCATACAAGTCGATGAACGATTTCACATGGGTGTTGAAAACCAACGGGATGGTGGTTTGGCCCGACAAAGCCTCAATGCGTTGCTGGTAAATCGAGTCAGGGAAGACCGGCACCTCGTATTTGCTATAGCCGTAAACGTTCATCACCGACGAGTCGATGTCGAGATACACATCTTTGAAATAGCTGTTGGTACTGATTTTGTCCAACATCTCCAGCACCGTCGATTCCTCAACGACGGCTTTGCCGGAGTTCAAGTCTTGGATTTCCTGCTCGTCGAGCACCATGTCAAGGCTGTCGGGGTCAGGATATTCGGGGTCATGGTTTTGGGCGAAAAGTCCGGAAAACGGTATCAGTGCGAATAGAATCAAAAAGATGTGTTTCATGCATATTGAACGTTTGTGGGCGAAATAAATTGCAAAAGTAATGATTTTTTTCGACAAACGGGCCTAAAAACTCATAACACATTGAGTCGGTTGGCGTCTTGCTTGACGAAAATGGCCAACATGATGGTGAAAGCCAACATGCTTGAGCCACCGTAACTCAAAAAAGGCAGGGGTATGCCTATGACGGGCACCAGCCCAACTGTCATGCCGATGTTGATGGCCACATGCACAAAGAAGATTCCCGCGATGCCGTAGCCATAAACCCGGCTGAAAGTGGACCTCTGCCGTTCCGCCAAGGTGACAATCCGCATGAGCAAGGCCACATAAAGCAACACCACAGCTGAAGTGCCCAAAAACCCACCCTCCTCGCCAATGGTGCAGAAAATGAAGTCGGTGTGCTGTTCGGGGACGAAGTCGTATTTGGTTTGTGTGCCTTCCAGAAAGCCCTTTCCAGCCAAGCCGCCCGACCCAATGGCGATTTTCGACTGATAGACGTTGTAGCCAGCGCCTTTGTTGTCTTCCTTCATGCCAAGCAGCACCTCGATGCGGGAGCGTTGGTGGTCAAGAAGCACCTTGTTGAAGGCGAAATCGACCGAAAAGACAAAGACGAACATGAACATGAAAACGGCCACCGTTGGGACGAGACCGCGCCTTTTCGTCAGCAGTCGGAATGCCATGACCAACACAAACAATATGCCGAGGATGATGAACATGGTTTTTTGGCCCCAAAGCAGGGTGAAGACAAAAACCAGCACGGCCAACACGCCACAAAGCATCAAGGCACCCGCACCTGGCATCCCCTCACGATACAGGACAAAAATGAACGAAACAAAAACGATGGCCGATCCTGTGTCGTTTTGCAACAGCACCAAAGCCATCGGGACAAGGACGAGCAAGCAGCTAACCAAGATGTCTTTGCGTTTGCGAAGATCCACGTCGAGGCGGTCGAGATAGCCAGCCAAGGCCAAGGCCGTGGCCATCTTGGCGAACTCGGAAGGCTGGAACTTGACGGGCCCGAACTCAATCCACGCGGTGGCTCCCTTGGTGGCCTTGCCATACACCAAGACCATGAAAAGTGCGGCCAAAACGACAACGTAGATCCACATAGAGAAAACATTGAAAAACTTCGCATCGATGAGCAACACGACAAAGCCTATAAGCAACGCAGCCCCAATCCAGACCAACTGCTTCCCATATTCCATCGAGAAGTCGAAGATGCTGGGGTGAAGCTCGTTGTACTTGGCGGAGAAGATGCTGAACCAACCCACCATCACGAGGGCGAGATAAATCAGCACCGTAATCCAGTCGATTTTCCCAATTATGCTGTTTCTGCTGTCGTTGTTGTAGATCATCTTTCGCTCTTATATGAGATTCTTCCTTCCATCATGCGTTTTTCCAATTCTTCGCGGACGGTGTAGCCGCGAATGTATTTCTCTATCATCAGGCTGGCGATGGGAGCCGCCCAAGTGGCACCATATCCTCCGTTTTCAATGATGACAGCAATGGCAATCTTCGGGTCGTCTTCGGGTGCAAAGGCCACGAAGTTGGAATGGTAGTTGCCATGCGGGTTTTGTGCCGTGCCCGTCTTGCCGCATTGGGGGATGTCCTTCATCTCGAAGCGCCGTGCCGTTCCCGCCGGACCGCTGAACACCGTGCGCAAGCCTCTTTTCATCACTCTGAAATACTGGGGTTCGATGCCCGAAAACACTTTGGTCGTCATCACTTCGGGGATGGCCGTCGAGTCGCCGAAGCACTTGATGAGATGAGGTGGATAGTAGAATCCTTCGTTGGCAATCATTGCCGCGATGTTGGCCAGTTGCAAAGGCGTCAGCAGCACCTCGCCCTGCCCGATGCCCAACGAGCGGATGGTGACGGCGTTCCATTGGCCGCCATACATCTTGTCGTAGTATTCAGGCGTGGGTATGTTGCCCGAGCGCTCGTAAGGGATGTCGGTGTTGAACTTGTGGCCAAGGCCCATCTTATAGGTCATATCCTTCCAATACTGGTAGCCTTGCTTCACGCCACCGAACTTCCGGTTGTTGATGGTTGCTTTGAACGACTCATAGAAGTAAGGGTTGCAGGAGTTCATGATGGCGTTGGCGAAGTCGGGGCTGGAGCCGTGCGAGTGCGTGCACTTGATAGGCAGCGAGGCCTGTCCCGAGCAATGGAAGCAGGTGCCTGGTGTGATGCTGCCGCTTTGCATGGCGATGAGTCCGACCACGGTTTTGAAGGTGGAGCCAGGCGGATAGGTGCCACTGACGGCACGATTGATGAGTGGTTTCATCGGGTCGTTCTGAAGTTCTTTGTAATGCGTGCCACGCTCGCGGCCCACGAGGAGGTTGGGGTCGTAGGTCGGGCTTGAAACAAAAGCCAGGATTTGTCCGGTGGCAGGTTCGACGGCCACGACAGAGCCTATCTTGCCCACCATGAGCTGCTCGCCGTAGGCCTGCAGGTCGGCGTCCATACCGAGGTATATGTCTTTCCCTGCCACAGGGTCTTCGTCGAGTTCGCCGTCCATGAACCGTCCCATCTCGCGGTTGTGCACATCCACCACCACCACCTTGAGGCCTTTCACGCCACGCAATTCCCTCTCATACGACTTTTCGATGCCCGATTTGCCGATATAGTCGCCTTGGCGATAGTAGCACTCGCCTTCCTTGTCGCGTTCAAGCTCGATTTGGCTGATTTCGCCGATGTCGCCCAAGGTGTGCGCCGCAATGGCACTGGGATAATGGCGCACGGTGCGCGTCTGGAAACGGAAACCCGGATAGCGGTATAAAACCTCGGCGATGTGCGCGTAGTCTTCTTTCGACACTTGCGTAAGGAAAGGCGAAGGCTTCATGTATGACTCCTTTTTCGCCTTTGCCATCCTTTCGACGTATGACTCTTTGCTGATGCGCAACAGCCGGCAAAACTCCATCGTGTCGAAAGGCCGCGCCGAGTCGATTTTGCAGGCCTGCTTGGGGATCACCATCAGGTCGTAAACCGCCTCGTTGAACACCATCAGATTGCCGTTCCGGTCGAAAATCTTGCCCCTTGCGGGATATTGCGTCACGAAACGAAGGGCATTGTTGTCGGCCAATTGCTTGTATTTCTTGTCGAGCACCTGCAACGAAAACAACCTGACCAAATACACCACACCCACCGTGACGAACACCCCCATCACAAGTAACTTTCTATTTGTCAGATTGTTGGATTTGTTGCTCATGTTGAAATCGCGATGGACAAAGGTAATACTTTTTTTGCGTCTGCCAGCCATATTTCCAAAAAATATTGCCTATTCACAATTACAATGATTTTTTTTGTATTTTTGCACGTTTGAATTTATTATGAAAAAGTCTGCTTTTTGGATATTGATGGTCGCCTGCTTGATGGCTTTCGGATGTTCGCACCCGTCGAAAAATGCCGCTCTGGTCGAGCACACCTTCCACAACACCGTGTGGGAGAGGTTTGATTATGTCTATAACGTTGTCGAGCTTAAGGATCCGACCACTTTCGACATCGATATGCGCATCAGTTTCACCGACGACTACCCATTCGACTATTTCGAGATGGTGTTCACCATTTTCGACAGCCATGGCGACCGCTATCGCGCCAAGGGTTACAAATTCAACCTGAAAGACAACGACGGCGCGTGGAAAAGCCCGCTCAAGGACGGTTGCCACACCTTTGGCTTCCCTATAAACAAGGAATTGAGCATTTCCGAACCAGGAAAATACCGTTTCCAAATCGAATACCGTATGCCCAAGACACCCCTTGTAGGTGTCAAGGAAATCGTCTTGAACAACAACCATTGAATAAAAACCCAACGTTATGAAATACAGTTTTATGAAAAAAACCGGATTCCTATCCTTGATGTTTGTCATCGCTTTTGCTTCCTGTGTCCCGCAGAAGAAGATGCTTTACCTGAAAGACGCACAGATGATTTCCGAGACACAGTCGATGAATTACGTCAATGAGCGTTCATTGAACTACAAGCTCCAACCTGGCGACAACCTCTATATCCGTGCGGTCAATCCCATCGACGACCGCAGTTCCCCTTCTCTCAACGGCGAAGGCGCCGCTCGCTCGACATCTTCCTACTCGGAGGCGGGCATCTACCTCACGTCCTACACCTTGGATGACGACGGCTTCATCGAGATGCCACTCACCGGCAAAATTGAGCTGAAGAACCTCACCGTTGACCAAGCCAAAGAAAAGCTTCAGACCGCTTTGGCCCAGTATCTCAACCAAACCACGCTCACCGTGAAATTGGCCAATTTCAACCTTACCGTGCTCGGCGAAGTGAGCAAGCCAGGGATGTATAAAGTGTATCAGGCACAAATCAACCTGTTTGAAGCCATTTCCATGGCTGGCAACATGACCAGTTTCGCCAAGCGCGACAAGGTGAAAATCGTCCGCCAAACCGACAACGGCTCGGAAATCATCATCGTGGACATGGGCCAAGCCGACATTCTTTCGTCGAACTACTATTACCTGAAACCCAACGACATCATCTATGTGGAGCCGTTGCCCGCCAAGCAGTGGGGTTTCACCTCGTTCCCCTATTCCACGGTGCTCTCCATCGTGTCTTTGGGCTTCACCGCAGTCACTTTGGTTCGTAGTCTATTAAAGAACTGATTTTTTCCGAAACAGCAAAACACAGCATTATGGCTACACAAAACGAAAAGCAAGCTTTTGTGCCTCACAACCAGAACGACGAGGCCTCAATCGACATCAAACAACTTGTATATATTTTTCTGAACAATTGGTATTTGTTTGCCATTGGCGCGGTGGTGGCTTTGGTGGCTGCCTTCCTCGTCAACCGCTACACGACCAACATCTACCAAGCCCGAGGCACCGTCATCGTGAAGGAAGGACGCACCGTGGACCCGACATCCATCATGACCTCTGGCAACTTCAGCAGCTACCAGAACCTTGACAACGAAATTGCCATCCTTAAATCCTATAGGCTCAGAGAGCGCGTCGTCAAGAAAATGGGCGCTGAGGTGACCTACATGGGCAAAGGCCGCATAAAGGATAGCGAACTCTACAAGAGCTCACCTTTCACCGTGGAGTTTGACAATAGTGTGCCGCAAGCTGTCAACCTGGTTTACAAAATCAACTTCATCGACACCAGCACTTTCGTCTTGACCGCCAACGGCGAGTTTTTGAAGACCTACGATTTCCTCCTCGGACAAGATGTCAAAAGCATCCCGATGAAGATTGCCTTCGAAAGCAAGCACAGGCAAGGCGAGTGGATCGACAACGGATACAACCGCATTCGCATCGTGCTCAACGAAGGCACCACCTTAAGCCAAGTGAAAGACAGAAACTTGAGTTTCTGGCTCAACAGCTATCCAAGCCTCGTCCACCAGATGAGTAGTTATACGGCAAGCCCCAACAGCAAGTCGTCGTCGGTGGTGGCCATTACCATGAGCGGTCCCAACAAACAGAAAATCATTGATTTCATCAACCTGCTCATGAATGAGTATGTGTCGCGCGGATTGGAGCGCAAGAACCTCGTATCGGAAAACACCATCCAATTCATCAACGACCAGTTGGGCGACATCGAACAGTCGCTCAGCACGGCTGAGAACGCCTTGAAAGAATTCCGCACCCGCAACGACCTGATGAACCTCGACCAGCAGGCCAGCCAGGTTTACAACACCTTGCGCACCTTGGACAAGGAGCGTTCGGAGAAGAACGTCAACTTGATGCTCTACAAGCGCCTTCAAAGCTACATACAAAGCCAGATTGACGACCCCGAAAACCTTGCCGCCCCCAGCACGATGGGCATCAGCGACCCCTTGCTTGAGCGCTTGGTACAGCAATTGGTGACGCTGTCGCAAACCAAGGCCACCCAACTGCTTACCCTCACCGAGCAACACCCCCAAATCGTGAAAATAGACGAGCAAATCGTGACCACGAAACGCACCCTTCTCGAAACGGTGAACCAACTTGTGCAGAATTCCGAGATGGGCCTCAAGGAGCTTGACAAGCGCATAGCCCGCACCGAGGCAGAATCGAAGGTGCTGCCCGAGAAAGAACGCCAACTGATTAACTACCAGCGCAACTTCAACTTCAATGACGACACTTACAAGTATTTGATGCAACGCCGCGCTGAGGCGCAAATCCTGCGCGCATCCAACACGCCCGACAACGAAGTCCTCGACGAAGCACGCCTTGACCTCACTTCCATGATCAAGCCGCGCTCATCCATGAACTATCTCGTCGCCCTTATACTCGGCTTGCTTATCCCCGCACTCTACCTGTTCCTCAAAGACTTCTTCAATGTGAATGTCAATAACCGCAAAGACATTGAGAAGCTGACCAAATACCCGATTATTGGCCAAGTGGCAATGACCGACAGCACAAGCCCGTTGGTGGTGGTCAATTCGCCCAAGGCCCCAATATCGGAGTCGTTCCGTGCCATACGCACCAACATCGAATACATCACCCAAAACAAGGAAAAGACGACCATTTTGGTTACTGGTGACACGCAAGGCATTGGCAAGACCTTCAACTCCATCAACTTGGCTTCCATCTATGCCCTCTACGGCAAGAAGACCATCCTGCTCGGCTTTGACTTGCGCAAACCAAGGATCTACCAAGACTTCGGCCTTACAAACAACGTCGGCATCAGTTCTTATCTTTCCAACAAGGAAGAAACGCTTGACAACATCATACAAACCTCGTCGGCGCTGCCGAGCCTCGACATTATCACAGCAGGCCCCATCCCTCCCAACCCTGCCGAGCTGATTGCCTCCTCCAAGTGCGACGAGCTTTTCGAGGAACTGAAGAAACGCTACGACTACATCATCATCGACACGCCGCCCTTGGGTCTCGTCACCGACTCCTTCCTGCTGATGCGCCACAGCGATGTCAACCTGTTCATTGTCCGCCAAGGCATAACCAACAAGAACATTTTCGGCAGCGTCATCAAGGATCTTGAAGACCGCGACATCAAGGTGTCCATCATCATCAACGGCATTGAGACCGGAAAGGGATACGGATACGGCAAGTACAGATATGGCTACGGCTACACCTATGGCTACGGCTACGCTTATGGCTATGGCTACGGCGGACACGGCTACTATGGTGAAGACGAAAGCGGCAACAAGAAACGCCGCCATATCTTAAAAAAGGAGAAGAAGGAAAAAGAATAACAGCGTTGGCAATGGCAGCAAAGGACGAAAGACATTGGTACGCCATCTATGTCAGGTCGCGTTTTGAGAAGAAAGTTTATGTCCAGCTTCAGGACATGGGCATCATGGCCTACCTTCCTCTTATCACGCGCATCAAGCAATGGAGCGATCGCCGCAAGAAGGTGGAAGAACCTCTGTTCAAGTCTTATTTGTTCGTCTTTTCCAATGCGAAGGAATACATTCCCATCCTTACAACGACCGGCGTGGTGAAGTTTGTGAGCTTCGAGCACAAGCCCGTAGTAGTCCCCGCAAACCAAATCCTTGCCATCAAGCACTACATTGACGACTACGAGCAAGACAAGGAAGAAAAGTCCATGAGGAACGAGGACCTGAAGATAGGCCAACTCGTCAGAATCACGCACGGCCCGATGCAGGGCTTGACAGGGCGTCTCGAATCTGTGAAAGACAAGCGCATCGTGGTTTATATCGATGCCGTGGGGCAATACCTTCCCGTCAGCCTGCCAAGGGCGAAGGTGGAGCCAATCAACGATTCGAGCAACGTGGTTTTTGGAAAAATGAATCATTAAAAAACGTATAGAAATGAACACAGAGAAAAAACAGAAAAACGGCATTCCAGTATGGCTTTGGGCCATCATCGGCATTTTGGCGGCAGCCTTGGTGTTCCTTATGGTGCATCTTTCTTCGGTGAAAGGCGACCTGAAGGAGCTGGAAGCCGAAAAGGAATTGCAACGCCAAGATTTTCAGGCCGAAGTGGACAGCCTCATGAAGGTTCACAACGAGTTGAAGGAAAGTTACGGAGAACTCAGTGCCGAGTTGGCCGAAAAAGACAGTATCATTCAAGCGGATGCCATCGAAATCAAGAGATTGCTTGAGTCGCAGTGGGACTACAACCGCATCAAGCAGAAAGTGGCCTCGTTGCAGGCCATCTCGCAGAAATATGTGCGCCAGATGGACTCGCTCTACACGGTCAATCGCGAACTGGTGGCCGAGAACGAGCGTATCCGCGAGGAGTTTCAGGCAGAACGCCGTCAGAACACCAACCTGACACGCCAAAAAGAGGAACTGGCCAACAAGGTGAACCAAGCGGCCACGCTGAAGATTTACAACTACGCTGCCGACGCCGTCTATTTCAAAGGCGGCAGCAGGGAAACCTCGACCAACAAGGCCAACCGTGCCGAACGCATCAAGATCGATTTCACCGTGGGCCAAAACGACTTGGTCGAAACAGGGACTAAGCTTTTCTACGTCCGCATTGCCGACCCCAACCGCGCCATTATCTGCAAAGGCACTGGCGACGAATACTCATTCAACGCCAATGGCGAGACGCTGCAATACACAGAGAAAGTGCGCGTCAATTACGACGGCAAGGAGACCGACGTGAGAGCTTATTACATCAAGCCTTCAGAGAGACAAATGATGCCTGGCACCTATTTCATCGACGTGTATGAACAAGGAGGGAAGCTCGTTGGCCAGACCTCTCTCGAATTGAGATAAGTTTTCTTCATAGTTATAATTCCAAATTGTTTTGGCAGCCCTCCCTCGGGGCTGCTTTTTTTATCCCAACACTGCGCGAAGCACCTCGTGCGAGTGAAACCCGCGCAACACAGGCGCATGAAGGCGCATGAAGGCGATGAGCCCGTCCAAAAGCACGCGCCTTTGGACCACATTGAGCGGCTGACGGCAAGCCTCGTCGATGCCCTTCCCCATCAGTCGCGACAACAACAAGGCCGCTTCGGGGTCGAGGCTGTAGGGATGAAGCGGAACGTCGTGCACAAACCGGCCTTCCATCATGTCGAAGCAGAATCCCGCCTCGTAGTTCGACATGGGATAGAACCCGAGGTGGCGGGTTGTTTCGAGGGTAAAATACAAGGGGAAATTGGCATAGTCGCTTTCAACAAGGTCGAGCCATTGCATCGAGCGTGCGATGAAATCGTACAAGTCCACGTTTTTTTCCTGCTCGGTGATGGTCTTGCCAAGCAGTTCGCCGACAAACATCAAGATGGCGCTCTTGTCCATCACGAAAGGCAAGCTTCGATACACCAAGGCAAGCTGTACATCCTTCAGATAGCCCAAGGAAGCCGTTTTCTGCCGGCCCGCTTCCACATAACTTATCCTGTTCAGGTTTTGGAACAAGGCGGGCTTGTATTTCGACTTGCGTGCAAAAGCCCCTTTCAGCATGTAGGATTTCAGGCCAAAGTCGCGAGTGAACACCTTCACGATGAGGCTTGATTCGCCATAGCGCAACGTTTGCAGGACGATGCCTTCCGTCTTATCGTTCATCAGTTCATGATCAGGATTTTGGTCGCAAAGCGTTGTTGGCCACGCTTGGTGCTCGTGAAGATAAGATAGACACCTGGACTGACCTTTTGCCCGTTGATGTTGGTGCAATCCCAAACGGCTTGCCCACCTTCCGACAAGAGTTCGGTGACAAAGGCGCCATCGACAGTGGTAATCCTGACCACCGAGTTGGCCACCAATCCCTTGATGCCGACATAACCCGAGTAGCCTGGTCTGACGGGATTGGGGTAGGCAATCACATTCGTGACCTCTGGCTCGGGGCTGGACGATTCACCCTTGAAGGATATGATGCCATTGCTGGTGCCAAAGAACACCTCGCCTTCCTTGCTGATGGCAATGTGACTAACGGAATTGTCGAGCAAGGGACTGTTGTTGGTGTTGAAACTGTGGATGGTCTTGATTTTGTTTTCGAAAGAGATGAGAGCAGCACCCGATTCCATGCCGAACCACATCCTATTGGAGCCATCGGCTGACATTGAAAGCACATTGGAGCCGGCGAAGAGAGGGTCGGATTGGTTTGTGCCATCGTTGCGGGGCACGTTTTTGAAGGTAGCCTTGTAGGGTAATCCGCTGAAAAGGGTTTTCGAGTCGGAGAAGAGGCATGGCCCGTCGGTGGTGCCCACCCAAACCTGGCCGCTTTGGTCGAGGGCGAGGCAGTTCACCGAACCAGGCAAGTTGCCTGTGTTGGTTCCCGTATTGACGGTGGCCACTGCATCGTCGGAGGGGTTGTCGAGTGTGCCGTTGTCATTGAAAACGAGCACTTCGCCACCGCGACGGATAATCCATTTGTAGTCGTTGTTATCGACCATCAGCGTCCCGATGTCGATTCCGCTGGTGTTTCCACCGAGGCTGTAGGAATGCCATCTGCCCGAGGGTTCCATCACCGAAAGGATGTTGGGAGCACCCGAATTGGCCACCCAAAGGTTGCCTTTGCTGTCGAAGGCGAGGCCGCTGATGAGTATTTTGGAAAGGTCTGAAGTCCAATAGTCAATCGAGCTGTTTTCGGCATTGTAAACCTCGACCAATTCATTGTCTTTCAGTTTCAGGATGCCGTCGCCCCAAGTGCCGACGTAGGTAACCGACAAGTCGTTAGGGTCGGTGGCGGTGCAGATGAAGTCGGAATAACCGTCGAGGGCTTCCATGGTCGATGGACTGAACACGTTCCACATTCCGTCGAAGCAGGCCACTCCTTCTTTCATATAGCGTTTCGACCAATTGGATGCATGGCCGCCTGTTGATACCCACACCTGGTTGTAGCAAGCTTTCAGTTCAAACACGTTTTTCGAAGCGGGGCCGTTGGGCAGCATGTCTTCGCTGTTCCATCCGTTATCGGTCTTGATGAGGCCACGGTCAGAATCGCCGATCCAGTAATTGCCGTTTCCGTCGAGTGCAGCCGACAATGGTTCTATGCTCCCACCTGGCGAATAGATATTAATAACCAAGCCCATGCTTTGGTCAAACACTTGCACATTGTAGTGGTTGCATACGAGGAAACGGTCGCCTGAGGCACGAAGCTCAAGTCGCTGGCTGGTGTTTTGCTTGTCGAAATAGCCCCATGTGTGTCCGTCGTAAACGAACATGGTGTCGGCATTGAAGCCGCCGTCGTAATTCAGATAAAGCTTGTCGTTGAACACTTCCATTTCAACATAAGCCAAATGAGGATGTATCAGCGTGTTGTCCAAGGCCCATGCGGCATAGTTGGCCAGGTTGGTGGCCGAAAGCGGGGCGCGATACAAGCCGTTGTCGGTGGAGGCATATACCAAGCCATTGAAGAACTGGACATCCGTCACGTTCACCATATCGCCATAACTACCAATATAATAGGTGTCCTTAACCTCCTCTTTTTTCAAGTCGAAGACAACGATGCCAAAGCTGCAGGCCACATAAGCCAAGTCGCCGTCGAAGAAGACGTTGTTGATGGTTTTGTTTCCGATGATGTTCTTGTCCTTGATGTCGCTCATGTTGATGATGTTGCCTTCGGCATCAATCAAGTCCACGTTGGCGTTGGTGTAAGCCACAAACAGCTTGCGTTGGCTTTTGTTGTAGCGTATGGTGCGGATGCCAATATCCGACAGCCCATTGATCTTGTTCAAGATATTGAGGGAATTGTCTTGTGTGTCGTAATAGAACAATTCGTATTCCGTTGCGGCATAAACCTTTTCTCCCACTGGTTCCACTGCGATAACTTTTTGGTAAGGCAGATGTGTGCGCCAATTGCCAATGCCAACGCCTTCTTGGGCAAAGGCAAGCGGCGTGATGACACATAGTGAAACAAGGATGCTTAAGAGTCTAAGATGTTTCATAATGAAAAAGTTTTGGGCGGTAAAAATACAAAAATACAGGATGCAAACGTAGTTTTGGCTGTATTATTGTTGATTCCCGATGGCGTTGTATCCAAAAAAAGCCTATATTTGCCCATCTATTTCGCGTTACGAACCTTGAAAAACCAATCGCCATGAAAAGAACCACTTTGCTAATCTCCATTATGCTGTTGCTTGCAACGGGCCTTTTCGCCCAAAAGCAATACACGCTTCAATCGCCCGACAAAGACATCACCGTCACCATCGTGGCTGGCGAGCAACTCACCTATGCTGTCAGGCACGGAAACACTTGCGTCTTGACACCTTCGCCCATCGGGATGACCTTGATTGACGGCACCAAGCTTGGCACCAAACCCGTGGTGAAAAACGCCAAGACGCAATCGGTCAAACGAACCTTGAAGTCGCCGTTCTACAAACGCGCCGAGATTCCTGAATCGTATGAAGAACTGACGCTGACTTTGAAAGGCAACTACAAGGTCGTTTTCCGAGCCTACGACGAAGGCGTGGCCTATCGCTTCGAAACCGACTTCCGCAAACCCATCGTCGTCGAAGACGAGACCGCCGACTTCAACTTCGACGCTGATTACAAGGCTCTCATCCCCTACGTCAATGCGCGAAAGGGCGATGGCGACTTCATCACGCAACAGTTTTTCAACTCGTTTGAAAACACTTATACTTCCACCAACCTGAGCCAGATGGAACCTGACCGACTGGCTTTCCTGCCGCTGTTGGTCGAACTGAAAGACGGCAAGAAAGCCGTTGTCACCGAGGCCGACTTGGAGGGCTTTCCGGGGCTGTATCTCCGCAATGCGAAAGGCCAAAACGGTCTTTCCGCTGTTCATGCCGGTTACCCGAAAACCGAAGTGCAAGGCGGACACAACAACCTGCAATTTGTGGTGAAGGAACGCGAGACTTTCATTGCCAAAACCGTAGGAAAACGCTCTTTCCCTTGGCGTTGCGTGGTCATCTCCGAGAACGATAAAGAATTGGCCGACAGCGACATGGTGTATCTTTTGGCTTCGCCTTGCCGCTTGGAGGACATTTCATGGATCCAACCTGGCAAGGTGGCGTGGGACTGGTGGAACGCCTGGAATGTCTATGGCGTCGATTTCAAGGCTGGCATCAACAACGACACTTATAAGTATTACATCGACTTCGCCGCGCAATACGGCATCGAGTATGTCATCCTCGACGAAGGCTGGGCTGTAAACAAGCAAGCCGACCTTTTTCAAGTGGTGCCCGAAATCGATTTAGAGGAACTTGTCGAATATGGGCTTGAGCGCAATGTAGGCATAGTGCTATGGGCTGGTTATGCGGCCATCGAAAAAGACATGGAGCTCGTTTGTCAGCACTATTCCGACATGGGCATATTTGGCTTCAAAGTCGATTTCATGGACCGCGACGACCAAAAAGTGGTCAACTTTTACTACCGTATGGCCGAAACCGCTGCCCGCTACAACCTTTTCATCGACTTTCACGGCGCATACAAGCCCACGGGTCTCAACCGCACCTATCCTAACGTGCTCAACCATGAGGGCGTTTACGGCCTCGAACAGGCCAAGTGGGACAACCAAAGCGACCTTGTGACCAACGAAGTCACCATTCCTTTCATCCGCATGGTGGCCGGCCCAATGGACTACACCCAAGGCGCGATGAAAAACGCCCAGCAACACAACTTTTCCGCCATCTATACCGAACCGATGAGCCAAGGCACTCGCTGCCGACAATTAGCTGAGTATGTGATTTTTGAGTCGCCTTTCAACATGCTTTGCGACAGTCCGAGCAACTATCTCAATGAGGACGAATGTACCCAATTCATCGCCAACATCCCAACGGTATGGGACGAAACGGTCGTATTAGACGGAAAAGTGGGCGAATACTTGATTGTTGCACGACGCAAAGACTTCCGTTGGTATGTGGGTGCCATCACCAACTGGGAGGAGCGCGACCTCTATATCGACCTCTCCGTTTTGCCCCAATTCGGAGCCAAGTCGGGGAAAGTCTTCCGCGACGGCGCCAACGCCAATCGCGTGGCAAAGGACTACATAGCGGAACAGATTCAGGTGATGGGAAACAAAGTGAAAATACATCTTGCAAAGGGCGGTGGCGCGGTATTGGTGTTTTGATTTACGAAGATTCCAAACTTTTTTCCGCCGACATCTGACTTTTTCCTATTTTAGCCGCCGAAATCCACGATTGCAACGAAGTTAAAACCAACAAAACCGTGCTGAAACAGAAGATAAACCATTGGGTTGACCGCCTCAACGAATGGCGTGAGGGGCGCATGACCGACCGGCGTTTCATGCTGATTCTCAGCATTCCGACGGGCTTTCTTGCTGGCGTGGCGGCCATCGTCATCAAGAAACTGGCGCACGGTATCCGCGACTTGGTCATCAACGCGCAGTTCAACTACTCGCAACTGCTCTATTTCGTTTGCCCTGCCATCGGCATCCTGCTCACAATCCTGTTTTGCAAATACGTGCTGAAGAAGCCAGTCGGACACGGTATTCCCGGCATCCTCTACTCCATTTCGAAAAACAAAGGCAAGGTGGACCGCAGCAGCACTTGGTCGAGCATCGTCACCAGTGCCTTGACGGTTGGTTTTGGCGGTTCGGTCGGATTGGAAGGCCCCAGCGTGTCGACCGGCGGCAGCATCGGCTCCAATATCGGGCAGTTGCTCAAGCTTGACTACAAGCATACCATCCAGCTTATCGGCATGGGTGGCGCGGCGGCCATCGCTGCCATCTTCCAAGCCCCCATCACGGGCATCGTCTTCGCACTCGAAGTGTTTATGATCGACCTGTCGCTCAATGCATTGGTGCCCATCATCTGCTCCTCGTTTGTCGCCATCCTGACGGCCTATTTCTTCCTTGGCCAAACGGTGGAATATCCCGCCGCCATCGCTGAAGGATTCATCCCGAGCAACGCCTTGTATTACATCGGTTTGGGTTTGTTTGCAGGATTGGTTTCGGCCTATTTCCTCAAGGTGACGTTCAGCGTCGAGAAACGTTTCAGCAAGGTGGCTTCGCCATGGAAACGCCTGCTCATCGGAGGCTCTTTGCTTGGCATATTAATATTCTTGTTCCCAGCTCTTTACGGCGAAGGCTATGAAGCCATCAACTCGGCCTTGCGCGGCGACTACAGCCCCATCTTCGGCAACCCGTGGTTTGCCCGCTTCAAGGACTACGACCTCGTGGTCATCATCCTCTTCGCCGGCATGATCCTGCTGAAGGCCTTTGCCACAGCCTTCACCTTCGGGGCGGGCGGCGTGGGTGGCACCTTCGCCCCGGCCTTGTTCATCGGCGCGTTCACGGGACTGTTTTTCGCCACGTTGGTCAATTATCTTGGAATCGGCGACTTGAACCCTGCCAAGTTTGCCCTCGTCGGGATGAGCGGCCTCGTGGCGGGAATGCTCCACGCCCCACTGACGGGCATTTTCCTTATCGCCGAAATCACGAATGGCTACGCGCTCATCGTCCCGCTGATGATTGTTGCTGCCTTGGCTTACGCTATCAACCGATTGTTTTTCAGTCACTCCATCTATACTAATGCGGTGGCCGAAAAAGGCGTTGAAGTAACCCACAACAAAGACAAGAGCATTCTCAACATGTTGGCCATCAACCAGTTAATCGAAAACAATTTCAGCACCATCGACCCTGATTGCCTTTTCCGCGACCTGCTGCCGCTCATCGCCTCGTCGAAGCGCAACATCTTCCCCGTGGTCGACAAGGAGGGCTTTTTCTGCGGCCACGTCTTGTTCGACGACGTGCGCGGCATTCTTTTCGACACGCAATATTACGACCAATCGATACAGAATTTCGCCGTCCTCCCCGACTACGTCATCCACCCCGACGAGCCGATGGAAGAAATCGTCTACAAGTTCCAAAAGTCGGGCAAATACAACATCCCCGTCATCCAAGGCGGGAAGTATTTGGGCTACATCTCGCGGGCCAACGTGTTTTCGGCCTACCGCGCCATGATGAGCGAGATTTCGGAGGATTGAACAGGGATAGCGTTTTCGGCTATTTCAGCGACTTCAGCCATTTATACGGGGTGGTTCCTGTCACGGTCTTGAAATTGCGGTAGAAGGTGACTTCAGACGAGAACCCTGACCGTATTGCGATTTCTTCCATGTTCGCCTCTGGGTTTTCCATAAGCAGCCGTTGCGCGTGGCCAATCCGATAACGGTTGACGAACTCGGAGAACGTGACACCCATGTCAACGTTGATGGCGTTATAGAGATAATTGCGGTTGGTGCCCAACATCGCGGCCAAGTCCGAAATCTTCAAATTGGGCTGAAGATATACTTGATCTTCTTCCATCTTTTTTATAATCAAATCTTTAAGTTCAACAGTATTGTGAGGTTCCTTTTGCTTTTCGTTGACCATGGTGTCCATCTCCATCAGGCTTGATGCCGAATGTTCTTGGTTGAAACCCGTGTAGGCCAAGGCATAGAGCGCGACGGAGAACAAGGTGGACGGTACGGCCAACATGGAGTCGGCGTCGAAGAAGCGGTGGCGTCCGAGCAGGTTGGCCACAAACGACAGCAGAGAGGTGAGGGCGAACAGTACCAACAACCACTTCACAGACGAAAGATCCAACTTGTTGGTACACGAAAAATAGGCTTCAATCCGCCGTTTGTGTGTACTCAGCCTCTTGATGCCTAAACCAAGCACGGCCACGACTTGCGCCGCAAACAGTATCTTCGAGGCGGTATGCAACGACCTCTGCACCTGCATCATCGGCGTGAACGGCGTTTCGGTTTGGTGGTAAAGACAAGCCATGACGAAATCCGTCCTTTCCTGTCCCGACATGAGCAGGTAAACCAATCCCACCGCCAACGACACAAGCAAGGCCGGCAAAAGCAGGGCAAAGTCCTTCCATGTGAGGGGCTTCACGTCAGTGAGCGTCCTGATGTAAACATAGAACAGCGGATACACCGAAAGCGAAGCCAAGTTATATAAGGTATTGGAAAAGGGCAAAACCGAAAAGCAGCTGTTGAAATAAAGGCAGTGGCAAAAATAGAGTACCGTCGCGACCAACATAAAAACGGTGAAGACGACTTTGGGCGTGTTCTTCCTGTCGAATTGGAGCAAGAACAACACCGACCAGAACCCACACACGAACATGGGCATCGTTGAGAACACGGAATGGAACATTTCGCTCTGTTTTGGGTTGCAAAAGTAGCCAAAAAAAGAAGCACTGCGCATCAATTATGGCCATTTTTGTCAAATTCACAGCGAAAAGTGTCGGATTTCGCGGCTAAAAACTTGTCATTTCTGCAAAAACGACAGTTTTTTTTGTGAAAATGAAGTGACCCAATCATGATGGTAGGCATACCTTTGCCGCAAAACCGCAAACAACAAAACAATGGTCATTTGCAAATCATTTCATCAACAACAAATTTAATCACCTAAAACTTCATCATTATGACAAAGCACAAATTCTCGGCTTTCGGCGCTTTGATTGTTAGCGCGATTCTCCTTGTCGGTTGCTTCAAGACCGGCAACCAAAAAGAAGACCTGCAAAAAGCAGGCGTGAAGGACTTCTTTGAGCTTGAAGAAGGCATTTACCACGGCTTCGAGTTCCCCGAACCCGACAACAGCAAGAAGATCTCCAACGTGAACATGAACGGCAGCCTCGTTGCCGGAGGCACGGCCTACATCACGCTCACCGTTCCGAGCGACATGGCCCGCGTGATTGTGGGTATCAAGGACCAATTCGGCTACTGCGAGGCCGCCCCGGTGCGCAACACCGACGGCACCTGCTCCGTTGTCCTCGTCGTCAAGCAAGACATCTCGCTCGAAACGTTCACGATGCAATTCGCCTACGTCGACAGGTCAGGCGATGTCAGCGAAATCTACTATGTCGACGTCTCCATGATCCAAGTCGGGACGGGCAAGCTGCAAGTCAGCGTCTCGTTCGACAACGCCAAGGACATCGACCTCCACCTGATTGAACCTAACGGCACGCACATCTACTATGGACACAGCACCAGCAGCAACGGAGGCCAGCTTGACCTCGACTCCAACGCCGGTTGCAATATCGACAACATCAACAACGAAAACATCTATTACGAAGACGATGCCACCGTTGAAGCCGGCACCTACAAGGCCTACGTCGTGATGTACAAGAACTGCGACGAGACGGTTGCCACGAACTACGTCCTCACCGTGCGCTACAACGGTCGTGTGCTGAACACGGTTACCGGCACGTTCCCTGTGGGCGCACCCAGCACGGGAAGCAGCCTGACCGACCTTGAGCCTACTTGCACCTTCGTCATCGGCGGCAAGGGTATGCAAGGCACGGGCAAGACCTACACGCCCAAAGTGCTTTCGCCCGAAAAGCTGTAAACCACCAACTTAAACCACCGCTTCGGAGGTTGGAACACAAAAAATCCCGTCATCGCTGACGGGATTTTTTCGTGATTAGTTTTGTTTTTGTGGTAATCAGTAGGAGGTTGCCATGGTGCGACAGCCTAACAATCAAGGTTATGGGATGACGATTTTCTGCGTCCGCACGTTGTCGCCGTACAAGAGGTGCAAAACGTAAACGCCAGGCGTCATTCCATCAGTAGAGACGTTGCGCGCAACGTCTGTACTAATGATGACACGTCCCGTCACGTCAACCACCTGTAGGGACGTGCCGCGTGCGTCCGCCTCGTTGATGCGTATTTCGCCATCGGCGTAATACGCTACCCACGGTGGCCACGGCATAATCCTTCCCGCCGTGCGGGATGTAGATTGTGGCATCCGTTTGGCCGAAGACGAATTTCTCCAAACGGTCGCCGGCGTTGAAGCTGACGATGGCCTTGTCCTGAACGGCGTTGACGCGTGTGTTGGCTTGCGCCACGGCGATTTGGATTGTCCCGTTGTTGCCCGCGCTTTGCTGCGCCGTGCGGCTGAAGGTCACCGTTTCGTTTTCCGTTTCGGCCTTCACCATCACGCCGGTGCAGGCGTCGATGGGCGTTGCCGACGACACCGCCACCGGCTCGATGGCTGTGCCTGCCGCGTTCATCTTGTAGTTGCTCTTGTTGGTCCATGCCTGCACGGGGAACGGGTTGCCCACCAAGTTCCAGCCGGCAAACTCGGCGTCGGCGTCGTATTCGAGATTGACGGTCTTGGTGTTGTCGGTGTTGAAGGGTCCGCTGAAATGCAGCGTCCTATCATTCTTGGAGGCATAGAGATAGCCCTTGCCGTTTTCGAGCATGAAAGGATTCTCTTGCGTGTCGTTAGAGTGGTAGTTCTCCCATTCCATGTCGGCGCTTTGGTTGAAGCGGTAAAGGTCGTAGTTGTAAGTGCCTGTCTGATACTTCACTCCCTCAAGGTTCTCCACCACAGAAGGTGCGATGTCGTCCACAACAGGCGAGGCGATGAACGCCCAGCCGCCGTTGCTTTCGCCATGGCCTGTTTCGGAATTTTTTTCGACTTGCTGCGCAGAAAGTGCGACTTTGCGCAAAACTCCCGATTTTCCGCTTTTCGCCGAAAAAAATCGTAACACCGTACCGCGTTTTCTCCTTACATTTGCATCACTTAGTCAATTCTATGTTTAACAAACACTAATATCAAACAATGAAAAAACTGACATTTTTGCTCGCTACCCTGCTTGTCGGTGGCATGATGCTGACGGGTTGCAAGAAAGACGACCCCAACAACAACGGCGGTGGCGAAACGCCTGCGACAACCACAAAGACGGTGGTTTACAGGATGGACAATTCCATTAAAGTCATGGGTGTAACGATGACCGTTTCGCCTTGCTTCCACTACACCTTCTCCTACAAGGACGCTGACGGGAACATGGTTGAGGTGAACGACCCTACGTTGCCTTGGAGCAAGGAAATCACCGTGACACCTCCGTTTGAGGCCCAACTGAAAGGTACGGTTTCCTACGATGAAAGCGAAATTCCTTCGCCCGTGTATTTTGGCAGGCTTGGTTCCATCACACAAGATTTGAACCACACCATTGAAGAGCCTGTACAGAGCTTCGATGACAAAGACGACTTCATTGAGTTCATCACCGCCCGTCCCCAGAAGTTGGAATATAACTTTACTCTGTCTGTCGAATAACAAGGTGGGCTTTTCCCGACCTTGAGTCTTTGCCTGACTTTCCGAAACAACCGGAAGGTCGGGCCCATTTGGAAGGTTCTGCGCCCTCCGAATCCTGCTTCCTTTCCAACGGCTTCGATGGTCCAGTTGGGTTGCTCGCGCAGCAGACGGCATGCCAATATGAAGCGTTTCTCGTTGAGGTAGTCGCCCAAGTTGGCATATTTCGGATGGTTCTTGAACAACGCGGCAAGACGTCGTTGTGTCAGGCCAAGCGTGTTCGCTAAGGTTTTGAGTGTTAGGTTAGTATCAGTGTAAAGGTGTGTCTTTTCCATTTCTTGGTCGAGCCAAGTCATTAAGGCCATGTCATCCATGTCGGCGGTCAGTTCGATGTGTTCGCGGCGTTGCCGTGTCTCTGCCTGCAACAACTTCACTTCCTCCGAAACATGTTGCCTCAACTGCCCCTCCAATTCGTCGATGCGTTTCTTCAGGTCGGCTTTGTCATCTTCTTGCAACCTGTTTTGTTCCAGCAATTTGTTCTGGTTTTCCACCAACTTCGAGTTGGTGTCGATGATTTTCTTTGCGCTGGCATTCAGCAGCACCATCGTGATGATAAAGGCGATCACGAACACGACGATGATGGCAACAATGAGTAAACGGGTTCCTGTCATGGCGGCAAAATTACCGTTTTTGCTGTCAAAACGGCCAAAGATATTGCGCAGAATGGGCAGTTTTGCGCAGAAATTATCGTTTCTTCTTGAAAAAGTCCGTCAGCAGCGCGAGGCATTCGTCTTGCATCACACCAGTATCGGTTTTCGTTTTTGGATGCAGCATTTTGCCGAAGCGCGAGAAGCCGTTTTTCGGGTCGTCGGCGGCCCAAACCACTTTTCCGATATGGGAATGGCAAAGTGCGCCGGCGCACATGGGGCAAGGCTCCAAGGTGACGTAGAGCGTGCATTCGTCCAAATATTTCGCGCCTAAGGCGTTGGCCGCTGCGGTGATGGCTAACATCTCGGCGTGGGCGGTCACGTCGTTGAGGGTCTCGGTCTGGTTGTGGGCGCGGGCGATGACCTTGTTGTTGCACACCACGACGGCCCCGATGGGGATTTCGTCGGCCTCAAGGGCCTTTTCGGCTTCCAAATAAGCCTGTTTCATGTAGTATTCGTCAGTGAAAACAGAAATCATGGCTTTATTTTTTGGAACAAAACTTTCAAAACAAACAAAACGTTACGTGAGTTGTGGAAAGCTGCCAACCGGCGGCTTTCCGGCGGCGACACGGTTGTGTAGCCGCCACACGCTTTTTCTTGAGGTTTTGCAAGTTTTGTAGGTTTTGTGATATAATTTATGTGTTAATTTCAAACCCATCCCAATCTGGCCCCAAAGGGAATTTCGTCCTGAAACGTTGCAGGGCAGCGTAATCCAAGGTGCTGTGCAGCACGGCCTCATGGTAAGGTTCTGCCTTTGAAATGATCTCACCGCGAGCGTTAATCACCTGCGACTCGCCGCTGTAATGCAGTCCATGGGCATCCTCGCCCACACGGTTCACGCCAATCCAATAGGCTTGGTTTTCGATGGCACGGGCCACCAAAAGCGTGTTCCAAACGATCATCCGCGAGTCGGGGAAATTGGCGAGATAGAAGGCCAAATCGTATTCGTATTGCCCGTTTTCATAGCGGTTCCTGGCCCACACCGGGAAACGGATATCATAGCATACCATCGGACGGATGCGCCAACCGTTTAGCTCCACAATCAGTTGCTTTTCACCTCGTTCCACCAATTTATCCTCACCGCCCATGGTGAAGGTGTGACGCTTGAAATAGAGTTCATGGCTGCCGTCGGGGCGCATCCACACGAGGCTGTTGTAGTAGTGTCCTTCGAC
>ODAI011323838.1_pt1 | contig 31632 bp, 38 predicted proteins | sample 1539321 | NCBI WGS metagenome assembly ODAI01 (sample SAMN02144231, study PRJEB22623) | gut metagenome | biome: sheep rumen | host: Ovis aries | place: New Zealand
CCCAGCGAAGCGGGTTTGATCGGAAGAGGAGGAGCAGCGGAGGGAGCGAGCTTTCGAGCTTGCGAGGAAGCGAGATGATCCGGAGCTTGCTCCGACGATGGAGCTGGTAGACGGACTCGAACCCCCGACCTGCTGATTACAAATCAGCTGCTCTACCAACTGAGCTATACCAGCACGCAACCGGCTTATGTATAATAGCAAACCGCACTCCGTTTGTCAACACCAAATTTTTCTTTTCCAAAAAATTCTTAAATATGGGGGCGGGATTTGCAATTAACCGCCACATGTGGTAGAATCCAATCGAATTTGCAAAGGAGGTGAGGGCCGTGCGCCTGTCCAGAAACGCTATTGTTGTCGTCGTTGTACTTGCTGCGGTTGCACTGGTGCTGCTGCTCTCCGGGCCGACGGAGGCCGGGGCCGCCAATCGCGCCAAAGTGACCGATCCCCATGCCGGACAAGTCTATCTTTACGACGGCATTGACTGGATCTGGATGACTCCGGTGGAGGGCGTGCCCGTCAACGACATCACCGAGAGCGACATCGTGTGGCAGGGCGATGTGCCGAGCTACGGCGGCATCCAATATAAGGCCGTGCGCGGGGTGGACGTGTCCTATCACCAGAATGACATCGACTGGCAGAAGGTCAAGGAGGCCGGCTATGACATTGCGATCATCCAGGTCGGCCGTCGGGGCTACACCAAGGGCGGTCTGACCGAGGACGAGCGCTTCCAGAGCTATATGCGCGGCGCGATCGACGCGGGGATGCGCGTGGGCGTTTATTTCTTTTCCCAGGCCATCAACGTGCAGGAGGCCATCGAAGAGGCGGAGATGACGCTGCGGCTCATCCGGCCCTACCGGGATGAGATCACCATGCCGGTCTACTATGACTGGGAGAAAATCTACGAGTACGACACCGAGCCGCGCACCGCGGGACTGGACAGCAACATCCTCAGCGACTGCGCCGTCGCGTTCTGCGAGACCGTGCGCGCCGAGGGCTATGAGCCCGGGCTGTATATCAGCCGCCCCACCGGTTACTACGGTTATGATCTGACGAGGCTGGGAGACGTACATATGTGGTTTACCCTGCCTGAGGCGAAATATCCCAGCTTTTATTATAAGGTAGACGCCTGGCAGTACAGCTATACGGGCAAGGTGCCCGGGATCAGCACCGATGCGGACGTGAACCTGTTCTTTGAACCGATCGGGTAAATTATACTTGAAATTCGGGTGGAAATAGGGTATACTTTCCTCCGACGTGCCGGTGTGATGGAATGGTAGACGTAGCGGATTCAAAATCCGCCGATGGCGACATCGTGTGGGTTCGAGTCCCACCACCGGCACCAATGAATTAGCCCCGGTTACCGTGAGGTAGTCGGGGCTTTTCTCTTGTTTTACTTGAAATTATGCGGATTTTCAGCGGCTTGCACTCTGCTTGCGCTTCGCACAATAGGCACTTTTGAGATAATTTCGTGCTTTCCGGTATGCTCAAAATTACTACTGCGTTACTACGAGAAAGAGCTGGGGCGTTCTATCGCTCCCAGCTCTTTTTTGCTATGTCGACAACGGTCTCGATCCCCGGGCGCTGCTTCTTGAGCTCCTCAAAGCGTTTCAGCGCGTCGCGGCGCTGCTTCCCCGGGAAACTTTCGTGCGCGGTGATCGTCTCGGTGCCGTCCGCATACCGGCGTACCGGGCGGAGGTAGTACGTCACTCCGCCTCCGCCCCATGACGGCCGGCGCTCCAGCTCCAGCCGCTCCGTGTACGGCATCGTTTCCAGCTCGGCATATCTGGCCGCCAGCGCCTGCCGGTATTCTCGCAGATCGGCAAGCAGCCCCTCCAGCGTCTCAATGTCCCGCGCCGCGCTGAGATCGGCCTGGCTGACCTCGCCGGCGTCCGTCAGCTTCTCCGGCTTTCGGAACATGATCCACGGCCGGGACTCGGCGTAACCGTCGCGGTTGCCGTATTCGCTGAATCGGTCGCGGTAGCTCATGCAATCACCTCCATCATGGACAAATCGTAAAGCAGCCCTGACATCGTGTGGTACTGCTTGATCGTCGGGACGGCGGCCGTCTCTTGACGCATTGTCAAGCGAGGAACCGCCGAGCCGAAACATAACGAAACGGTGAAGTCGGCGGGGGAGTGCTCCGGATATGTCGGCCGGTAGTCGGCGTAATAGGCATCACGGGACTGAGAGAAATAAAAGTGCTGCGCGTTTGCTCTCGCTGCCCGCTTGATCTCGCCGCGGAAATCGGAAAAGCCGATCTCGTCGAGGCGCTTTTCTCTGCCAAAGAGGGCCAATAGTGCAGGGTCAAACGGGTCTGCATCCATCCGCTCCAAATACTCATAGATAGACATGTAATATTCCTTTCTGCCCTGCCATCATCGGGCCGGGCGGCGATCCCACGGCGGACGCCCGAAGGCGTTTCGGCATTAGTCCTCAATCCATATTTCGACATCAGGGTTGCCGCTCGCCCACTCTGAGCCTATCGGAGCTTCGGCGCACCAACAAGCGGCGTCTTCAGCTTCCTCATGGCCGAGGACCCCAACGAGCAAATCGTAGATTCCTTCTTCATCATTTGCCCGGCGTCTCATCCAGCAGCCGCGTATTTTTATGATTGCTGTTCCGTACATCGTTCAATCCTTTCTGCCCTCGTGACCTCCGGGGCGGGATGTTCTCAAATGCTGAATTGCTGCGCGTGGGCTTCGATCATGGCCGCGGCGATCTCTCGCAGCAGCTCAAGCAAGGCCGCCTTCATGCCGTCGCCCCTGCGATCTGCTCAAATCCGCTCTGCTCATAGCCCGCCGCCGTGAAACGCTGCGAGCCGTACCGGGCGCGGATCTGGTCGATGCTCTTCTTGCCGCGGTGCCAGGGACTCGAGCCGTACACCGGCCGCCAGTACCACATGCTTTTGTTCGGGCTCCACTTGCAGCCGGCTTCCTTCAAGGCCTCCTTGTGCTCGCGGGTGTTGCCGCTGATCCAGAGCCAGCAGCCGCAAAGCTCGACGTTCAGGCCGTCCAGCCGCAGCAGCGCCTCGATGATCCGAATGAAGTCCTGCGGAGCCTCTTCGGTCTGGTGCTCGGCGTCGCGGGTCTCGTTATGCGCCTTCTTGAGGACCTCAAAACGCGCTTCATACTCCGCATTGATCGCCTGCATCGTCGCCGTGTCTCCGCCGCGGTCGGGGTGGTTCTTCATCGCGAGCCGCCTGTATTCGGCTTTCAGCTCGTCCAGGGTCTTGCAGTTCATAAAGTATTTCATGGGGTGTTCTCCTTTCAGTATTTTGTCTTGATGGGATGGGGCCGTTTTTGGCGTGACCCCATGAGGCCGCCGCAAGGGGGGTTACCAGCCGTAAAGCTCGGACTCGGGTACGCCGACCTCGCAAGTCCAAAAGTCGCTGCAATAGGTGTAGCCATAATCCAGAAGCTTGTCCACGCGGGCGCTGCGTTCATCGGCGGAGTCGAACCGCTCAACCGTTCCGTCCGGCCAGCGAATAGCGGGCTTCCAAATGATTCTATCCATGTCTCGTCCTTTCCGGCCTCCCGGCCTGCCGTCCGGCGTCCCCGGCTCGGCGTCTCTTGATCGGATGGCTAAAGCATAGCACGTTGCAACGTGAAACGCAAGATGGCAAACTGCACAAAGTTGCAACGTGCCGATTTGTGCAATCTGTACACTTGGCAACGTGCCGCCACGGCGCTATAATAGGATAGCCAAAACATCATAGGGAGGAGGGGACTGCATGCCCGTATCAGAAGCGAAAAAGGCCAGCAATGCGGCATGGGACGCCGTCAACATGGCATATCAGACGGTGAAGGTGCGGCGGGAGATCCTGGAGGAGTTCCGCGCGGCCTGCGCTGCCAGGGGTGACAAGGTAAACACAGTGCTGCGCGAGGCTATGGAGGATTACACCGCTGGAACGTTACAACGTAATGACGCAGGAAGCGAAGAAGCAACGTTACAACGTGCGGACGACTTCATGCTGCCCGAAGAGGATCGGCAGAAAGCCCAGAAGGCCGCCGAGGCAAACGGCGAAGAGCTGCGCGCCTGGATCGGCCGAGCGATCACCGAGACGGCCCAGCGCGACGAATACGCGCGGATGCTGAAACGGTAGGCCACGACAACCGAATACCACGAAAGACCCGGGGAGAGGCACCACGCCTTGACCCGGGTCTTTCTGTTTCCGGAGAGCGTCAGAGAGGGGAGAAGGGAAGCCCCTTTTCTTTCGCTCTCTTTTCTCTTTATTTATTTCTCTTTTCTCTGCTCTTTCTTTTGGGGATAGGTTGTAGGGAGAGAGATACCCCGTAGTCTGTAATCTTCGCATAGATTCAAGACTTCTACAGGATTTGAGAGAGAAGAGAGAGGGAGGAAGATTTAAGAATGACGCAGAGAGTCGCGCGCGCGGGAGGCGAATTCGGGCGAAATCGTGAGGATTGCGGAGGATTCCGGAGGATTCGGGAGCTGAATCGAAATCAGCAAAAGTAACGGGCGGCGCGGGTTGACGGCGGAAAGCTCATGATTTGACGATTTGGTACGCCTAATACCTATTATGCGAACCAAAATTGGGAGGAAATGGGAGATTTCGGGTGCGAGCGAGGCGCCGGGGAGGAGTCTGCTGCTGGATCGGCGGAGAGAGGCGGCGCAGGGCCGTTACAAGGCAGGCTGTGAGGCTGGCGCAGGCATGGAAAAGCGGGAATGGCGGCGATTAGTGCCGGGGGAGGCAGGGCGGACGGGGCCGGAGGAGGGGAGAGAGCTGCGGCGGGCAGGGCTGCGGGCAGGGCAGGCCGGGAGGGGGAGAGGATGACCTGCGGGGAGGGAGCCTTGCCGGCAAGGATCGCAAGGGAGGGGTGCCGGAAAAAGTGGCGCCGGTTTCGCGGGAAGGCGTAAGAGAATCACCACACGTTTCAGAGGGGCGGCAGAAAAAGGGCCGTATCCGTGCAGAGTTTCGGCGCTCAGTGCAGAATACCGCAAATCGCATGGACTTTTCTCCCTTTCGATGCTAAGTAGGGCTTGCGATGGGTTTGTCTTTTTGGGCGTACTCACCTCCTTTCGTAAAGCCCCACGGCTGCTGGGCGGCGGTCTTCTCTTTTTCGCCGTTCGTGGGATGAAACGAAGCAGCGGCGTGAAAACCGCCGACAGGACATGACGTGTTGACCGAGATGGGAAGGTGCCGGATTGCTAATCCGAGGCCGCGGGCAACTGCGCAAAGGTTCGACTCCTTTACACGTCGCCAAAAGCAAAGAGCCCTCCGAGGCCTGCGGGCTGGCGGTGAAAGCTCCCCTTCTGCGGAAGGTGTGAGAAAGGCCACAAGCTATTCGATGCGCGTCGTGACGCCGGACGGCTCCGGCACCGGTCCAGAAAACCGAGGGCAGCTGCAAGGCTGTGGGGATCGACACCTCCGCGGCGCGCCACTTCGACAAGCAACGAGCGAGGGAGTCATGGCGAAGAAGAAAGCGTATGACGGAGAGAAGGAGCTGCGGCTGGACTTCGGAGAGGTCAGCGAGAAGCAGAAGGCTTTTCTGAACGCGACGAGCTTCTTTGTCTGCTACGGCGGAGCGAGGGGCGGCGGAAAATCGCACGTCGCCCGGCTCAAGGCTGTGGGCATGGCTCTGAAATACCCCGGCATCCGGATTCTGATGGTTCGCTGCCACTACAACGAGCTGGAGGAAAACATCATCCGTCCGATCCTGCGCTGGGTGCCGGAGGAGATATACAGCTACAACGGAACAAGCCGGCTGATGAGCTTCGACAACGGGTCGATCATCAAGTTCGGGCATTACGACGGCGACAGCGCAGAGAACGAGTACCAGGGCGTGGAATACGACGTGGTGTTCGTTGACGAGGCGACACAGCTAAGCGAACGGGCTTTCCGGTATTTGACGACTGTGATCCGCGGCGTCAACGAATTCCCCAAGCGGTTCTACCTGACGTGCAACCCGGGCGGCATCGGCCACAGGTGGGTGAAGAGGCTGTTCATCGACAGGCAGTATGAGAATCACCCGGAAGACCCGGAGCGGACGGAAAACCCGGAGGACTACACCTTCATCTCCGCAACGGTGGATGACAACCCGTGGCTGCTGGCATCGAGCCCGTACTACGTCAAGCAGCTGGCGAACATGCCGGAGGAGATGCGCCGGGCGCACCGCTACGGCGACTGGGACGCCCTGGGCGGCAACTACTTCAAGGGCTTTGACGGACGGCATCTGATGCAGCCCTTCAAGATTCCGGCGCACTGGCCGATCTACCGCAGCTTCGACTACGGCCTTGACCGCTTCTCCATCATCTGGTGGGCGGTGGACGAGGACGGCAGGAGCTGGGCCTTCCGCCACTACGAGGCGAAGGATCTGGTGATCGAGCAGGCGGCGGCGCAGGCGATCAGCCACACGCTGCCGGGCGAGAAGATACTGGCGACCTATGCCCCACCGGACATGTGGAACCGCATGAAGGACACGGGCAAGGCCATGGCGGAGCTGTTCTTCCAGTACGGCCTGCCGATCGTCAGAGCAAACAACAACCGTGTGCAGGGGCACATGGTGATGAAGGATATGATGCAGCCGGTCCCGCTGCGGGACGGCTTTGTGAAGAGCCTGTTCCCCGAGAACATGGTGCCGGACAAGCTGCCGGGGCTGATGTTCTTCGACAGCCTCACGGAAGTGATCTCGGACATCCGGGACATTCAGGCCGACGACAAGAACCCGAACGACTGCGCCAAGGAGCCGCACGACGTCACTCACGCGGTAGACGCCGTCCGCTATTACTGCATCTCCCGTCAGATGGCGGCGGAGGCGGTGGCGGAAAAACAGGCGGCGCAGGAGTTCGAGGACGAGGGCCTGATGGACTACGAAAACTTCATGTGCGGCGGAGAGGCCACGGACGGCTATCTGGCCTGCTGAGAGGAGAAGAGAATGAACATCGCAATCTGGATCGCACTTGCCGTACTTGCCGCGCTGGCCGTCGCCGCCGCGCCGGTGTGCTGGACGCTGTGGCAGCGGCAGGAGCTGCTGAATGAGCGGATCGACACGCTGAGAGCAGAGATCAGAGAGGCAAAAGAGACGGAAGAGCGCCGCAACGACGCGGTTCTCGACCAGATCAGCAAGCTGGCCTTGCAGGTGGCAGACCTGCCGCTGGATCAGATTCAGAGCATCTATGACAGTGAGAAGGCCTTTCAGGACGGGCTGAACGAGATCATGACCTACGGAAAGCAGACCTTCGGGCTGAATAAGGAGAACGTGCCGCATGAGCATTAAGCTGGGCATCTTTGCCGGAGAGGACAAGCCGGACGTAAAGACCGCTTGGGAGTTTTACGAGAGCGGCCAGCAGTTCAACCAGCAGATCAACCTCGAAGAGACGGTAAAGGCCAACGAAAACTTTTACATCGGCAAGCAGTGGGAAGGCGTGCAGGCCAACGGCCTGCCAACCCCGGTGTTCAACTTCCTCAAGCGCGTCGTCGGCTTCATCGTGGCGACGATCACCAGCGACAACATCAAGGTGAACGTGTCGGCGCTGGACAACACGCCGGAGACCGAGAGCCTGAACGACCCGGTGCGGATCGTGAGCGAGGAGTTTGAGGCGCTGGCCGAGCAGAACGACGTGCCCGCCCTCAACCGGGAATTTGCGAGGAACGCGGCGGTGGACGGCGACGGCTGCACCTACACCTACTGGGACGAGAACGTGAAGATCGGCGGCGGAAAGACCGGCGCGATCCGAACGGAGATTCTGCCGAACACCCGCGTGCTGTTCGGAAACCCGAACGACCGGAGCGTGCAGGATCAGCCGCATATCCAGATCGTCAGCTATGAGGCTGTCCGCACGGTGAGACGCCGGGCGAAGGCCAACGGCGCGGCGGACTGGGAGAGGATTCAGGCCGACGAGAGCGGAACCGGGGCGATGGACAGCGTCAAGCGCTTCGGAGACAAGACGACCGTTCTGCTGACCTTCTGGAAGGACGAGGAGAGCGGCGAGGTATGGGCCTTCGAGAGCACGAAGGACTGCGTGGTGCGCGAGCCGTGGAACCTGAACATCCGGCTTTACCCGATCACATGGCTCAACTGGGACTACGTTTCCGACTGCTACCACGGGCAGGCCATGATTACCGGCCTGATCCCGAACCAGATTTTCGTCAATAAGGCTTGGGCAATGTCGATGCTGAGCATGATGCGCTCGGCATGGCCTAAGTTCGTATACGACAGAACGCGCGTTTCCCGCTGGGACAACCGCGTCGGCGCCGCCATCGGCATCAACGGCGGAGACCCGAACACCGTGGCGAAGGTCATCGACCCGGCGAGCATCTCCCCGCAGATCAGCCAGTTCATTGAGCTGGCGGTGGCGCAGAGCGAAGAGAGCCTCGGCGCGACGAAGGTCGCACTGGGCGACACCAGACCGGACAACACCAGCGCCATCATCGCCCTGCAGCGGGCGGCGGCGACGCCTTCGGAGATGACCAAGCAGAACCTCTACCGCAGCGTGGAGGATCTGTTCCGGGTGTATCTGGAGTTCATGGCCTCCTATTACGGCAAGCGCACCGTGGACGTGCAGACACCGCCGGAGCTTGTGGAGGTCTACGAGCTGATGGGCGAGCCAGCCCCGGCTACCGTACAGATGGAGTTCGACTTCGACACGCTGCGCGAGCTGCCGATGGCGCTCAAGCTGGACGTCGGCGCCTCGAGCTACTACAGCGAGGTCGCCTCACTCCAGACGCTCGACAATCTGCTGATGAACGGACACATCAACGTGGTGCAGTACCTCGAGCGCATCCCGGACGGGAACATCCCGAGACGGCGCGCGCTGATCGACGAGCTGCGGCAGCAGATGCAGATGATGCAGCAGCCGGAAGCTCCCGCAGCCGCCGGAAGCGGCGAACTCAATACGGCGGGCGTGCGGCAGGATATCCCCGGCGGACGCGGCTACGGCGGGCTGCAGCGGGCGATCAACCGCACCGGAAGCACCGCAGGACTTGTATAAGACCGCAACACCAGCGGTATAAATAAAACTTTTAGCCGGACTACCAGCGGCGGAAAGGAACAGCATGGATAACGAGAACATCGAAGCGGTGGAAACCGCAGCCGACGAGATCGACTACTTTGAGGGCTGGGAGGACGCTCCCGACGCAAGCGCAGAGACCGACGGCGAGACAGAGGAAGCCGAAGAGACCGCAACACCAGCGGAGGACGAGGCCGACGAGGAAGCGGACGAGACCGCAGAGGAAGAGAGCTCCGAACCGGAGAGCAAGCCGAAAGAGGCGGAAAACCAGCGCAGCTGGAAGCTCAAGCACAACGGCGAGGACGTGGACGCCGACGAGGCGAAGATGGTCGAGCTGGCTCAGAAGGGGCTGGACTACGACCGCGTAAGAACGGAGCGCGACAGCTTCAAGGCTGAGCATCCGAAGTATGCAGACTACGAGAAGTTCCTGACAGAGCTCGCGCAGAACGCCGGAACGGACGTTCCCGGCCTGATGGAGAGCGTGAGGGCTTCGCTGCTTGTGCAGCAGGCACAGGCCAGAGGCGAGACGCTCAGCGAGGCAGCTGCGATCCAGCAGGTGAGGCAGCGCACCAAGGAAGCGCCTGCCGCCGAGGAAAAGGCGGAGGCCAAGACCGACGACGCGCAGCGCAAGCAGGACAATCTCAAAGCGTTCATGGAGGCCTACCCCGGCGTGAAGGCGGAGGACATTCCGCTGAAAGTGCTGCAGGAGGGCTTCGAGCGCGGAGACCTTGCGGGGGCTTACGCCCGCTATGAAAACAAGCGCCTCAAGGACGAGCTTGAGACGCTCAAACAAAACCAAAAGAATAAGGAGCGGTCAACCGGCTCGAGAAAGAGCACCGGCAAAAGCCCCTCAGACTCTTGGTTTGAGGGCTGGCCTGATGATTGACCCCTCCGACACGGAGGATAATTTATGGCTACTCAGAATCTCGCTGAAAAATACTCTCCGAAAGTAGCGGAGAGATTCGCACACAAGGCGTATTCCGCCGGCATCGCCAGCGACGCCTATGACTTCGACGGCGTGAAGACCATCAAGGTCTACTCCGTCGACACCGTTCCCCTCGGCAACTACAGCAAGGCGGTCAACGGCTTCACCGGCAGCCGCTACGGCACCCCGACCGACCTGACCGACAGCTTCCAGACCATGACGCTGGATCAGGACAAGACCTTCACCTACATCATCGACAAGGGCGACGACAAGAACCAGCTCAACATCAAGAAGGCCAACCGTGCGCTGGCCCGTGAGATCGACGAGCGCGTCCACCCCTACATGGACAAGTACAACTTCTCCAAGTGGGCCGGCTGCGCCGGTCAGGCGGTGATCGCCTCTGCGGCCATCACCTCGCAGACCGCGCTGAGCCTGATTCAGGACGCGACCGAGCTGCTGGATGAAGAGGCCTGCCCGGACAGCGGCCGCACGCTGGTCGTGACCAACGCCTTCTACAAAATCCTCAAGCAGAACCCCAACTTCGTCTACACCGACAAGCTGGCGACCGACTCCATGGTGCGCGGCAAGGTGGGCGAGCTGGACGGCATGACCATCCGCAAGGTTCCCACCAGCTACATGCCCGCAGGCATCGTGGCCTTCGCGTGCCACAGCTCCGCGCTGCTGGCTCCGATGAAGCTGCAGGAGTACAAGATCCACGTCGATCCTCCCGGCATCAACGGCAACCTCGTCGAAGGCCGCATCATGCACGACGCTTTCGTGCTGGACGCCAAGGCTAACGCCGTCGTCGCCATCTGCGCCTCGACCGTCGTGAAGCCCGCTGTCGTCAGCGCCATCGCCTCGCACAAGGCGTCCATCACCATCACCACCGCCGACTACGTCCTGTACACGCTGGACGGCACCGACCCGCGCTGCTCCGGCACTGCGGTCAAGTCCACCAGCTCCGTGTCCAACGTAGCCACCACCGCAGGCGACGTCCTCAAGGTCGTGGCCGTGAAGGAGAACAACGGCGGCCTCCAGTATCTCCGCCTTCCCGACGTGGTTGACGCGTAAGGAAGAGACAGAAGCAACAAATGAACAGGGCGGGGCGTTCCCGCCCTGTTTTGCAAAGAGTCAGCGGAGGGATTGACATGAACGAGCTTGAAAAGCTGGAGCAGCGCGTGCTCAGTCTGGAGGAGCGTATGGCTAAGAAGGACACAGAATTTGCTGTTATCAACACAAAGCTCTCAGCCATTTTGTGGGGCATCGCAGTCATAGGCACTGCCGTGATCGGCGTGCTCGTGAAAATGATCCTGGGGGCATAACGGAGGGTTAAACATGGACTGGAAAAGAAAACTGACAAGCAGAAAGCTGTGGGTCGCCGTTGCGGCCTTCGTGAGCGGACTGATCCTCGCCTTCGGCGGCGCGGAGTCCACCGCGAGCACTGTGTCCGGCGTGATCCTGCAGGGCGCGGCGGTGCTGGGCTACCTGCTGGCGGAGGGCCTTGCCGACGCGGCGGGCGCTTCCGCAGAGAGAGACGAGATCGACTACTGAGGGAGAAAAGCCATGACGACAGGGCAGGACGTATTTGACGCGGCCATGGGGCTGATGGACGAGGTTTTGAACGGGCTGACCGACACGGGCGACACGAAGGAGTACAAAGACCGCACGCTGCTGATCCTGAATGTTCTGGTCGGCGAGCTGTACCCCTACAGCGACACCTACAACATCGAGAACGACGGAGTCCGCCCCATCGCCTCGCCGGTCACGGACTTCGACACCGGCATCGGCCTTGACGACTACATCTGCCGGACGCTGCTGCCCTACGGCCTGGCTGCGCATCTGCTGCTGGACGAAAACCCGAGTGCGGCGAGCTTCTTCCAGCAGCGCTACGAAGAGCTGTTCCGCAGGCTGCAGGCCGGAGGTCCGCCCGGCGGCAGCGAGGACATCGAGGACGTGTACGGCGCGAACGGCGGCATCAGCCCGTACAACGAATTTTCCGCATGGAGCTGACAGAGAATGGAAACGAGAGGCAGAAAACCGAAATATGATACGCCGGAGAAGCTCAGAGCCGCCATCGCAGACTACATGAACGACTGCGACGCGAAGGGCGTTTTCCCGGACTACGCGGGGATGTGCCTTGCGCTGAAAATCTCGAAGCAGACTCTGGCGAAATATTGCGACCCGGAGCAGAACGAAAACGCCGACGGCTTCCGGGACGTGCTTGACGAGGCGGCAGCGATGCGCGAGAGCTACCTTGTCCGCATCATGGTGACGGACAACAAGCGGGCGCAGGGCTGTCTGAACGCGCTCAAGCAGAAAGAGAACGGCGGCTATACCGACCGCCCGGCGGAGAATCAGGAGAAGACGCTCAAAATCCAGATTCTCGGCGTGGGCGGCTGGGACGCATTCAAGTGAGGGCAGAGCATGGCACAGATCACAGCCGCGCAGAATGAGCGCGTGTTTCAAATCCAGCAGTGGCTCGGCCTGAACGAAAACCCGGACGGAGACACCAAGCTCAAGATGGGCGAAAGCGCGGAAATGAACAACTGGCGCGTCACCCGGGACGGCAATCTGCAAAAGCGCCCCGGCACGCATCCTATCGTTGTGCCGTCACAGGCCGAGCACGGGAAATGCCGCGGCGCGTGGCAGGGGGTCGTCGCCGGAAAAGAGCGTGTGATGATCGTCCTCGGCGGCTATCTCTACAGCTGCTGGGACAGCGACAACGAAACGTGGAGCCTGACCCAGATCGGTCTGGTTCCACGGATTTACGTAGAAGCCCCGCTGATGTTCGGCTTCGCGGATAAGCTGTATCTTCTGACAGATGAGGCGTACTACTGCTACGACGGGACGACGCTTGCAGAGGTCGAGCCCTATGTTCCGCTGATCGAGGTCGCGCTGACGCCGCTCGGCAGCGGGACGCTGCTGGAGAGGGTCAACCGCCTGACCAGCAAGCGGAGAGTCTGGCTGAGCCCGGACGGAACGGCAAACGTGTTTACGCTGCCGGAGAAGCCTTTCCGTGTTCGCTATGTGCATCTGCTGGCAGACGGCAGCGACGTCGGATATTCCTATGCGCACAACAGCGGGCAGCTGGTGCTTGCCGCTGTTCCGGCGCAGGGTGTGAACACCATTGAGGTCTGCTACGAGATGAAGGACGGCTCCGTCGAAGTGAAAGCGATGAGATACGCCGAGCTCTACAACGGAGATCAGGATAACCGCATCTTCCTCTACGGCGACGGCAGCAACAAGGCGATCTACTCCGACATCAACTATGACGGGCAGCCGGACGCGACCTATTTCCCGGAGCTGAACGAAATCTCCGTGGGAGACAGCTCGACGCCAATTACGGCAATGATCCGCTACAACTCCCGGCTGCTGTGCTTCAAGAGCGACAGCACCTTCACCATCCAGTACGGGCAGTACACGCTGCCGGACGGGAGTCTGACGGCGGCGTTCTATACGACGCCGGTGCACAAGAGCATCGGATGCAGCGCTCCCGGGCAGGTGCAGATGGTGATGAACAGCCCGGTCACGCTGTTCGGGCAGGACGCCTATTCGTGGAGCGGCAACAACTACGGCAACATGACAGCCGACGAGCGGCAGGCCAAGCGCATCTCCGACCGGGTGAACGCGAGCCTCCGCGCTATGGACTTTGCGAGCTGCTCCTGTATCGACGACAACTACCGGCAGGAGCTCTACATCTGCGACACGAGAAGCGGGAACGTGCTGGTGTGGAACTACGCAAAGGACGTCTGGTACAGATATACCGGCCTGTATATGGACTTCCCGTTCATGTTCCACGGCGAGCTTTACTACGCGACGAACTACCGGTCTTACCACGAATGGCCGGACGACCACTATGACGAGTGGGGCGGCATCCAGAAGCTGAGCGAGGCCTACACCGGCGACCTTGTCGGGGCCGGAGACCTTTTCGCGATCAACTGCTACTGGGAGAGCGGCAGCATGAGCTTCGGGCAGGACTACCAGCGGAAGTATTCCGCTATGCTGTGGATCGGCGTCAAGCCGGCAAGCCGGGCGAGCGTCACCGTGTCGGTGATGACTGACAGAACCGGTGTAACGACAGAGAAGGTGGTCAGCAACAGCATGGCAACTTTCTCCGGCGTGAACTTCGACGCGTGGAGCTTCAACACGAGCAACAGGCCGACGATGAAGCGGCTGAAAATAAAAGCGAAGAAATTCATTTACTACAAGCTGATTCTGCGCTCCGTCTCCAGCGCGAGAACCGCCACGGTAACGGCGGCTGACATTCGGGGGCGCTTTACCGGCTATGCCAAGTGAGGTGGCACAATGCCAATCGGTAATTTCAATCAGGACTTGGACATCATCTCCAAGCTGCAGGACGAGCCGAACGTTGACGACGGCCTTACGGCTGCGCAGCTGAAAGCGCGGTTCGACCTGGCGGGGAACAAGATCAAGACATGGATCAACAGCGTTCTGATCCCGTTCGTCAACTCGCTGGAAGCGGGCGGCGGCGGTGGCGGCGGAGAGATCGCGGACGGCTCAGTTACGACGCAAAAGCTTGCGGACGGCGCGGTAACAGAGGGCAAGGTCGGCGGCTCGGCCATTACCGCCGCGAAGCTGGCGACACACGCGGTGACGTCGGCGAAGATCGACGATCTCGCGGTGACGACCTCGAAGATCGCGGCGGGGTCTGTGACCACGCAGAAGCTTGCGGCCTTCGCCGTCGGCGACGAGGAGCTGCAGAGCGGCGCGGTGACGAGCGACAAGATCAGAAGCGGCGCGGTGACGGCACCGAAGCTGGCTGCCCCGCTTGTCCACTACACATGGGACGGAACGCAGGACGAGTACGACGCGCTGAGCACCTACGACGACAACACAACATACTACATCTACGAGGGGCTGGTCTCCATCGCCGTGACGCACCAGCCGACCAAGGTGAGCTACACCACCGGCGAGATGCTCGACCTGCGCGGCATTGAGGTCATGGCGACCTACAGCGACGGCAGCACCGAGAACGTGACCAACTACTGCACCTACATGCCCGCCAGCGGCGCAAGTCTGGACGTAGCCGGAACGCTGAACATCCTTATCACGCTGAGTGATCCGACCGGGCAGGCAACAGCGACCACCAGCGTGACCGTGAGCGCGCCGGCGCCGGGTGAAACGTCATGATCCGGCGCGGCAGAAGAGAGCCTGCTGCGGTCTGCCGGGGAAGGCGCGAGGTACAGCGCGTGTACCGGGGCCGCAGGCTCGTATGGGAGAAGGGGGCGGAGCCTGTCACGCTGAACGGGATATACATATATTCGCCCCCGTCTACAACATCCTATCAGTCCGGAGACGCGCTGGATCTTACCGGGCTGCTTGTCTATGCGACTTATTCTGACGGCACGGAAGAAGATGTTACCAGCGAGTGCGTCTTTACGCCAGCCGAGGGAGACCCCGTGACAGATAGCACTGGCTCAGGATACCAGAGAGTTGATGTGACATATTCGGAGGGAAGCATAACGGCAGCGACAGATTTTGATGTCGAGGTACGGCAGGAACCTGAGCCGCCGGAAATTGAGCTGAGTTATTCCTATAACTCGTCCACCGGAACACTGTCGTTTGAAGAAACTGAGGGCGTTGGAGATTATCAGGACTGGGCGTTTGACGATGCGACTCAGGAGCTGGTGCTTAATGGAGGCCAAGATGAGAATAACGGTTGAGGATATGCAGCAGTTCGGCGGCGTGATTGTTCGTCTGTTCACGGCGATGTATCAGGATGCAACAACGCTTGAGCAGATGCAGGCAGATGCCCCGAACCATTTGTGGATCCGCACGGTTTTGAAGGAGATGGGTCAATGAGCGAGGAATGGAACGGAATCAAGCTCGGAGAGGTTAAAGTGGCGAGGCTGCTGAGACTGTCCGGCGCAATCAGCACCATTCGGCGGTTAATTGACCTGCCTCAAGATGTAGACTGGGTTTTTAACACAAGCACAAACGGAGCGGTGATTGTTTCTGATAATTATCTCACATGGGAGTTTATCGCGCCGGACAATTATACCGTTACTGCAGCGGCAACGGTTGGCGGCTTGGTTGATAATCTGACGGCAGCTACTACGGCAAGCCCTGTCCCGGCATGGGACGATTTCGCGGTGTTCTTAAGCAACAAGCGTAGCACGATAAACTCCTTCCTTGCAGAGGGGGCAAGCGCAAGCATCATTGACGCAAACGGCACAAGCTATGCGGGAACGCAGCATTTGCTCCCTGTGGTCGCTGATTTCCCGGAGCTGCTTGTGTGGATGAAAACGTGGTTTGGGGCCGATTTCCTCGCCGCAAACAGCTCGGTCATATACACGGCCGGAGTCGCACGGTTCGCTCTGTCCGCTGATGGCGTGACCATAAACTGCACGATCAAAGTATGAGCGCCGCGAAATGGGTCGGCTATCTCGAACACAAAACACCGGATAGGCTTGGGTACTTCAATGAGAACGTCGGCAAAGGGTACTGCACCATCTTCGCGGCGATGCTGTGGGAGGCGCAGCGAGTCAATCTGATGGGTCTGCCGTGGTGCGCGACCTTTGTCCATGCCGTCCTCGACCGCCCGGATGTGCTTGGGAGACCGCATCCCGGCTGCCGGGTGCTGGCGCGGCGGATGAAGCGCAGAAAGATGTGGCGAGGCAAGGATTATCTTCCAAAACCGGGAGACCTGATCTTCCTCGCCAACGACGGGAAGCGCATCGACCACTGCGGCATTGTGGAGAGCTGCGAGGGAGAGACCGTGACGAGCATTGAGGGCAACGCCGTTGACCCCAGCGGCGTGTTCAGACCCGAACAGGGCGGAGCCGTGGCGCGGCGGGAGCGGCGGCGCGACGACTTCAAGATTGTAGGATATGCAGAAATACCGGGCAAACGCCCGTGAAAAACGGAGGACAAAGCAAATGGTAACATTTAACGAACTGAAAAACACCGCCTACGGAGGCGGTGCGGGCGGCAAGCAGCTGGTCGTGATCTGCTGTCTCTCAACCGACACCAAGCCGACGGAGAACATCATGAACGGCAGCGAGCTCCGGGTGCTCGACCCGGAAACAAAGGCACTGACAATCTACTACTTCAACGAGGCAGCGGCGAACGACGCCGACAAGTGGGTGCCGGTGGCCTATGTCAAGTACGACGGGCCGGAGCCTTCCAACGGGAGCGCGGAGGTAACGCCATGAGCTTCGATCCTATCAGCTATGCCATGGGCAAGCAGGCCGGAGGCGGCGGTGGCGGCGTAACCGTCGAGCCTCTGTCCGTGACCGAGAACGGGACGTACACCGCACCCAGCGGCAAGGCATATAGTCCGGTGACAGTGAATGTGACTGCTCCAACGCCCAGCATCTTAACATACAGTGGTTTTTCTACATTAAACGTGTCTCAGACAGCGGCGTCTCTTCCGAAAGAAATAAGCGTTGACGCCACGTTTGCAAGCGCACTTACTGGCATGTTTAAAACTAATTATAACACTCCTGGCTATGAAACAGCACATCTTACAGGCTATAGCGGCAGAGCGTTAAATTGCAATTATCTGTGTGCATATCATCGCGTATCCGGTGGCAACGGATTCAAACACCTTGTTCTTGATGGAGACTTAAAAATCGAACATGGAAGTTTTATGTTTTACGATAACCGTACGCTTTTGGACGTAACGGGTGGGCAGATTGATTTCGGAGATCTGTCAAGTTCGGCAGATTTGTCAACATTCATAGCGGGCGTCAGCCTGGTTTTACAGGAAATTCGATTTGTACCGAACAGCCTGGCGTTATCCATCACAATGAATTGCGCCACATTGAGCAAGGATTCGATCATCAGCGCGATCAACTGCCTCGCAGCGTCCGCAAGCGGGAATACGATTACCCTGAACGCTGCTTCCAAGTCAATTATGAGCGCAACAATCGGCAAGGAATCCGGCGGTGTGTTCGTGGAGGACGCAAGCGGAACCATGAATTTGATGGATTATGCAACAAATGTAAAGGGGTGGACAGTAGCATGATTATCATTGACAATCAGCTTATATCCGATGACGGCATGACACTGACGAACGGCGAAACCTACAGCAAGCACGTCTACCTCGGCAAATGGGACAGCGTGGAAAACTGGCACGAAATCCCGGATGAGGACGTTCCTGCGCCCAGCGAAGAAACCATCGAGGACAAGGCCGAAGCCTACGACATCTTGATGGGGGTGAGCGAATGAAACCTCAGGCCAGAGCGAGACAGCTCAGACCCTATATTGAAGAAGCGGCGGCATCGCTGCCCGACGAGGACGCGCTGGAGGCCGTGGAGCTGTTTCCGGCGTGGGCTGCTGATACCGACTACTGGCAGGGAGACCGCGCGCGCGACCCGGTGGATGGGCTGCTGTACAAACTGATCATTGAGACCCCGGAGGGGCATCCGCATCACTCACAAAGCGATTGGCCGCCGCGACTTGTCCCTGCTGTCTGGGTAAGGGTAGACGACCCCGCAGAGGAGTGGCCGGAGTGGCATCAGCCGCAGGGTGCGCACGACTCTTACTCCAGAGGCGCAAAGGTCAGCCACAACGACCGCCACTGGATCAGCGACATCGACTCAAACGTTTATGAGCCGGGTGTCTACGGCTGGACGGAGGCGCAGACATGACACGATCCGAAACCATCAACAAAGCCGTGAGTTGGGCGCTCTCGGTCGCGGGAGACGCGCGTCACGGCTACGATCAAGCCTCCCGCTGGGGGCCGAACTACGATTGCAGCTCCTTTGTGATCTCCGCGTGGGAGGCGGCGGGCGTCCCCGTCAGGCAGAATGGCGCGAGCTACACGGGCAATATGTACGCGGCCTTTCTGCGCTGCGGCTTCGCCGACGTGACGGCGAAGGTCGATCTCCGCACCGGCGCGGGCTTGCAGAAGGGCGACGTGCTGCTGAACGTGAAGAACCACACGGAGCTGTACATCGGCAACGGTCAGAACGTCAAGGCCAGCATCAACGAGCGCGGCGGCGTGACCGGCGGGCAGACCGGCGACCAGACCGGGCGGGAAATCTACGTCGGCAGCTATTACAACTTCCCGTGGGACTGTGTGCTGCGGTATGAGGGCAGCGGCGGTGAGGACAAAGATGCCCCTGCCACAGAGCCGGAGACGCCCACAAAGGACGACGGCGAGGTCGTGACCGTGGCGGTGAGCCTGCCGGTGCTCGCGAAGGGCGACACGGGCGAGGCCGTCAAGGCCATGCAGGCGGTGCTGATCGCGCGGGGCTTCTCCTGCGGCTGGTGGGGCGCCGACGGCGAATTCGGCGACGCCACGGACAAGGCCGTGCGTGATTTCCAGAAGCGCAACAGGCTTGAGGTCGACGGTATCGTAGGCCGCGAGACGTGGCGAAAGCTTATGAACGGTTGAGAAAGGAGACGCAATGCTTCCATCGCCATACAACAGTTATCAACAGCAGGTTGCCGACCTGCAGCAGAAGCTCGGCGCTTTGCAGCAGAGCCCGCTCGTGCCGCACGACGAGCCGAAGCAAATCCTTCGCGTTCCGGGAATCGCCGAAGCAAAGGCCTTCTCCAAGGAGCGACTAAATCCCGGAGACGCTGCCGTGCTGTTCGACGAGAACGAGGACGTGTTCTATTTCGTGAGCAAATCAAAGGACGGCATCGCGCAGCCTCTGATGCTCGGAAGGTTCACACTCGAGCCGGAGCCGCCGAAGCCGGAGTACGTCACAAAGCAGGACTTCGAGTCTTTGAAGACCGAGATCCTCAAACTTTTGAAAAAGGAGAATAAAGCATGAACAGTCTGCTTAGTATGCTCGGCGGAGCCATCTCTGACACCGCAGGAAGCTCTATCCTGCTGCAAGCGGTTGGCGCCGCTATGCGCGGCGAAAGCCCGCAGGCCTTTATGAAGCGGCTTGCCAACCAGCACCCGCAGCTCAAGAAAATGAATCTCGACGACCTGCAGGGCACGGCACAGCAGCTTTGCCAGCAGAAGGGCATTGACCCAAACGAGCTGGCAACGAAAATCGACGGGGTGATCGGCCCTGTCGTAAACAAGTAATCACTTCCGGCCGGAGTGAAAAATATTTTTTGAGAGGTAACAAAACATGAATTCCAACGGCGGTTCTTCCTTCTTCGGTTCCGATTGGCTCGGCGCCTTCCTCATCATCGCGATCCTGTTCGGCGGCGGTTTCGGCCTCGGCGGCAATCGCGGCCCGGCTCCCAACGTGGCTACGCAGGAGTATGTACAGAGCGCCATCAACAGTCAGACCCTCATCAACGGCCAGCGCGACATCCTTCTCAGCTCCGCAAACAACAACTACGAGACCGCTCAGCTTATCAGCGGCCAGACCCGCGATCTCATGAACCAGAACTACACCAACCAGATCAACGTGGTGCAGGGCTTCAACACCATCAACCAGACGCTGGAGCGCATGAGCGCTCAGATGGAGCAGTGCTGCTGCTCTATCAAGACGCAGATGCTGCAGGACAAGTACGACGAGGCTGTCCGCGAGATCAACCGCCTCCAGAACGACAAGTCGAACGCCGACCAGAGCGCGTATCTGCTGTCCGTGATGGGCAAGTGGATCGCCAACCCGGCTGCGACGGCTGCCTGACAAACAACGGGCGGGCGGGGGCAACTCCGCCCGCTTCCGCAAATAATGAGGAGCAATCATGAAAATCATTGAAAAACTCTCTGACTATATCGAAGAGGAAATCCACGACGCCGAGAAGTACGCAAAGTGTGCCCTCGCCTACAAGGACGACCGACCCGAGCTGGCGCGCACCTTCTACGCGCTCAGCCAGCAGGAGCTGGAGCACATGCAGATGCTTCACAATCATGTGACTGCTATCATCGAGGAATACCGTAAGAAGAACGGCGACCCTCCGGCTGAAATGCTGTCGAGGTACGAGTGGCTGCACGAGCGGCACATAAGCTCGGTGGTGCAGATCCGCGTCATGCACTCGATGTATCTGGGGGAAGGAGATAGACTATGGCAAACGTTGCACAGGCTTACGATCCGAACAAGAAACAGAAGGTCGGGCAGGAGACCGGCACCGGCAGCGCGAGAGCCGGGGAGACTGTGGCATACCCGAACGGGACGACGCAGAGCAGAGCGTCCAACAGCTCCCCCATCATCAAGCCCAGCCAGCAGGGACAAATCGCGCAGATGACCGACACCGGGACGGGCAATGCCCGCGCCGGAGCTGTCGGCACAACGGGGACTCCGAACGCCGGTACTTCGCCGGCCTCTCCGACGCAGCCGCAGACCGGCACCGGCAACGCGAGACAGGCCGCGTCCACTACCTCCGCCGCGCCTGCGGCAGCGCAGAGCGCCGCATGGCAGCAGAGCACCGGGTATACGCCGCAGAGCCAGAGCCTGTACGAGCAGATCATGAGCCTGTACAACGGCATCGGCCAGAATCTGCCCGAGGTCACAGACCGCAGCGCGGACATCCGGGCGCTCTATGAGCGGATGTACGGGCGTCTGCCGGAGAATCGGGACTACTCACAGCAGATCAACGACGTGTACGACAGAAGCAGGGACGCGCAGCTGCTGGCCCTTGCCAACGGCTACGACGCCGTCGTTCGCGCACTGGACGCGGCGGGCGAGAAAATCCCGGCGGCTTATCAGGCGCAGGGCAACGCCCTCGCCGGAGAATACGAGCGGCAGCGGCAGGCGATGAACGAGCGGCTGGCGGCTTCCGGCATCAACAGCGGAACCGGCTCGCAGGCGGCGCTTGCGCAGAACGCCGGGTATCTCAACGGCGCGGCGCAGATCAAGCAGGCGCAGGCCGACGCGCAGGCCGAGCTGGAGCGCGAGCGCGTCAACCGGGAGGCCGAGTACCGCGCGGCGATCAGCGAGGCGCTGGCAAACAACGACTACCAGCGGGCGGTCGCGCTGACGCAGGAGATGAAGGACTTCCAGAGCAGAGCCACGCAGATCGCGCAGATGGCAATGAGCATCGACCAGAGCCTCGCCGGAGCGCAGACGAGCGAATGGAACCGGCAGGATGCGCTTCGGATGCAGCTGGCGCAGATGGGCATCGACCTTGACACCCTGCGGGCCAACGCCGGAGCTTCGGCACTGTCCCGGGATCAGGAGGCGGCGCTGGAGCAGGCAAAGCTCCTCGCCGGTTACGGCGACTTCTCCGGCTTCCGGCAGCTCTACGGGCAGGAGGCGGCGGACAACATGCGCCTGCTGTGGATGGCGCAGAACCCGCAGTTTGCCTACATGACAGGGAACATGACGCCGGATCAGTATTACCAGATGACCGGGCAGTACCCGGCGGGCTACGGCCCGACAGGCGGCGGCAGCTCCGCAGGAGCGAACGCGGCGGCTGCGGCAGTACCGGCGGCAACCATGGCAGCGAACCGCACCGCAGGCACGGCGGCTGGAGCCGCGAACGCCATCAGCAATGCGCTCGGCGCACTCTTCGGCAACGGGCAGAGCAGCCAGCAGCCGACGCAGCAGGGCTACAGCGCAGCCGACTTCAACCGAGCCATGCAGAGCATCGGCTCGGCGAGAAGCGAAGCCGAAATGCGGGCCGCTTTCCAGAGCCTTTCCGACAGCGGCGCAATCGACAGGATGAGCGACGCGCAGAGAGCAACTCTCGCAAGGGCAATGAGCGCAGTCCATTGAACGGAGGTACGCAATGAGCGGACTCGGTTACGAAGATTTTATCAAGAAATATCTGCCGGACGACGAGAAGGAAGAGACTCGCCAGAGCGCAGAGAAGGCAGGGGGCATGGGCTACGATGACTTTATCGCGGCCTATGCCCCGCAGAACACAGGATGGCAGACAGAGAAGGGCCAGACCGGCACGCAGAACACGTCGCGGGCTGTCGATGGCGCCAGCCCCTACGCAGGGAACGGAACCGCAGAGGAGCCGTTCCAGCTCCGCATGGCAAAGAAATACGCCAGCGGCGAGCTGAAAAGCACTGAGCAGAAGAGACAGGAACAGCAAGACGCGGACAAGGAATACCGCAGCGGGCTATGGGATTTTCTGAACACGATGATCTCCAACGCCGGGGCAGGCGGCGCCGGCGTGATCGCCGCGCCGATGGACGCGGGCGCAAGCAAGGCACAGCTCGACGAGGCCAAGCAGAAAGCAGATGACGCTGCTGCCGCGTTCGACAAGCAGGCACCCGGCTTGAGAGCGACAAAAGCTCTGGCCGGTTGGGGCGGACGCGCCTTCGGCAATATCGGCAACGCTCTTCTTACGGTCGGCAAGGCCTATGGCGAGGGCAAGGCCATATCCGACGCCTATTCCGACAGTGCCATGCTGACGTACGCCATGCTCGGACTCGACCCTGTGGCGGAAGCGCAAAAGGTGCGCGACGCGATCCAGAGCGAGCAGGCGCAGCAGCAGTGGGACGAATACCGAAAGCCGTTTGACGAAGCGGCTATGCAGGGCAACGAATACGTCCAACAGGCGAAAGACGGAGCCGGGGCTCTCGGCAGGCTGGCCGTTGACGCCGGTGTCGGACTTGCCGACCTCGCCGCGGATCAGGCTCTCAATGCGATTGTTCCCGGCTCTGGTATGGCCGCAATGGCAACCAGCGTGTTCGGCGAAGCGGCCAGAGAGGAACGCCTTGCCGGAGGCTCTGACGCACAGCAGATGCTCGCCGGTACGAAAGCGGCGGCAATCGAAGTGCTGACCGAAAAGATCGCCGGCATCGGCGGCGTGAAGGGCGTTAAGACTGGATGGATCGACGGACTGATGGACAAAGCGCTCGACCGCTTTGTAGCCAACGGCGGCAACGCGATCCTCGGCAAAGTCGTGCAGGCCTTCGGCTCGGAGGCAGCAGAGGGAATGATTTCCGACCTGCTCAACCCGATTGCCGACTGGGCGCTCGGCCTGAAAGGAAGCTGGAGCGAGGCATGGAGCGACACGACCGCAGAGGGCGTGCTGTACGACGGCCTGCTCGGCGGTCTCCTCGGCATGCTCGGCGGCGTCGGTGAAGGCGTGCAGTACAGCCGCGAGCGCACCATGGCGCAGGCTGTTGCCGCAGCGGAACAGGCCATGCAGCACGGCATGCAGCAAAATGCCACGCAGGAGGCCGCAGGAGAGCGCGAGACGCAGGGGGATATTCCCGCACCGCCCACATGGCAAAACGCAAGCACGGACGATTCTGAACGGTTAAACCGCACGGCTGTGACGGAAGAAAAGCCGGAGGCTGTCGGGCAAGACGATCTTCTCGACGAACCGGATGACTTCTACTGGGAAAGCACAAAGTCGGAGGCTGTCGGGCAAGAAAAAACCGCCCCCGAAGCGGCGGAGAATGTCAACGGGGAAGCGCAGGACGCGGCACCGAGACAGACCGCGAAGGAGGCCGGGCAGAAGCTCAAGAAAACCGACGAGGAAATTATTGCGGAGGCGCTGCGAAGCAGCGATCCGCTGTCTTACGCAGAGCAGAACAGCTACGCCGCACAGCACAAGCGGGTGACGGACTATATCAGGGCGCTGCTGGATAACCCGGCATTGGAAGCAATCGGGGACGAGAGCAAAAGACGGGAGGTCTTGCAGGCCTACCGGGCGGGAGAAAGGATCAGCTCGCCGGAAGCGCTGCTTTACTCGCTCTATGCCGACACGGATGCGGAACAAACGACTCTTGCCAGGTATGCGGAAGCGGAAGGGATCGGAGACCGGGAGACCGCGGAGCGGATGCTGCACGGACTCAGCGTGAACTACCCGGAGCTTGTCAATTACAGCTCGACGCTCGACCTTGACGCGCTTGACCTGCCGGCAAACAGCAAGGCAAAGAAGAACAGCGAGCGCAGTCTTGCCATGGAGGCGGATCGTGGCGGGACGGCGAGAATGAGCATTCCCGTGCCGGGGCTGAACCCGAAGACGAAGCGCGGCAAGGCCGAGATGAAAGCCGGTCGGGAACTGCGGAAAACGACGGGCATGTGGAACAGCGCGAGAGACGCCGCCGAGGCGGTGCACCGGGTCGCGGAGAGCATGCGTGACAAGGGGCGCGGCTCCGACGTGATGGAAGAGGCGCGCAAGGCCGCCGACGAGATGCTGCGGCAGATGCCGAGCGGACTTGAAAGCGGCGACCGCGAACTGTATAATAAACTGCGGGAGTATCTGCGGGGTCACAATATTCAGATCAGCGACGAGCTGCGCGGTGACATCCCGGATTTCAACGCGTGGCGAAAGTCCATGTTCGGCAAGCTGCGGCTGGCAAACGCCGGGCTGCCGATCGACAGCGCCTACCAGGAGCTGGGGCAGATCTTCGGCGAGGGCCTGTTCCCGCCGGACGTGACGGCGCACTCCGACCAGATCAACCGCATCCTGCATCTGCTGGATGCGACCCGCCCGGCGGCCATGAGCATGGCGCAGAGCTTTGACAGCCAGGGTTACCGCGACATGGTGGAATACGCGGCGCAGGAGCTGGCGAAGGCCGCGGCGGAGAGCGTGGGCGGCAAGTGGAACGCCTACGAGCCGGGCGCGGAGATGGGACGCAAAAGCGAGGAAGCCCGGCGCCGGGACGCGATCCGGCTGGAGATCGACCTTGCGGAGATGGAGGGCGAGAGCCTGAGCGAGGACGAGGCCGCGCGGATCGTGGACGAGAGATATCAGCACTGGGGCATTTACGAAGTGTCTGAGCTGGCCGACGCAGACAGCGAGGAGAGCGAGGACTTCGGAGACATTGAGGAGGAACCCGACGATGGAGACGATGAGCAAGGCGAAGAAGCAGAGGCTTTGCCGGGAGATGTACCGGCTGAAGCTCAAGGGATGGCTGACGCCGGAGATCCAGCGGATGGAGGAACAGGAATTCGGCCGGTGGCTGGACGAGACCTTCAAGCTGAACGAGATCCCGGAGAACGGCCCGGAGACGCCGGAGACGTAAACGGAGAGAACGGCAGCGCGAGCGCGGACGAGGCCTATCGGGCGGCCGGGGAGAAATACGGCGTGATCCCGGAGGGCGAGCGCCCGGCGAGAGAAAGCGCGGTGCCGCAGCAGATCCGGGACAAGGGCAGGACAGGGCGGACGGCGCGAACGATCTACGAGGCTGGAGCGACCCCGGAGAGCAGGCTGCAGGACATCCGAAGCGCGGTGATGGACGGCGTATTTGAATATATGCCTGTCAGCAACGACACGCTGGCGAAAAGAGCGCGCGAGAAGATCCGCCGCGACGGATGGGACGGCGCGCTGACCGACTGGCTGGCCGAGGGGCGCAGCGGCAAGCGCAACGAGCGGCTTGTCGCCACGGGCGCGGTGCTGCTGAACAACGCCGGGAACAGCGGCATGAGCGGTGCGCAGTATGTGGAGCTGGTGACGGCTTACCACAACCTGGTGCATGACGAGGCCCGGGGGCTGGCCGCCGCGCGAATCCTGAAAACGCTGACGCCGGAGGCGCGGCTGTACGGGATCACGAAGGAAGTGCAGCGGATCAACGAGGAGCTCGAGGATCGGCAGGCCAGCCGACGCCGGGTGACGGACGAGGACAACGTGCCCGTAGAGGAATGGGCGCAGAGGATCGGCGAGAGCCTGGCGGAGCGCTTTGGCACGCAGGACAGCGCAAGGCCGACAAAGAGCGGCCGCACGACGGCGCAGATCATCGAGGACGAGCTGCGCGGACTGATCGAAAGCACCCTGCCGAAAGCGGAGAGAGCGCGCACACAGCATGACCGGATCGCCGACGCGATGGACAATCTCGGCTTCTACAACAGAGCCTATGAGGCGCTGCGCGCGGCGCTGGCAGAAGAGACCGACGTGCCGGCCGAGACGCTGGACAGCGTGGTCGGCGATTGGGTGGAGAACGATCTCCCGTCCCTTATCATGCAGAGCGTGACGGGAAACGCGGAGGTCAGGCTCGACCCGGCGCTGATTGAGGAATACATGGCGCAGACGGACGAGGCCGGGCGCGACGCGGTGATCGACCGGATGATGCACAGCATCGCCGATCAGATGCCGTCGACCTTCATGGACAAGTGGACGGCGCTGCGCTACACGAATATGCTCGGCAACTTCAAGACGCAGGTGCGGAACCTGGCCGGCAACACCGCCATGACCGTGACGCGCATGGTGAAGGATCGCGTGGGCGGCGCGCTGGAAGCGCTGTTTCAGCGATACGGACGCGACGCGGAGCGGACAAAAAGCGCGTGGGCCGGGAAGGATCTCCATGCCGCTGCCTGGGCGGACTATCTGAACGTGAAGGACGTCGCGGAGGGCGACGGCAAATACCGCGACCGGGCGCGGACGATGTCGCGACAGATCGACGAATACCGGACGGTATTCAAGAACGGCGGCGACTGGGGCACGGAGAACGCGGAAACGGAGCTCGGCCGGAGCGGCGCGGCGAGGCTGGCCCGCCGGGCGGCCGACGCCGGGATGAAGGGCATGGAGGCCTACCGCCGGGCGACACAGTGGGCCATGAGCGAGGGCGACAACATCTTCATCCGCTTCAACTACGCCGACTCGCTGGCCGGGTATCTGGCGGCGAACAAGGTAAAAAGCATCCGCGAGGCAGACCCGGAGCTGCTGGAACGCGCAAGGGCCTATGCCATCCGGCAGGCGCAGGAGGCGACCTTCCACGACAGCAACAGCGTTTCGGACTTCGCGTCGAGCTTTGACGCGGGCTGGGACAAAAGTACGGTCGGACGGTTGGCAAAGACGATCGTACAGGGCGTCATGCCGTTTCGCAAAACGCCGGCCAATGTGCTGGTGCGGGCGGAGGAATACAGCCCGGTCGGACTGGTGAACACGGCGGTGAAGGCCATACAGGCGGCGCAGGGAAAGCCCGACGTGACCGGGGCTGACGTGATCGAGAGCCTGAGCAAGACACTGACGGGCTCGGCGCTGTGTATGCTCGGCTATCTGCTGGCCTCCGGCGGGCTTGCCCGGGGAACGGGCAGCGACGACGACAAGCTGGAGGCCTTTGAACAGCAGCGCGGGGCGCAGGACTATTCCGTTTCCCTGCCTGACGGAAGCTCCTACACGCTGGACTGGTTGAGCCCGAGCGCGGTGCCCTTCTTCATGGGCGTCAATCTCTATGAGATGCTGGGCGAGGAGCAGGACGCGCTGGACATCATGACGATCCTCGGCAGCATCACGGAGCCGGTGATGAACATGTCGATGCTCTCCGGCCTCAACGACGCGCTGGACAACATCGACAAGTATAACGGCAAGACCGAGGCGCTGCCGGCGCTGATGCTCAACAGCCTGTTCAGCTTTGCGACGCAGGGGATCACAAATTCCCTGGTCGGGCAGCTGGAGCAGGCGGCGGAGCCGGTTCGGCGGACGAGCTATGCGAGGAAATCCGCGCTGCCGAATTCGATCCAGTACGCGATCAGCCGCGCGGGGGCAAAGACGCCGGGCGTGGACTTCCAGCAGCAGGACTACATCGACGCCTGGGGCAGAAGGCAGGAGCAGGGGACGGCGGTGCAGCGCGTTTCGCAGGCGCTGCTAAATCCCGGCAATGTCGGAACAAACCGCAGCGCGCCGGTCGACGCGGAGCTGGAGAGGCTGTACAGGGCGACCGGGGAGAGCGTGCTGCCGCAGAGACCGCAGCGGAACACCAAGGTCAACGGCGTGCAGCTGAGCCCGGAGGAGTACGAGCAATACGCCGTCAGCAAAGGGCAGCTTTCGCTCGAGCTGGTGCAGGGCTTCGTGGAGAGCGAGGCCTACCGGGGCATGAGCGACGCCGACCGGGCGGAGACCGTCAAGGGCCTGCTGGACTACGCGGCAGACAGGGCCAAGCGGGAGATCGCCACGGCGCGCGGCGAAAGCTATACCTCGGCCAAGTGGGACAAGCTCGCCGGGGCGGAGGCGGCCGGGATCGACCCGGTGGACGTGCTGCTTGGCAAGAAGGCGGCGGATGTGAACGGGAGCCAGACGCTGAACGCGGCCGAGGTCTACGACTGGGTCATGGGTCTGGACTACGGCAGCCGGCAGAAGGAAACACTGTGGGAGCTGTATTCCCCGTCGGACAAGGCGCTGGCGGATTACACACCGCCGGTCACCAAGGTCGACAAGCTGGCAAGCGCGGGCGTCGGCCGGGGGAAGGCGGAGACGCTGACGGAGACGATCGGCGCGCTCAAGCCGCTGCCCGGGCACAAGGGCGTGACGGACGCGCAGAAGGTGGAGGCCATCATCGGCTCCGGGCTGTCTGAAAATGAACAGATGCAGGCGCTGCGCCTGTACGCCTCGGAGAGCTATTTCAGCAAGGCACAGGCCGCGGCGGACGCAGGGATCAGCCTCGGCAGCTTCTACGAAAGCTCGGTCAAGGCCGACACGAACGGCAAGGGCGGGCTCTCGCAGGACGAGCTTTACCAGTTCTACAAGAGCAACCCGGAGGCGAACGAGACCTTCGTCAAGGTCATGTGGCTGGTCAACGGGTGGAACACCAGCTGGGACGAGTACCGGAAGAAGGCCGGATAAAACGACAGGAAGCTGCAGGGCTTGCGCTCTGCAGCTTCTTTCTTCAACCGGGTCTTGATTATACGGAATCCTCCTGCAGGTACAGCGCGATGATGTTCTGCACCGCCTCCTGCCATGTGCGGCAGTTGGCAATCACCGTGCGTCCCCAGCGCACCGCCCATCCGGTTTTGGTTCGGCGGAGCGACACCGCCCGCCCGTCAACTGTTTCTCTCGTCACGCTCTATCCTCCTTATCTCGGCACTGCACCTGCGATGGCGTTTTCCCGCGCACGGGCTGGCCCTTGATGCGGTAGCCAGCTTCAATGCTGATATCCTCCATGCGCTGGGCATCTTCTTTTAAGGCTCTGAGCAGATCACTCATGATTCTTCCTCCTGTTTCAGCCAGTCGAGCCAGCATTCTTTACAACCCTTATTTTCAGCGTTGCAATCAACTTTTCCGCCGACGGAATATGGGCAACACAAATGAGAAAATAACTCCGCCAGCTCCTCCGGCGTTTTGCTGACGATGCGGTCGTAGTTGGTGACGGTGCTTTGATAGCAGTTTGGATATCCCAGCTTTTGCGAGCGAGGCACGCACTCCGCAGATATTTCATATTTGCACTTATGACAATTAGCCATCACTCGCCCTCCTCTGCCGGATCAGCCGGGATGATAGTGGGAGCGTCATCAAGGCTATCAAGAAAAGCGTTTGTGTCGTAGACATATTCATTCTCGCCGTTTTCCAACCAGTCTTCTCTCAGTGCATCCGCATCAATCAGCCTCCCATGCGGCTGGACGGGAACAGCCATCATCGTCATCTGGTTTTTGGGGTAGCAAACGACAAAGCCAATATCGGCAAGATTTTTGACAATCCCAACTTCTCCGTCATGGCGTATGATAATGCACTTGCCTATTTCCTCTTCTGTTGGCATCTCCATGCCGGTGATTAAGATGCTCAAAATGGTAACGCCTCCCTTGCTTCTTCATAATCCTGCGGTTTTTTACCGCACGGGCATTCGTTGATTTCCGCTATCCACTTACCGTGATTTGGCTCATGCGTGCAGCCGTAAAACGACCAGCCGCCCGTTGCCGTTATCATTCGGGCGTATTCGCACAAGTGCTTCTGGTTAATCTCTCCGCAAAGGCTCATGCTCACCCCTCCTTCGGCGGTCGGCAGAGCCATAGATCAGCCCTGTATGTAACATCGTAGTCAACGGTTTTTCTGATAAGCCAAAATTCAGGCAGCACACGGGACAGTTTTTCAACCAAGGCATACGAAATGTACTTCGGCTCTGTTCCCGATGGAACGGTTATAGATGCCGACACCTGCTCGATTTGGCTTTGGGTGACGGCAATCTGAGGGGAAAAGGTCGGAGTTTTATGCGCCGCTTTCACCGCTTTCCTGTAAAACACAAACCAGACAACGCTTGCAGCGAAAGCAGATAAAACAGCGGTCACGATAATGGCAATGTATATCTTCATTTTTCCTCCTTCGGCGGCTCTGGTAGCGCCTTTCTCGGCATCCAGTATTTGACCGTCCGCACGGTGTGTTTCTTCCATTCCCATTTGTCTCTTTTCGTTCCGCAGAGTCCACGATAAAACCCGCACTCCATCCCGCCGTTCGGGCCGAGTGTGATTACTTCTTCGCCGTTTACCGGGAGACAGTCTTCCGACGGAATCCAGTACGGCTTGCTTTCCTCCCTCATATCTCCCAGTCCAAGATGACAAATTCCCATGATGACATAGCCATCTTTAAGGCCGTATTTCTCGGCGTTCTGCAAGATGTATGTCACCTTTACGCAGATAGCAGAGCCTGTATATTTCTCCCCGTCCCACTCACGCAAGACAAGGATATCTCCACGCTGATAGTCGCGATCATCTTTTCGCAGTTCAAAAGTTTTGATTCCGCTCCAGACGGCTTGAAAATACTGCGGCAGAATTTTCAGATCATGCTTTTTCATTGCCTGTCTCCCTCATGACAGCCCCGCAGTTGGGGCAGAAGTTGAAACTTTCCGATTCCGTACAATCCCAGTCACAACGACCGCATACCGAGCAAGCGCCCCGAAGGGAATAGTCGCCCCTCTCTATAGCCTCTTCTTCGGTAATCCAGTGACCCCGCACCACAGGCCGCACTTCGGCAGCGGGGATGGAGCGTAAAGTCTCGCGTCATTCTTCTACATGATCTGGCCACAGAACCGAGTTGTGATGCGATGTTCTTTCCAATTCGTCGAGGCCGCTTATTGCCGCCTCGCGCTCGATGTATTCAGCCCTTGTCAACCCTCCCGGCTGGCGGCGCATTAAGCGCCGCCCTTGTATTCGATGAACTCAGCCGCGCCGCAAACGGTCTTGTTGAGTGCGGCGACGCTGCAAAGATTGCGCCGCGGGTCGCCGTCATCGTCGCGAATTACGCCGTCC